>Ga0307380_10000494_pt1 | contig 62108 bp, 80 predicted proteins | sample UN3MG_FD_202239 | JGI IMG/M metagenome (GOLD analysis project Ga0307380, IMG submission 202239) | Soil microbial communities from Risofladan, Vaasa, Finland - UN-3 | ecosystem: Environmental > Terrestrial > Soil > Coastal area > Acid sulfate soil | place: Finland: Risofladan, Vaasa | collected... | reverse complement strand
CCCTGCACGAAGAGGGCGCCGTGACCGAGAGGAACCTCACCAGGGTCGACGGGATGATCGAGCAGACTGAACAGGCCCTCGCCCCGCTGGAGGATCTGCAGCGGGAGGCCACGGGCCTGGAGGCCGCCGCCAACGACCTGGCGGTCAAGTTGACCGTGGCACACAGCACCGCCGAGGCGGCCCGCGCCGACGCGGACGCGCACACGAGCGACGTCAATGAGCGGGGCAGGCTGGCCCAAGAAGGCGAGCGTGTCTACGGCGAGGTCAAGCGCAAGGACGACCAGATCTTCCGCCTGAACGAGCAGTTGAAACAGGCGCCCACGCCCGAGGCCGTGGAGGAACTCCGCGCCCGCGTCTCTCTCCTGGAGGTGGCCAGCGCCGACTATCCGGCCATGCAGCAGGCGGCGGGGGAGTTCAGTCTGGCCTCTGAGCAGTTGGAGTCCATCAGGCGGCAACTGCCGAAGGACATCGCCGCACTGACGGAGGCCACGGAGGCGTTGGGCAAACTGCCCTTCGAGGAGGAGATCGCCGAGTTGGAGGAGTGCCCGACCTGTGGGCAGAAGCTCCACGACGCCGCGGCCGAGGAGAAAGCCCGCGCGGCCCTTAGGCTTCAGCGCGCGAATGTCCAGGCGCGGATCGACAAGGCCCAGAGGGCCGTCAACGCCGGCTATGACGCACAGAGCGAGATCGGCAACCGGATCGCCGACATGCCTGCTGCCAAGATCGGCTTTGCTGCCGCCTTCGGCAAGGCGCGCCAGGCGGCGGAAGAGATCGGCACGGCGCGGGCTACTCTGGCGAGGAACGAGGAGCGCCTGAAGGCCGCCGAGAGCCTCCGTGTTGCCCGTGACGCCCTGGTGGAGGACTCTGCCGTCCTGGGCAACCGGCTGGGCGATCTGCGTGAAGCCCTGGCCCTGAGGGAGCAGGCCGTGCTGGACGGCGCCGGCCGCGTCCTTGCCTTCCAGAATGCCGAAGGCGAGCGCCGGAAGATAAGCACTTCACTCGACGACGTCCGGCGGGCCCGCGACGAGATGAAGGGCCGCCTCGCGCACCTGCAGGAGATGGCCGCCGACCTGGGCAAGGCGCGCCAAGAGCGTCTGGCGCTGGCCGCTGACCTCGACACAGAACGCATGCTGGAGAAGGCTTTCGGCCCCCGCGGGATCCAGGCGATGCTCATCGATTCGGCCATACCTGAGATCGTCGACGAGGCCAACCGCCTCCTCAGCCTCATGACCGCCGGCTCGACGACCATAGATATGACGACCCAGCGCACCGGCAAGACGACGGGCAGGGAGATCGAGACCCTGGACGTCGTGATAGCGGATGCCCAAGGTGTCCGCCCCTACGAGAACTACAGCGGCGGCGAGCGATTCCGGATCGACTTCGCCCTCCGGATCGCCCTCAGCCGGCTGCTCGCGAGAAGGGCGAACGCGCCATGCAAGACGTTGATCATCGACGAGGGGTTCGGCTCCCAGGACGGGAATGGCCGGACGGGGTTGGTGGAGGCGCTGGCGACGGTGAGCGATCAGTTCGGCCTGGTGATGGTCATCTCCCACGTCGACGAGGTCAGGGAGATCTTCCCGACAACGGTCACCGTCCGGAAGGGAACGAATGGCTCCGAGGTCAGCCTCTCTTAGGAGGGCCCCACTAGCCGGAAAGCGGGCGCGGCCGCCCGACGCAAGGCCGCGCGTTGGCGGCACGTTCGCCGGAAGGAACGACGGTTCTGGCGCGTGGCGTTACGAAGGAGAGATCTCTATTGACCGGCATCCCCTATCTCGATGAAGTCTGGAACGTGACCCACGGCTGCACGAAGGTCAGCGCGGGGTGCGCTAACTGCTACGCCGCACGGCTCAGTGACCGGTTCCCTCACGGCGGCAACTTCGGGGACGTTATCCCCCGTGAGAGCCAACTTGACAAGCCGCTGCACTGGCGGCGTCCGCGGCGCGTCGGCGTCTGCTTCATGTCCGACCTTTTCCACGAGAGGGTGCCGGACGAGTTCCTGGACAAGGTGTTCGCGGTGATGGCGCTGACGCCTCAGCACACGTACGTGCTGCTGACGAAGAGGCCGGAGCGGATGCGGATGTACATCTCTGATCCGGCCCTAGATGATCGCCTGTGTGAATTGAACGAAGAACTCGGGCCACGCGGCTGGCCGCCCCCCAACGTCTGGCTCGGCGTGTCGGTCGAGAACCAGCAGGCCGCCGACGAGCGCATACCGCTGCTGCTGGAGACACCGGCGGCGGAGTGGTGGCTGTCGGTAGAGCCGCTGCTGGGGGCGGTCGATCTGTCGCGTTATCTGCCGAGCCCACACGTTCGTCTAACCGGCCGACCGACCCTCGACTGGGTTGTCGTCGGCGGCGAGTCCGGCCCGAAGGCGCGACCAATGGAGGGCGGCTGGCTCATGGACATCATGGCCGAATGCTCTGAGGCCGGAGTGCCCGTCTACGTGAAGCAGGACAGCGGGCCGCGACCAGGCCAGCAGGGGCGCATCCCCGACGCGCTGTGGGCTGTCAAGCAGTTGCCGTGGCCGAAGGAGGAACCATGAAACGGTTCGAAAGGACGGTGGTCTGAGGTGTCAACGCGCAGTTGCCCTAGCGGCTATCTTGCTGGCGGCTGCGCTCTTCGGAAGGGAGGTCGCGAACGAAACACGGCTCGGGCGCTGGCGTAGCGGCGCTCGATATCGGATGGCGGTGCTCCTGGGGCTGATAGTCCTCAGCAGCGCCTTTCTAGGAGGCAAGACAGATGGATGCCCAACAGATCCTAGTTGTACTCGCAGCGATGATAGCGGCCGCGCTGTCCGGTTCCTTCTTCGCGGAATACCGGCGGCGCTCCGAACAGCACCGCGAACGCTCCCAAGTCCGACGCCTGACGCGACACCCCTAGAGTTCGTCGCTCCTCCTGCAGCCACGCCGCCGACGGAACCCCCTGCCACCAGGGCGTCGGCGGCCGGCTATATCTCGGGCCGGCTGACGCACTACGGCGGCGGGCCGGTCTGGGGCGACGCCGTCGACTATAACGGCCGCCAGATGGGTTGCCCAGGCGCCGGCCTCTACGATAGTGCCGACCCGACGATCGTCGCGGTCGGCCCCTCCCGCTACGCTGACTGGCCCTGCGGCACCGCCCTGAGCATCTGCGGGCCTACCGGCTGCCTTACCGCCATCCGTCAGGATGCCTGCCCAGGTTGTGGGCCCTTCCTCGTCGACGGAAGCGAATCCCTCTTCCGCGCCGTCTGCGGCGCCGGCGCCTCCGGATCCTGCGAGATCTCCATCACCGCCGCCCCATAATCGCCACGGCTGGCCCCCACGGCCCCACTTTCTTCGAAATAGGTCGAACTTTCTGAGGATTCTCGCGCCACAACCCTTGACTTCCATGGCCGTGACGGCTATATTGGACTCATGAAGTGAACCACAGGCGCGGGGCAGGCCAGCAAAAAACAAGCCCCACGGACACCGGCCGGAGCGAGGGAGCTAACACGGCTCGCCAGGGAACCCGCCCAGGCACGACAGCCCCCAGGCCCAAAACCCCCAGGGACGGCCGGAGACAAGGAGGGAAGCAGAAAGGCCGGAGACGACCGCGAAGCCTCCCGAGGGCGCCAAGAACGGAAGAGCAAGCGCGCAAGCGCGGACACGCCGAGAAGCGCCCGAGCAGAAGGAAGCCGAAACGAGGCGGGAACGCCTCGTCGCCTCAGGGTCACCTCCTGGGGCCTGAGGATGGCAGGTGAACGAAAGGATGAACGATGGATCTGGCAACGGTAGTCATCGAGGGGACGATGAGGGCGGGGGCCATGTACGTCGCCGAGAAGCACCTGACCATAGACTTCGCGGCCGTGACCGCGCGGATGCGCGATATCGTCAGGGCCGAGTACGGCGAACTGATGGAGACGTTGAAGGACGCCCTGGACGGCAACATGGGCGACGCCATGTACCGCCAGGTCATCAACACCTTCTGCACCTCCTGGGCCATCCGCGCGGTTGATAACAGGGCGCGCTGAGCCGAAACGCCCGCGAGGGCGTCCGTCAGGACTGACCGCCTGGCGCCGATGAGGCAGGTCGAACGAGGAGGGATTGAGACGATGACTGGCCGGAAGTTCAGCAGGGGCAAGGTTCGGCTCGTGACCTGCGACGGTTGCGGCAAGCTCACCACGTCGGGAATCGACGGTTGCGTTGGCTTGAATCTCTGCCGCGAGTGCTTCAACGATGTCAACGGAGAGAACGCGCACAGCGACTATGGCCACGATGAGGCCGTTGCTGGGGGCGACTATTGGCCCAGGGGCTGCGAGAAGTGCAGGGCCGCGGCGGAAGATGCGAAGATCATCGCCACGTTCAAAGCTATCAACGCCGCCGACCACAAGCGCGACGCCGAGGAGGCAGGTGAGGGCCGATGACTGACCTCACGCGCGGACAGCAGCAGCAGCAGAACAACAGGGATCGCGGGACTGGGCGGTACCGGACGGGGAACCGCTGCGACGTTTGCCAAAGGCCGGTGCCTTTCTACGACTACTTCGGCAACGCCGACCTGCCCTGTGTCTGCAGCCGGAAGGCCTGCCTGAGGGCACTGCACGAGTCAGACCTGGCGGCCGGCCGGCGCGATGACACCTTCGCGGAGTTCTGGGCGCTGGTGAGGCGATAGGAGGAAGCACATGGCCTGGAAGATCGTATTCGAGACGGTAGAGGACGCCATTCGGAGCGCCCGCACCGACCGGCGCTACGGGCAGAGGATCGCGATAGTCTGCGCCACGAGGCGGGGATATCGCAAGGTAGCCCTAGCGGAGGGACAGGCGGCACGGACGTGTTGGCGGGGCGCTCATCTGGTCTGCGTGGTGGAGTTAGATGGCACCGTCACGCACTAGGGGCTCCTGCCCCTGGACTCGGCCCTTCGCTGGAGGGGCCGGATGCAGCAGCAGGAGGAGAGAATCATGTCTACCCCTTACAAGGCAGAAGACGAGCGGGTGCTCAGGGTCAGCATCGAGAGCGCCCAGAAGTCCATGGCCGAGTCCTTCGCCCTCATAGTGAGGCGCCTGCGCGAAAAGGCCGACGACATTGAGCGGCAGACGATGCGGGCCGTCGAGGCCGGACTGGACGGCGCCCTGGCCGGTGCTTACGTCAACATCGCCGACGCGGTGCTGAACGAGATCGAATGGCTCTCCCCGAACCTGCCGGTCAGCCAGATCCAGCGGGAGGCGCGGCGCCTCGTCCAGTACGAGGCCATCCTCCAGCAGATGGGCGTCCTGGTCACCGACGAGGAGCGCGCTGGCGAGGCCGCCCTGGCCGCGAACCAGGCAATCGTCGACAAGGTGAAGGCCATGATCGAGGCGGGCGTGCCGGTCAAGGTCAGCGGCAACAGGATCGTAGACGTCGCCGTCGGCGGTTATGGCTACGCAGACCGGCCGATCATGTTCCGGCTGAAGGGCCGCAAGTACATGCGGACGGCGACGACCGCGGACGTCGAGGAACTGAAGGCGGCCGACAATCCGAGTTATGTATCGCGCCGGTCAGTGAAATAGGGACTTGACTTTCCCTGGCCGTGACGGCTATCGTCACACAGCCAGCGGGGGCTCCTTGCCCCTGCGATGGCGACTCGCCGGAGCCGCCGTCGGAGCAGCAAGGAGGAGAGTGATGAGCCACGAAGTCGAGAGCATGATGTACACGGACTGGGAAGCGCCCTGGCACGGGCTAGGCGTTCCCGTTCACGAGGCGCCCAACAGCGCCGAGGCCCTGAAGTTGGCGGGCCTCGACTGGCTGGTGGAGCAGGTGCCGGTCTACGTCGCCTCTGCCGGTAAAGGCAAGGGCGCGCCGGACGTCGAGGTGCCAGGTTACAAGGCGGTCAGGCGCGACTCGGACGGGCGGATCTTCACCGTGCGGTCAGAGAACTTCCAGCCGTTTCAGAACCACGAGATGTTCGAGTTCCTCGACGCGCTCGTGGGCACGGGCGACCTCAAGTTCGACACCGCTGGCAGCCTCTTCGGCGGCAAGAAGGTCTGGGCCCTGGCGCGGACGCCGCAGACGATCAAGATCGGCGGCACGGACGAGATCCGGCAGTACATCCTGGTGGCGAACGGCCACGACGGGCACACGGCCCTGCAGGCGCTGGCGACCGACGAGCGCGTCGTCTGCCGCAACACCCTCAACGCCGCCCTGGCGCGCAGCAGGAAGACGAACGGCCTGGAGGTGCGGGTCTACCACAGTAGCAAGCTGGCCGACCACGTCGCGGAGGCCCGCCGGATCCTGGGCATCGTGAACGTCGAGTTCGAGACCTTCCGCCAGGCGGCCGAGGGGCTCGCGGCCGAGGACGGCATGCCGTACGTCGACAAGCTGCTCAACGCGATGTTCCCGCCGCCCACGGGCACCAACGCTGCAGCGAAGACAGTCTACGACCAGAAGCGCAGCACCATCGAGGGGCTGGTCAAGGCCGCTGACGGGAGCGCCTGGGGCCTCCTGAACGGCATCACGGCCTTTGTCGACCATCGGGTGAGCCGCAGCAAGAAGGACGACGCCTCCAGCCGAAGGATGAACAGCGTGCTGCTGGGCCCCGACGCCGAGTTCAAGACGCGGGCTGCCCAGACCCTGCTGGACATGACGGGGATCTACGACAGCCTCATGCGCGACCGCGAGGCCATGATGGTGCAGGTACGAAAGTAGCGGCGGGCTCTGCCCTCCGTGAGCGGGCTGCAGTTTTCTGGGGAAGGTTTGCAGCCCGCTGACGGGCGGTTAAAGCAAGACTCACAAGGAGGAACAAGATGATCGAGAAGGGCAGCCTCCAGGTCGGCGACGTCCTGGTGGCCAAGTTCAAGGGCGTGACCTACCACGCATCCGTCAGGGCGAAGAACGGCGACGGCACGCTGGTCTACGAGGCCATCGACGGCCCCGCGGCCGGCACGGAGTTCAAGACCCCTTCGGCCCTGGGGAAGGTGATCACGGGTCACGAGTGCAACGGCTGGGCGTTCTGGAGCATCGAAGGCAAGGAACCTGTGAAGGCCCCGCGCGTCGCGCGCGCCAAGAGCAACCTGGTCGAGCGGTTCCAGTGCCCCGACTGCACTCACATCTTCCAGACTGCTGCCGCGGCGAAGCGCTGCCTCTGCCAGGGGGCCAAGGCGGCGCGGCTGAGCGGCACGCACCTGGAGCCGGTCAGCGTCATGATCGACCCCATGGGGCCGGCCAAGGCGGAGGCCGCGGTCACGGTCACGCGCGAGCCGGCGGAGCCGGCCGCCTAAGCACCGGAGGGGCTTCCGGCCCCTTCGCCTGCGCCTTCGCGGGAGGGCGCGGACGTCAGCGCCGGAAGGAGGAGCAGCGTGACCTACAACTACCGATACCAGCACTGCAAACCTGAGGACGTGGCGACAGGCGCGCGGATCATCAAAGACGAACTCGGCTGGCAGGACACTGCGGATCCGAAGGAGGCCCTGCAGACCGTCATCGGCAAAATGATGGATCTGTGTGACCTCATCGCTGCGGTTGCGCCGACAAAGGAGGAATCCGATGGCGGTCTACGAAGGTAAACACGGGCACGACGTCACGCGCAACGGGATCGCCTTGGACTTGGCGCCCTCCCTGAAGGCCTGGAACCACAGCCCCACGGGATTCTCCTGGGGCTACGGCGGCAGCGGGCCCGCGCAGTTGGCGCTGGCGCTGCTCCTGGACGCCACGGGCGACGCCGAGCTATCAGTCAGGCTGCACCAGACATTCAAGTGGGCCTTCGTGGCCGGCTGGCCCACAGGCTGGCGCATCACCTCAGAACGGATTCGGGATTGGGTCGACGAGCGCCGTCCCGCTGACGAGGAGGCCACCGATGCCCAGGATCCAGTATGAAGAGCACGAGTTCAGGCCGGCGGCGCGGGCCGACATCGCCCGCGCCAACCGGATCCTGGAGGAGTATCAGGCCCAGGGTTTTGACCTCACCCTCCGCCAGCTTTACTACCAGTTCGTCGCCCGCGGCTGGATCAAGAACGTCGAACGCGAGTACAAGCGCTTGGGTGCGATCATCAACGACGCGCGCCTGGCCGGCCTGATCGACTGGGATCGGATCAGTGACCGGACGCGTGAACTCGAAGAGAAGGCCCGCTGGGATGACCCCAGCCACGTTATTCGGGAGGTCGCCCGTCAGTACCGGACGGACGTCTGGGCCGGCCAAACCTACCGGCCTGAGGTCTGGATCGAGAAGGATGCCCTCGTCGGCGTCATCGCCGGCGTCTGCGAAGTCCTCTCGGTGCCCTACTTCTCCTGCCGCGGCTACGTTTCCCAGAGTTCAATGTGGGAGGCCGGCCAGCGTCTCGCTGGCTATCAGGATGGCGGTCAGGAAACGATCGTCCTTCACCTGGGCGACCACGACCCGTCAGGCATCGACATGACCCGCGACATTCAGGCGCGGCTTGACATGTTCGTCGGCAACGTCGAAGTCCGGCGCCTGGCGCTCTCGATGGCTCAGGTCAGCGAGTACAAGCCGCCGCCGAACCCTGCCAAGATCACCGACTCGCGCTTCGCTGGCTACCTCGCTGAGTACGGCCGCGAGTCCTGGGAACTGGATGCCCTGCAACCTCAGGTCATCGCCGACCTGATCAGGGACGCCATCCAGGGTGATCTGATCGACGAGGAGGAATGGCGGCAGACTCACGACCTGCAAGAGCGGGGTCGCCGCCTGTTGCAGCGGGCCGCCGGCAGGTGGGGCGAGCTCGTGACCCTCTTGGAGGAGGCCGACTGATGCCACCACTGATTATTTACGCGATCTTGGCCATCATCGCCATCGTCGGCATGACGGTGACCTATTTCTGCGGCAGGGACGATGGCCGACGGGGGGAAAGGGTAAAGGGCCTCCAGCAGGCAGAGGAGGACGATGATGCGCCACAAGCATGACTGGTGGCCCGCTGCGCCGATTGACCCCGAGGGAGACCGAGGGAACGTCGCCGCGCGGAAAGGCCACTTGTACACCAAGACCGAGACTTTCATTTGCCGGTGCGGGGCCCAGAAGATGGAGTTGACCACCAACGGTCGGATCAACCGGTACGTCACGACGGCGAACGGGCGGCTCTGGCGCGGGCACCGCTGGCTGCGAAAGGCGGCGACGACGTGAGTGAGAGAGAACCCTATGCGGATCTGGTCGGCGAACATGCCTGGTTGGAGGACAATTACGGCGGTCAGGTCTACGCGACCTTCGACGAGTTGTGGGCCGAGGCCCAGGAATACTGGCTGGGCCCGCTCGGGTGCTACAACTGGCCCGTCTGGGTCTCCTACGACGATGAGACCTACGACGTCGGCGGCGTCGTCACGGTCGGGATCTTCATGGAACGGCACGGCTTTTGCCGCCAAGTGGAGGCGCCCGCGACGCGCGAACAAGAGCACCAGGTGCGGGCCGCCGTCCTGAAGGTCTGGGCCGGACGGGCGGAGCAGCATTTCGAACGCTGACGGCTAGTCGCGGCATTGACACGGCGTGGCCGTCGCGGTTAACATCTGGGCGGGAGGTGGCCCATGAACGACAAGGTAGCAACGCCGGAATCGATCCGGCAGTTCAGGGAGAAGTGGGGCCTCAGCCAGCCCAGACTGGCGCAGGCCCTCGGCCTCTCGCCCCAGACCGTCAGTCGCTGGGAGCGGGACGCGCAGGTCATCGCGAACCCGCGCCTAGTGTACCTGGCCCTCAAGGGACTGGAGGCTGACCTCAGGGCGCACGGGCGCCGTCACATCGCAGCATGAGTAGGGGGCGAAAGCCGCCCTGGCTCCCCAAACATCCGATCCTCGTTATCGGCGACTTCTGCATCGACGCATTCACACAGGCACGGGCCTCGCGCATGTCACGCGAGCAGCCCGTGCCTGTCTTTGTCTCCGGCGATAGCCGAGACGAGGAGGGCTGCGCCGGCAACGTCGCGCGCCAAGTGGAGGCCCTCGGCGTGCCGGCCGTCCTCCAGCGGCTGTCGGCGACGCGCAAGGAGCGGATCCTGGCCGGTGAGCCTGCGCGGGAGGTCTTTCGCTTGGATCATCCTTGGCCGAGGCGGGAGGGCATGCCCTACTTCTGGACGCGTCGGTGCCCGCCGGCGGCCGTCGTCTTCGTCGACTATCAGGGGATCCCGCCGTCGCGCAAACTCGTCGAGTGGATGCTCCAGTGGGGCGTGCCGCTCATCGGTGACAGTCGGCAGCAGATCGCCGGCTGGGAAGGCTTCGACCTCGTCAAGATCAGCGAGGACGATACCAACGGCCTGCCGGTTTCCCTCTGCCATGAGGCCTGCCGCGCCAAGGCGGTCGTCGTCACCCGCGGCGCCAAGGGCCACAGCCTCTATGCCCACGAATACCTCACGGACGTCCCGCCCAGCCCCGCTCACGGGCCCGTCGCCAACATCAGCGGCGCCGGTGACGTCTTTACCGCTACCGCCGCCGTCGCCCTGGCGGGCGGCCAGACCGTCGAGGAGGCCTGCCGCCTCGCGGGGATCGCCGCCAGCCTGCGCGTCATGAAGCCGGAGTATAATGCGACCGTCACCTGGGAGGAGATATGCACGTCATGACTGCCACCGAGGAAGTGCGATCCGATATGGAGGCCTTCACCTTCGCCGGCACAGACCGCCGGCCGGTCGTGGGCCTCACCAACGGCTGCTTTGACCTCCTGCATCCTGGCCACGTCTTGATGCTGGAGGACTGTGCCCGCCGCTGCGACCTCCTGATAGTAGCGATCGACGATGACGACGCCGTCCGCGCCCTGAAGGGCCCACGTTGCCCGTGGCGGCCTTTTGTCGATAGGGCGCGAGTGGTAGCCGCGCTCCGCTCCGTGTGGCGCGTGTTGCCCATCACGGACGGCCAGTCGCTCGGCGATATCATGAAGATCCTCCGGCCCGATTTCTACTTCTGCCGCGGCGACGAGCAGGTGCCCGAGATGACGGACGCCATGCGGCTCCGGATCCCCATCGTGGCCCTGCCGCGGCACGGCGACTGGAGCACGAGGAAGGAAACATCGCAATGGCGAAGAGATCTCCACAGCAGCCGCTGAAGATCCAGTACCTGCCGACGTCGGCCCTCAGGCCCGCGGAGAACAACCCGCGGGTCATGCCTCCGCGCGAGATGGAGGCGCTCAAGAATGCGCTGTCGCACTGGGGCTTCGTCGACCCGATCGTCGCGCGCCCCCTCCGTGACGGCACGCTCGAGATAATCGGCGGCCACCAGCGCGTCACCGCCGCCCAGGAGATGGGCATCGCGGAGGTGCCCGTGGTGGTGATCGACGTCAGCGAGGTCGACGCCATGATCCTGAACGAGGCGCTGAACCGGATCCATGGCACGTGGGACGAGCCTCAACTCGCCCTTCACCAGGCCGCCATTAGTCTGCTCGGGGGCGACCTCACGCTCACCGGCTTCACGGCGAGCGAACTGCTGCACATCTCGGGCGGCAAGACCGGTCTGACCGACCCCGACGACGTGCCCGATCCGCCGCCGGAACCGATCACGAAGACGGGCGACCTCTGGCAGTGTGGCACTCACCGGCTGCTGTGCGGGGATGCCACAAAGCCGGAGGATGTCGAGCGGCTGATGGCGGGGGAGAAGGCGGCGTTGATGGCAACTGACCCACCGTATCTCGTTAATTATCGAGGCGGGAGTCATCCTCAGTCGCGGGTCAACCGTGCAGAGGTGAAGGACAAGCACTGGGACGACTACCACGACCCCGAGATGGCGGTCGAGTTCTTCGCCAAGTTCCTCCGCCTCGGCCTTGAGCACCTTGCCCCCAACTCGGCGATCTATCAGTGGCACGCCAACATGCGTCAGGGTTTGGTACAGCAGGCTTGGCATGAATGCGGGCTGCTCGTTCACCAAGTCATTATCTGGGCGAAGAGTCGAGGGGTTCGCACCCACAGCCACTATATGTGGCAGCACGAACCCTGCTTCTACGGCTGGGTCGAGGGCAAGCAGCCGTCCAGCAAGCCGCCTCCCAACGTCACTACCGTTTGGAACGTCGACCAGCGGGGTGACAGTGACAACATCCACCCGACGCAAAAGCCCGTCGAACTCTTTGAGCGCCCCATCTCCTATCACACGGAGGCCGATGAGGTCTGTTATGAGCCCTTCCTCGGCTCAGGCACCACGATGATCGCATGCGAGCGCCTGGGGCGGCGCTGCTACGGCATGGAGATCGGGCCACACTATGTCGATGTGGCGGTGAAACGGTGGGAGGAATTCACGGGCGGGAAGGCCGAGCGAATCTGAGGCCCAGGGACTCAGTCCCACTTGGAGTAAAATCCCCACATGCCGCGCAGCACAACGACGCGTAAACTCGTCCGGCTGGACGCTGAGAAGATCGCTCTCCGGCGCCAGCATGTCCGGACGCTCTGGGCGATGAAGATGAGCCCCGTGGCGATCATCGACACCCTGAAGTCTGACCCCAAGACCGCCCTCCTCATTGTGGGGCAGAAGGATCCGCTCGGCGTCATCATCAACGACCTGGAGGTCATCACCAAACTGGAGGTGGCGGACGTCCTGGCCGGCGTCGGCACCGAGGCCTTGGCGCAGTACCTCCGGCTGAAGGCCGAACTCCTGAGGCGGGCCCTGGTCATGTCAGAGCAGCGCGGCGAGGACACGACATCCCAAGGGCGCGCCGCCAGCCTGAAGTTGGCCTCGGAGATCGGCAACGATATCGCCCGCGCCATGGGCGTGCCGGTCGACCGCGTCCTCCTCGATCTGAACTGGGGCAACGCCCTGCGCGGCCAGGAGCAGAACCCGCTCCTCACCGCGGCGGCGGCGACGGCGGCGCCGGTCAACACCCTGATGGGCGGCGGGATCGTGGACGCCCTGAGCTTCGGCATGGATCCCTGGTACTGCGGCCTGACCGCGATCGGCGACAAGTTCCCCATGCAGCGCCGCGTGCTCAGCGACTTTATGTCGCCGACGTCCAACTACCGGACGCTCATCCTCATCTGCGGCATGCGCTCGGGCAAGGGCATCGGCGCCTCCGTGATCGCCTGGTACGCCGCCTACGAGTTGCTGTCGCTGGCGGATCCCCAGGGCTATTTCGGGCTGGCGCCCAACCAGGAGATCCAGATCATCACCCTGGCGACGAACGAGGCGCAGGCGAAGAACAACCTCTTCAAGCACATCAAGGATCGGCTCGACACGGGCGGCGGCTGGTTTGCCGGCCTGCGTCCGGATGCTCGTGTGACCGGCCTGGAGATCCACCTGCCGAAGAACATCGTCATCCGCTGCGGTCACTCACGGGCAACCGGTCTGGTCGGCGCGACCTCCTACGTCGTCATCCTCGACGAGCTACCGAAGTTCAAGGACACGGAGGGGCGGGACAACGCTGACGCCGTCTATGACCAGATGAGCGCCACCACAGCGACCTTCAAGGACGCCGCCCGCGTCCTCTGCATCGGGTCGCCTGAGTGGGCCGGCGATAAGGGCATGCGGCTCCTGGAGGAGGCGATGGAGGTCGACGATGAGGGCCACTTCCTGCACCCCTCGATGCTCGGGATCCAGATGCCCACCTGGGACGCCAACCTGAGCCTCTCCTTCGAATACCTCTGGCAGGCCTTCAACGGCGCCAAGAACCCGCGCGCCTTCTGGCGCGACTTCGGCGCCCGCCCGCCCGAGACGCTGGAGGCCTACTACCCTGACCCCGAGCGCTGGGATCGTCAGGTGGATCCGGAGCGACAGGATCCGTACGACGAGCGCGGGGCCCTGGCTGAGTGGTTCAAGCCCTGCTGCGACAGCCGGCGCTACGTCCACATCGACCTGGGCGCGACCCGTGACGCCTGCGGTCTGGGCATGGCCCACAAGCCCGTCCCTGGCTGCCCCTACTACGAGGCGCCGCCCAGGAAGCACCCGCCGGAGGGTGAGGAGCCGCCGCCGAAGAACCCGAGGGCCAAGAAGGTCGTCCTGGACGTCTGCGTGCAGGTGGCGCCGCCGCGGGAGCGGGACGAGAAGGCGGAGATCTCGTTCGAGCGGATCCGGCAGTACGTCTATGACTGGCAGGATCGGGGCTTCAACGTCCACGGCGGGCAGGTCAGTTTCGACGGCTGGCAGAGCCTGGACAGCCAGCAGCAACTGCGGGCCCAGGGGTACGCCGTCAAGGAGTTCAGCCTTGACCGCAACACCGAGGGCCACGACACGCTGCAGGAGCTCGTCAACACCGACCAGGTCAGCTACTACAAGCACCCCGTCCTGATCCGTGAGGCGAAGCAGCTTTCGCTCGTCCGCGGTAAGAAGGTCGATCACCCCAAGGGCGGCTCGAAGGACGTCGTCGACGCCGTCGCGGGCGCCTGCTACTGGGCCCTGAAGCGGGGCGGCCGCATGACGTTCATCGGCTGACTCACCCCTTGACGCCCGTCGCCGTCGCGGCTACACTGAGCGGCGAGGTGAACAGCGATGTCCCTGATCGACCGAGCGATCGAGATCCACGACTCAGCCCGCCGGCAGGCCGCAGAACTTCGCTGGAACCATCGGATCGCCGAGGCGACCATGAAGCAGCGGCATCCAGATACCACTCCGGAGGAGGCAAAGGAGGTCGGGCTCCGCGTCGCGCAGTTGATGAAGCGCGAGGTCAACATGGCAGAATTGTTCTGCTGCTCCGCTCCGATCGGCGACCTGTTGTGGGGCGCGGCTTCGACGCTGCCGCCCATGAGGCTGACCGATGACCTCATCCCCGCGACCTCTTCCCTCATCGTCCTGGAGCGAGAAGTCCCAGGGAGAGAGATTGTCAGTGCCAACGTGCTGGCGGAGGGATCGCCCAGGCCCGAGCCAGGTTGGCAGGAACGTTGGAATCTCGTCGGCATCGTTGCCGGCTACCTTTCGACCGGTCACCCCTGGCCGCGCGGCCTCCACTTGGTGCCCATCATCGAGGTGGGCGGCACCATCACGCCTGGCGGCAGCTTCATTTGGGACATCGGGTCGACCATCGAGGACTCCCTGACGCGGATCCACCAGGCCGGCGATGCCTCTCCCGCCACGATGGCCCTCATTCGCAAGATCACTCCTTTTGTTGCCTCCTTCCTGCTCTTCATCAACCAGCGCCTCATCGGTTCTTCCCGCGAGCGCCCGTCAAGGGCGGCCCGCCGGCGGGCCTTGCAGACCGGCCGGCCCCTGCCCGAGATCAACGTTGTCATCCTGCGCAAGCGGACGTATGCCGGCACCGGCGCTCACCGCGACGTCGAGTGGGCCTGCCAGTGGATCGTCCGCGGTCACTGGCGGCAGCAATGGATGCCAGCGTCTCAGCAGCACCAGCCGCGCTGGATCGCACCCTACTGGAAGGGCCCTGAGGACAAGCCGGTCAAGAGCCCCGAGCGCACACTCTTCGCGGTCGTGCGATGACGCAGAGCAAGTTCCTCAGCATCGACCGCGCCCTGAAGGACGGCTTTGTGCTTCATCCGAAGGATGAGGAGAGCCTGGCGCTGATCAAGGAAGCCGCCGCCTCGCCCCTGCCGCAGGACATGCAGAAGGTGATGAAGCAGGGCGGCTTCATCACGCCGGCCTCGCTGGAGGAGCACGGCAGCGCCCTCAACCTCTACTTCGAGATCATGCATGGCCTCATGTGGCAACTGATCCACATCGACCCTGAGATGGCCGGCTGGGCGAAGGATCTCCGCGTCGGGAAGCGATACAGTTGGCGCATGGTGGCTCAGGCCTTCACCGATAAGAGCGGGGCGCCCTGGGATCCTGCCTGGAATCAGATCGGCGGCATGGCCCTCTGCAGGGCGGCCGCTGAAAAGCTGGAAGAGAAGTGGGACGAGCCCCCCTGGAACTGAGCGATGATCCCGCCTGAACTCGACACGGGCAGCTATCTCAGCCACTACGGGATCCTGAACCTTTGGACGCAGTGGCTCCTGCGTAAGGCGCCCGAGTTGGTGGCCATGAGGCCCACGGTTCTCCGCACGACGGACGTCAGGCCGCGCTGCCCTGACGTCTTCTGCCGGCACCCCATGAACCCGCGGCCTGAGGGCTGGGCCTGCTATCGTCACCACGTGCCGATGAGGCGCAAGCCGAGGCTAGAGGTGCCTGCCGTGAAGTGGGCACCCAACCAGCCGTCGGCCCTTTCGCTCGTGGGTAAGGAGACGGAGGTCGTCTGGCGGCACTTTCCGGAGAGGCCCCAGGACGACGGCTACGTGATCATCGTGAAGGAGGATACCCCATGATCCACGATCTGAAGTGCTGGCCCGAGGAGTTCCAGGCCGTCCTGGACGGCCTCAAGACCTTCGACGTCCGGATTGATGATCGCGGCTACGGAGTGGGCGACGTCCTGCGACTGAGGGAGTGGCAGACCGGCCCCACGGTCAGCGGCTATACCGGCAGGGAGCACCTCGTCAAGGTGGCCTACATCTACCGCGGCAACCGCCTGGGCAACCCCGTCGCCCTCGACCCGTACGTCGCCACTGCCCTGGAGGGCCGCGCGCCAGGCTCAGAGCCTGCGGTCGTCATCATGGCCCTCGTGCCGTTGGTCGGCACGACTCGGCCGATAAGGCCTGATCCGCGCCTGAGCAACCCGACTGCTCGGGGGGCGACGATCTGCTGGCTCTGTTACGAGGATGCCGCTAGTGCGGGCAACGCTGAGTACAGCCTCGGGTTCGGCTGGTGGCACCGCCTCGTTCGCGGTCACTGGCCGAAGGAGGATCGCAATGGTTGACGCCGTTCACTTCAGCAGCAACCGGCACGACTGGGAGACGCCGCCTGAGGTCATGAAGGCGCTGGAGGAAGTCTTCGGGAAGTTCGACCTTGACCCCTGCGCCACGAAGGAGACGAAGAAGGCGAAGCGCTGCTTCCGCGCCGGCGTCAGCGGCCTTGACCAGCCCTGGCGCGGCAAGGTCTTCGTGAACCCGCCCTATGGCCGCAAGTGGAAGGACGCCTGGATCCGCAAGTGCCACCTGGAGGTCGCGGAGGGGCGGGCCGACCTGGTCGTCGCCCTCCTGCCCAGCCGGACGGACACGCCTGGCTGGCACGACTACATCATGGAGGCGACGCACGTCATCTTCATCCGCGGGCGGATCCGCTTCGTCGGCGCCGACAACAGCGCCCCGTTTCCCTCAGTGATCGTCGTCTGGCAGAAGGGCCTGCTCGGTTGCCCGCAGTACAGCAGACTGAAGATCCGCCGAGGAGGATCGCCATGTGGTTCGTCGTCCTGATCCTGAAGCATTGGGATAGCATCGAGGGCACCATGATGGGCCTGACCGCCAAGGTGGCTGCGGATCCAGATGATCCCTGCGTCGGCTTCCTGGCCGTCTATTCGACCCGTGAGGCCGCCCTGGAGGCGGCTGAGGGTGACGCCACGTTGGTGCGCGCGATCCAGCAGACCGCGCCGGCCGAGGTGGCGGCCAGGTTAGCTGAGGGCTGGGGCGGCCCGTTGCTGGCGTCGAAATTCCACTACTTCGTCAACGGCCAATCGCTCTGCCGCCGGTGGGCTTTCACCGGCGAACTGCAGGCCGGCGAAGTGGGGGAGGCGCGCAGGACAGAAGATTGCGTGGCCTGCTACCGGAAACTGGAGAAGCGCCGCGCGGCGAAGGCCAAGGAAGCCAAGGCGTGAGCACCGCCCATCTCCAAGTCCTGCGGGCCTGGCGGGGCGGCGGCACTGACGGCCGGCCTGGCTGGGTCGTGCAGTTCCGTTACAGCGAGCCAGGCGTCCGCCGGCTGAAGGCCCTCGTGCCCGCGGCCGACCGGCAATGGGACGATACCGCGAAGGTCTGGTGGTTCGCCGACGACGTCCTGCCTCAGGTGATGAAGGTGGCGCCGGCGCTAGAACTCTACACGGCGCAGAAGAACTTGCTATGAGAGGAGAGAATACGATGATGCCAGCCAGCGAAGACGTCGAGTTCGAGCGCTTCAGGCGCATGGGCAAGGCCGTGCGCGCACTGTTCAGCGCCGTCAGTGAGACGGTGCCCGAGAACGTCGCCGCGGACGTCGTGAAGACGGCCCTGCAGATCGGCTTTCTGAACGACTACGGCGGCGACACCTACCGCGAGCACGTTGCCCGCCAGGCCCAGCAGTTTCAACTGCAGCAGAAGCAGGTCGAATTGCAGGAGAAACTGGTCGGGATCATGGAGGAGGCCGTCGGGCACCTGCGGGCGCTCGTCGCTTCCCAGTACGAGCCGGAGGAATCGCGTGAGACCACACCGGATCAAGCGCAGCTTTAACTGCCGCTGCGGCGCCTCGATCGCCGTCAGCGGGCCCGTTGCCACGGTCGAGGACTTGCTCGGGCAGTTCCGCGAGCGCCATCATGGTGAGCGATGCGGGGAGACGACGGCCATGATCGCCTCGCAGGCGCGCCGTAGGGCCGAGCACCTCGGGGCGACCCGCCAGGCATGAGTTGGCGCGAGCACATCTTCTGCCGCGACTTCTCCGTCGAGGCCTGCCTGTGGTGCCGCCGGCCCCTGAACGGCCGGAAGGCCTTGTGCTGCAGCCCCACCTGCACGGCGGCCTTCAGCACGAATCACTTCTGGTCAGCGGCGGCGCCTGAGGCGCTGCGGCGGGCTCACTCCACCTGCCTCCGTTGCGGCCGCCAGCCCTTCTGGGCTTCGCGGGACTGGACACCAGGCGCGGGCCTGCGCGAGGGCGTCAACCCCGACGATCTCGTCCGGATCTTCCTCGAAGTCCATCACCGCGTTCCCCTCCTGGGTCAGCCGCGCTCCATGACGTGCTACAACCACCAGGCCAACCTCCTCGTCTTGTGCTCCGACTGCCACCTGGAGACGCATCACCCTGGCCGGCTGGCCCGCCTGGAGGCCGTCGCCTTCCGCCAAGTTGACCGCGAGCGCGAGCGACAGCGTCTAGCAGCGATGCAGCCGAGGCTGGTGTTATGATGCCCCCAGCGGTCGACCATTAGAGTGAGGCAGGGCGCCCAGCCCCATCGGCGATAATGTGGGCATCCTCGTCGAACCTGGGCGCCCGCTCGCTGAAGGAGACACCGGCTAATGCCCGCAAAGACGAAGACTCCGCCCGCGCCGGCCGCCAAGGGGATCCGCGAACCCCAATCGATCACCCGCCAGGTCGCCACCTTCTTCGACCCCCTGACCCTCAGCGCGAAGCACTGGCGCCGTGTGGTGGCTCAGGCCCCCGTCGTTGGCGCCTGCGTGCAGACGCTGATCATGCAAATCACCGGCTTGAACTGGAAGATTGAATCCGACGACGAGGAACTCACAGAACGGTTCACTCTCCTGCTCAATATGGCCGACAACGGCGCCGGCATGGAGTCGCTGTTGTCGAGGGTCGCTGAGGACACGTTGACCATGCCCTTCGGCGGCGCCTTCGAGCTCGGCGTCTATCCTGACGGCGAGGTCGCGTGGATCGCTCACCTCGACGCCGGCCTCATGGCGCCCACCTATGACGAGAAGTTCCCCTACCGGCAGGTCAACCCGTACGACGCTCTGCACCCGAAGATCTTCAAGAGCACTGAGGTCAGCCGGATCAAGTGGCAGCCGCAGGCCGATATCGCCTATTACGGTTGGACGAAGACGCCCTGCATGGCCTCCCTGCCGGCGATCCAGGGCCTGCTCCGCAGCGACAGGTTCTGGCAGACCCTGCTGACGGACTCACCGCCGGCGGGCATCCTGGTGATCCCAGGCATGTCGGAGAACGAGGCCCGCGACTGGCTCTCTGGCTGGAAGACAATGATGGCCGGCATCGACAGCCTCAAGGTGCCGCTGCTGCCGCTCCAAGGCACGGAGAAGGGCACAGCCGAGGCGAAGTTCATCTCGTTCGCCCAGACCGCCACGGAGGCGGAACTGCCCGACCTCGTGAAACGCTACAGCGAGCAGGTGACCGCCAACTTCGGCATGAACACCGGTGACCTGGGCCTCTTCGGCCAGGAACTGCGCCTGGCCGGCGCCACCAAGTTGATCGAACTGAGCAAGCGCCAGGGCCTGGCCCGCCTGCTGAAGCAGTTCGCCCGCGCCATCAACACCGACGTCCTGCCCGACGGCGTGACCTTCAAGTGGGAGGACGTCGAACTGGAGGACACTGTCCGCAAGGCCGCGGCGAAGAATCAGACGTCGATTGCCCTGGGGAATCTCGTCTCCCAGGCTGGTCTTCCCCCCCACATCGCTATCGCCCAGGCAATCGCCGACGGCATCATCACCGTGGCGGTGCCGGAGGAACTGCTGGCGCCGCCGCCGGAGGAAGGGCCGGCTCCGGCCCCGACAGCGCAAGAGGGGCCTCCGACGGCCGACGCAGGCACCACGACGTCCGGCGAGACGAAGGGCAACCAGGCGGCCCGCGCAGGCCCAAAAGTGCGGGCCCCGCTGCTGCGGGGCGATTCTACTGACCCCATCCCGCCCCGAACGTACCCTGGCGAGACCCCTGCCGGTCGTGAACTCGGCCGGATCGTGGGCCCGTGGATCCAGCGCATCGTGAACTCCTTCACCAAGGGCCGCCTCAGCACCCTCTATGACGCCGCCCTGGGGGCGTACGTCAAAGTCGCGGAGCGCTTCAGCCCTGCCGATGAAGCGGCCAACGCAGCCATCGAGGCCATCCTGTCGGGCAGCGACTGGTGGATGGCGGCCGACCTTGAGGCGCAGATCGCGCGCGCGCTGGCCCAGGGCTATGAGGACGCGCTCGTCGAGTCGGCCGGTGAGTTGCAGGGCGCTCTCTATCAGGCCGGCCTCGCCGACACGGCCAACATCGGGTTCGCCGCGGCTCACGTGACCGACCCCGACACGATCGCCTCCCTCGAGGCCCAGGCCGGCAGCATGATCAAGAACGTGGACGACGGCACGAAGTTCTTCGTAAAGCAGACCGTCCTGTCAGGCGTCAAGGAGGGCCTCGGCTCACCCGAGATCGCCCGCAAGCTCCTCATCGACAACGTCCGGCGCGGCGTCATCGAGAAGTTCCGCGGGCGGGCCCTCAGCATCGTGAACACGGAGATGAACCGCGCCATGAGCGACGGCGCGCTGGCGCAGCAGATGCACGTCGGGCTGAAGAAGAAGCGCTGGCACAACGTGCCCGCCTTGGCCTGCAACGTCTGCGTCCGCAATACCGGCCGCGGCGCCATCCCGAACGCCTCCAAGTTCGAGGCCGTCTGGGGCTCCTGCAACGCGCCGCCCGCGCACCCAACGGTGTGCCACTGCTGGATCACCTTCGACAAGCCGGAACTGAGCGCTCTCGTCAGCGGCGGCAAGGTTCCGGACTACTGGAAGGGCGGTTGACCCAGTGGGCGCGGCGGCTATAATGACGGCATGATCCCCTACTACGCGACACCGGACGGCAAGGTGACGCCGTGAGGACTCGCTACCGCTGGTCAGAGGCCGACCTTATGACGCTGGAAGAGATGATCGCCGCTGGTAAGAGCGACCTCAGCATCGGGCGCGTGCTCGGCTGCACGGCGGTAGCGATCAACGTCGTCCGCAAGCGGCGCGGCATCACCTGTCGACGGAAGGTACTGCACTCGGCGAGGGCTATCGCAAAGCGCCTCGGCATTCCCTCTGGCGACAAGACCGTGGCGTGGTGGCTCCAGAACGGCTATTTGAAAGGCCGTCGCGGGCAAGGATGCGGCCCATACCTCGGCTGGTATGTGACGGAGGAGGCCCTGCTCGACTTCCTGGCCGATGCCCGCTACTGGCACCTGTGGACGCCGGAGAGGATACGAGACGCCAACCTGAGGGAGTGGATCACGGATACTCGCAACGGCACGCACTTTCTCACGACCGGCGAAGTGGCCGCCCGCCTGGCGGTTCATCACGCGACCGTCAATGACTACATCCATCGCCGCCTGCTACCCGCTGTTCGTCACGGCAACTGGCTTATCCGCGAACAAGACCTCGTCGGCTTCATTCCGCCGTGCGACCGAAGCAAAAAGGGCACACGACCGCGACGTTTCACAGCCGACGAAGACCGATACCTGCTCGCCCTACGCGAAGCGGGCAAGACGTGGACGCGCATCGCTGAGATGTTGGGGCGGACTGTCGGCAGCGTCTATAGGCGCTTCGACCGCATTCTCCCGCGCGACAAACCCTGCGACAAAGCACCCGCGCTGGTAGATTCGCCTTAGGAGTGCCAACATGCCGGACAAAACACTGGACAAAGTCGTCGACCTCTCGATGAATAACCTGCTGGTCGACACGCCGCGAAAGGCCGGTCTGGCCACGGCGGTCATTCTGAAGCACACCACGACGGAGGGTCAGCGGATCTGGGAGATCGACTGCGAGATGATTGACCTGGCGATGGACGCCGGCACCGAGCGAATAGGCTGCCTGCAGGGGCTTAGCGGGACGGAAGGAGTGACGTTGGAATGGACATTCGAGGAACTTCTCCTGCCGGCGCCCTGACTGACCTGGGGATCCAGGGCCTCGTGAACAACCAGGTCACCACAGTCGTCTGCGACAGCGACCTGTTCGAGCCCGTCCGTTGCCGCGCTGAGCGCTTCAGTCCTTGGCTGGGCGAACTCCTGAACTGCCATCTCTGCTTCGGCACGTGGGCGGCTTTCGGGCAGGCGGCCTACCGGCAACTGACCGGCACGGCGCCCCGCCGCGGCCTCATCCCCATGCTCCTGGACGCCTTCGCGATCGCGGCCGCCGGCCGGCTCGCGCGGCGCATCATCAACCGCGAGTCCTGATCGCTTTCCCCGCGCCCGTCGACCATTAGGTTGAGATGGGCGACAAGATCAAACCGCCGCTACTCGCTGGGCGCCCCTATTCCGGCGTCGGCGATGATTCCCTTCCTGACAATGTGAAGGCGCTGCCGGCGCATGGCAAGGAGATCTGGGTCGCCGCCTTCAACGGCGCCTGGAGTTCGTACGACAGCGCCAGCACTGACCTCACCCAGGAAGGCTACGCCATGGCCGTCGCCTGGGCCGCGGTCAAGAAGCAGTACAAGAAGGACGCCGAGGGCAACTGGACGAAGCGCAGCGTCATCGAGGGCGCCGACGGCTACTTCACGAAGGTCTGGCGCAGCGCCGATGGCAAGATGCGCTGGCGCGCGACGATCAGCGACGACGGCGTCGACCAGTACGCGACCCGTATGACATCCGACTTCCTGGACGACATGTGCCGGCGCGCGATGGCGCCTGGCGGCATGCCCTGGCTCGGGATCTCACACTATGACGTCTTCTCAGCGATCGGCGCGCCCGACCGTGTCTACCGTGACGGCCGCCAACTGAAGGCTGAGGGCGTCTTCCTGGCCGACTCCGAGGACGCGTTCCAGCGGGAACTCGCGCTGGCCGCCTTCGAGACCGCCCGCAGCGAGGCGTCGCTCCTGCCGGCGCACCGCAGCATCCGCACCTCCATCGCCTTCGTTCCGGAGGCCTTTGTGATCGAGGACTGCGGCGTTATGGCTTACACTCACGGGAGCCTGAGGCACATCGCGCTCACGACGCGACCGGCCAACTCGCGGGCCGACTTTACAGCCGAGGAGGACAGTATGCCACGAAGTAAGACTCTCCGCGACCTCCGCCGAGAGGACGCCGCCGCCATCGTGGGCGAGGAACTGGCCGGCCGGCTCTACGAGAAGGAGGGCGACGACACGACGCAGCGAACGACCGAGCACGACGGCCTCATGTACCGAGCGGCCCTGGAAGACGAGGACGGCGACGTGATGGTCAGCGCCGACGGCGAGAACTGGGAGCCCGTCTCGGCCACGACGCGGGCCGGCCAGCCATTCGCCGCCGCGCCCCTGAATGACAGGGCGACGGCCTGGGAGGCGGCCAAGGCCCGTGGCCGCATCTGGGCCTGGGCGACGGATGCCGACGGCAAGTTCAGCGGTGCCAAGGCCCGCAAGGGCTTCGCCGTCTTCGACAGCGAGAACCCCGACCTCAAGATCGGCATGGCGCTACCGCATCATGACATCGAGGGCGAGAAGTTCGTGACGTCGCAGCGCGGCGTCATCGCCGGCGGTGCCGTCGTGCAGGGAGCCCGCGGCGGCTTCAAGGAATTCCAGGAGGGCGATACCGAGGCGGCCAAGATCCACCTCGCCGGTCACTACAAGCAGATGGACATGACAGCACCCTGGGAGGCGGAGCGCGCCAACCTGCGCCATCGCGCCGAGGAGCTCTGGCTGATCGAGGCGGTGCCCGAACTCTGGGAGGACAGCGCCCTCGAGACCGCCAGGCAGGCCCTGATGACCGACCTGACGTCCGGCGCCGTGCCGCGGCCGACCCTTGACGAGGCCCGCGCCGTGTTCGACGGAGGTCACCAGTTCGGCCTCTCGCTGTTGCGCGCGACCGGCGCGACGCCGCTGACCATCATGAATGCCCTGCGCTGCATCGTCAGCGATCCTGACGACACGTGGGGCGAAGGCGCCCACCAGGCCGAGCCCGCAGACGTCCGCGCTGTCTCGCCCGACGTGCCCTTCCGCACTGCCCTGGCCGAGCGCTACGGCATAGAGCCAGCGCCGGACGCTGGTCTCATCGCAACGATGAACGCCGAGGAGGTGATGGACACAGCCTTCCACGCCTCCTGGACTCTCATGGACATCATCGCCGCCAACGTCCAGGCGGCTCCCAAGGAGGTCTCCTTCGAGGAGCGCCTGGCCAACGTGCAGGCCGCCCTGAACGAATTCGCCCAGATCATCAACCAGGTTCTTGCTCAGTCCACGCAGCGGTCACTGACCGACGGCGACGGCGTAAAGCCAGGCGGGGCGGACAAGGGTACCGTGAACCCGCCACCAGGCGAGCCGGACGCCGCTACCCTGGCGGTCGACGAGACGCTGGACGCCATCCGCGCCTTCGTGCGCGGGGCCGCGCCCGAGGGTGAGCAAGCGCAGGTGCTTCTCGAAACGCTGGGAGAGCGCCTGATGCCGATCATCCGACGAGCGGCCGCGCCACCTGACGCTGCGGCGGAGTTGGCGGCCACTGTGCTTGATCGCCTGGAAGGGATGCAGCGCACGATCGACACGCTGGTCGCGGACAAGGCGGGAGGGGGCCCGCCCGAACCGTCATCGCTCGCGCCGCGCCGGACGGCCGCAAGGTTGCCGCCGCCGCGGCGGTCAGTGCGGGCCCTGGGCATTCCCGCCCAGGAGCCTCAGCGCCGGCCAGGCGATCCGGTATCGCCCCACGACTACGCCAGGGGTGCCCACCTAAGGACGGGGTTCAACCCGTACGAATAGGAGCCCCCCATGAGAAATCTACCGCCGTTTGCGGTTCACAAGGCCCTGCAGGCGCCGAACATGTTCGGCTCTGGGGCCGGCGTGAGCCCGAGATTCATTTCCAGCGGCGCCTACCGGACGATGCGGTACGAGGACTGGGTCAGAGAGGAACGCGCTCGCGCTGACCTCGAGGGCCGCAGGGCCTACGTGCCGCCCGTCGACCAGAACGGCGTCCCGCTGGACATCGCCCACTACGCCTCCAGGGAGGAGGCGATCGACTGGGCCAACCAGATCCTCGCCGAGAGCGGTCGCAGCGACGCCGACAAGGCGCGCTTGGCCGAACTTGAGGCGCGGATGGGCGCGGACTTCAAGGAGGCCGCGGGCTCGGGAGACCCCGCGAAGATCATCGGCGTCGTCCGCTCAGCCCTCCTGCAGTTGCGCGACACCGACCCCGTCATGTGGCCGTCGCCGCCTCCGACGCCGCACGACTTCACGACGGAGTTCGGCACCATCGTCGACCAGACCGAGATCATCCCCATGTGTGAGGAGTTGGGCCTCTACAACGCCTTCCCCGAAGACGTTAACGGCGCCAACACCGACACGTGGCGTGAGATGACCATGCTCGAGTTCGCCTCGGGCTGCGACTCCTGCGCCTTCACGCCTGGCGCCTGTCCGGAGGACTTCGTGCACGACACGGAGACCCAGCACACTCACAAGCGCCACATCGGCGTCAAGAAGTCCCTCACCGAGAGCGACATCCGGCACAGCGCCGCGGCGATCGCGGCGGGCGTCGGCATCAACGCGCTCGTGGGCGGCTTCAACGACCAGGGACTTCCTGGCGAGAACGACGCCGCGAGCCTCTTGAGGGGCAGCGTTGCCGACCTGAAGGAGAAGGAGCTCCGGCTGGCCATGGTGCTCGTGCTGAACTGCTGGGACGACTTGCTCGTCAACGGCAGCAACCTCACGAACCCGCTGGAGTTCGACGGGATCCGGAACCTCATCACCGCCGCCAACGGGGCGCGGTCGTGCTCCACCACCATGACGGGCACGTTCAGCGCCTCGCGGTTCGACGACTTCCTGAGCGAGGGCTGCGCCCTCCCGCAGGCCATCATCGGACACCCGACGGCGCTGGCGCAGATCGCCCTGGCCTACATGGCGATCGGCAGCCAGACGGTCATGTTCGACCGGAACGAGGGCATCGTCCCTGGTCTGAACTTCGCCTCCCAAATCATGGCCGGTATCGGGCCGGTCGCCCTGATCGGCGACACCCGATTCCCGCGCCAGACGAATGCGGGAGGGACGTTCACCACGGACGTCTATCCGGTGCGGCTGACGCACAACGGAGAGCCGCTGATCTACAAGGCGACGCAGATCCCGCTCGCCGCAAAGGACTTGACGCCTGGCTGCACGGCCATCGCCTTCGAGGTGTGGGCCGTGACCGCCCTGGTGATCAAGGCCATGTGCGCGCAAGCGGTCTGCCGCCTGACCTTCAGCGGCATCCAGGGCGACGGCTGCCACTACGTGCACCCGTGCACGCCGGTGAACTACCTGGCACAGTAGGCCCGCCAGGCCGGCAGTGAATCGACAGTCAGATACGGGGCTCTGCTTCGGCAGAGCCCCGTTGTTCTGCTCACCGGCATAGGCCCCTTGACAGCGGCTAGTCGCACTGTCTACTATCAGCGCGGGAGACGGGGCGACAGATCGCCCAGGCGCGGTCGACCCGTAGGGAGGCCAGGCCCGTGAGGACTCTGGCCATTGACCTGCAAGCGCGAATGCCTGGGGAGTCCCGCCTCCCATAGACAAACGAATTCCCTCGCACGGCCTATCCTCCGGCGGGGTAGCGAGGGGCTGAGGGTGTCAGCCTAATGGGCCGCGAAGCTGGCATCCGCCAACCACAAGGAGGAACCATGCCGAAGGCAGACGTCCCGACGTCAGAGCCTCAGGGTGAGGCCGAAGCCACTGCCGACGTCGTCGGCAGTTTCACGATCGAGGTGGTCAGAGGAACGCTCGACTCACTGCAAAAGTCGGTCACCGTGATCAGCGAGGCGGCAAGCGTCATCCGCGAGGCGATGCAGTTGTCTCTGCAGGCTGGCGCGGGCCTTGCGGGGATCCGCACCGTCACGGCGGCGCCTGGCATCAACAACATCCAGGCCCTCCTTGACCAAGGCTGGGAGATCCTGCACCTGTCGTTCTGTGACGAGGTTCGCGAGACCAGCGCCGTCAGGGGCCGAGCAATAAGCACGCAGTGGGTGCCCTACGCCATCCTCGGCAAGCGCGGCGAGTTGGCCGCCTCCGACCGGCAGGGCATCGCCGCGGACGCTGAGCGCCAACTCCTGGAGCATGCCAGCCCGCTGACCGCGGGCCAGGCCGAAGTCCCTGGGGGCAGCGAGGAAGGGCCGGCTGACTCGGCACGACCGCAGGCCCTCGGGCACCAGGTCGAACCCCATCGGACGCAGACAGTCCCGCCCGACTTTGAACCCACGGGAGGGCTGAAGCACTGACCTGATGCTGCTGCGCTACGTCTTCCAGGGGCCCATCACCGTGGGGAAGCGCAACCCGACCCCGAGCGGCCGGATCTACCACATCGGTTGGAAGGATCCGCCGGAGATCGAGGTCGCGGATGAGGACGTGGACTTCTTGCTCTCTTTCCGCGGCTACTGTTGCACCGGCGGGAAGCGTCCCATGTTCGAGAAGGTCGAGGGGCCATGAAGCAGAAGACCCACGTCCTGCGGATCCTCTGGGGCCTCGGCGATGTGCTCTGCACGACGCCGGCGCTGCGGGCTTTCCGCGCCGCTCACCCCCGAGACCGGATCGTCTTTCGCACCCACGTGAAAGGCGCCAGGCGACTCGAGTACGACGCGCCTGACCGGCCCGCCGGCAGCGGCGGCGCCCCCGACGAGATGCTCTGGGACAACCCGAACATCGACGCCATCATCGACGCCGACAACCATGAGCGCCAAGGCGAACACGTCGAGGAGATTGAACTCCGCTATGCCTGGTACGGTTGCCCGCCCCTCGACGAGCCGCTGCAGGCGCGCTACTTCGACTGCCTCGGGTTGCCGCGGCCGGCGGACGGGCGTTATAGCGCCGACTACTTCATGCGCGACATGGAGCGGCGGGACGCCGCTTACCTGCTCGAATATCACAACAAGTGGGCCTATCACTTCTGCGCCCTCACGCCCCGCGTCGGCTGGGTCGGCAAGACCTGGCGCGACGACGGCTGGGTCGAGATCATGCAGCGCCTGCACGCGCGCGGCTGGACGCCCGTGATCCTCGCTGGCCGGCACCTGCAGCAGCGCGAGTGGGATGACTGCGGCGCGATCAACCTGAGCGGCCAACTCGACATGAGGATGACGGCGGCTGTCCTGGAGCGTTGCCAGGCGATGCTGGCGACGGAGGGCGGCCTGACCAACCTACGCTTTGCCCTCCGTGGCAGAGCGGTCGTGCTGACGTGCGCGACCAGTTTCCAGACGCAGGTCTGGGCGCCGCCCGAACTTTGCACTGAGGTCAGGAACCCAGACCGCTGCGAACCCTGCATGTGGCGCGGCCCTCATTCCCAGGGGATCACGGACGGGCCCCCTGGGAACATCGCGAAGTGTCCGACGGGGAGGACGCTGCGCGACCTGGACGCCGATTTCGTCTGGCCGTTCCTGGAGAAGGATCTGGATGCCCATGAGCAAGCCGAAGCAGCCGACCCTCGTTCACGTCTCATGGCTGAAGCGCGATAGCGGCCACCTCGGCGGCGTCGAGAAGTTCGCCGCCTACCTGCGCCAGGCGCTCAGCGAAAAGGGCTGGGGCGTGGCGATCATCGCCTGGGACGACTTCCCTGGCCATCACTACTACCAAGACCGCCCGAACCCCGACAAGGCCGACCTGCTCGGTCACTGGATCGACGGGCCGGCCTTCGGCTTCGCCCACGACGTCATCGTCAGTGACGGGTACTGGGGCATCGGCGTCAGCAGCAAGCCGGTCGTGCCCGTCGTCCATGGCACCTGGGCCGAGTTTCACGCCCGCATGGGCCTGCGGCCGACGCTGGAGGTGACGCGCCAAGGCGAGGCCTTCAACGCCCCGAATGCCTTCCCTGTCGCCTGCTCGCCGGCGTCAGCCCGTGAGGTGAAGCGCTATCACGGCCGGTCTGTCGCGGCCACCATCACCCACGGGATCGACCTCGGCCTCTACCGCCCGCCCGTCGAACCGCTGCCGCCAGGGCCGCCCTGGATAGTGCTGGAGGCCGCCGGCCGCAATGAGAAGAAGGGCGCGCGCATCATCCCCGAGATCCAGCGCTTCCTCGGGAAGGACTTCATCGTCGAGTACCTCAGCGCCGGCCTGGGCCAGGAGGCGGACGCCTTCCGCCGCGGTCACCTCTTCCTGCACCCGAGCCGGCATGAGGGCAACGCCTACGCCCTCCTGGAGGCCGCGGCGTCAGGCCTGCCGATCGTCACCACGAATGCCGGCCTGTTCGAGGACATCGCCTGGGACGCTGACGGGCGGACGGCGCTGGGTTACACTCTCCCCATCACCGCGACGCCTGAGCAATTCGCCCTCGCCGTCAAGAAGGTCGCGCGGGGGATCCCGCAGGGTTGGTGGGCGCCGCGGCCCTGGGCCGAGGCCAACTGCAACATGACGGAATTTGCCAACCAGTGGGACGCCTTCCTGCGTCAGTTCGTAAGGAGGAAGCGATGACAACAAAGCAGGAGCTCACGGTAGACCGGACGCCGATCCGCGAGGCAGTCGCGAGGGGCTGGTGCCAGGCCGACCAGACCTTGAAGACCATCGACCCCGCCCTGGCCGACGCGATCGTGGCTCAGGTCGCGCCGCTGGTCGACAGGTTGGCCACGGGCCTGGAGGACATGATCGACGCCGTCCAGTGGATGAGCGGCGCCGACGACTTCGAGGTGGGAGGGAAGGCCTGGGTCGGCTGGCAGAAGACGTGCGAGCGCCTGTTCGCGCAGATGGCCCTGCTGAAGTTCTGGAAGGGAGAGGCAACCGATGTTCAAAAGCAAGAGCGGGACGCGGGCGGAGAGGGTCGCGGCGAATAACGAGTGGATGCGCCGCTTCATTGAGGAGCCGGAGCGCTTCGAGCGCGAGTTCGAGGCGGTCTGCCGGTTCAAGACCGAGGAGGCACACGGGCGGGTGCCCTCCCACGGCGAGCGCATCGTCGCCTACGAGGAGTCGATCGTGGCTGACCTGAGGGCCAAGAAGTGAGCCGGATCTATCACTTCACCGTGCCGATGCCGCCCGAGATCCTGAGACCCAACGGGCGCGGATCCTGGGCAGCGAAGCAGGCGTTCGGCAAGGCGTACGCCCAGCAGGTCGGCGACATGATCCACAATCAAGTCATCGCCGCCGCGCCGAGTGCGCCGTGGCCGGAGGCGCGCAAGTACGGGCGCCTCTTGGCCACGATGTGTTGCCGCGGCGCCGCGCCCGACCCCGACAACCGCGTCGGGATCCTGAAGCCTATCATCGACGTGCTCCAGGTCGCCAACCGGAGCACGGGCAAGCGGTACCGCCTCGGGCTGATCACCAATGACCGGCACTTGGAAGTCCAGCCCGTCGAGGCCTGCGCGCAGGAACGGGCGCTGAAGGAGTCCGTGATCGTATTGCGACTGGAGGTGTGGAATGGATGACTCTCCGCCGTTGCAGGCTGACCCTGGGGCCCCCGTCGCGGACGTGGCCGAACTGCTAAAGCAGATGAAGAAAAACGGCGGCCTGCCGCGCTGCGTCGAATGTGGCACGCCGACAACCGGCGCCAAGACCGGCCTCGACGGCGAAAGGATCCCGCTCTGCAAGGACTGCTGCTTCCAAGGTGCGCCGGCAAATCGTGCCGAACGCCGAGCACGCCGAAGAGGGAGGAGACGATGAAGAAGACGAACTTCAGGATCCGCACCCTCTGCCCCTGCGGCCGTCTCCTCGGGACTCCCTGGAGGGGCAATGACTTCTTCCTCGACGCCGTCATCTGCCCGAGGTGCGCGGCCCCGCGGGACGACTGGACGGAGATCGCCCTGCGCTGGGTCGACCTCAGCACCTGGTGGAAGCCCTTCACCTGGCGCAGCGGTTACTGGGAGGATCCGGACGGGCAGGTCTATTTCGAATTCGACGGCCGGCTGGTCAAGAAGGTCGAGCCATGAAGATCTGGATCCAGTCCAGCGCCTTCCTGCCCACGCCGCCGCCGTCTACGGGCGGCCTCGAGACCGTCGTGGCCGAGATCGCCGCATCCCTGGCCCATCGCGGGCATGACGTGACGCTCTTCGGCCTGGCCGGCTCTGCCGTCGAGGGCGTCGAGGTCATCACGGTCGTGCCGTACCGCCAACCGCACCAAACCGAGAGGGCGATCGTCGACAAGATGGAGGGCCTGCGCCGGCCCGACGTGCTATTTGATCACAGTTTCTACCAGTTGGCCCAGCAGCGCTGGCCCGACCTGCCGGTCGTCACGCAGAGCCATGGCTGGGTCAAGATGCCGCCTCACGCCCGCAACCCCGTCTTCTGCTCGCGTCACCACGGGCAGTGGCACGGCATCCCTGACCCCATGCTGGCGCTGACCAACGTCCAGCCGGAGGCCTACGCGCTCGGCGGCCCTATGGCGGGGCGCGGCAACCCCCTCTTCCTCGGCCGGATCGTGCCCTACAAGCGCGTCCACCTGGCTGCTGACCTTTGCTTCACGGCAGGCCTGAAACTGAACGTCGCGGGCCCAATCAGCGACGGCGACTATTTCGCCGCGTCGATACAGCGTCGCATCGGCGACGGCATCTGCCACCACCTCGGCGAGGTCGCGGGGAGCCACAAGGCCGAACTCCTGGCGAACGCCTGCTGCCTCATGTTCACCTCGGAGGCGGAGGAGCCGGCCGGCATCGTCATGCTGGAGGCGATGGCTGCGGGCACGCCCGTCTTCGCCTTTGACCACGGCGCCAACCCCGAGTACATCCTCCACGGCCGGACGGGCTTCCTCTTCAAGGACGAGGCCGACTTCTTGGCCGGTCTGCAGCGCCGCTGCTGGCTCGAGATCGACCCAGTGGAGTGCAGGCGGCACGTCGAGGCCGTCTTCTCACCCGAGAGGGCGGGTGATAGGATCGAGGCGCTGCTCAAGATGGCAGCGGAAGGAGATCGCTGGTAATGACTCCGATTGAATACGCCTGGGAACTCTGCTCGGCCTACTGGCCAGGCCTGCCGCGTGAGGACTTTGACGCCTACGCCGGCGACGACTACGCCCTGGGCCAGCTTGAATGGGCGGACATGGTCGAGAACGGCGAAGGCCCGATGGAAGAACGCATGACGCGCTTCTACGAACGCGCCTTCGGCTGGATATTCGTGCTGCTCCGCACCTGCGACGAACTGGTCAATGCCTGGCCGGATGATCGGCACCGCGCCAATATCGCGCAGTCCTACCTCGCCAGCAACGCCGCCGGCCCGCAGGTGATCTTGGACTATGGGGGCGGGGTCGGCAGCGAGGCGATCTACCTCGCCCAGGTGGGCCACCACATCTGTTATCAGGACGTGGGAGAAATGGCTCGCTTCGCTGCCTGGCGCTTCGAACGCGAAGGCTTGCTGGCGGCAGGCTGGCACAATGGCGTGCGCAACCCGCCAATCCGGCTCTGGAAACCGAATGATGCGAGACGGCGGGGCTACTGGGACGCTATCGTGGCGCTCGACGTACTGGAACACCTGAATGATCCCGCTGGCGTGCTGGCCGATCTTGCCCAAAGCCTCCGGCCTGGGGGCCTGCTGATCGCGACACGGCACAGTTTCAAGGCCCACCCAACCCACAACCCCACAACCTTCTGGCTGCAGCAGAAGATGGACGAAGTGCTGGACGGCCTGGGCTTGAGGCGGTTTGCGGGGCCAGAGGGCCATTACGGGATCGGCGGATGGCGGAAAACGGGGGCGGCGCCCGCGTAGAGCCGCGCGTGGCCGCACACGGTGCCCGTCAGGCGCCGAAATGGGATCGGCGCGGGTGTGGGGGCCGACCGGCCCGAAAAGGAGGCGTGTCGTGCGTGCTGAAGTCTACAACTGGGTCGCCGGTGTGGTGCGGGAGCAGAAACCGCAGGCGCCTGTCCTGGAGGTGGGAGCCCGCGACGTCAACGGATCCGTGAGGTCACTGTTCCCGCCGGCGGGATACCTCGGGATCGACATGGTCGCCGGCCCAGGCGTCGACCTCGTACAGGACATCCTCGGCGCCGGCGGTTGGAGATTCGAGGGGGCCTTTAACACAGTCGTTTGTTGCGAAACCCTCGAGCATATCAAGGAGCCCTGGACGGCGCTCGACATCATGGCGATGGCGCTCAGGCCTGGCGGCCTGCTGATCGTCTCCTGGTGCTTCGCCTTCCCGCTCCACGACGCGGAGCCCGAGAAGGGGCAGAGTGGCGACTTCTGGCGCACGACGCCCCAGGGGCTGGACTACCTGCTGCGCCGCGCCGGCCTGACGGACATCGTCGTCCAGACCGAGGGCTGCGGCCGGCCCAGGAACGCGCCGCCAGAGGAGGCCGACTGGCAATATCCCGTCGGCGTCTTCGCTCACGCCAGGAGGCCAGCGTGATTCGCTTTCGCCATCGACGGGCTTGCCGGCTCTACCGCCGCCTCTGGGCGGCCTGGCGCGATGGCCGCCAGGTGATCCCGCCGTCCTGGCAAGCCGAGAATCCCCTCGCTCTGGGCCGCGTGCGGCGGACGTTCATGCGCGACCTTCTACAGGCCGAAAGGACGCGACGATGACGACCTTCGAGGAGATGCAGCGCGGCGAACTGGACTGGTGGATCGCCTACCTTGGGCACCCCCATGCGGTCAGCCGGATCTTCGCCCTGTACGGCTACCGGTACTTGCCCTTCTTCTTCGAGGAGTTCAATCACCTGGGCGAGGTCGTCGACTTCGGGTCAGGGCCGATCAGCGCCGCGTACATCGCTGAGCCGGCGCCGCGGGAGGTGATCTGCGTCGACCCGTTGATGCCGGAATATCACAAGCACGAACTGGTCTACGGCAGTCCCGTCGTCGAATGGCCGCCCCTGCCCGCCGCCGTCTTCGACACCGCCCTCCTCCTGAACGTCCTTGACCACTGCGAGGAGCCACAGAATCTCATCCGTGAAGCAGCGCGCAGTCTTGTCGGCGGCGGCGGCGCCCTGGTGTGGAGCCACGTAAACCAGGAGACCGACTCGCTTCATCGCACTATTCACGCTGCGGAGATCGCCGGTTGGCTGCAGGAGGCCGGACTGTCGCTGCAGCGAGACGAAGTGAAGACCCACCTGGGAGTCATGTCCTACATGGCGAAGGCGGTCAAGCAGTGAGCGACCGGATCTGGCAGGTCGAACTGGGGTGCGGCCGGCGCAAGGCGGAGGGCTACTTCGGCGTCGACCGCGTTGCCCTCCCTGGCGTCGACCTCGTGCACAACCTGGAGCAGCGGCCCTGGCCCATGGGTGACTGCTCCGTCCGCCGCCTCATCGCCCACCAGACGCTCGAGCACATCGGCGACCTGATCGGCTTCATGGCGGAGGCCTGGCGCGTCTGCCTCGACGGCGCCTGGGTCGAGTTCGTTGTGCCTTTCCACACGGCACCGACCGCCTGGGGCGACCCGACGCACGTGCGCGCCTTCACCTTCGAGACCTTCAGGTATTTCGAGCCTGGCTTCATCCGGCCCTGGGGTGACTACGGGATCCGGACGTATTGGCACATCGTCGAGCAGGCCGCCAACCCCCAGGGGAACCTCTGGGTGCTCATGCGGCCGATCAAGTCGTGGGCCTCGCTCATGGCCCACGCCAGGGAGGCGAGATGGCGCAATCGCAAGCAGAAGATGCTGGGCTGACGGCGACGATCGTCGTCCTGACCCACAACCGGCGCGCGGCGCTGGTGACCTGCCTGCAGAAGATCTGGGACAACACGACGGTTGTTGCCGAAGTCATCGTGGTCGACAACGGCAGCACGGACGGGACGGCGGAACTTCTCAGGGAGTACGCCGTGCCTGAGCGCCCACTGTTTGACGCCATCACCGTCAGCAGCAACGAAGGCGTCTGCGCGCGCAACCATGCCCTGCGCCTCGCCAAGGGCGAGTTCATCCTGCAGGTCGACGACGACGTCGAGGTGGGGCCGCGCTGGGATGAATATCTCCTCGCGCCCTTCACTGACCCCAAGGTCGGCGCCGTGGGCCAGGAGGGCTTCTTCGTGAACTGGGCAGGCCTGCTGTCTGGCCCTTGGGTCGGGCCGAACTTCCTTGACGACCGCCGGCCAGCGCCAGGCGAGTTCTGCGACCTCGTCATGGGCTACTGCTGGGCGTGGCGCAACACCTGGGGGCCGTACCCATCACGCAGCGCGCCGCTTGGCTACGAAGACCGGCCGGTCTTCCTCTACGACGAGCGGTTCAACCCGCATTGGCACGAGGAGACCGACCTGCAGTTGCAGATCAAGGTCGCCGGCTACCGGATCCGCTGCGGCCCCGTGGTCGCGCGGCACCGGAGCCAGAAGGACTGGGCGGCGGCCCGCGGCAACGATCCGCTGATCGGCCTACAGCACGCGGCTGACCACGAGCGGCTGCTGATCGAGAAGTGGCGGGACAAACGCGAGCTCCTCCGGCTGGAACTCGACCGGCGAGGTGAGCAATGAGCATCAAGGACTTCGTGGCCAGGCAAAAGGCGCGGGCCGCCTACCTCGTCGAGCGTGTCCTGACGGCGACGGAGGAGGCGTCAGGAGAGGGCGGCGTCCTCCCGAAGTTGCCGGCGAAAAATGAACGGCGCCGGATGAAGGACGGATCGAAGGAGATCCACACTTCTTGATCAAGATCGTCTTAAGATCTACAACCGGATCGGGTATAGGGGAGTGATCATCCGTCCATCCTTCCTTCATCGCCTGCACGCAGGCGCACGCGCGCGCGAGGACGGGAAATGTTTCACGTGAAACATGGGGGCACGAGATGAGGATCTACGTCATAAGCGAGTTGAACCTGAAGGCCGGCAGCGGCTACACGACCATTACCCGCGGCCTGGCGGCCGAGATGGGCCTCCGCGGCCACGAGGTGAAGATCAGCGCGGTCTGGAACGACGGCGCTGAGCACCGGCTGCCGGCGACAGTCATGCCCTGCCAGCCAGAGATGTTGCCCGTCCAGGCGCGTCAGGTCTTGGACAACTTCAAACCTCAGGTGATCGTGGGCATCGCCGATATCACGAAGCACGTCGAGTGGCAGGCCCTCATGAGCAGCGGCGTCCCGTACATCGGGATCTTCCCGCTGGAGAGCGATCCCCTGGCGCACCCGCACGAGTTCACGCGGGTCATCGAACTGATGGCCATGGCGCTGCTCGAGACCGCCTGGGGAACGAAGTTGTGCCAAGACGTCGGCCTGACGGCGCGCCACATACCGATCGGCATCGACTGCGCCTTCTGGCGGCCGCCACGGGCGGCGGAGCGGCGCGCGGTCAGGGCCCGCATGGACAAGGCTGACGCCTTCGTCGTCCTGACGGTCTGCGACAGCCACGAACGCAAGAACCTGCCGGCGGCGGTCGCGACCGTCGCGCTCTTCTGCGGCAAGAAGATCGAATGGCCGCCAGGATCCGGCAGGAAGATCAGTGGCCCCGAGCCCGTCTGGACTGACGCCCAGATGATCATCAACACGAAGCGCCGGCCGGAAAGCGTCGGCTACTCGATGTGGAACCTCGCGGACTACTTCCACATGCAGAACGAGTTGACCTTCTATCAGCACGACCGCGAGGGCGGCCTCAGTGACGAGCAGTTGCGCGACCTCTACTGGGCGGCCGACGCCTTCCTGCTGACCAGCAAGGCGGAGGGCCTCGGCCTGCCCGTGATGGAGGCCATGGCGTGCGGCCTGCCCTGCGTCTGTACCGAGACCGGCGGCATGGCTGAGAACCTGGCAGATGACCGCGGCTGGCTCATCCCCGCCGAGTACTCGTGCCTGGATCCGTTCGGCAACCAGTACCGGCGATTTGCCGACCCGCAGGCCGCGGCGCAACTGCTGCAGAACGTGCGGATCCAGCGGGTCGATCGGAAGGCGCGGGTGAGCAAGGCCCTGAGGTGGATCCGGCAACGTACTTGGGCCCGCGCGGCAGACGTTCTTGAGGAGGCAATCAATGGGGTCGTCAGCGACACGAAGGAACCGGAGGCGGGCGGATCGGGCGAGTAAGCGCCCGCCGGCGAAGAACCTGCCCGTGTTGGCGCTGCCGTTCCGTGGCAGTGTCGACGTCGTCGTGAGCATCCAGGTCGAGGTCAGCCGGCTGGGGCCCTGCCTCGAAGCCCTGCGCGCTGAGTTGCCGGCCTCAGCGACGATCACCGTAGCGGACTCCGTGCGCGAGACACTCCCTGACGCCGGCAAGCGCCACGAGGAGATCGCCCTGGTCTCGCGCCGGTTCGAGGCCCACGTCATTCGCAACGCCCGCGGTCAGTGGGACGCCCGCAACCGCGCCGCCAGCGCCGGTCAGGCGCCGCTCCTCTTCTTCCTCGATGGCGACGCCGTCCTGGCGCACGGCGCCTGGGCCAAGGTCAGCGACCACATGGGGCGGGAGGACGTCGGCGTCCTCGGGGGCATGCTGCTCTGGGGCCTGAACCTCACCAAGCCCGAGATCAAAGAGGGCACGATCAAATACGCGGGCTTCGCCTTCGGGGCGCGTCTCATGCCCTACGCCCGCTTCCAGGGCTGGCTGCCTGACAACTCGAAGATCTACGCCCGCGATGACCTCCAGGCCGTGCCGGCCGCGATCATGGTGACGCGCCGGACGCTCTTCCGAAACCTGCATGGCTTCGACCCCGCCGACAACTTCAAGGGGCTCTGTTACGCTGACGCGCACTACTGCGTGCGGGCCCGCGCCAATGGGCTCCTGGTCGCGTTTGAGCCGACGCTCTTCGCGGTCACGGCCCGCGAGCCGTTCGCCGTCGACGGGCAGGAACTGCGCGCCGGCGGCCAGGTGCTTCAGGCCATATCGCGTCACCTCTGCCAGTTCGACGAGTACCGCCTCCTCTGACCGGCGGGAACGTCAGGCCTGAGCCGGTCGACCATATCAGGTGAAGGGAGAGCCCCATGAGCGAGCCCGACGCCGCCACCATTGACGCCCTCGAACTCGAGATGAACGCCATCGGTTTCCTGACCGGAACCGTCGCGGCCCTCGACGACGTCGCCTACAAGATGGCCTGGCAGGTCGCCGAGGACTACCTGGGCACGAACCTCATCACCGGCACCGTCGCGGCCGAGCGCCACATCTTCCCTCAGGGCTGGCTCGATTTTGACCTCAACTTCCGCTTCCTGCAGTTGGACAAGACATACCTCGTCAGCGTCACGACCGCGACCGTCGTGCATGACCTGGGCAGTTGCGACTGCGACACCGACGACGTCAGCGCCTGCGTCCTGGCCTACGACCTGCGCCAGTCGACCGTCGAGGTGCGCGCCAGCAGCGGCGCCATCTCGGCCGGTTGCACATGTCTGCTGGATCTGAAGCCCGCTTGGGTCGACGTGACCTACGTCGCGGGCATCTGGGCCTGCCTCGCGGACATCCCCGCCACGGTGAAGGTCGCGCTGGCCATCCTGGCGAAGGAGTTCCAGGCGCTCGGCGCCTCGGGCGGCGCCACGGTGAGCGCTTCCTTCGTCACGGAGTGGCAGAGCATGGACTACCAGGAACGGCTCAATCTCACCACGACCGTCCTGGGGTCGAGTCCCCAGGCCAACATGGCGGCAAGACTGCTGCGGGGCTACAGGGTGACGCGCATGGTGGGGTTCCGCGGTCGGCCGGCCGTCGACTGATCGTTTTTTGGTTAACAATATTGGCCGAAAAGTGCAGCGTACTTAACAGGTCAGACCCCGCCATAATGCGGCGGTAAAGTGAGCAGATGCAGGGCCTCGTCGTCATCGTCGATATCTACGAGCAGCAGCACGCGGCCGATGACAGCGTCGGCGGGGCGGTGCGCACGGACGCGCTCCGCTACGCTGGCGTCCAGGCGCGGATCGCCAACGACCGGCCGTCTTCAGACGTCCGCATACAGGGAATCAAGCTGCCCAGAACCGTCCGGATCATCCTCTTCCCTGACGCCTACGGTGCCGTCCAGGCGGAAGACATCGTCGTGCCGCGAGACGGGCCGTGGGCCAACCAGCGGCTGAAGGTGACGGGTGTGCAGCGCTCCAGTCTCGGCGCCGGCGACCCACGCTCCCACATCCAGTTGACCGCGATCCACACGGACTACGCGCCAGGGGTGCCCTGATGCCGGTCGAATACAAGAGTCACCTGAGGGGCAAGGCCGGACGCCTGGACATGCGCGTCCGGCTGGTGATGCAACTGGCCGGCCTCGTCCTGGCGGAGCAGATCCAGGTCTTCGCCCCGCTGCAATACGGGCACCTCACCCGCGGCATCAAGGCGGGCACGCCCACCATCCAGGGCGGCCGGATCATCGAGACGCTCTACTCGCAGCAAGGCTACTGGAAGTTCCTCGAGTTGCCCCTGTATACGAAGGGCAGGCACTTGGGGCCGAAGTCCGTCGCGAAGGGTGCCAAGATGCCCTTCATCAAGCCAGCCTTCCGCGCCAAGAAGAAGGAGCTCCGGAAGCTCATCCGCGACGGGTTCCGCGCGGCGCTGAAGGATATCTCAGTGCCGAGGACGGCCAGATGATCACACCACGCCAGGCGCAGGCCTCGGTCATCGCCCTGCTGAAGGCTGACGCAGCGCTGGTCGCCGTCGTCGCGGCCGAGATCCGCGAGGCGGAGTGGCAGGGCACCGCCTTCGTCTACCCCGCCTGCCGCGTCGACGAGAGTGACCTGAGGCCCCAGGGCACGGGCGGCTGCGCCGAGGAGTGGACGGCCCTCACCGGCGCCATCCGCGTCTTCAGCAAGGAGGAGTCCTCGGGGCAATGCCTCGACCTGCTGGGTCTCGTTCAGACCGCGATCCAGCGCCGGCACCTGATCGGCCTCGGCTACACCAGCCTGGAGATCAAGGTCGACATGACCGTGCTGCCGTACCAGGAGGAAAGCATCTGGCGCGGCGAGGTCACCTTCTACACGACCCTCATCCCCACCTAAGTCCTCAACGCCTCCCGCCGCCCGTCGACCATTAGAGTGACAGCACATCCGCGGGCCCTGACCCGCCCAAAAGGGAGGCGAGAATTATGCCAACTCTAGGAACGGGCACCAGCATCCCCGTCGGGCCGGAAAGTCCTGACGAGGACATCTACCTGGAGGGCGGGCCAGACATCTGGTATCAGGACTCCGATGCGCCAGAGGCCCACAACCCCGACAGCGACGGCTACTACTGGGGTATTTCGGGCTCCGCGGCCTACCCCCTGATCCCGCTCGGGTGCTACGACGACCTCCAACTCGTCGACACGCGGACGTCGACCGTCGTCACCTGCGCCTCCCTGGGCAACGTGGCCCAGATGCAGCGCCGTGACGCCCTCGAAGTCCAGTTGACGGTGAAGTCGCTCATGCCCCTGGCCAACCTGACGCACCTCATCGGCGGCGGCGCCGTCGTGCATAACGCCGCTGAGGAGACGGAGAAGATGGGCATCGGGGCGCTGCCGCAGAACGACTTCTATCACGTCTTCATGAGCCGCGTCTACGACGAGACGGTCGGCGACTACGTCTCGATCACCCTGCACAAGGTGCAGTGGATCGAGGCGACGCCGCTGAAGATGGCCTACGGCGAGCCCTGGACTTATGCGATCCGCGGCATGGCGCTCGCGGACAGCAGCATGCCAGCGGCTCAGCGGTTCGCCACCTGGCTGCGGTACGACCCGAGCGCGCTCTAGTCGGGAGGCCGCTTGAGGCGGCAACTGGTCGACTATCTGGAGGCCCTAAGCCTTCGCGATGCGACCGCCGAGATCACACTCGGCGGTCGTGTCTTCGCCGTCAGGCGCGGGCGCCTGGGCGACCACTATCGCCTGGCCGCTTTGTCTGTCGGCCTGAAACTGCCGGCCGGCGCCGCCGGCTACGTTGCCCAAGCCAGCGGCCTCGACCTCCCCGAACTCTCGCCGACCGCCGGCGAGATCGCCGAGGCCTTCTGCACCCTCCATGACCTCAACGCCTTTCGCGGCACGTTGCCCGTACAGTGGTCAACGGCGCCCGAGGCGAACGACCGTCCCGAGGACTATCCTCACCGCGCCCTGAGCAGCCTGGTGGCCAACCTCGCGCGCGCTTATGGCTGGACGGCCGACCATATCCTTGAGAGGGTCGGGCCCGAGGAGGCGGTCTGCTACCTGCAGGAAGCGGTCGTCGCCGAGCATGCTGAGCGCGGTTTCTTGTGGGAGATCGCCGACCTGCGCGACCGGAATCACCGACATATCAACTACCCGCCACTGCCCTGGGCGAAATTGCAGCGGCGGCGCGGCCGGCCAGCCGGCCCATTGCCAGAGAAGTTCCGCCCACAGGGCCTTCAGTTCACCCTGCCGGAACGCAAGAAGGGAAAGGGGATGCCCAATGTCTAAGGTCACTGTCGCGGGTACCGATCACGAGGTGCCGCCCCTGAACGGCGTGGCCGGTCTGGAGGCGGCGCAGATGCTGATCCCTCACCTGGTGGTGGCGCAGGGCGCTATCGACCGCCTGGCCGTCATCGCCGCCACAGCGCCCGTCGATGAGGCGGGGAACGTCCAGTTGGGCCAGGTGCAGATCCAGGGCGCGCTCTCGGCTGCAGCCGGTATCGGCGAGGCCATGCTGCCGCTGCTGAAGCCGGACGACTTCGTTCACCTGACGTCGCTGTTGACGTCCGTGCCGGAGGAGGAACTCCGCAAGGCGACGCTCGGCGAGCTCCTGGACGCCGCTGCGGTCGGTCTGGTGAACGCCGACATCCGCTCCATCATGGGCGCGACGGGCAAGATCTATCAGGAGATTCTCAGGGGCAGCCGCAACGCGGCACCGGCACCACAGCCCTCCGAGGCCAAGCAGTTGCAGGAGGAAGCGCAAACCGAGTTCGCCGAGCGGCCGCCCGAGGCTCCGCCCGAGGAGTAACGCATGGTCTCTCCAGTCGGAGGAGGCAGCGCAGTCGACGAGGCGATCTTCCGCCTCGTCGCTGACACCCGCGGCTTCATCACCAGCGTCCAGAGCGCGGGGCAGCAGGCGGCAGGCCAACTGAGGCAGGTCGACGCCGCTGCCGAGAAGAACGTCAGCACCGTCGGCAAGATCGGCTCGCAGTTCACCAGGATGGTGGGCCTGGCTGCGGCCGCAGCCGCGGCCTTCGCCGCCGTCAAGTTCGGTACGGGCGCCGAGCAGTACGAGGCGACGCTCTCGCGCATCTGGGCCCTGACGTCCCTGACCACAGACGAAGTTAACCGGATGGGCAGGGAGATCGTCGAAATGGCCCCCGAGATGGGCAAGGGCCCGAACGAACTCGCCGAGGGCTTCTACTTCGCCGCCTCGACGATCGACGACGCTGATAAGGCCCTGGCCGTCCTCACCGCCAGCGCGAAGGCCTCCTCCGTTGGCCTGGGCGACACCAAGACCGTCGTGGACGCGCTGACCAGCGCGATGAACGCCTACAACCTCGGGGCAGACGACGCTGCGCGCGTGACGGACATCCTGCTCAACACGGTCAAATACGGCAAGATGGAGCCTGCGGATCTGGCGCAGTCGCTCGGCCGCGTCCTGCCGGTCGCCTCCGCGCTGAAGCTCGAGCTCGAAGACCTCGGCGCCTCCCTGGCCGTCCTGTCGAACGTCGGTCTCAGCACCGAGGAGGCCGTCACGGCCGTGCGGCAAGTCCTCGTCACTCTCATTAAGCCGACAAAGCAGGCAAACGACCTTCTCAAGAGCGTGGGGCTGGACGTGGGCGACCTCCGCGACAGCCTCGGCACAACGGGGCTCCTGCCGACGCTGAACATGATCATCGACGCGACCGAGGGCAACGTCGACGCCCTCAGTGAGATCTTCCCCAACATCCGAGCCCTCATCGGCGTCCTGGGAACGGCCGGCGTCCAGGGCGAGCGCTACGGCGAGATCCTTGAAGGCATTCGGAACGGGATGGGCGCGACCGACATAGCCTTCGAGCACCACACGCACACGCTCGAGTACGCCCAGCAGCGTCTGCGCGCTACCATCGAGGCGGGCGCCTACAAGATCCTGCTCACGACGCTGCCAGCGATCTCCGCCGCGCTGAGTGATACGACCCATGCGTTCGAGACGTTGGAGCCCGCCCTCTCGCCCGTCGGCAGCAGTCTGAAGGTCATCGCCGACGTCCTGAACGCGCTCAAACCGATCCTCGTCATCCTGACGGCCCTCTGGGCCGCGCATCGCATCCAGATGCTCTTAGTCGCCTCCGCTACCTGGCAGGCCGCTGCCGCCAACATGGCCATGCTGACGGGCGGGCCCTCGCGGGCCCTGGCGTCCGCGACGATGGGCCTCGCTGCCGGTACCGTCGCGCTGGCGACATCCTGGGTCGGCGTCGCCATCGCCATCGGGGCGACGGACATCGCCCTGCGGAAGATGACCGGCAGCGGTCTCCTCTCCTGGCTGACCGGCGCGGCCCAGGCGCAGCGGCGATACGCCGAATCGCTCCGCGAGACGGGCGACGCCCAGCAGCGCATGAACGACCTTGTCAAGGAAGGCATGACGGCCCAGCAGGCGCAGACCAAGGAGTTCGAGAGGCTGGCCGCTCGGGCGAAGGAGGTCGTGGAGCGCAACCTCCCGCCCTCGGGGCCGTTCATCCCCTCCCCGACGTTCGACATCAAGGAGCCCCTCTTCGGACTGCTGAGAACCAGGCGCAGCGAGGCGCAAAAAGAAGCGGTCTCCGACCTGAAGGCGCTGCACGAGCAGGTCATGAAGCTCAATCCGTCCTATCAGCAACTGCGGGACTTCACTGCGGGCAGCGACGCCATGACGAAGCTCTTCGCCGATGACCTTGACCGGCTCAAGGAGGCCTTCGACGCCGTCGCCCTCCAGCAGGAGGTCGACCACATCAAGGACATGGCCGACGCCATGAGGGACGCCGCCGAGGGTACAGTCGAGCTCGTCGACGCGGCGAAGACACTGAAGGAGCAATACTCGGCCCTGGACGCCGCGATCTCGCTGGCCGGCGACACGCTCAAGGGCCAGGAGGCCACGACCCTGGCCTACCTGAAGCTCCAACAAAGCAACCTGGAGCGCCAGAAGAATCTCGCGCCCGTGGGCACCTGGACGTCCGACCAGGAGAAGCAACTGCAGGCGACGAGCAAGGCGATCGAGAACGTCACCGCACAACTCGAAACCGGCAAGAACGCCCTCGCGCTGTACGGCTATTCGATGGTCACCTACCTGGGCGGCAACCTGGTCGACTCCGCGAACAAAGTCACCGAATTGGGCGACCGCTTCTCGCAGTTGCCGCCCGAAATCATCACGCTGATCAAGGCCGTGCTGCCCGAGATGCAGATGGCCCAGATGTACCTGTTCATGGAGGCCCTCCGCCGCGGGGCCACCTTCAACGTCGCGATCAAGGTCTCCTCGGCGGGGACGGAGAGCAACCTGAAGGCCTGGGCCGAGTCGTGGGACAGGATGAGCAGTCGACAGCAGGCCTACGTCAAGGGGAAGCTCGCCATCACCGGCCCGAACGACCCGACAATACAGGAGCTCTACGACCTCAGCCAGGCCGTCAACGCCTTCGATGAGAGCGTCAACGCCCTCTTGCCCACGGTCACGGGCTCCGGTGCCGCGGCCGCCAAGGGGATGAGCGAGGCCGAGAAGGGCCTGCGGGCCCTCCAGGCGGCCTTCAAGGCTTCCGGCATGACCGCGCTCGAGTGGGCCTTCGTGATGAAGATCGTGCAGCAGGCGGCGAAGGACTTTAACCTGTCGGGCGAGCAGATGGTCGAGATCCTGCGCCTCAGCGGCCTCTCGGCCATGGAGTTCGCCCAGCGCCTCTGGGCCCTGACCGTCCTGGAGCAGGTCAAGCGGGATGCGACCGAGGCGGCCGATGCCGTCGACGGTCTCTATGACGCCTTCAGCAAACTCTACGGGCAGCCCACCAGGGAGGAGGCCGCCCTGAAGCTCACACTGGCGGACTTGAAACTGAGGCGGGAGGAATCGCTGCAGTACGCCGGAGCGAACAAGGGCAGCGTCGCGGCCTACGTCAGGGAACTGGACAAGCAGATCGCTCAGATCGAGGACGACCTCGAACTCCGGCGCCTGCACCAGGACGTCGCGCGGGCCGAGTTGGACGTCTCCAACCAGGTGCTCCTCAATGACCAGCAGCAGTTGACCGTCACGGGCTGGCTCATCACCGCGATGGGCGGCGCCTCGGCCAGCGCCGCAGCCCTGGGCACGACCGCCTTCGCCTCATCGATCCGACTGCAGCAGTGGACGCGGGATCTCGGTAACTGGATGGAGGCCATCGGGGCCACGAGGCCGGAGGGCTTCCAGGGCGGCGGCATCATCCCAGGGCCCCGCGGCGCGCCGATCTTGATCCTCGCACACGGCCAGGAGGTCATGCTGACGCCTGACCAGTATGCGGAACTGCGGGGCGGTTACGGCTTCAACATGCCCATCAGCATCACGGCCCAGGGCGCCGACTTCGATATGATCCGGCGCGCGGCGCATGAGGCCGTCGAGGCCGCTCTCCAGGGATCGCGGGCCCGCTGGTATCGGGCCGGCGCGAGCCTGAGCGGCTCCATCGGATAGGAGGCGCACAGTGGCAGGTTTCAGCACCTTCACTTTCACAGGAGACGAGGGCGTCATCGCCGGAACAGACTCCGGCTGGGTGCCGGAGCCGAGCGTCCGACGGGGCAAGAACCTCGGGGCGATTCGTGACTCCCTGCTGGTCATGAACGTCGGCTCGATGATGCGCTCCTTCACCGTCTACCTGACGCCCGCGCGGTTGACCGTTCTGCAGGCGCTGCAGAATACCGTCGCGACCTTCACTGACTGGTTTGCCACGCCGGTCAGCCGCACGGCCTTCCTGCTAAGTGCCGTGCCGACTGACGTGTCGATGCCAGGCCTGGGCGTGGCGGGCGAGTTGCTACAGGTGAGGGTGACGCTGATCTCGCAATGACCACCATCTCTGACCTCTACAAATTCACCGACGCCAAGACCCATTCTTGGCGCATCATGATCGGCGCTGTGACGCTCACAGACGTCGAGGACGCGGGCTGGGACTTCAAGGTGGGCGTCATCCCCACGGCCTTCATCAAGGTGCCTGGGCGGGCGCCAGCCGCGGCTGTGTACCAGGCCAGGGTGACGATCGACACCGGCTTCGACGGCCTGATGGAGCGCCAGTTCACCGGCATCGTGCAGGACGTCGACCCCTCGGAGCAGGGCGACACCATCCGCTGCGTCGGCGAGTCCTGGCCCCTGGACGTCAACTATCACGAGGTCGTGTACACCTTCAACAACGTGACGGCGCACGACGCCCTGGAGGATCTGTTCGACGACTCGGGCATCGAGCACTTCGCCGTCAGCGTGCCCGCCTGGACGATTTGCAGCGTCCTGGAGCAGGAGCACGAGTGGGAGACGTACGGCGAGGCCATCACGGCCATCGGCGAGGTCGACGGCTGCCGCTGGTACGAGCTCCCGACCGGCACCGTCCGGATCCACGAGCAAGACCCCATCCCCGCCGCGACCTACTGGCGCACCTACTTCACCGGCGTCTTGGCGCCTGGCTACACGATGACCTGGCCGGCCGGCACGAGCGAGGCGGTTGACGGCTACCCGCGGATCCGCAATGTGGGCGGGCAGTCGCGGCTGCGTGACTGCAAGAACCGCGCCCGCGTCATGGGCGCCGTCATCGACACCGCCGGCGGGCACGGCACCACGGATGCGGTCGACATCACCGCGACCGCCTACGCCGCCTCGCCGTGGGTGCTGAACCCCGACGGCTCCCAGGCCTATAACGACCTGCTCTTCAACAGCGACCTCATCGACACGGACGACAAGGCAGGCGACGTCGCCGTCCGGTTGGTGGTGGCCAACAACCGCCTCGTGATGACGGTGAACGTCCAGATCGAGGGCGACCCCGAGATGCGCCTCTGCCGCACCGTCCGGATCGTCGACCCCGCCTACTCGGGCATCAACAGCCGCTGGTACGTCGAGGGCTACAGCAGCCGGATCAACAAGGACGACTTCGTGACGAGCCTGACGCTCATCGGCGGCCCCGAGGCGGGCTCGCAGGTGATGATCGACCCCTTCGCCGTCTTCAGCTACTCCATCGAGCGCGAGGTCATCGGCGACAAAGAGTGGGCGACCGTGACGTTCGACGCGACGCCGTCCTACGACGTCGACGGGCACATCGATAGCTATCTCTGGAGCGACAACCTCGGCATCATCGCGGGCACCGACGCGGTCATGAACGTGCGCTGCGACGCCGAGACCACGACCGGCTGGCTCGTCACCCTCACCGTCACGGACAACGACGGCCTCACCAACACGCTGACGATTCCCGTCGACGTCCAGCCCGCCACAAACCCCGACGTCTTCATTCCGGCCCTCTTCGTCGCCTTCGGCACCCACGCTTCCGGCACACCGGACGGCGGCGTGACGTGGAACGACCAGGCCCTGGCGGGGTGCATCTCGGCTGGCGCCAAGGCGGCGGACGGCGTTCACTCCGGCATCGGCTGCTTCGGCACGTCGACCGGCGAGATCTACCGCACGACCGACTGCTGCGCCACAGCCCCGACGCTGGTGCTGGACAACGCGGGCGGCGGGGCCGGTTACCCCGTCAACTACATCTGGTGGGATCTCAACCAACCGACCGTCGTGTGGGCCGTCACGGACAACGGCAGCCTCTACTGGTCGTGGGATGACGGCATTACGTGGGTTCTCTACGACGACCTCGCGGCTCTCTTCGGCCTGGTCAACATCAAATGCACGCGCATCGGAACTCCTATCGGCGGCTCCGTCTGGGTCTTCGGCGGCACCGGCACGGGCTACCCGTTGATTGTCCGCGACCCCGTCGTGGGCTCGCACAACTGGGCGGGCGTGAGCCTGGGCACGGTAGCGAACAGCGAACTGATGGCCGACCTGGACGCCAGCGCCTACCCCGTCGACCTCTACGTGGCGGACTACGCGGATCCTGGCGGCTACGCGGCCATGATCCTGAACTCCGCGACGCACCCGACGGCGGTCTACGGCACGGACGACATTCACGGCGACGGCTCGCACTGGAAGAGGGCGACGGGGCTGCCGGCCAAGACCTACGGCAAGTGGCTCTCGCTGGACGCCGACCCCGCGAAGTTCGCCTTCGGCTTCAATGACAACGTGAACTACGTCGGCGACGTGACGGCGGGGGCGCTGGCTGTTGCGGCGGCGGCTGCCTCGCTGGACGTGGGCGACTTCCCCAATCACGGGATCTGGCTCGGCTGGTGGGTCAACGGGAAGGCCGGCACCTACATCGTCGCCGCGGAGGCGACCGGCACGACTGCCGGTACGCTCTACAAGACCTGGGATCGGTTCGCTCACGTGGGCAAGATCCGGCCCGCGACAGGCTTCACCGCGCCGCCCGCGGGCGCGAAGGCCAAGATGGTCGCGATGGGAGCGCCAGGGACGTCGGTGCCTGGCCTCACTGGACTTATCGTCCAGCAGGGTGCGCTGGGGAGCGCCGCCGCCGCCACGTATCAAGTCGCTAAGTTGTTTGGAACATGGGCACCAGTATCGAGCAACGCTGAGGCGGCGAGTCCGAAGACGCTGAGGCGGCTGGGGGCAAATCTGTATCGCATCCTCGCCTATGAGGCCGAGAACTCCTACAACGGCCCACAATTCGGCCAATTGCAGCGATCACCGGACGGGGGCGTGACGTGGTCGAATGTTGGCCCTGCACCGCTTCACGCGGGCGGCGGTACGGATGAATGGGGTTGCAATTCGGTCTGCATCGCAGCAAACGGCTACCTCTTCGCGAGCTACTGCGGCAATGCAGTAAGCGATATTGGCGGCACCTACTGGGGCGAAATCTGGCGGAGCACCGACGACGGCGTGACGTGGACGCGCGTCTATCAGGATGCGAACCAATCGACATACAACAACACGATTCATGGGATCGCCGCTCACCCGCTGAACCAGAATATCGTGATCGGAATCGGTGGCGTCTGGAACCACAACCTCTCGCTCTACACGACGGCTGATGCGGCGGCGGCGGCACCTACGTTCACGAGGAGACAGGGCGACACCTATCTCGGATTGTTCCGTTATCAGAAACACGCGATCTTGGCGAATGGTCGCGTCATTATTCTGTCCTATGTGACAGGCGCTTACTACTGTGACAATCCAACAGCGGCGACACCGACGATTACGGCCGCCACGACTCAATTCGTTGGCGCTACCTATAAGAACTGGACGCTGGCGCGCGGCAGTACAAATGACGTGCTGTTCGCATCTTATGGCAACGCGCTGAGTGGATACGTGGCTCGAAGCACGGACTTCGGCAAGAACTGGGTAACGCTGTTGCGCCATGGCAGTGCCTTACCGGACTTCCCGACGCTGTACAACGTCATCTCGTTGTACTACGACTCCGTGAAAGATACCTTGTACATCAGCGCGAATGGGTACCCGCAAATCTATATGCTGGCGTTCGCCAGCACCCGCGCAGCGCCGACAACGGCTGCGGACTGGGTAGACATCAGCTACAACCTCGATACGGTGCTGGCTGGCGACGATGACATCGGCCCGCATGGGATCGCCCAATGAACAACGAGATCGACTGGCTGCACGAACGGATCGAGGAGCACGCGCGGGAACTGCGCCGGCTGAAGAAGTGGCGCAACACCGTCGGCTCGGGCGACCACATCCGCTCGACCGCCATCGTGGGCTCGACGCCGACGGGCGGCGGCGGCACGGGCATCGTCACGACCGCGCCCATGTGGTACCTCTGGCAAAACCAGTCGGGCGCGCTCCGGCAGCAGGGCACGCTCGTCACGCAGGCGGGCAACCGGACGTTCGGCGTCACCACGACGCCGGACGACGAGCTCGTGATAGGCGTGCTGGACGAGGCGGACGTGGCGGTCGGGGATGACGCCCTGGTGCGGCACATCGGCTTCCAGCCTGTGGTGCTCACACAGGGCGTTGTGGCGGCCGGACACTACCTCAGGGCATCCACTACCGCAGGCCGCGCTGAAGACGCCGGAACGGCGCCTACGGCGGGCACGTTCGGCTGGGCGCTGACGGCCTCGGGCGGTGGCGCCTCCTCCGTCGTGGCCTTCATCGACACCGGCCTCCGTCACCCCCTCAGCGGCGGCGGCGGTATGTCCGGCACGGCCAACCTGTACGTCGACGGCGAGCTGTTCTGCTCCAGCCTCGACCTGAACATGGAGGAGGGCGAGGGGATCTGGATCTCCGGCTCCTGCGCGGGCGGCATCGGCACCTGGAAGGTCGGGGCCTACGCCACCGCGCCCTCCAGCGGCGGCATGAGCGGCGTATCGGTCGCACTGGACGGGACGGACTTCTGCTTCGCGGGCGGCCTGGACTTCCATCAGGGCAGCGGCGTGTGGATCTCGGGCACGTGCGCTGGCGGGCAGGCCGACGTGACGGTCGGGGCCTACGCGCTGCCGGCCCCCACGTCCATCTCGGGCGTCGACTGGGGGGCCAACGAAGGGCACCTGGGCTTCGGGAATGCGGCAGACTTCCGAGAGGGCGCGGGTGTCTGGATCAGCGGCACGTTCGTCGACGGCGAGGCCATCTTCGACGTCGGGGCCTACCCCGCCGACGCGCCGCCTACGTCCATCTCCGGCGTTGACGTACTGCTGGAGGACGGCGAGGTCTGCTTCGCCCGCGCGCTCGACCTGCACCAGGGCCAGGGCATCTGGATTTCGGGCTCCTGCGCCGACCAGGAAGCCGAGATGACCTTCGGGGCCTATCCTGCAGCGCCTCCGCCCACCTCGATCTCCGGCGTCGATTGGTGGGCGGGCGGCATGCCGCTGGCGTTCGATAACGAGGTCGACATTCGGGGCGGGCCTGGAGTCTGGATATCAGGGAGCGTTGTCGATGATCGGCCGGTCTACCTAGTCGGCTCCTATGAGACCTATTCCCCGCACGCGATCGTACTCACCGTCGCGGGGATGGTGAGCGGCTGCTACTCGAACGTGGCCGATTTCCCCCTACCGGCGCCCTTCGACTTCTACCTGCGCGAGTTGAGGATCAAGGCCCGTACGGCACCATCGTTCGCCACCGTCTTCCGCGCCACGGCGGATGATGCCAGCCTCGGCGAGATCACCTTGCCCAGCGGCACCGTCCACGCCTATAGCGACTGCGCCGACGTGTGGATCAGCGGCGGCAGCAACCTCGACCTCGACCTGCGGTCGGCCAATTGGACAGGCGAGAACTTCGCTGTCCTGCTGGTCGGCTGGGCACTGAATGGGGCGTGGGCATGACCGTCCGCCTGGCGACGGAGAAAGACCTCGACGTGCTGTCGACGATGCTGGCCGACATGGGCCAGGTATGGAGCGACGCGGCCATCCTGCGGGCCGTCAAAGATCCCTGGATCACTATGATCCATGAATCGGCCAAGGGCCAGCGCGACGGCTTCTATATCGCACAACCGCTCGAAGGCAAACTGGGCAGCGCCCTACTCGGCCCCGCAGACGGCCCGCACGATAGCCACGAGGCCTGGCTCCGTGCCATCTGTGAAATGGGGCTGGCCATCGAAGACGAGGAAACCAGGCGCCGGCCCAAGATCGATCCCGCCGAATGCTGGTCAGTCACGCGCATGTGGACAACCGTGGGGCCGCTTCGGGACACGATTGATAGCCGGATGGCTTTCGAAATGCGCGACGGGGCTGGTAAGCAGGGCTTCGATGATGTGGCCGACCTAAAGGATGCCAAAGGCAAGGTGATTGCAGCCGGCGTCCGCACCTACTGGTATCGTCGGCCTGCGCTCGTAGCGCGCGCCAAGGCGTTCCTGGCGGGGCTAAAATGACGTTGGTGTGGAACGCCTTCCAGGGCGGCGAAACGCGCGATCCCCTTTCGGATGGCTGGACGGACAACAACCATAACTTCATGAAGACCTCTGACGATGTAGGGGTCAAGACCTACATCGTGACGGCACCTGTAATTACGGGGTCGGGCGCAATCAAGATCGGCGTCCCTGGCTGGTACGGCAACACGGGCGCATTACTTAGCGCACCCGCCGGTAAGGTAGTCGTCATTGAAGCTTGGCTATGCCTGGATGGGCCGCCTCCAGCCGCCTTTCTCCTCCTGGGCGATAGATTCTGGCCGGCGATCGACCTCTACTGTGGCGCTAACCGCAGGCTCCAACTTAGGAAACCGACGGGGGCCGTGAGCCCCTGGTCACGTACGCCCTTGGCGACCGATGCCGCCACGCTCAAGCACGTCGTCTGGATTATTGATCCCCTGACCCTGGGTACGGCCCACGTGTTGCACTATCTCCTGATCGATTCGGTGCTGCAGTGGGCCGTTGACGCTGGCCCTGAGCCGATATATGACATCTTCTACCAGGTGCGCGTCAACTCGGATGGGCACGTTTCGATCTACGCGGACGATGTTTGCGCTGCCTATTCCACCGACCCCGCTGACGCTCCCCACCTAGCCCGCGTTCCCATAGGCAGGGTCGCCGCCCAGCACCCCGCCGGTGCTGGCATTAACGCAGCCTGGGGCCTCTTTCCGAACGCCGGCGAAAGCGCCCACCAGGATTGGGATGACCCGACAGGCAACGATGGCGACAGTACCTACCTATTCGCGGGCATCCCCAACAAGCTACACGATTCCGCGATGCAATCGGCCGATGCTTTAGGTTGGGCGGCGGGCGCTGCGATCCTGCGTTCTCCCGCCTATACGATCATCCACAGGACGGTATCGGGGTCGAAGTTCAACGGCCAGACGCTTTGTAGTCTGGCCGCCCCTGAGATCATATCGGGGCCTGATACGGCCTATGTGGCGTGGGGCGCGGCACTACCTCGGTCGGCTGGCTCTTGGGCCAGGGCCGACCTGGGAACTCTTACGGTAGGCGCCCAAACAGGGATCACTAACCACGATAAGGAATGGCGAGTGACCGCGCTGATGATGCAGTGGCTCTATGCAGAAGCCTACCTGCCCCTCTTACCGGCCGGACGCGCTGGCCGGCGCTATGCGCCGCTAGGCTACAGCCAGGTCGTTTGATGTCCCTTCTCCCGCGACGCGGCCCGTGCTATGATGGCGCCAATGGAAAATATCGCGGTCGGTGATCTACTGACTTTGCCCGAAGTCATCGGCATGATCGAGGCAGCGGCGCGGCGCGCCGGCATCCACGATGGGATCGGCAACCTTGACGAAGAGGACGTGCGGTCAGAACTGACCTGCGTTGCCCTCGTGGCGGCGCGGGACTTCGACCCGACGTCAAAGGCCCGCTTCACGACCTACCTCTGGCCTCGTCTCCTCGGCGCCACTTACGACCTCCTCCGCCGTCACGGCCGGCACAACCGTTCAGGCTACCCCCGCCTGGTGTTGGCGCCCATCGAGGCGGCGGCCTCCGCCTCCATCCCCGAGACTCATCCTGACGACACGATCGATCTGAATGACGCGATCTCGCGCCTGCCGTCGGCTGAGCGTGTGGCCTTACTGATGCGCGAATACGGACAGCAGCCGGCCACAGCGATCGCGGCCCTTGTCGGCGGTGACAAGACTTCCGCGCGCCTGCTCTCGCGTCAGGCGGTTCGTCGTCTGCGCGTAGGGCTGGGATCCGATTAGGATCCGATCGGTCGACAATAGCAGCAGGAGGAACGGCGAATGCAAGGACGCAAGCGGCCTGCTCCTGCCGAACCCGCCCAGCCAACGCCACCGCTCGAGGTCTCCGTGGCCCGTCTCCAGGAGAGGGTCGACGGCTTCCAGACCACGACTTTCCCTATGTTCTGCAAGAGCCTGGATGACCGCATAAAGGGCTTCGACGGCCGCCTGGGCGCCATCGATGACAAACTCGAGAAGGTAGTGCTCAAGAATGGCGAGTTCGACAAGGTGAAGAAGATGGCGGAGGAGTGGGCGGCCTCGAACCTTCGGAGGGAGGGCGCCGTCGGCCTCTTCAAGATCTCCTGGAGGGTGTTGGCCTGTTGCGCGGGCCTGGCCGGAGCTGCGGGCGTCTCGGGCAGCGGCTTCCTCTGGCTGCTCGGGAGGATCACCGGCCATATCTAGGAGGGAAGATGAACGATTTCCCCCCGCACTGCCTCTGGACGGTCTGGGTCACCGTCGTCGTGCTGGTCGCCGCCTGGGGCCTGCTCCTCGAACTCGCCCCGATCTTCATGGGGCACCCCGACCTGACCCTCTCCTGGATCCTCTGGGATCATTTCAAGTTCATCCCGCCGGTCGTCTACTTCGCCCTCGGCGGCATGAACATCGGCGTCACGGTCTGGGCCATGTGGATCCACTTCCCCTCGGGCGGAAGGTGGGGGATCTGATGCAACTGCTCGTCGAGATCTCCAGCAGGAAGCAGACGGTCGCCCAGAAGTGGACAGCGGCTGGTGCGCGCGCCTTCGTCGAGGACGCGGTCAAGGCCTCCGGCTTGACGCCCTTCGGCGATCTAGCCCTCCATGAGGATGCCGAGCGCGTCATGGCCATGCAGATGATCGCGGAGAGCCACATCGCCGTCCACCTCTATCTCGGCGCGGGCCGCGGCTACGTCGACGTCTTCTCGTGCAAGAACTTCGACCTGCCCACGATGGTTGGCCTAGTCGCCTCCTCCTTCTGCGGCAAGGGCAGCAGCCTCTACCCCGACGTCCATGACCGCGGGAGGCTGCCGTGACGCTGGCCGTCGACATGAGCAGTTGGGGCGGGCCCATCACGTCGGCGAAGGTCGAGAGCCTCTGGCAGGCCGGCGCCCGCCGCGCGATCGTCGGCGTCAGTGACGTGGAGCTCGCGCGGCAGCAGTTGACGCTGACCGCCGAGCGCGGGATGGAGATCCAGGCCTACTCCTACATGTACTGGGGCGCCAACAATGAGGAACGCCTCGACCGCGTCAGGCGCGCCGCCCAGGGTCTGCCGCTCGCCTTCGTCTGGCCGGACTTCGAAGATAAGAACGCGCCGCTCGACGACCCCGCGGGCGTCATCTCCTGGATGCGCGGCTGTATGGCCCTGGCCGAGCGCCTGGGCCTGCCGGTCGGCGTCTACACTGCCGCCTGGTGGTGGCGTTCCTGGGCCCGCAACACCGCCGCCTTCGCGCACTATCCTCTCTGGGTCGCCCAATATGACGAGTGGCCCGTGCTGACGATGACGCCGTTCGGCGGCTGGACTGAGTGCGCGATGAAGCAGTACAAAGGGACGACGGTGCTCGGCTCCAAGCCGAACGACTACAGCGTCGACCTCAATTTCTACCTTGGAGGTGGCCCGATGCCCGAAGAAGTTGTCGACGAGAAGGCCCGCCGCGCGGCCGCCCAGGATGCCTTCCGGCAGCACATCGCCGGCCTGTTCCTGAGCGGCGACCCCGCCCTGGCTGACAGGGTCTACTGGGAACTTCAGTACGTGCGCCTCTGCGCCGGCCTGCCGATCGTCCAGCCGCCTCAGTGACGACCCTCTTCTATCGCGGCGCCCAGATCCGCGACGTTGCCGGCGAGTCCGGCCGCGTCTATCACTGCGAGCCCCGCGCCTTCATCGAGGTCGACGACCAGGACGTGCCGCGCCTCCTCCGGATGCCGAAAGGCCGATGCGGCTGCGGCCGGATGTTCGAGCGGAGATCGCCGCGCCGACCCCCTTGACCTAAGCCCGCCGTCACGGCTACACTCCACGACGATCGGTCAGCCGGCATTCAGGCCGATCATGGAGGAGCGGCGTCATGAGCAAGGGCCCATGGGATCAGCGCGGGCAAGGCTCCTGGGACTTCACCGAGCAGCAGTATCGTCAGGTCATCGACTACCTGAAGGCCAACCACGTCGGCGTCCAGAACGCCGTCCTGACGCGCGACCTGGCCGCGGTCTTCCCTGGCGTCGAGGGGCGGGCCCTCAGGGGAATCCAGGCCAAGGCTGACGGCGTCGAGGCGGTACTGTGCAGCGGCGACTGGGGCGTCTTCGTGGCTGAGTATCAGGAGGACGCTGAGCGGTCAGCCGCGCGCCTCTTCTCTCAGGCCCGCAAGATGAACAGCCGCGGCCGGCGCAAGTTGCAGTTCGCGATGGAGCAACTACCGCGCCGGCAGGAGACGATGCTGCCACCAGCGGAGGAGCCCGAGGACAATGCCCCAGACGAGTTCTGACCGCGACCGCGCGGTAGATCGCTCCCTGACGCGCCGCGGTGGCCAACCGCGCCTGATCTGTGAGGAGTGCGGCTCAGCGCTCCTGCGCCGCAGCGGGGCCCCCGTGTGTGGCAAGGACGCGGCTCACGGGGGATTCGTCGAGGCTCCCTCTCACGCGGATCAGGTGGTGCTCGGCCGCCTGCGCCACGCCCACGCGGACAAGATCTTGGACTCCCTGACTGAGGCGCGGCGGCGCCGGCTCGGGTTCTTGATCCTGCGCCTTCACAACTGGGGATCCCACCAACATTGCCGCTGGCTCGCGGCGGTCGGAGTGAGTATAGTGTGCGACGCCGCGGCGCCCAGACCGCGGCCGATCGACAACCTCTGGGGAAAGGAATCGGAGGATGCCTAACGATGAAGAGGCCACAGCACTGGTCGGTTTCCAGCCCAGGCCCCTGACCGAGGCCAACGTCAAGCAGGCGGTCGACTTCTTCTCCAGCGCCGATCTGGAAGGCTGGAATAAGCTGCCGGTCGCCACCAGACAGAGTTTCGCCAAGACCGCCGTCGCCCTGGGCCTGCACCCGCTGACGGGCGAGATCATGGTCTACAAGGGGAAGCTCTTCATCACCATCGACGGCCGCCGCCGCCTGGCCATGCGGGCGCCGGACTTCGCGGCCGTCCAACCCGAGATCATTAGCGACCCAACTGTCCGCAGATCGATGGGTGCCAGATGGCCTGGCGATATCCTGGCCAAGTGCGTCGTCTACCGGAAGAGCACGCCCATGCCGACGATCCAGTTCGGCCTCGTCCGCGAGGCGGAGCGGTATCCCAGCGACCGCGAGCGGGAGCAGTTGGGCATTACCGTGCCCAAGGTGCAGGAGGCCCGTGCTGCCCACGACCCCGACATGATCATGGACGCCTGCACCAATCCCGAGGCGAAGGTGCGGCCGGTCATTACCCAGCCCGCGATCATGGCGATGAAGCGCGCCGAGGCGCGTTGCCTGAACATCATCGCCCAGGCGCCCCTGCCGACCTTCGACACTGAACTGGACACGCCCGTCGAGGAAGAGGCCAACGGCGATCCTGAGGTCATCGAGTCGACGGGGCGGGAGATCCCCATCGAGGAGGAAGCACGGCCCGACGAGGCGCCGGTGAAAGAGGCGGCAGAGCCGACTACCCCCGCTGACGTCCCGACGTCGGAGACGACGACGGCCACGCCAACGACGAATCCCAGGCCGGCCGCGCCGATGCCGAAGGCCGAGCCGGCCCAGCGCGGTCGGGGCGGCGTGCTGAACCCGCCCGAGACGCCCCAGAAGCTGCTGCAGTTCGCCGTCCAGCACCTCGGCTTCAGGAACCACGCCGCCGTGCTGACTGCGCTCGGCGTCAAGGACATCACGGAGGTCATCGATCTAGTGACTGCCTGGAACACGCTCTGCGACCTGCAGGGGAAGTAGTTACCATCGGTAGATACCAATAGTAGCGACCGAAAGGAGATGCCCATGCCAGAGCCGGAAGAGCCGAAGACCGAAGACGTCGTGCTGGACTACGCCGCCGTGGTGGCAGTCCTCGATCAAAACGGCGACCTCGAAGCGGTCATCGACAAGATCCTCTGTGAAGGGGTCTCGGGGCGGCTTGACGAGGAACAAGCCCGCGAAGACGTCGGAGCCTTCCTCATGCGCCTCCGCGAAGTCCTGCGCATGCGCGGCTGGGGGCCGCCCCCGAAGGCGGCGATCACCTTCAAGGGCCAGATCAGCCAGTGGGCGCCGCGGGTGACGCCGGACGTCCGGCTGATGCGGATCACGTTTGACGCCCGCGGCGTGGAGTCCGCCGCCATCCCAGCGCTCTGGGACGTGCAGAACAAGACCTGCCAGGCAACCTTCCTGGTCAGGGACTACCAGCCGAGCCTCATGCCGGCCGCCGCCGCCAGCGCCCTGGGTGACCTCATGGCGGCCCACGAGGGCGGCCAGCACAAGACGCCGGATTGGGCCTGCCCGAACTGTCTCATGGAGGGCGCGGCGCGCCGGCTGGAAGCGCAGGAGGAGTTGAATGAGGAACCCGAATCGCCGGACGCCTATCCGGCCGCAGAACTGGACGCGGAGGCCGATCCTGAATAGTTGGCGCGATCTGCGGCGGCCGGACTGGTGCGTTCTGTCCATCGGGTTGGCCGTCGTCGTCACACTGGTGGCGGCTGACCTCTACTTTCTCTTGAGGTGACGGAGCAACTGCGTAGGCGCTTTATCAACCTTGACACAAGCGGGGGCGGGATCTAATCTCGCCCCCGCACCCGTCTGATCGGTCGTCTCCCACGAGCAAGGAAAGGACTCCGCAGTGCCATCTCAACCAGCCCGTCGCCTCCCGCCAGGAATCATCGATATTGCCGCCCCCCAGCTACCGTTAGAACCACACCAAAGCCCCCAGGACGCCCAACAGGCCGCGCAGATCATCCGGCCGGTATCGCCCATCGCCAGGGTCGCTGTCCGGCCACTGACGGCCGTGGAGCGGCTGACGGCGAAGTACCTGCGAGCCCGCGTCGGTTTCCACTACGGCGCTGAGCACTTCCTCAAAAAGCATGGTGCCCCCGCTGTCCGCGCCGCCCTACGTGACGGCGTCCTGATCTTCGAAGACGGTGCCTATGGCTGGGACGCCCGCCGCCAGTGCCCCATGAGTCAGGGGCGCAGCCGCTGGACGGTGAACCCCCGCCTGCGCTCACCGGCCGCCTATTTGAACAGGATCCTCAACGACCCTTGACGGCGGCTAGTCGCTGCGGCTATTATCAGCCGGTAGATTACCAGCAAGGAGGATGCCCATGACTCCGAAAGCCATCCGCGGGATCGGGATCGCAGACCCTCACATTGGCATCGACAACGTCGGCCCCCCGAACGAGAACGGCCTGCCGGCGCGCGTTGACGACTTCCTCGGCAACCTCAGTCTCGTCGCCCAGGAGGCCATCAGCCGCAAGGTCGACCTCCTGGCGATCGACGGTGACCTGTTCAAGTCGCGGAACCCGCCCCAGCGCGTCCTGCAGCCAGTCTGCGCGACCCTCTGCGCTGTCGCTGACGCAGGGATCCACGTCTTTCTCGTCCGCGGCAACCATGAGGGCGACTCTGAGCCAGGGCGGCCCAACGTCCTGGACACGATCGCCCTCCTCCGCCCGAAGATCTCGGCCTTCAACCATCCAGGCTGCCTAACCTACCCCGCCCTGGGCCTCAACATCCTGGCCATGCCCTGGCCTCGTCTCAAGTGGGCGCTCGGCGAGATGCCGGTCGGCATGGACTACGCCGAGATGGTGCCGATGGCCAATGAGGGCCTCGCGCACCGCCTCTTGACGCTGACGTCGCTGCGCGACCCTGCCCTCCCGACGCTCCTCCTCGGCCACCTGGCCGTCCTGGGCGCCGACCGCTCATCCGAGCAGTGGATGACGCTCGGTTACGAGCCAACGATCAGCCTCGCCGACATTCCCTTGGAGGTTGACCTGGGACTCTTCGGGCACTACCACAAGGGCTGCGAGATGACGTGGCCTCCCAACCTGCCTATTGCGGTCGGCGCTAACACCGAGTTCCGCCCCCGCCGCGCCGCCTACTGCGGCAGCATCGCGAAGATCGATTTCGGCGAGGAAGGTCAGGAGAAGTTCTGGTGGGAGTTCGAGTTCGGCGGCCCCAGCGGCAAGGAAGTCCGGCTCGAACCCCACCTGCTACCTGACCGGCCCTTCCGGACGCTCGACTTTACCTACCACGAGGCCGCCCCGCCTGAGACGGTGAACGAGGCGTTCGCTGCCTACATCTGGAGCCTCAACCACGACCTCGACCAGGCGGTCGTCCGCTGCCGGTTGGACTTCGGCACGGCGCAGCAGGCTGCCGCCTTCAGTGAGGGCGCCGCGGAGGAACGGATCCGTGAGGCCGGCGCGTGGTGGATCGCCGGCATCGAACGCAAGGCGCCCCGCGCCATCCGCCGGCAGGACTCAAACGGTGAGATCTCGACGATGGGCGACCTGGATCTGCTGCGCCTCTTCCTGACCGGCCAGGAGCCGGACGAGGCGCGGCTCCAGCAGTTGATCTGGCAGGGAGCCAGAGTCATGGAGGGCCAGCCGGCTCTTGACCGTGGCGGCTAGTCGCCGTTATCATCTGACGGAGGAGGATGCCCAATGTTCACCGAGGAGATACTGGCCACGCAACACAAGATCGGCTTGATCATGCAGGTGGTGGTCGACATGCCGCTGCAGGAGATGGCCGAGGAGATCAACCGCGCCGACGTCCTTGGCCCCGTTCTTGATCCCACGGCTTGGAGAGACGGCGCGCCCGCTATGAGGGAGTGGGCGGAACTGTTGAAACCCTTGATCGAATTCCAGCGGCTCAGCAGGAAGATCGTGCCAGCGCCTGAGGTGGCTGCGGGAGGCCTGGCATGATACCGAGGAGGATCGAGGTCAAGAACTTCCTCTCCTACGCCTACGCGCAGGTCGACCTGAGCGGCTGCCACCTGGTGGCGCTCGCCGGCGAGAACGGCGCCGGCAAGTCCGCCCTCGCGGTCGACGCCATCACCTGGGCACTCTGGGGCGAGAGCCGAGCGCGCTCGGACGACGACCTGGTGCGGCAGGGCGCCGACGCCTGTGAGGTCAGCGTCTTCGTCGAGGCCCGCGGCTGGCACTACGAGATCCGCCGGTCGCGGCGCCTGGCACGTGAGGGCCGGTCGGCGCTCAGCAGCCTCGGCCTGATCCGTCATAACGCACAGGATCCTGACGCTGAGCCTCCGGTCGTCCTCACGGCGGAAACCATCCGCGAGACCCAGGAACGGATCAACAGCGCCCTCGGGCTGGACTATTCGACCTTCATCAACACGGCCTGCCTGATCCAGGGGCGGGCCGACGAGTTCACCCGCGCGGCGCCGGTTGACCGAAAGAAGGTGCTGGCCTCCCTGCTCGGCCTGGAACGCTGGCAGCAGTGGACAGCCGCCCTGCACGAAGAGGGCGCCGTGACCGAGAGGAACCTCACCAGGGTTGACGGGATGATCGAGCAGACTGAACAGGCCCTCGCCCCGCTGGAGGATCTGCAGCGGGAGGCCACGGGCCTGGAGGCCGCCGCCAACGACCTGGCGGTCAAGTTGACCGTGGCACACAGCACCGCCGAGGCGGCCCGCGCCGACGCGGACGCGCACACGAGCGACGTCAATGAGCGGGGCAGGCTGGCCCAAGAAGGCGAGCGTGTCTACGGCGAGGTCAAGCGCAAGGACGACCAGATCTTCCGCCTGAACGAGCAGTTGAAACAGGCGCCCACGCCCGAGGCCGTGGAGGAACTCCGCGCCCGCGTCTCTCTCCTGGAGGTGGCCAGCGCCGACTATCCGGCCATGCAGCAGGCGGCGGGGGAGTTCAGTCTGGCCTCTGAGCAGTTGGAGTCCATCAGGCGGCAACTGCCGAAGGACATCGCCGCACTGACGGAGGCCACGGAGGCGTTGGGCAAACTGCCCTTCGAGGAGGAGATCGCCGAGTTGGAGGAGTGCCCGACCTGTGGGCAGAAGCTCCACGACGCCGCGGCCGAGGAGAAAGCCCGCGCGGCCCTTAGGCTTCAGCGCGCGAATGTCCAGGCGCGGATCGACAAGGCCCAGAGGGCCGTCAACGCCGGCTATGACGCACAGAGCGAGATCGGCAACCGGATCGCCGACATGCCTGCTGCCAAGATCGGCTTTGCTGCCGCCTTCGGCAAGGCGCGCCAGGCGGCGGAAGAGATCGGCACGGCGCGGGCTACTCTGGCGAGGAACGAGGAGCGCCTGAAGGCCGCCGAGAGCCTCCGTGTTGCCCGTGACGCCCTGGTGGAGGACTCTGCCGTCCTGGGCAACCGGCTGGGCGATCTGCGTGAAGCCCTGGCCCTGAGGGAGCAGGCCGTGCTGGACGGCGCCGGCCGCGTCCTTGCCTTCCAGAATGCCGAAGGCGAGCGCCGGAAGATAAGCACTTCACTCGACGACGTCCGGCGGGCCCGCGACGAGATGAAGGGCCGCCTCGCGCACCTGCAGGAGATGGCCGCCGACCTGGGCAAGGCGCGCCAAGAGCGTCTGGCGCTGGCCGCTGACCTCGACACAGAACGCATGCTGGAGAAGGCTTTCGGCCCCCGCGGGATCCAGGCGATGCTCATCGATTCGGCCATACCTGAGATCGTCGACGAGGCCAACCGCCTCCTCAGCCTCATGACCGCCGGCT
>Ga0307380_10000491_pt1 | contig 62273 bp, 83 predicted proteins | sample UN3MG_FD_202239 | JGI IMG/M metagenome (GOLD analysis project Ga0307380, IMG submission 202239) | Soil microbial communities from Risofladan, Vaasa, Finland - UN-3 | ecosystem: Environmental > Terrestrial > Soil > Coastal area > Acid sulfate soil | place: Finland: Risofladan, Vaasa | collected... | reverse complement strand
AGGCCCCGGAAGGTATGCTTGCAATAACAATCGAAGAGCTCAGGAATATGTTCACGGTGATTGAATGACAAAGACAGCAATAGCCAACGCGATACGCAGCAGGTTCAAGGCTCAGGTAGCGGACGCCCTGTCTTTGGGCACTCAATACGACAATCAAAAATACGACAATCCGGACAATGCGAAATGGTGCAGGCTGACTGTTAAGTTTGGGGAAACTCTTCAAAAGTCGGTAGGAAGCCCGACGGGAAACAGGGGCCGGACGCCGGGGGTTATGATAGCACAGTTATTTGGTCCTGTCGGCAAGGGGGATGGAGCATTATTAGAGGTGGCCGATGCGGTCGAAACGGCTTTTAAGCGAGTTACGGACACCGGGGTCACATTTAGGACTCCATCAACATACCCTCGCGGCAGGAGCGGCGATGAATGGCAGATTAACGTCGAATGCCCGTTCTATGCCGATGATATCGGGTAAAAAGAAATCCTTTGAAAGGGAATGATTATGACCATAAGTGACATTTCAAGAGTATTGCTGGCATACGCTCAGGAATCCACGTTCGGCCAGCAGGTGACTGGCTGCAATTTGCAGAAAGTGAGGCTTACCGGGGAAAGCCTCAAACAGGATACGGACATTGCCAACAGTAACGAGATCCGCCCGGACAGGCAGATTGTCGGCGTGTCGAGAACAAGGGTGGCGGTATCGGGCGGCCTGGATTTCGAATTCAGCTACGGAAGCTTTGACGATTTTCTGGCGTGCGTTTTGATGTCTGCGAACGTCAAGGCCCAGGGAACGCTGACAATCGATACGAACTGCACGGGCGGAAATTCATCGCAGGGTTTACTCTCGTTGGATGTAAATCCCATCGATGGCGATACTATGACAATCGGCACAACTGCGTATCGATTCAAAACCATTATGACCCAAGCCAATGATATTCAAATCGGTTCAACTGCATTGATTACGCAAGCGAACCTGGTCGCCACGATCAATGGTACCGGGACCGCGGGAATGGAATATTACGTGGCAACCGTAACTCCACACCCTCTTGTACGAATGGGGACATTTGCTGCGAACGATTCTATTATTACCGCGATAGCCACAGGCGTAGCCGGCGATACGATAGCAACAACAGAGACCTTCGATTCTGGATTGAACATTTTCGATGCTGTCACGCTTGGGACAACGGCGGCCGGGGCCAATGGCGATACGATGACAATTGATACGAAGGTTTATTACTTCGATCTTAACGGTGCGCTGGATAACATCGACGGTCATATTGAGGTCGGGGCGGCAGTTGCGAATACTCAGGCCAATATAGTAAACGCTATCACACTGGGCGGAACTCCCGGAACCGGATACGCTGCAAACATGACATTACATCCGACCGTCTCAATTGCCGCCTTTGCCACAAATATTGCCGTATTGACGGCTATGTTGCCCGGCCTGGCCGGCAATGCCATTGCAACTACCGAGACGTTTGCAGCCGTAACCAATATCTTTAACGGAGGGACACTCGGGACGACTACGGCAGGGGCAGGCTGGACGGTCCCGGTTACGGTCACTGCCATTACGATCAGCGTGGCAAGCGGTGACAGTTCTTTCAATGACTCAGCCAATGGATTCGGAAGCGTAGTTGCGAATGAATGGATCAGGGCATCCAGCTTTACAGCCACAGCAGATAACGGCTACTTCAAGGTCGCATCGGCCACGGCTTCCAAGATAATCGTTTACGGGACTCTCGTGACGGAAGCCGCCGGAACTTCACGCACAATCAAACAGGGCAGCTCTATTGTCAACGGCGTGGTAAAGAATTCATTCAACTTCGAGCGTACATATTCAGACCTGACAACCGAGCTTGCATTGTTCAAAGGCTGTATGCTGAATCAGATGACACTAACTGTCGGGACGAATGGGATTATCACCGGCAGCTTCGGCATGATGGGCCAGATAGAGACATCCGAGACGGTAAGCGGCGGGGACGGGTACGAAGAGCCGAACGATAACGACGTTATGAACTCCATCGACCACGTTCAGGGAATCTACGAAAACGTTATCGCTATCGACGTACTCGATTGCTCTTTGACGATCAATAACAACCTGAGAGAACGGTCGAAAGTTGGGACACTTGGGCCGTTCAGCTTCGGAGCGAACAGTATCAATGTCTCGGGTTCTTTTACGGCCTATTACGAGGGCAAAACGCTTTACGACAAGTATCTGAATTTCGATGACACTTCGCTTGCCAAGGTATTTCAGGATGCAGACGGCAACGGTTACGTTTTCGATATGCCGGGCTTGAAGATAACGGACGGCCAGAGGCATTCCGGGGCCGGCATTGGCGACGATTTCAAGGTGCCCTGCACGTTCCAGGCGTTCATGGACGGCACGGAAGAAATTACGATCAGGATCGTTCGGTTCGCAGCCTGAAATTAAGGCCAATTAAGGAGGCAGGATAATGACAACAAGGCAAAGAAAGATTGTGACAATAATCATTCATATTTCAATTGTCTTGCTGATTCCGATTGGTTGTTGGGCTTATTATGTCTTATGGCAACATCTTTCTGTTCATTGAAAGAAATTAGCATAAAGGAAAGGATTTTTGGTCATGGGAAGTCTCAGTCAATTCAGGCTTGATAACGAAAAGTCAGTTGAGGGGGTATGGCATAAGTTCGGCGGCGGGATCGAGGTTAAGATAGCGCGGATGCACAATCCCGAATTCAATAAATACTACGAAAAAATCAGCGAGCCGATCCTGGGCCAGTTAAGGCGAAAGATGGTTGACGGGGAAACGCTTAGAGCTCTGATGAAGCAGACCGTGGCGCACTGTTTGATCCGCGACTGGAAGGGCATGGAGGATGACGACGGCAAGACGATCAAGTACACACCGGAAAAGGCACTGGAGATTATCAGCGACCCGGCCAACGTGATTTTCTATGACTTCGTGATAGATGTTTCCGCGTCCGCCAATTTGTTCTTCGAAGAGCAAAAAAAGGAATCGGCAAAAAACTAATTAGCTGCCTAAAGTGGCAGCTCGAATGGGGCAAGAATGTCAAATTCCTTGAATCAAGAGCAAAAGCGGGCAAGCATACGGCGGCGTGGGAAAACATGCCGGAGCTTTACGATGACCTTGCCTGGGTATGGAACGCATTCTGGTCATTGCATGGACGCAGGCAGTACGGCTACGGACCTTGTCAGTTAAGCATCGGCGACATTATGGAATATGCCAGGCTCTACGAAGTGAGGAAACCGAGAGATTTTTTCGAATATATATCGGCAATGGATAATGAGTTTTTGAGATATGGCGACACTAAGAGCGGCGATTGATGCAAGAGGAGCGACGCGGGGAGCTGCGGAGTTCGACAGGGCTACAGGGAAGATGAAGCGCAGCGCGGGGACCGCAACCAAGTCCATCGAGAGCGGATTTGCCAGTGCCATGAGGCGCATTCTGATGTTCGGCGGTGCGGGCGGTGCGATATACACGCTCAAGAAATTCATCGACTCGGCCTCCGACGCCCAGGAAACAATGAACAAATTCAACGTTGTTTTCAAGGACAATTCAAAAGAGGCGGCTGCATGGTCCGAGCAATTTGGCGATTCTGTTGGACGGGCAACGCAGGATGTTCAAAAATGGATGGCCGGCCTGCAGGACCTGTTTGTGCCCCTGGGCTTTGCGAGAAAAGAGGCTATGGGGCTTTCGATGGATCTCACAACGCTTGCAGTTGATGTGGCAAGTTTCAGCAACAAGGCTGATGACGAAGTAATTCGGGACTTCACATCGGCGCTTGTGGGCAACCATGAAACCGTGCGCAAGTACGGAATTATCATCAGCGAGACGGCCCTTGCCCAGGAAGCATTTAGCCGGGGACTCAAGAAGGAATACAAAGACTTGACGGACCTGGAAAAGGTCCAGCTTCGCATGTCGCTGATTCAAAAAGGCACTCTTGACGCCCAGGGCGACGCTATCAGGTCGATGAACGATTACGCCAACCAGGTCAAACGCCTCAATGCAAATTTCACAGAATTACGCACGGAGTTGGGCGGGCCGTTAATGGTTGCTCTGTCAGATGTTCTCACTGAAGTCAATAAGCATAGCCCCGCGTGGAAGGAATTTTTCAGGATTCAGAGTGAGGGATGGGCTGAAATATTTTCAGGCTTTGACAGTATAGGCATAGTGGCCAAAGAAATGGGCGGGCGCCTGCAGAGGGCTATGGGCGTAACAAATACACAACTCGAATTAGCTCGCCGGCAGGGCAATGCCCTTACGCACCCTTCAATGATGACGCAGGCAGAAAAAGACGACGATGTCGCCCGCCATACCTATATGACTGCATCACAAAAGCAGGGACAACTTCCGGCAGAATCGGAGGAAGCGGCATTGAACAGGCGGCTCCAGGAAGTTTATGCAGGCCCGGCAGTCTCCCAAACATCGCCGCTCCAGAAAACAGAGGAAGATATTAAAAAGCGGCAGGAGTTTGAAAGGCGGGTTATAGAGGATACGCAGCAGGGCATTGAAAGTGTCCGCAATATGGATTACTTGACGCGGATGGAGAGGATCAAAAACCTGGAAGCATACAGGGATGCGCATACCAATGTTTTAAGTCAAGTCTTCAAGGCTGAAATAATTCTCAACGAAGAAATACTCAGCTTGAAGCGTTCGCGTCTCGATGCGATGAAAGTATATAACGCTGAGTTGCAAGAGGATTTCGAGGATTCATCTTTGTATATTTCTGAAAGGTTCGCAGATGCCGCCCACTCGATTGAAAGCTCTATGGGTAATTCATTTTTCAGCATGATTTCCCAGGGTGCGAGCTGGAAGGATGCCATGACTGGCTTTTTCGTTAACGTCGGTGAAGCGTTCGGCCGGATGGCTTCTGAAATGATGGCCCGGGCGATAATGATGAAAACAATGGGTATTATTATGGGCGGCGGACCTCCTGGTTATCCCGTTGGTGTTGGATCTGCTAAGGCCCCGACTTATGTGCCTCATGCGATGGGCAATGTGTTCAACATGGGCCGTGTAGTTCCTATGGCAAACGGTGACATATTCGACAGACCAACATATTTCCCGATGGCCGATGGAAAAACCGGGCTCATAGGTGAAGGCGGGCTTGAGGCCGCCATGCCAGTAAGAAGAATGAGGGGCGGACGCCTGGGCGTGGAAGCTTCCGGAGGCCAGCCGAACATTACGGTCAGTCCTACGCCGGTCAAGATCGTGTTCGTCAAAAACGACAGAGAAGCGCAGATCGAGTTGCTTAAAGGCAAAGAGGGCGAGAAGGCTTTCATCCAGCACGCAATCCGCAACCGGAATTTGTTATAAGTTAAGGTGAAATTGATATGGCTTTCAAAATCGGATACGCCAACGGTCATAAGCAGTTGCTGGTAGCGGTCAAGGGCTTCCTGTGCAATGCCAAGAAAGCTTATAACATCGCAGCGGGTGCCAATACGGGGGACGGCTACGTTTCGGCGGAGCGGGGCAGTACTACGCCTATCGACGAGACGTGGACGCTGACTGCGACGAGTGCGACGAATTTCACGGTTTCCGGCTCGGTTTCCGGAGCGCAGGCGGCAGCGACGGTCGCTACGCCTTACGATAACGCGATTGTGGCATTCACAATCATAGCCGGCGATACGGCGTTCATCGCTACTGATTCGTTCACGTTCACCGTTGCCGATGGCCTGGGAGCGACCGAGGCGTACACGGCCATGCGTTACGATACGGATTACGACGGCTCAGGCGGCTACGAGCTGATTCTAATGGGGCCCGGCACGGCAGGTTCCGATGAGATTTTCTCGGCCATTCAGACGGTCGAGGACGGCGCAAACGACTGGTATAACTGGCGGATAGCCGGAATGACAAGCTATACGGCTACCGATTTGCAGTATATGCCGGGCCTGACGCAGGGCAGGATGGCCCGATTGCTTTTGTGGCAGCAGAAGATTCAATATTGGTGTGTCGCCAATGGCAGGCGGTTTATCGTAGTGGCGAAGGTGTCAAGCGTTTACGAGGCTTCGTATCTCGGATTCGCACTGCCTTACGGCCTGCCGACACAGTTTCCATACCCGTTGATAGTGGGCGGAGCGGCAAGTCCGTCCGGGACGGCAGCATACAATAGATATAGCTCCGTTGATGCCAGTCACAGAGGATTTCCCAGTCCATACGGCACAGCCGGTGTATGTACGTATTTGACTTTTGACACCACATACGATTCCGGAACCTTGAAAATATTGCAGGGAACGAGCTGGATAAGAATATCCAGGATGGTCTATACAAATATAGTATGGCCTTATACATCGGATTACTATCGAGGTGGTGTTGATTATTTCAGCTCGGTACTGCGTGAGAACGTCGATGGGACATACCCGATATTCCCAACGGTGATAATGTGCAATTCACCAAACAAACATATATTCGGCGAGATGCAGGGCGTCTTTGCTGTTAACGGGTTCGGTGGGATAGCCGCCGAGGACACATTTGCGATCGGCGGCGATACTTATGTTGCATTCCCGATATATCCGAATGCCGATGCAAACGACTTCTGGGCTTTGAAACTGGAGTAATATTATGTCTTATCAAGCGGGTGTTTCAACTGGTCCGAACGATTTAATCGATAAACTGAGAATATTCTTATTAGCCGAAGGGTGGACGGTCAATTTGTTCGCTGCTATCGGCGCCGGGTACAGGCTTCACGTTCAAAAGACGGCGGCCGATGCGACTGTGATGTACTTCAATTTCCGTTCAGCTATTGCCGAAACCGGCACAACTTTAATTACCGAAGATAATGCGGGCGGTTCCACCGGAACGGTAACGGGACTTCTTATAAATGGTTCGACCGGGTATAATGTCGCGGAGATTTGGCACCATCAGCCGGGCAAATCGATAGATGCGGCAGCCAAATCTATGGGTATGTGCATGACTCAGATGTCAACTACAGCGATTCCAGCGTACTATTTCTTTACGCCAGATTCCGATTCCGATACCGTTCATATCGCCGTAGAGGTTACGGCTGGTAAATTCCAGTTCATGTCGTTTGGGATGCTTGTAAAACAGGGAATTTTTACCGGCGGCCAGTTTTTCTCGGCGTCATTTTCAAGTTATGCGCCATACTACGAATGGTTTGGTGTTTACGGAGACTCTTGGTACGCACCGAATTATTTTTCCGGTTGCCGGGCTGGAAATAAACACGGGGCGGTATATGTCGATGTCGATGGTACGGCAAGCTGGAGGATGTCAACAGGCGAAACCTATCCGGAAATAATATGGCCTTGCGTAGTTGGTCAACAGGCTAATGCCTCTTATTCAAAAAGCGGTTTAGCTTCATTCTTCTGGTCGCACGCGCCGAACTCTTATAACGCAATGGCGGCGATGTGCCCGATATACACGCTGCTAAAACGGGCCGATGCCAATTACTCGTTGATAGGTTGGCCTTCGGGTGTTCGTTTTCTTAATGTCACCAATTACGACCCTGCCGAGGAAATAACCTATGGAGCCGAGACTTGGACGGTCTTTCACGCCGACAGTCAGCAAGTCACTCCATTGAATATGTACTGCGGTTTTGCTTTCAAGAAAGTAGTCTAATGCCAGCTTTTACAGGAATATTAGAGCCGAGCATTTTTGTCGAGGATACGCTTCGCTGTTCGGCGACGATTATCGACAATACCGTAGTCAGCCCTGTGGATGTGTGTATGCTGGAATCGGTCATTCCGCTTGGCTCCGGGGCGTGGCACAGTTACTTTCCCATCGAGCAGATCGAGCGTTCCCGGACGGGCACGAAGGTCGATACGTTTCTCGATGATTACTATTACCGAATCCATGTCATGCCGTCGACCCTGCACTTCGGAGCGATAGTTACCCTGATAACCGACGAGATTATTGTGTGGAACGCTTACTTTTTGCAAAAGACCTGCTCGGATATCGTTGAGGTCAATGGCGCCGAATGGGACTTGACCGGACTGGCGACGCCATTCAATCTTGCCGCGCTCGAATACACTACATTCACGATAGAGGTTCCGTTCGAGGGCAGCCCGACGTTCGAGGGCTCGATCACGTTCGAGTTTACGGATGCGAACGATTGTATTGTTTTGCTGTCCGGGACCAGGGTGATATTGTTTCCGTGGAGGCCTCAGCAGCCGGTAAAAGAAACGCTGGCCACTCTTACGGACATTATTGTCGGCGGGGACAGGTCAGAGCAGCGTATTTCTACAAGGCCAGTACCGCGTCAGGGCTTCAAGTTCTCCGTTATGATGGATAGCGAAAAGCAACAGGCGAGGCTCGATGCCATGCTGTTCTCGTGGCAGAAACGTTCTTTCGGGCTTCCTGTGTGGCCGGAGCTGGTTGCGCATGCCGGGGCGATAAATGCTACCGATATGGCTATCACGGTCGATACGACAAACGCCGACTTCCGAGACGAAAGCCTGGCTGTTATCTGGCAGTCCGAGGACAGTTGCGAAACGGTCCAGGTCGATACGGTTGCCGCGGGAAGCCTTACTCTGGCAAATCCGGTACAGAATACGTTTACGGGCAGCAAGCTCATAATGCCGGTGCGGACCACACAGATAGACGCTTCGAGCAAACGCAAGGGGCATTCAACGGGGCTTGCCGTCTCCGATTTTTCGTTCGCGGTTAAGGACAATGTACTATTGACGGGCTTCACGCCGGCGACTACCTACAAGGGCCTGCCGGTTCTTACGGAAGCGACGGCGATAAATCCGACTCAAAGCAAATCGTCCGACGCCGATGCCTCTCTGCAGGACTACGAGACGGGCGATTTTGATTTCTTTTCGGACAGCGATTTCAATATCAATATCCAGTCTCATTTGTTTCACAAAGACACGAAGGCCGATTGCTGGGAGTTCCGCAAGTTCATACACTCACTGCTCGGTCAGCAGGGCACGTTTTACATTCCGACTCACAAGGAAGATATGGTTCTTTCGGAAGGGTTCGGGGCGGCCGATACGAGCTTCAATATTGAGAACATTGGCCTTGCCGACAATATGGGCGTCAATGATTTGCGGACCGATATCGCTTTCATATTCCCGGACGGCACGCAGCTTTACAGGGAGGTCACGGGGATAGTCAAATCGGGGGTCGTGGAAATCATATCGATCGACAGCGATCTTGATATAGCGGTGGAGCCTGGCGATTGCGTGATATCCTGGCTGGACAAGCTGAGACTGGCGGGAGACGAGATAGAGTTTGTTTGGAATGGAGCGCATGAGCTGGTCTGCGATACGCAGCTCCAGGCGACGAAGGCATGACATACGAATCATCGGAAATATCAGTTGCATCCGGCCAGCCGATAGAGATGCATGATATCGCAATGGGACTTACTCATTGGCGAATCACCAGCGGTCCCGAGGACGTTGAATTTCTCGGCCATACCTACGAATCGGCTCCGTGCAAGCGAAGCGAGATCGAGCAAACCGGCGAGATCCCCAAGGACGGCGTCGATCTGGAACTGCCGAGAGGTCACGCGCTCGGCATGATATGCACAGCCGGCGTTCCGGAAGAAGAAGTTACGCTGACGACATACCGCGGGCACGGAACGTTTTTCGTCACGTACTGGCGGGGTTTTCTGACCAGTCTCAAATTTAACGATAAGGCCATCCCGATATGCTATTTCGAGCCGCGAAGTTCGGACCTGCCATTCGTCGGCGGCCGGCGTCGCTGCATGAGACTCTGCGGGCACAGGCTGTTCGGATACCGCTGCGGACTGAATAAAGAGGCTTACAAAATCACGGGGACAATCGACACCATAAGCGGGATCACTATTACGGCGACAGAATTCGGTGATGTATATGTAGAACCACCAGCTTTTTACGGTGATATAACCGGCCTGCCAGGGTGTACTTATGTTGCTAAAACATCAGTGGATGCTATTCATACCGCGGACAGGGCATTTGATGATTCGCTCTCCAGTTCCTACCATTGGGAGTCTGCAAGCCCAGGAACCGACCAATGGATATATTGTAAGTGGACAGCAGCGCAGACAATAAAAAAAGTGAATATATACAAGGGAAGTTTGTCGGATTACAACATTCGTTATTTTCGGGTTGAGGGCAGCAATAACGGCACATCATGGACTGCGATAGATGCTTCTTCGTGGTCCGGTGATTGCCAGTTTTATGCGGGCGAGGGTGGAAGCGATACAGAAATTCTTAACTCTAACAATTTCGGGTGGATAACAATCACATTAGACAACGCGGCCACGTACACATACTACAGAATTTATATTTATAATAACTGGGGCGGAACTACGGTCTTTTGTCAGGAAATCGAGATGATCGAAGCCGACAGCGCGATGGCCGCCTATTATTTCGGTGCCGGAGGCGAAATTGCAATAGGTACGGCACGCAGAACAATTACGGCTCACAATGGCAATACGATTACAATCAACCGCCCATTCGGGACAGATGTGATAGCAGGCAGTGCGTTTTCAGCATACCCAGGTTGTGATCATACACCATTTACTTGCCGAGACAAATACGCCAATGGAATCAATGGCGGCGGCCAGGAGGGCCTGCCGACGAAAAATCCTTACGCGGGCGATTTGATTTACTGAGAAAATTATGATTGTAACGTTTCCAATTGTGGCTGTTCTTGATCCATTTACTGCGTGGCTGATTTGGACTGCAATATCAATAGGCATATCCCTCGGCATTGCCTATCTCTCCAAAAAAAATCCAAAGGACGCCAGATACGACCCCGACACTTTTGATGTTCCTGAAATAAAAGAAGGAACGAAATTTGCAATTATTGCCGGTACGTGCTGGATAGAGGCTCCTGTCATTGGGTGGTTTGGTGATATAAATACCGAGAGCTTAGGAGTCAGACTGAGTGATTCCGGCGGCCAGTATGTGTATATAAATAAATATTCATACGGCGCACTTCATATCCTTACGCAGGGCTTTAATGACGGTGTCGTGCAGACCAAGGTCGGCGACCTGGTTGTGTGGCCGGACAGTACGGACAAGACGGTTCTTAATGCCGATGCCGCCGCCTCGGCGATAATCAACCTGCCGGACTTATACGGCGGTATTAAAGAGCACAATGCGAATATCACAGGCCAGGGCGGGATTGTAGGGACGGTGGATTTCGAGTACGGTCCAGCAGACCAGGCTCGGAATGACTATCTCACTTCGCAGTTAGGTAATTACATTTCAGCCAACCGAGGACTAACTACGGCGATATTGCGGCGGCCATATATTGGGATATCGACTCAATTAAAGCAGTGGAAATACCTAATCAAGCGGACGGCACATCTTGCGAGCGGCGAAACGCAGTGGTACCCGGCAAAGGCGACTATTCGCAGTTACGAGATAAACCCGATTCACTGGCTGAGGGAACTTTATACCGATACTGAATCGTGCCTGGGTAATTCGGCCACAATTTTTGACGATACGAAATTGAAGGCGGCCGCGGATGCTCTTTATGACGAAGGATTCGGTCTGTGCATAAAGTGGGAGGCGGACCAGTCGCTTGAGGACCACGTCAATGACATTCTGCGGTATATCAACGCCGTAATCCGAGAGGACCATTCGACCGGACAGTCAGAGATAAAGCTTATTCGGGACGATTACGTTTTGGATGATCTCGAAATATTCAACGCAACGGACATCAATACCGTTGAGGATTTTTCACGCGGGACCATACACAAGGTCGCCGATGTGACTTATGTTAAATACTGGAATATGATCGACAACCTGCCGGTGACAATTGCGAGCCATGATACGGCGCTGGTCAGTGCGCAGAACGAAATGTTGATTCCCAATAACGTCGATTACACGGGCGTCGTTAACGATGACCTGGCCGGCCGGCTTGCTGCCCGGGACCAGCATCAAATATCAGCCTTCCCGGCGGTAATGAAAATCAAGGCCAAGCGGACGATGGCACATTTAATGTCGGGTGATGTATTCAAATTGACCTGGCCGCCTCTTGGCATTGTGTCTATGGTTGTTCGCGTAGTCACGGCTCATTACGGAACGCTGGCGGACGGCGAGGTTTCGTTCGACTGCGTTGAGGACATATTCGGTATGAAAGATTCGCTTTACGGTGTGCCGCCGGCGACAGGGTGGGACGATACCGTTGACGATCCCGAGTACGATGATGAGTATCTTGTAGCGAAGGTGGCTTTGAGCGGGGCAGATCCGACGGTGGTTATAACTTCATAACAAAAAGGAGATAACATGCTCTGGACTAATAGGGGTAAGTTTTTGTTGCTGGACTGGGTGTTTCACGCACAGGCGATGCCTACCAATTTTTACGTGGCCCTGGTAACTGCCGCCATAGCTCCGACAGTTGATACGAATACGCTCGGCGAGCTGACGGAGATCGCAGTCGGCAACGGGTACGCCACGGGAGGCTACCAATTAACGCCGGGGGCTACGGATTTCGACACAATGACTGAGGACGATACCGGCGATAAGGCGTTTGTTCAGGTTAAGGATATCGTCTGGCCGGCGGCCGGCGGGCCGATACCGGATTCCGGTGACGGGGCAAGGTACGCCATATTGACCGATGACAACGGGACGGTGGCAAACCGGCAGGTAATAGCCGCGTGGGACCTGGTAACGAACAGATCGTGCACGGATACCCATTCGATTACCCTTGAGGATTGCGAGCTGCAGGCAATTAAGCCGTAGTAACATTTCACAGGACTGATTTTTCTTTCATTCTGGCAGGGGTGGACGGCTTGAGGCACTGCCCACCCCTCATCCTATGCCCAAACCGAGATCGGCCAGCCACGAGGCGGCTACGTGCGTAGGATTTGATTCTGGCGCTTGGGTCAACTATTTAATACGAGAAGTCTCTGCTAACCAAATGCCTTGCACGGCGTTACCTTCCAGCCATAACAAAAGAGACTTAGGGTTATCCCAATAGACCCATTCAATAGTAAAACGGCCGGGATAAATCCATGGATCTATCTTGTTAACCTTCAAAGACGAACTATCGAGCCGTGCATTTACCGCCCAGTCAGGCTGGCCGAGAAGACTTTCGACCGAGTCATTCGATTGCCCTACGGATATTGTTTTGTCGCGAAAAATCACCCTCGATTGTACTGATGAGCAGCCTGCAACAAGTATGGCTCCTAATAACAGCGTTGATAGGATTATCGCTTTCATTTTAACCTCCATTGAATATTGTTTGGCTTGACCCCGTTCTGATTTTATCCTTCATCTTTTCAAGTTCTTCGGCGGGGCCGGTTATCTTGCGAATCTCTTGTTGTAAGCTCACTATTGCATCCACGATCGCAGCTCCCGAGAAAAGTATCGCAAATATAACAAAGCTACTCGGTCCTGCAACCAAATAAGTGGTGGCACCTCCAAGAAAGGCCAGGCCGGCCAAGAGAAACAATATCCATCGCATTTTTCTATCCTTTCAATTGTCGCTCGATCAATTGACGAGGGTTATTTCTTTTTCTTCTTTGGCTTAGCCTTAAAGACCTTCCCTAATAGCCGCTTAGCAAACAGCTTGCCCTGCTCTTCCGGCGGCAGGTCTTTGATTGAATCCTTCCACGGCCCTCTCCTGCGTTTCTGCTTGCGTAATTTTTCGTCAAATTCTTCAATTTCTTTCTTGACGTTCAAAACGTTTTTGCGTAATTTAGCCATCGTTTGGAGTCCTTTCCAAATTTAAGGTCCGATTTTTTTGAGAGAGAGTCGGGCCTCTTTTTACAGTTTCGTCCCAAGCACAATTTTCTTCGATTTCTTCCTTGACACTTTTCTTAATTCCGTTTATTTTCTTCATTATCTTAATTCCGTTTTTGCCCAACCCGCTCTGGCTGGCGAGTTGGGCCTTTTTATTTACTATTGTCTATTGATTATTTTTGTGCTTCTTTCTCATAGTATTCCTGGGTTCTTGCCGCGGCATTTGCTTTATTATGATGCAGAAGTTGGTCGCGGATCTCCGTCAGCAGTCGAATCTGCGTATCGATCCGGAATATCCACCTGATAATAACCATTTGAACGACCAGAATCATCAATATTACAAGGGCATAGGGAATTAATGCCTCCATTTTGCCTCTCCTTAATCAATTTTACTATCAACATTTCCTCTTTTCAAACGCCTCCTTATATGTAGGACGTATCAATATCAACAGATACAGGAGGCAGCATGATGAAAAGAACGCATAACACACAGATTATTGACTTTCAAAAAGAACTGGAAATACAGGAAATCAGCCGGATTTTGAGTTCTTTCTCCCTTTATCGTATTTTTCTTGTAAAGAAGGTGCTGTTAATGCACCAATCAGATCAAGAATCAGCTTCCTTTCCTCATGCCGGTTAGATTTCAAAGTTTGCTGAACATTAATATCTAACTTGCCAAAGACTTCAATCGCCGATTCAATAATCCTGTTTTTCGGCGGTCCAAGCTTATTCGTTAAACGTTCGAGCAAATCATAAACTTCGGAATCTATTGCATTACTCAGCGGAACTTTTCCCATTTAATAACCTCTTTTTCAAAAATTTTTATCTTTATAACTCCATAATATTAAAGTATTTACAAGCAATGCAATAAATATTTAATAGTATTTTACATTATTTATCAATATTTTACTTGACAGATAATTATTTTATGACGATAATATAAGAGTAATGATGGATGCTGATTTTGACAAGGAAGTACGGAAATGAGCAAAGACAAGAAAAGAACGATGCCTAAGCAGATTCAGAATTTGATGCTTACAGAGAAGATTCCTGACGATAGGCCGGTTTTACGGCTAATCAACGAATTGGCGAGTGTAATGCCGGGCATCGGGCCGAAAAGTGCTTTTAAGAATTGGGTGTTGCGTAATTTGCCCACTGAGATAAATCGGCTTAGAGGTAATGGCGGCCAACTGTTGGGGCAGCGATAATGTTAAAAAAGGTCAGGAAAACTTTGTATTTGCCCGCATTCGTGGCACAACTCCTCGATAAGGAAGGGGAAATCTATGATGGCCCTGGTGTAGTGGCTGCACGCGATAGCGGCGGCCCGGCGGATTCGGATTAATATATTGCTCTTTTACAAGTTAAAATTTTTTAGCTGACGCAGCTTGACAGCGTGCTTGACTCATATACAATGGTGGCGGCTACAGCTTGGCCTCCACCGAGGAAGGAGTGCAATATGAGACCAAGCACAGAAGAACTCGTCTTGGAGTACATGCAGACTGCCGAATCAATGGATTTGGCCGAATCGACGAGAGAGCAAAAAGTCAGGTTATTCGAGGAGATTGGCAGGTTGTTTAGATATGTCGATGAATTTGATGTAAATAAATACCGGTTATATCTTCTCGAAACAGGCCGAAAGAAGGTGTCGGTGAACAGTTACGTCAAAATGACGCGCCCATTATATAAGTGGGCTGTCCGGCAGGGCTGGATTGCAGGCGATCCGTTTGAAGGTGTGCGGAAGTTTCGGGTACCGCTGGAGCGGATTCACGTCTACAAGCCATGTCAAATCGAAGCCTTACTTGCGGTGTCCAATGATATTTGGCAGGCAAGAATATTGGCGGCGGTAACGGCAGGCATGAGACGTTCGGAAGCCTTGAATCTGACCCTCGATGACATTAACTTTGATGATTGCGAAATAGCAATCCAGCCGAAACGCGACACCGCAGAGACCTGGGAATATTGGCCGAAGAACAAAAAACATCGAGCAGTACCTTTAGTGCCGATGTTATATAATCTGATAGTTAGTAGAATCATTCCCTCTCTGCCGGCAGGCCAACAATATCTGACTCTCTCTGAGAAACGCCATTGGACATTGCAACGGCAGCGACCGTTAGGCTACAGACAAAGAATAAACCCGGACGAGAATTTCACAAAACCGTTTAAGCGAATAATAGAGCGAGCAAACACTTTACTACCTGCCCTGAACAGAATAAGGAATCGGACGTTCCACGACCTTAGAAGGACTTGCATAACTTTCTGGACGCAAAACAGGGACTTGTCACCGCAGGAAGTAAGGGAACTCGCCGGCCACGCCGATATCAAGACGACGATGGAGTATTACGCCGCCGTCCGAACCGACGTGTGCCGGCGAGCACAAACAACAGTCGGGGCGACAGGCTACGACCCTGCGACCTCTGGTCCCCCAGACCAGCGCTCTGCCAAACTGAGCTACGCCCCGAACATTAACTTTTCAAACGGGACATAATACCCCCAGTCATACGGTAGGGTCATACGGTAAACTATAACATAAAAGTCAAGCTGTAGCCAGCTTGTTTTTTGCCGGGCTTGCCGGATTTGATACCCCCCTCCTCCTACCGACATGTCCCGGCTGGAATATTACATCTGTTCAACTCTCCTCAAATCGATAGCCGGAGTCTCGACGGTGGCCCCGGTTCCGAGCAATCATCTTGACGAACTGCATAGTTTAGGTGCCGAAGGGCAACATCATGGATGAGTTGGATGCTGCGGACGGAAGGGGCAAGGGAGGCCCCCGGCACCTTATTCATTTACCCTTTCCGCCCACTGTTTTTTTTACATATCGCAGGGTGGAGCAATTGGTAGCTTGTCTGGCTCATAACCAGAAGGTTGCGGGTTCGAGTCCCGCCCCTGCAATTCTTGAAAGGAACGAAAGATGAGAGATATAATCGAATTCACCCTAACAGTTATTGCCAGCACAGTAATCGGTTTCACGTCTCATGTCTGGTATATCGAGAACATTCATACCCAGGATTCCGGCGAGTCAATTCCGTTGGCCAGCGTGGTCAAATCGCCGGAGTCTTTTATTGAGACAACCTACAGATGTTCGGCTTATTGTCCCTGCCAAAAATGCTGTGCAAGCTGGGCCAAAAAAGGCGTTAATAGTAAGGGGCAAAAAATCACGGCATCAGGTCATGTTATCTGTCCGGGCGATGCGTTTGTTGCGGCTCCTAAAAATATTCCCTTCGGCACTTTGCTTATTGTTCCGGGCTACAACGATGGAAAGCCGGTCAAGGTGTTTGACAGGGGCGGGGCGATTACTGCCGGCCGTCTTGATGTTTATTTTTCTACTCACAAAGCCGCTCTGAAATGGGGCGTTCGAAATGTTGCTGTATCCATAAAAATAAAGTTGGGAAACTAATTTCAAAACTTCACGATCACGGAAGCCTGGAGCTTTTTTTGAAAGGAGTATGACAATGAACGATCCTAATCTTATTACGGCCATTGAACATATAAGTACAACTATATCTTTTATGACAATAATTATGTCTTTATGCAGCATTTCCATCGTTTTAGCACTGTTTTTTTTATGGAGTAAATCGTGAAACGAATAATCGTTGCAGTGTTTTGGGCGGTGGTTTGGATGATAATTACTTATTTTATGCCCGGCAAAGGCATGGAGGAAATCGGAGAAAACGGAGTAAATCAAAATGACAGATGAACAAAAGAAATGGATTGACGATGCTGACTACGAAACACTTTTGCGCCAATGGAGATTAGGCGAGACGGGAGACTCTCTGTTTCAAGGAGAGACTGGAGGGTATTACAAAAAAGTGATGGCAGAGAAAAGAGACGCCGACCCCGCCGGTGCGGTAGCTGCATCAAAAAGTATTGGTTGGGGATAACAATTACAGAAAGAGAGAAAATCATGTCAAACTTAGATCGTTTTGCCTGTGGATATACTCCCAAAATCCCCGTTGAAGTCGGAAGTTGTGAGGCTTGCGGCGGAGTAATTTACGATTACGAACTTGAAAAATGCGAGTCTTGCGATACTCGGATTCATAAGGGCTGCGTTGAATTTTGTGACGTCTGCTCATCCCCAGGCTGCAAGTGCTGCATAAAGGAAGATCCGGATGACGACGGGCTGCTGAAATGCGAAGCGTGCAGGCCCGAGCCGGAGAATGACCGTCCGGCGACGTTGGTTGACGTTGGGAGAGCTGCTACGGAGAAACTGTCATAGGAAGAAGATCATGCCAATTACAGAAGAAGAACGGCTGAGGCGTAAAGGCTATATCGGTTCTTCCGATATGGCTGCGATACTCGGATTTGACAAATACAAGAACGCCTATGACGTTTGGTTAGACAAGACAAACCGGACGAACGATTTCGAGCCGAACGAAGCAATGCTGGCCGGAACACTTTTTGAGTCTGGAGTAGTGGATTGGGCAGAAGTGCAGCTCGGCCCATTGCGAAGAAACGTTGAACTGTTTCTTGAAGAGTTCCACCTGATAGATCACCTGGACGCCCAGATCATCAGTACAGGGGATCCGGTCGAAGCTAAAACGTCGGGCCTGTTCGGGCCGCTTGCCGACGGATGGGGCGAGGCTGGCTCGGACCATTTACCCGACGGGATACTCATTCAATGCCACGTCCACATGATTTGTTCCGATCGCGGCATTTGTTACGTCCCCGCATTTCTGGGGGGCAAAGGCTTCAATATGTACGAGGTCAAACGTGATCCGGTTATCAATGATGCGGTACTGGAGGCGGCTTTGGACTTTTGGGAATACGTCGAGAACGACACGCCGCCCGAAAACATCACGCCGAGCCTTGAGTTTATAAAACGAATCAAGCGCGTCCCGAAAAAGATCGTCGATCTTGACGCCAAGCTGGTCAAGGATTTTCTGGACGGCAGAGACAAGGTCAAGTGGGCAGAGGCCGTCTTTGAGGACGCCAAGTCCGCAATGCTCACGGCCATGGGCGATGCCGAGGCCGGAAAGTTCGCTTTGGATGGCAAGTCTATGATGCTCACCTATTTCGAGCAATGCTCACGTCTCATTGATGTAGAGAGACTTCGGAAGGAACTGCCGGAAATCGCAGCTAAATATACAAAGATTTCAAAATGTCGCGTTACGCGGCTGAAAAAAGTTAAAACAGAGTACGCTTTTTCGTCAATCAGATTGAAATGAAAGGGAAAATCATGGTAAAGAAACAGTCACAGCAAGCAAACAATGTTCCTGAAAAAGAGCAGGAGAATCTGCCTATTATCGCAGGCCCTCGCTTACCCTATCATCCGGCGATCCAGGAAAGGTTCGGCATTGACCGCTCTGGATGGAAAGCATTGGTCGAGGCAATCTTCCCAAACGCACAGACCACCGAGTCGGTGATTCTGGCGTTGAGTTACTGCAAGGCTCGTAAGCTGGACCCCTTCAAACGTTGCATCCATATCGTTCCTATTTGGGACAAACAAAGACGATGTTATATTGATACTATTTGGCCGGGTATCGGCGAGGTTCGGACCACAGCCCACCGGACGAAAGACTATGCAGGTCGGGACAAAACAGAATTTGGCCCGATGAAAACGCAAACATGGGAGGGGGTGGACGAAAAGAAGGGTGCCTATAAGAAAACAGTGACATTCCCCGAATGGGCGCAAGTGACCGTCTATCGGATGCTCAAAGGTCAAAGGGTGGCTTATGCCGGTCCGCAGGTTTTTTGGCTTGAAACTTATGGCGATGACCGCAATGGCACTCCGAACAGTATGTGGCAGAAACGGCCTATCGGTCAAATTGACAAATGCGCAGAGGCTTCTTCATTGCGTTCGGCATTCCCGGAAGAAGTAGGCAATGATTATATCGACGCAGAAGCGCATTTGAGCAGAGAAATTGAGTCCAGGGAAGTCGAGACAGACACAAAATCCGGCGTCACCGCACTTAAAGAACGCCTGGCCAACAGAGAGAAGGCCGAAAACGGCGGCAACGGCGAAGGTGAGACTGAGCCCGAGACGACCAAGCCGGAAGGACAGGACGATCCCGAGCCGGTCGATCCTGAGCTGCGTGATCCCGAGACAAACAATAAAGTCGCCGAGCAGAAGCAAAGGCTCCAAACTGCCGGCGCTTCAAAATCGAACCTGTTTGGATAAAGTGCCAGGCAATAAAGAACTGCGCTGGCCAATATGGAACGTGCGGGATAGCGACCCGCCTTGCCTGGCATTGATTGTTACTAAAAGAAAGTGAGGAACAAAATGTTTGAAGGTAAAACTACAATCACGTTTTCGGAGGAAGCGGCAATGCTCATGATGTCTCAAAATGTGAGCGATATGTTTAAGATGCCACTTGAAGTCACTGCTATGGGTTTTGATTACAATGGACTTGAAGTCAAGTTTGGGCCAGTGAAAGAAAAAGTACCAGAACCGCAAGCGGTGTCGCCAGCAGTTCGGCCCAAGCCAGAATCAGAACAAGATGAACCGGACGAGGACTAATGATTGAAATCAAAGCTCTAAACGAAAGCGATGTTGGCCGTTGGGTTGATTATGATCCGCCTGTCGGAAAACGTGAAAAGGGCCGCATAAAATCTTGGAATAACAAGTTTGTTTTTGTTGTGTATAAATGCGACGACAACTGGGGCGATTATCAAAACTACACAGCAGAGGCAACCTATCCAAACGCACTAAGTTTTCAAAAGAAAGGAAATCAGATAATGGCCGAAAAAGATGAACACAAACAAGACGAAAATGCGTCAAAGAAAATGTACATATCGAAGGAAGGCTTCGAGAACGTACCCTTGCGACGAGGCTTTGATGTTATACGACCCTTGTGGAAAATACTTAATGAAGTGAAGGAAGAAACTAAGCAGGATTGTTTCGTTTGCGGGGGATATGCTCGATTCTGCGCTTCGCCGAGGAAAAAACCAATAGAGGCAATAGATGTCGATGTTTACTGTGAGACAGAAGATGCCTTTAATGCCCTCCAGAAAGCGTTAGTAGCGTCGGGCCTGGAAGTCCGACATGAAAACAATATCTCCCTGACATACGAAGGCCCAGAAGATGGCGTGTACGCATACATGCCACCAATTCAACTCATTAAACCTATGCAGGAAGCTCGTATCGTTTCGTTCGGGGATAAAAAGACGATTCTTGAGAACTTTGACTTTACTGTGATACGGGCCGCAATTCTTAGTCCGGAAGAAGTTATGGTGGACGCAGATTTTATGCACGACGAGAAGCATACACTTCTTCGCTTAAAAAATATTCACTGTCCTGTAAGTTCTACGCTTCGGTGTATGAAATATTCCCGCAAGGGTTACTGGCTACGGCCCTTTGAATGTCTCAAGCTATTCATCGACTGGACGGACAGGCCGGATGATTACCGAGTTAAGCTGATAGAGTTTTTACGGAAGGCCTCAGAGAACGATGGACTATCGCAAGAGGAAGTAGATGAACTTGAAGCAATGATGAGAATTGACTGAGAGTTTTGGAAAAAGCAAACGAAGAATAATTGAAAGGAGAAAATCATGCAGTTGAAACGACTTAAAATCAACCACTTTGTTGGCGTCCCATCAGCCGACATCGAATTCGACAGGCCGGTAAGCCTGTTTGTTGGGAAAAACAATCAGGGAAAATCAACTATCAAGGACTCTTTGGAATTTGGATTTACAGGCAAGGCCAGGGCAATGACTAAGTTCAAAGACGTCGGCAACCTATCACACGGTAACAACGGCATGGCGGTGGGCATTGATTATCTGGATCAAGATGGTGATGAGTGCTCGATACATCGAACACCAAGCACGGCCGGCAAGAACGTTCTTGAAAGCTCACTACTTCATTTCTGCCTGAATCCTCACGAATTCATCGCATTGCCGGCCAGGGAAAGGGGTAAAGTCCTCGCCGAGGTCCTTGGCGGCGGTTTGAATGATGTTATTAAGGCGGCAATCGCAGAGCAGATCGGAAATATCGACAATTCACTGCTCACTGAGATCAAGGCGAGTGGCGTTGACGTTCTCGATGTGGACGCATTCAGGAATGAGATTGTCGAGATCAGACGGGCGCTCAAAAGGACAAAGAAGGAGCTGCCCGACAAGTCACCACTTCTCGGTGACTATGAGCTTGAGGATGGTTACGATGTATCGGTTGACGAAAAGGGAGTCAAAAAACTCGGCGACAGAATCGCAAAGGGCGGCGAGATCATAGCCGAGGCCAGGCGTCAACTCGAAATCAAAGCCGACTTAATGGTTACGGAAAAGAGCATCGAGGAATTCAAAGGCGAGATCAAGAAGGTACCGAGCCTGCCCCCGGGGATATCGGCCGACGAGATCACGATGACGAGCGTGTATTGCAACCTTATCGAATCGCTTCTAAAGGAATGCAAGGCAGCTAATATCAAGTGCCCGTTATGTGATGGGGTGCGAAAACGAGACTCGCTAATATACAAACAAAAGAAGATGGAAGAATGGCTCAAACTTTATCACGGCAGGCTGATTGACCGCGATGAAATCGTAAAACAGAACGCGGCCTGCGAGTCGGAGTTGGATAGACTCGAAGAAAAACGCAAGCAATTGAATGAGAAGTTTAAGGGGGTTGATTACAAAGAAGGCTCCGAAAACCTGCTAAAGAATCTCACAGAGCAACGGGACGTCCTGCAGGCCAATATCGCAAACTGCCGAAGGTTCAAAGAAGCCGAAGCCGAGTACGGGCAGGCCGAAAAGAATGCGGTGAAGCTCGATGCCCTGATTGCAGAATGCGACCGGATCGACGAGGCACTTAAAGACGGCGGGCCTGTCAAATCGGCAATAGCCGCCGGCGGATGCCATCTGCCGATTAACGAAAACCTGCTACAGTTGTGGAATATGCCGACACTGACTTGGAGTGACAATGGCGAGATTTCCTTAATTCCAGAGGGTGTTTCAAACCATGTCTCTATCGAATACGCAAGTGCATCCGAGCAGTACCGGGCAGGTTGCGTTATGGCTATGGCCCTGGCGGAGGTTTCCGGCGTCGGTATCGCGGCACTGGACGGCTTCGAGATTCTGGTTTCAGACAATGCAAATGCATTCTTTCAGGCGGTGAATGAGTGCCACATAAAGAACGTGCTGGTTTTCGCGAGTAGCGACAAAGATTATTCGCAGGTCGATATTCCAGACTGGTTGCAGGTATTCCAGGTAATTAAGGGGAAAGTCACGAGGACGTCATGATTCTCTCTATAGGCGGGCGGTCTTTTTTGTCAGCTTATGGCCGCTCCGCCTTTATTTTTGAAAAGTTAGCAGAAAGGGAAAAATGAGCGCGATAGATGTAATTCTAATTGTTTTGTTCATAGGCCTTATCGTGTTTGATGCTCTTGTCGCCCGCGGCTTTGAAGCGATCCTGCGGGAAATCCGTGACAAGCTTAATGAGAAAGCAGTCGATGTTGACGGAGCACTACAAAATCAAGATGTCCTGATATTCGAGAATAAAGTGGTGCGTGACATACTTTGGGAAGTAAAGCTGCGCAGCGACGAAAGGTTGCTGTTGGACAAGCATTTGCGAGCTGCGATTGATAAGATTTTTACAAGTTAAGAATGTCCACCATTTTACTGGTATCAATAAAATGGTGGTTCACAATCCGACGGTTTTTGAGAGTGTTTTTCTGTCAGGGTACCCATTCAAAAATATACTCCCCGCCGGCTGGAAGGCCGGCATTATTTAACAAGTTGATAGTTCCGGATTTGCTCATGGATGGGCTTAACCGAGCTTTGAAGCAGGCGGCGAAGGTTTCCTTTCTGTCCTGAGCCGCCTGCATTTTTGAAAGGACAATAATAGCATGAAACGAATCCCACTCACACAAGGCAAGGTCGCAATTGTAGACGACAAAGATTACGCATGGCTTAGCCAGCACAATTGAAGCGCGGCAGGGTAGGCCAAAACGAACCGTGCGGATGTGGTAGTGGCAAGAAGTTTAAGAAATGCTGTTTGAAAACTGAATAGAGCCAGTAAGGGGCGGCGGCGTGTGTGAAACGCAAAAACGTATACAGGACTGAAAACACCTGTCGTAGGCAAGATAGCCGCTTGAGTTGATTACTTAGCCGACAATATAGGATTCAATCGAAGTGATTGATACGGGGTCATACGTTGCGGCAAGTCGGGTAAAAATCCCGCCCGCCCCAAGCTGGTTTTTAAGGAAAAACACATATTAAAAGGAGAAAATCATGAGTAACACAAACCAGGCAAACAACACAAATTTCAAGTTGATCCCGCTCGATCAGATCGTCCCGACGAAAGACAACATGCGAAAGAATATCGAGAAGGATGAGGACTTCCCCGAGCTGGTAGCCAGTATCATGGCCGGCGGCGTGCGTGACCCTATTCACGTCAGAGTCCATCCCGATCAGCCGGGCAAGTTCGAGCTGAGGGACGGGGAAAGGCGGTACCGGGCATCGATAGCGGCAAAGGTCAAAACGATACCGGCTATCGTTCACGACAAAATGGACGATGAAGATGCTCTCGATATGACGTTCATCGGCAACAAGTTCCGCAAAGACCTGTCGCCTATGGAAGAAGCGGAGGAAATCGCAAACTGCATCGAGCGGCTCGGCGGGAATGCGGCCGCAATCGCAAAGAGGATCGGAAAGGAGGAAGGGTGGGTCAGGCAAAGGGCGAACGTCTGGTCCAACTTGTCTAAAATATGGAAGGCGATTTTCAAGGACATCGACAAAAACGAAGAATATCGTTCTTGGACGATAGCGCACTTGTCTATTATTGCGAGGCTTCCGGAGGCCGTACAAGATGAGATCATGGATAACATTTTCGAGCCCGAGTTTATGCCTATAAGCCAGCTTAACGAGCTGATTGCAGAATACCTCAAGCTGCTCAGTAAGGCAAAGTGGGATCTCGACGATCAGACGCTTGTTCCGAAGGCGGGGGCCTGCTCGAAATGTAACAAGCGGACAGGCTCGCAGCCGATGCTGTGGGAAGATGCAAAGACACAGACGGCCGCGGGCGACAAGTGCATCGATTCGGCCTGCTGGAAAAACAAGCTGAGTGAATGGCTGAAGCGCACGTTTGCGTCACTCAAGGAAAAGCATCCAAATCTCGTCTTGATAGTAAACGACTACCCAAACCAGATCGATGCTCAATGGTTACAGGGCAGCTTCGGAACTTACTTGTCAAAGTGGGATCATACCTCTGCATCCAAAGGTGCGAAAGGTGCTCTGCCGGCGCTTTGTCTGTACGGAAAGGGTATGGGCAATCTCACTTATGTAAAGACGAAAAAGTCGGGTTCGTCCACGAAGGCGATTATAGGCAAGCCTACAACGTTGACGGTGAGGCGGAAAATGCTCGGCGCGAAAAGGTGGGCACAGGTCTTGCTTGATTTGCAGGAAAAAGTTGAGGCTTCCGGGGTCAAGGATATCAATCACAAAGACCCCATAACCGCTTTGATGGTGCTGGTTGCCGTCTATGGGAATGATCGATTACCGCTGTGTGATGCGGATGAACTGAAAACAATCAAGTCCGCAATTAAGGAGGGTCCCGGCAAGGCACTGGAGCTGTTATGGGAAAGCTTCAAGCCTACTCTTATAAGGCATCTTGTTTGGTCAGGGCCGATCACACAGACGCCGATAAATATGGTAGAGGAAGCTGAGCGGATTGCCTCGCTTATCAAGGCGGACGTCAAGGCGATGCTCAAGGACGTTTCGGGTCGCAAAGGCTTTACTGAGCCGAAGTCCTGGGCCGGGCTTAACGCGGACGGCACGCCGAAGAAGGTAAAGCCTGCAAAGAAGGCAAAAACAGAGAAAGCGAAGCCCAAAAAGTCCGGCAAAAAAGACAAAGTTCAAAGCTGCCGAATATGCAAATGCACAGACGATAAGGCCTGCATTGGTGATGATGGCGAGCCCTGTCACTGGGTAGAACCTGATCTATGCTCGAATTGCCATGGAAATTTAATTTTAATCACGAATGCACACTAAAAGAAAAAAACTCAAAGCTATAGAATTGTTTGCCGGGGCCGGTGGGATGGCACTAGGACTCCAGCAAGCGGGTATCGACGTGGTCGGGCTTGTCGAGATTAACGATCAATGCCTTCAAACCCTGGCGGCAAATCACAAAAAAGCATTCCCCAAAGCGGAAATCATCAAGGCGGACATATCGAAGATATCCGGCAGGCAGCTTCTCATACGGACTGGGATCAAAAAAGGCCGGCTCGATATATTGAGTGGCGGGCCGCCGTGCCGGGGTTTCTCTTTTTCAAATAACGCTCGCTCGATAGACGATCCGAGATCTAAGCTGATGTGGCATTTTGTCAGGCTGATAGGCGAAATGAAGCCCCGTTATTTCGTAATTGAAAACGTGCCTGGACTGCTGGCCTTCAAAGACTTTTTTGTCACGCTATTGGAATCGCTCGAAGGCAAAGGCTATACGGTCCGGTTCAACGAACTCGACGCTTGCGGCTATGGCGTTCCTCAGCGAAGAATAAGGGTGTTCATATACGGTGCGAGAAATGACTTGAAGATACTGCCTGCATTCCCGCGGCCTACGCATTTCGATCTGGATAATGACACGGCCTTTCCGCCAAAAAGCCTGGTCGCAATCAAATGTTTTTCCGAGCACGGGTTTACTAAAGAGCAGGTTGCCGACGTCTGGTGGAATAAGAAGCTCGACATCCTGATGAATAAAAAAACGGCCGCCGAACAAGTCGAGCAGGCCGCCCGTGAAATACTGCTTGAGGGCGTGATGGGACATTCAGCGCAAAAGAGGGCTTAAAATATTCAGGGGTAAATATGAATCAGCCTAACCTTTTTGAGATGGAACTTGAATGCTGCTGCCCGCGATGCGGGGTCAGGTGTAAAGTTGATCCACTGGCCGGGTCGAAGGCTAAAATGCTTAAGCGGGGCGAATCGCCGAAAGGACTGTGCGTAAATTGTGCTGTGCATGACTTCCTTCGCAATACGTACCCGGTGAACCTTATTTTGGCCCTGTCGGGGCCGAAGAGTTTGGCCTTTCCCCATATCCAGGAGCTGTTTGCCAGGATTATGCGTTCGAGGTGCAGCGATGCTGTGCCGGATGAGATCGGCTGGCAGGCTATAATCGACAACTGGGACCTGCCGTTCCCGCATAAGCTCAAACGCTCGGTGATTAATCCGGTAGATCAGGCCGAACTGGACCGGGCACCGCAAGAGGAAATCCGCCGTCGCAAATTCATTGACGAGCGGTTAAAGGATCCACGCTCCGAAGAAGAAATATCGGATGATAACTACAAGAAGGCGGAAGCCTTGTTATTGAATGCTATGCGGAAAAGGGATGAAGATATTTAAGCAAACCATCGCTAACGGGCACGAATGGCAGCCGTGCATCCATTGCGGTAAGCGGTTTGTTATCGGTGAAATCATTACGGCCTTGTCAGATGATGAAGGCAACAGTTGCGGCTACTGGTACTGCTCGGAATGCTTCGATAGGTTCTGGTTTTGTCCGTTACCGGCTCCCGTCGAACGCGATGATGACTTTTACATGGTAGCTATTGAGGATGGCAAGTTGCGGGTATACCCGAAACCAATGAGCCCAGCAGAATACTTGGTAAGAAAAACGGTTTCAGGATTCTCTGAAATAATAAGGCGTTAAAAGAGCAAGGAAGCATGGGAACTTACAAAGGATATAGAGGAACCGCCGATAAAGTCATGGATGATGCGGACGTGATAGTCAATCGCCTCAAAACAACCCCTGTGATCATAGACAACCTGATGCGTGAATATCATTGCTCCTACAAAACTTTAATGAGGGCCATCTATACGCGATTGTCGAAGGAGCAATATAGACAAATCGCCATACGACACATGTCACGCGGCAACGAGCATACCTGTTTCAAGAAGGGCCATAAGACCTGGAACAAGAACGTCAAAGGTATGCACTACTCGCCGGCAACAGAGTTCAAAAAAGGCCACTTGCCGGCAAACCATCAGGAAGTCGGGGCCGTCCTTGTCAAAAGCAAAAACGGCAAACAATATCGCCGCATCAAAATATCCGGCAAGGACCAGGGAAAGCATCGATGGATTTCATACGCTCAATATCTCTGGGAAAAAGAAAACGGCCCCATTCCCAAAGGCAAGCTGGTGGCTCACATCAACGGCGATTCGATGGATGATGGTCCGGAGAACCTGGTCATGGTCGACCGCGGCGGCCTCATTAACCTGATGCGAAAGAACAATCCGGGCCAAAGGAAAAAAGCAATCCGCAATCTCAAAAAGACCTGCCGGCGACGCCGAGCAGAGCGGACGAAAAAGCAGCGATTTCAGCTTAAACTTCAAAAGAGAATCGAAAAACAGGAGGCCGAGGACCGCGGGCACCGTGATATTGCCGAGGCGGGGATAATCAAACTCAGGGGCCCATTAGTGAAATGGCATGAGTGTAAGGGTTGCGGTTATGAAATGTCGCCGCCCAGGCCGCCCTGCCCCAAGTGTGGGCATCTGGTTTTTGAGGAAATAGAGCAGCCCATAGAGTACGCGAGACGTCATGCGGCATTGAACGAATAAGCAGGGAAGCGATAATGATTCGGGTATTCGCGAGAAAAACGAAATGGACGCCGCCGCCAACAGATGAGTTGGCGTTCTATACGAGTCCCCCTTTGTTTGTACGAAACTGGAAGTCCAGTGAGCCGGTTTTAGTATCTGCAACTTTTACATGGGATATAGAGAAGGCTTACGCCTTGGCGAGGGCCTGGTCGCTGCATTTCGATAATGTTCGGGTTGGCGGCCCGGCCTTCGGCGATCCCGGCGGCGAGTTCGTGCCAGGCCGATTCGTCAAGGAAGGTGTGACGTTCACTTCTCGCGGCTGCCCAAAACGATGTGCATGGTGCCTGGTTCATCAGCGAGAAGGGAAACTGCGAGAATTGAAAATTCAGCCTGGGTATATCGTACAGGACAATAACCTGCTGGCGTGCTCGGTCAAGCATATCGAAACCGTATTTGAAATGTTGAAATTGCAACCGAAACCCATCGAGTTCAAGGGTGGCTTGGATATCGATTATCTTAAACCATGGCACGTAGAACTGTTCAAGAAAATCAAAGTGGCCGAGCTATGGGTTGCCTGTGATTGTAAAGAGGATTTACCCAGGCTTGATAAGGCGGTGGATCTTCTAAGTGATTATTCAATAGAGAAGAAACGCTGCTATGTCTTGGTTGGTAAGGATGGTGAAACGCAGGCTCAGGCCCAGGAAAGGTGCGTGGCGGTTTATCGCAAGGGGTTTCTGCCGTTCGCACAGCTTTACCGCGGCGAAACCGCAGGACCGTCAAGGGGAGAATGGCACGACTTATGTCATCTCTGGGCTAAGCCGGGGCTGTACCGGAAATTATTTAAGCAGGGATGCGATAATGTATGTAATCACTGAATGGCTTGAGCGATACGAGGTCAACGACAAAGGCCAACCGGCAAGGATAGGCGACAAGCTCCGCGTCAGGCCGCTTGAGTATATCCGTTCAAAGAGGCATGGCCGCGCTCAAGGCGCCGGTTTCAAAGCGATGCAGCATCGGGCGGGTGATAAAACATACGAGGTCTTTGGTATTTTCCAGAAATTCCTGGAAATTGCGGGAAGTGAGTCAAGCGAGATAAGAAAAGGCCAATTGCTCAATGCACGCGGCAAGCCGGCAACAATTGAAGATCTGGCTTTTATTCTTAGCATGTCTATTGAGAGTATCGACTTTGCATTACAAGTCCTTTTAGATGAACAAGTTGCGTGGGTTAAAGAAGTTCCAAATGATGAATTCCAGAAATTCCAGGAAAATCAGGAAAGTAAAAAACAGCCAAAAACAGCGAGTGAAAGTCAAGGTTTTCCAGAAATTCCAGGAAAATCAGGAGCCTTATATAACGAAACGAAACGAAACGAAACCGAACAGAACGAAACAGAACGAAACGAAACACTCCTGGAAAATCCCGGGGGACTGCAAAACTCACAGACAGGTAATAATGGCGATGAAGTGAATTTCGGAGATTTTAAATCTAATTCGTTTTCGCTTCGGTTCGATTCGGCACTAGGGCAAATTCTCAACGCTCGCTCGAAGTCTGACAGATCGGCAATCAGAAATCTAGGCAACTGGCTCAATCTACAGGTGTTGGCGAAAAGGTTCGATGAAAGCATATTCCGGCGGGTGGCTGATATGGCGAAGGAGTCGAAAAATGGACGCAATCCGATGGCGTTGTTCTTCTCAAGGCTGGATGAAGAAATCGGGTATAGGGCGAGAGTAGTTAAGGCTAAGGAGTAAGGAGAAATAAGAACATGAAAACGTGTACGAAATGCAGGCAAACCAAACTGTTTTCGGAATTTCACAAGCAATCCTCATCCAAAGATAGACTTCAATCTTGGTGTAAAAACTGCGCTAAAACAGCTACGTCGGCTTACCAAAAAAGCGATAAAGGCAAGCAAGCCCAGAATCGCTTCTCACAAAGCGAAAAAGGCAAACGAAGTAACTTACGTAGAATGAAACGTTACCGAAAAAATAAACCAGATAGAAAAATCGCTCATAGTACCGTGAATAATGCTATTCATACCGGTCAATTTCCAAAAGCCAGTAATTATGTTTGTTCATGTGGCTGCGGTAATAAAGCGTATGGTTATCACCATCACCTCGGCTATGAGCCTGAACATCGACTTCACGTTTTACCTGTTTGCAAAAACTGTCACAGAAAGATTCACAAGGTGGTGTTAAAACGCTTTTAAGGAAGGAAATTATTATGGGAATAACAGAAGATACGATTGAACAGACCAAGTTTTTCATAGGAGAGGATGGTAAGTTTTATTTAGTCAAGGATGTGCGGACTGTTAAGTTGGTCACGCTAATCTGCACCAGGGATGGATCGGAATCAGACCTCTTGCTCGGCGACGATATATGCTCACGTTTCGAGCCGGCAGAAGCTTCATTTGAGCCGTTCACACAAAAACAGAAAGTGACAAAAAAAGCGCTGGCAAAGCCGGTCCGCAAGCCCAGAAAATTGGGCAAACGAAAAAAGTCGAAATATATAGGCGTATTTCCCTACAAGCCTACGAAATCAGGAAAGATTCGATACCGTGCCACGTATTGGGACGGCAAAAAGAAAAAGACTATCCATTTAGGCACTTACGACAGCGATATCGAGGCGGCGGCGGTGTATCAGGATCATATCGGCAATAAGGCCAAAGCTGCTGAGTATCGCAGCTTGGATGCCGTTCGGACAACTGGATCGAATATCCGCCAAAGCGCGCAAGACCGCTGTGCCGATTCCAACGAGCATAATGAAGATGCTCTCGATATCGGACCGAAACATTTTAGCCCGACCGATTATCGCCGAGCAGAAAGAGAATAACCCGGACCGGCCGACTAAATCTGAATTGAAGATCTGGATTTGTAAGAAGTGCGGCATCGATGTCAAACACCCAACCAAACCCTTGGAATGTATAAGCTGCCATTCAACTATGATGGAAGAGGTTTTGTAAGCAAATGTATGATTGTTTAATGAAAAGAAGTGACTGATGGCTAAATATATTGAAAGAATAGATTTCAATCGTGTTTTAAGTGACATAATGAGTGGTGGTTTTCCAATAATTTATTATAGCGCAGCGACTTGTTGGTGGACTCACAACGAGCGGCATCTATGCCAAAAACCAGAATCAGGTTTACCTTGCGACCCTCGCGGCGGCGTCCTATTGCAAACAGATAAGCCTGGAGAATTTTTACAGGCAGCAAAAGAAAATCCCGAGCATTACGGCAAGCATGGACTCCTCGCGTTTATGGCGGCACACCACCTTAATTGTGTAGTAAGTGAAAAGGATATACGCTCAACTTGTTTGCGCACGTGGGAAGAATATAACAAGCTCATTGATGAATTTGAGCAATCCCAGGAAGGCGGTGACTGATGGCTAAATACGCCAAAAATACAACGGTGGCAGTAAGTAGGAGTAAGGTTCAGGTCCAGGAGTTATTGATAAACTATGGGATCGAGGAATTCTTCTTCGGCACAAGCCCAAGGGGTGACGGCATAGGCTTTAAATATAAGGGTAAGGTTTTTAAGCATAACGTCCCAATGCCCAAACCGGACGATTACCGACACGACACTCAGTACAAACAGGCCGTTCGGCAGCGATGGCGGATATTCTATATGAGCCTCAAAATGAAGCTGGAAGAAATACAGTCCGGCGGAATAACGTTTGAAGATCAATTCCTTGCGATGATGGTACTACCTGACGGATCGACGGTGGGCGACTTCATGCGAATGCCGGAGAATATTGCAAGACTTCAAAAATCAGAAATGCCAAAACTATTGACAGGGTGAAAGGTGAATGATGGATCATCCCTACGACTACAAGCTCGTAATTCCCGGTGAGCCAAAGTCGCAGCAGCGGCACAGGTCAGCCATACGGCACAGGGGTGGATGCCGCGGCGTTGAGGTCAAGCTCGGAAACGGCAAGATAGAAAAACTCTACCGTAAAGAAGATTTTTTCATCCACAATTACGACCCATCATACAAAGACAAAGAGGAAATCAGGCGGATGGTGCGAACGCTTGCTCCCGACGTACCGTTTGACGAGCCGCTCGAAGTCACTATATTCTTATACTACGCCCGGCCGAAGAATCATTACAGGACCGGCCGCAACGCTCGCAAACTCAAAGACTCTGCCCCATACTGGAAAATCACGACTCCGGACCGGGACAACGCGGACAAAATCATTCTCGATGCACTCAAAGGAATGTTCTGGAAGGATGATTCGAGGGTGTGTGCCGGGCCGGTTATTAAACAATACTCGGAAATCCCGAGAACGGAAATATATATCAATAAGCTAAATCAAATGAAAGGATGTCACTATGAAGAAGTCGAAGAAGGAAAACGAGAACTCCAAACAAGCCTCTTTGAATAAGGCCGGGGTTGAAGTTGGAGAGCAGATACCCCTGATAGATGTATCGCCGGAACACTCGAAAGAGATCGCTCAGATAGGAAGGGAGTACAAAAAGTCTGTAAGGCTAAGGCGGCAAGCCCTGGCGAATGAAGTCACATTAAAGAGAAAACTTCTGGAACTAATTAAAGAGGAGCATCTGCAGAGACTTGATGACGGCACAATCAAGTGTCATTGTGATGGCGTCGAAGTTTTAATTACGCCACAAGACGATAAGGTGAAAATTACAGAAGACAGTGATGCAGAATAGACAGCTTTAGAACGAAAGGAGGTGATATGCTTATGGACTAGGGACCTCAGTGGCAGGGACACTGCTATAAAAAGTTTTACTTGGTAGAGTTAATCCCATAGGTCGGCTTGTCGCCGGATTGTTCCTGCCACCATTTTTTTGAAACGAAACGTTTAAGGAGAATCAAAAATGCTTGCAGAATTACAAACAATCGACATAAAAGACGTCACCCTGACCCAGACGATGATTTTGTTGGGTGTAGTGCCGATGATCGTAGTCCAGTTATTCAGGGCCGTAATGGAATACTTCTGGCCTGTGGGTCCGGATGGAATCAAGAAGCCATTGTTTATGCTCGTTGGAATCGGCACAGCGGTCTTGATGTTCTATGTAATGGCTATGACGGACTGGCTTGTGGGTGGGATTATAATTGGACTTACGGCTACTGGGAGTTACGAACTTACGAAGAACATGGGGGGCATTGTTAAAAAGAAAGTACCGAACGGAACCGCGGCCACTTCTTTAGTCTTATTGCTCTGTTTTCTACTGCTGGCTGCCGGCTGTATGTGGGCGGAGAATCCGAAGGCAGATTTACTAGCTTCGCAGAAAACGTTTTCAGCAACAGTTGATTCATTGACTGCATTGCAGATATCGGGAAAGTTCAGCCCGGAAGAGACCGGGCAGTTGACGATACTGATTCACCAGGGTCAGCAAAGTTTGATCGAATGGGAAGCGGCAATTAAGGCCGGCAGGGACAGCCCGGATGTGATCGAGTTGTTCCAGGCAGTCCTTACACAGTTAATTGATTACAACCTCGCGAAAGAGGGGTAAGGATAAAACAGAACTACTAAGGGCTTAAAATATTAAATCTTTAATATTTTGGAGATACCATGAAACAAATACCCCTTACGCGAGGAATGTTTGCCATGGTCGATGACGCCGATTTCGAGAGACTTAACAAACATAAATGGTGTGCTTATAAAAGGCCTCAAACATTTTATGCCGGAAGAAGCACTCTCTTACCAAATGGAAAATGGCGAATGATATATATGCACCGAGAGATACTGGGCCTGAAGCATAGCGACCCACGACAAGGCGACCACAAGAATCATAACGGTCTTGATAACCGACGGAATAAACTTAGAATTTGCACCTGCTCACAAAACCATCAGAATGGGAATCCATACAGGGGTGGTTCGTCCACATTCAAAGGCGTTTCCTGGCACAAAGGCGGGCATAAATGGCAGGCATATATTCAAATTGATGGTCACAATATTTATCTCGGTCTATTTGATAACGAAATCGAAGCGGCAAAAGTCTATGACGCAGCAGCATTCAAATATTTTGGCAAATTTGCATTAACCAATTTTTGAAAGGATAAAAAGATGAGCACGGCATCAATCTTACTCGTTTTGAAATTAGTTTCCGAGGGCGTTGGTGTGACTAAAGAAATAGCCGACCTTGCCAAGCGCGTTCAAGCCGGTGAGGAAATAACCAATGCCGAGATAGAACTGGCTCAGGCACAGGTTGCGGATTCTGTAGCCAAGTGGGACGCTGCTGCCGGTGGAAAAGAGGACTTAGCAGCCGAACAGCCTGAGCAGCTGAGTAGCAATGAATGATCTTAAGCGTTGGCCCGCCCGCTTTTCAAGCTCTTTCGCGGGCGGGCCATATTTGGAATAATTGAATGAAAGTTGAGAACGAAATAATCTGCGGTGACTGCCTTGAGGTTATGAAAGACTGGCCTGATGGGTGCGTGGACTTGGTAAAATAAATGAACTATAAAAAGAAAGGAATCAAATATGAAAATCAATTATAAATATACAGATGAATTACAAAAAGCTGGATTAGCTGAATTGAGGTATGCTAACATTGAACGTCCCATGAGAAGAAAAAGTGTCATAACAATGCCAAAAAGAGGATACGAACTCTTTCAATTAACACATGATATGTCCCAGTTTCTTTTGTTATCAGAAAAGCCACTCGCAGACTTAAATCATAATTTTACAGGGTACAAGGCGTGGTTTGGTGGTACGGATGAACAGCCATTTTTAGTAGAGCTTGAAGACGGAAACTGGAAGAAAAGATGGGACGATGGAACATTTTACGAATCAATAAAACCAGATATAATTAAAGAATACGAGAATATATATGGCAAAGAATCTACTCTTAGGCAGGGTGACATGTTTTGTTTTCCCTTTCCAATTCAAAATATAGAGAAGATAAACAGCATACTAAGAGTAACATTGGACGAAGAGCTTGACGAACAAACTTGGGACGAACCAAGAAGAGATACATACTTTAATAATCACTTATATGGCACTCGGCATTGGATTAAAGGATTATGTTGTACAAAAGGCCAATACATCATAGGCAAGGGCACTTTGCATGCTCCAGACCATGCCGACCTTGTACTTAATAAAATGTGCATCATAGCTCAAACAAAAAACTTAAAAAATGCAAAAAAGGCAGACTAATCATGGAAAGCCCAATTGAAGAAGCGATGAAACAACTAAGAAAAGCTGTGTTAATAGAAACCAGTGACTTATCAAAAAGATTCCGAGAAAACATCGTTAAATGTGAAAATTACAAGAAAGATATCAGAATAATAATAGACATAATACACAACATTCCAGACTCAAAAAACAAAGAAATAAAAAGAGAAATATGTAAAGTCTGGAAGGTACTACAAAAATATTATCAGGAATCAACGTGAACTGTCAAATCGCCAGAGACCGTCTGAGGGCAGTTGATACCGGAGTGCCGGTAAAAGAGGCCAGAGCCGGACAGGGAGCGCTATTTGAATGAACTTCACAATCATAGAAACCATGATTTGTTACCAAAATAATCATAAAAAAATATGTTAGACTTACAATACTATGAAAACTAAAAAACGAAAAACAATTTACAATGTTGGCTATCAGGGAAAGACGCCAGAAGGACTCATCGCAATACTCAAAAAGGCAGGCGTAACGCTTCTTGTGGACCTGCGAGAAAGGCCATTCAGCCGGATAGCGGGTTTCAATCAGAAGCGTTTCAGCCTGGCATTAAACAAGCAAGAGATACAATACTTGTGGCTGGGGCAGATCCTGGGCGGCTTCACATGCACAAAAGATCAGTGGCTCGAAGGTTGCAAGCGGCTTGTGGAACTGTCTGAAAGTTACACTGTTGCAATAATGTGCATGGAAGCCGATTACAGCAAGTGCCATCGGAACGATATAGCCGGGCTGCTGGCGTTTTTCCACAACATCGACAGAGTCAATTTGTGAGAGATTAGAGATAAATGAAAACATCTAAAGCGTATTTCGAGAAGTTCAAGGCGGAGTTCCTTAAGTGGCAGAAGGAACTTGGGCTGACGCAGTACCGCATAGACTTCTTCCATGAGAATCTCGAAGATAGTTTTGCCCAAGTTACTGTCAATGAGTTAGGTAAGGTTGCTTGTGTTAAACTATGTACGAAATTAAGTAAGGACGATGTCAAGTGTGACAGGGGGCCGGAGTCTAACGCAAGACATGAAGTATTGCACCTTCTAACTAATCGTCTTAGATGGTTGGGCAGTTGCCGCTACATTGAGACCGCCGATCTCGATGAAGAATGGGAAGCTGTTGTAGTCAGACTGGAGAAAGTATTGAAGTGACACAGGCGACACGCTCAGCTTCCAGTTGAGAGAGGCGGTTCGAATCCGTTTACCCGCTTGTTTTGAGAAAGGAAGTGACAAATGAGTAGAATAAATAAAGCAATTAAATTACTGCATGATATGAGAAAAACACACCGGATGCAGCCGCTTGGTTGGGGCAAAATAATGGAAGATGGCTTCAATGAAATCTTTGAACTTCTTGAGTCCGAGCCTGAGCCGACGGTGCTATACATAGACACTGACGGTATGCGTAGAGATGCCCGAAGCGTCAAAGACGGGCAGGGCACCCGGGTTGGCTCTCTTGCTTTGATGTTGATAGATTGCTGCGATTACATCGACCAGCTTCAAAAGAAGCCTGATCCGACGGAGTTTACGAAAATACGTCGAAGCAGATATGATGTAGAAATCGAAAATGTAGACAGGCTTTATGATAAAGATATAGCTGAGATGAGAAAAACAAATATCAAAATAAAGTACGAGTGGGACATCAAAGCCTGCGACATCATCGACCGCCTGACTGCCGAGAATGCCACGCTGAAAGAACATTATGATTCATGCCCACTATTAAAAGGTTCTCACGATGTCAGTGAGTTTTATCCCGACGAGCAAGCCCTGAAAGGCGGTGAAAATCATGCAGGTGAAAGTTGACAACGAACAAGAGCCCGAGCTTATTTCTTTTATCGGGTTCAGCTTTGGGCAGTTTATGCAGTTTGCCGAGTTCGTAAGCTTTGCCAGGCTGAGGGGGCAGGGTTGCGTCGAAGAAATAGCAACCGAGCTGCATCTTTCTTGTCATTGGGCTATCGACTGGACAGGCAAAACAATGGCCTTGCTGGACCTGACCTGGGAGCAGATATTTATGCTCAATTCGATTTTGGTGCTCGACGACAACAGGAATTCATTCATCTGGATTCATAAAGCGATCAAGAAGGCCGTCGATATGGCAATGAGTGCGAAGGGCGGCGTTAACAGGGAAGTGCTTCATGGAAAATGCTAAGCCTCAAAAAACGTACACGGTGGAAGATGTGCTGGCTGCAAGGCTCCAGGGCAGGAAAGAGGCTGAGGAGTATTTGCAGTTACGGATAAACAATATAAGCAAAACTCACCACCAGCTCCTTACTGAGATATTCAGGCTTGACTTAAACGAGCCCGTCGTAGCCGTGTCTGTGCCGTATAAGTTCGCGCAAATGGTTATAGATAAGCTGCGGAAAAGGAACAGAAAGGACTGGCACGCCAAGATGATCCAATACTATATGCGAAGGAGTGACCGGCAGGTTTTCGGCGACGTTGATATGAGAAAAGTATTAGTCGCGTTGGATAATAACGAAAATGGTATTTAAGAAAGGAATCAATTATGGAAACGAGACGAATTACAATCGCTGAAATGCACACGGACACAAGAATTCTTTACAATGTTATGGAAAGTAAATTTATAAAGAACAAGCAAGCTGAAATCAGCTACGAGGAATTATCATCAAGCATCGGGCGGAATGTTCAAATGAATGCCCGCGGATTATTAAGCACAGCCCGCAAAAGAATTGAGAAGGATTTTCAGATTGTGATTGAGCCTGTAATGAATGAAGGGCTTCGAGTGACTACCGATTACGCTGGTATTGGTGGAAAAACAAATGCTCACCTGCATCGTCACTCTCAAAAACATAGAAAGAGAATTCTCAATGCAATTACAGGAAAGGAACTGTCGCCGGAACAAATACTTCCCTTGGCCGTGGAACTTAGCAAGCTTGGAGCGACGGCCCTGTTTACGAGACGCCAGACACCAAAACAATTAACAGCGTATATCCAGGAGCATAATATACTGGAATTGCCAACCCAGCAGACACTTAAATTGTTTCAAAACGGACATAAGACAACTTGACATGACTCGACGCGACCGGACCGGACCCAACTCAACGGGACGTGACAAGACTGGACTCGACAAGACAAGACGAGCCTTTTTTTGGAGGGCGCAGAAAACGAAATTAGCTCGACATGACCTGACTCGACATGACGCGACTGGACACGACGGGATTCGACCGGACGGGATGGGACGTGATATGATGCGACAAGACAGGCTTTTTTTGGAGGTGAAAACAAAATAAACATGATTAGACTTGACCGGACTTGACACGACTGGACGCGACATGACTACACTCGACGGGACTCGACAGGACAGGACGCGACAAGACAAGAATTTTTTATTCAAGACAACACACTTTTATTTAAGAAAGGAAAGAAAGATGATTACAGTAAAAACAAAACTCAAATCAGCAAGCCCGTATGGGCAAAGTCGGTATCATAACACGGAAAAGATTGAGAAGGAAGGCTCGGCGGATTACGAAAATCGCACATGGCGTAACCGTTGCCATACCGATGATAAAGGGATGGTCTTTATCCCGCCGACGGCGTTCAAGAACTGCTTATCGGAGGCGGCAAAATACCTCTCAATGCAGATACCGGGCAAAGGCAAGGCCACGTACACAAAGCATTTTGAGGCCGGAGTTATGGTTTCCGAGATAGTGCCGCTTGGAATTCACATAGATAAAATGCAAAAATTGTCTCTGTTTGTTCCTGCCGACGGAAAGCGTGGCGGGTCTAGGCGGGTAGAAAAGCACTTTCCTATCACGCAGCAATGGGAAGCTACTGTAACATTCTACGTTTTTGACGAAACTATCACAGAAGATGTTTTCAAGTATGTCCTGGAGCAGGCGGGAAAATTCATCGGTATAGGATTTTCCAGACCAAGAAACAATGGATTTTTTGGCCGATTCGAAGTGGTCGAAGTGACTTGGAATAAAGTAGATTGACGCGACCCGACCTGACGCAACATAACGCGACTGGACGCGACTTGACGGGACCCGATGCGACTCGACTCGACGCGACTCGACGCGACTCGACGCGACTCGACGGGACCAGACGGGACCAGACAAGACAAGACTATTTTATTGAGGGCGTAGAAAACGAAATAAACATGACAAGAAGAGACTTGACCTGACGAGACCCGATTGGACGTGACAGGACGGGACTTGACGCGACCCGACAAGACAGAACAGTTTTTTCAATTTGGGGAGTCGGTTAATCCGGCTCTCCATTTTTAGGACTCTCGAATATGGATGAAAGATTTAAAATACCAAGCAAAGCAAAAGTGAAAGCACAAAGTGACATCGAGGCTGTTCTCGTCGATGCTAAAAAAGCTGCCGCGATGCTGGATATATCAGTTGCCATGTTCTATCGGCTGCTATCTGCTGGCAGGATCGGCCCGCGGCTGATTCGTCTGAGTAGTAAATGCGTCCGATTCTCGGTGGTTGAATTGCGTAACTGGGCTTTGGCCAACTGCCCTTCAAGGGAAAAATGGATAAAAATAAAGAATGAACGAACTCTTTGAAATACTCGGCGGGGTTTACGGTTGGTGCTTTTCGAAATATGGCGGCTGGGGTATATGTTTGAAATACTGGCCGGCAGCGGATAAAAAATTATCACCCTGGCTTTTGTCTCGACGGCCGATTATAATACTTGCCGGGTATATGAGCTTAAATCGGGGGCTGCATTGGGATAGAAAGAGAAGGTGAAGGTGAGCCATGAACAGAATCAAACAAGCTTTTGTCAACTGGAGAACACGAAGGGCTCTCAATCGAATACGCAGAGAGCTTTTGTTTTGGGGCGTAGACACATCCGACTTGTCCGACGATGAGATTCATGCCGGGATGACAGAGTTTGCTCGTGTTCTCGGTAGCTTGGGTCTAAGTTGCGACCAAGTCGAAAATGGCTTGCGAATTACTTTTTCATGTTTGAGAAAATGCCAATAACAATCCCGCAATTCAAGTAAAATCACTTCATTAGCCGTTATTCTGTGCTGTATGGCAGAGAACGGCAACAATCCGAATGTCAACATCTGTTTGGTCGAGCAGGTAGAGAACCTGGCGGGCCAGGCGATGGGGCTTATTCTGCAAATCGAACCTAAGACGAACGCTCAGAAAAAGCAACTGAAAAAGAGTGCAGACAGTCTCGATGAATGGCAAACGACAAGGCTGTTCGGTCTGCGGAGGGCGTTCGAGTAATGGCAGGCAGGAAGTCAAAATATCATACCCACGTCGAGCCTAATTTTGAGGTCATAAAAGGGTTCCTGCGGAGTGGGCATACAGAGAAAAGTATAGCAAAAAGCTTGGGCGTAGGTAGATCAGCATGGGATAGGTACAAGAAGGAATTTCGGGTATTTCGGGACATGATAAAAAAAGGAGCCCTGGACGCCACTGCTTTGGTAGTAAATGCCCTGCATAAACGGGCTACCGGCTACGAATACGACGAGATTCATACGGAGATAACAGACACCGGGGCACAACAGAAGAATCAGACTGGGCAGCCGCTAACTCAAAGAAGGGTGATAAGGAAAACCACAAAGCAGGTACCGCCGGACACGGCAGCGTGTATATTCTGGACTACAAACCGCGATCCGGACAACTGGAAGAACACTCAAAATATCAAGCACAGCGGCGAGATAAAGAACGCCGGCGTGTTAGTGGTGGCGCCTCCGATGAGCAAGGAAGAATGGTTAAAACAAAGTCAAAACGTAAAAGTAGAAGAGCCGGGCGGGCAGGAAAAGAAAAATTAAACGTTGTCTGGTCTCCGCTCCCAGGAAGCCAGCAAAGAGTTCTTTCATGCCCGATTTTCGAGTGCCTTTACGAAGGTACGAGAGGGCCGGGCAAGACCGATGCGCTATTGATGGATTATGCTCAGTTCGTGGGCAGGGGTTACGGCCCTGCCTGGCGTGGGATCCTGTTTCGCTTGCAGTATCCGGACCTGGAAGAAATTGAGATCAAATCCAAGCGGTTTTTTTATCAAATCTTTCCGGGAGCTATATACAACGGGTCAAGTCACAGGTGGATATTCCCGGACGGCGAGCAGCTCCTGTTTCGCTACGCCAGGAACATAGACGACTACTGGAATTATCACGGCCACGAATACCCCTGGATCGGATGGGATGAATTGACTTTGTGGCCCGACGATGAGCTTTACATGACAATGCGAACGGTCTGCAGGTCGTCGGATCCCAACGTTCCTCACCATTACAGGGCCAGTTGCAATCCTTATGGCGTCGGTCACAACTGGGTGAAAGCTCGGTTTGTAGATCCGGCCCCGAGGGAAGTTGTCATATTGGACGAAGATGGCACGGAGAGGGTTGCGATACATGGAACGATTTGGGAGAATTTGATTGTCCTGCAAAACGATCCGGCTTACGTGAACATGCTGAGATCTCAGACAGGGGCAAGGCGCGCCGCATGGCTCGAAGGTGACTGGGATATCGTAGCCGGAGGAATGTTCGACGATGTTTGGGACAGCAAGGTTCATATCGTTGCGCCCTTCGAGATACCGGCGACGTGGAAGATTGACAGGTCTTTCGATAGGGGCAGCAGCAGACCCTATTCTGTCGGGTTTTGGGCGGAGTCTGATGGCTGCGATGTCAAGTTGAATGATGGTTCACTTAGAGCAACGCAGCGGGGAGACCTATTTCGCATAGCGGAGATTTACGGCTGGACTGGTAAGCCAAACGAGGGCACTCGCGAAATTCCTACCGAAATTGCGAGAAAAATACGTGAATACGAAAGAGCACTCGGCAGAAATGTTAATCCCGGCCCGGCTGATACCGAGATATTCACAGTTGAGAACGGAAATTGTATCGCAAGCGATATGGAGAGAATGGGCATCAGGTGGACGCGGGCAAACAAGTCGCCAGGCAGCAGGATCAACGGCTGGGAAATTCTCAGGGTGCGTTTAAAAAACTCTATCAGCAGGGAAGGTCCCGGGTTTTATGTGTTCGACACATGCCGGCAATTCATAAGAACGGTTCCGGTCCTTCCGAGAGACAAACGCCAGGCTGACGATGTCGATAGCGCCGCCGAGGATCACTGTTTGCACGGTGACACACTCATTGTAACCTCAAAAGGAAATTTTCCAATACGAGAATTAGTAGGAACTGAAGGTTTAGTTTTGACAGCGGGTGGCTATTGGACTGAATACAAAAACTGCAAATTAACGAGGAAAAATATAGAAGTATTTCGCATTACTTTTGAGGATGATTCGTTTATAATATGCACTGGTGATCATAAAATATTGACAGCCAATAACCAATGGAAAGAGGCTAAGGAATGGAAGTCGAAATCATATCAGCCAGACGACAAGAATTTCAAGGTAAGCCATATTATTTGTGCGGATACTATTACCAGAACAAAGGTGTCAGACTTCATCGCAAAGTATGGGAATATCATCACGGAACAATCCCAAAAGGTTTTAGCGTCCACCATATCGACGGCGACAGAACAAATAACGACATCGACAATCTCGAAATTATTCAACAGAGTAAACATATTCAAAAGCATCATGCTCAGGGCGATTGCAACGAGGATGTATCAAAAGCTCGCGAAGCGGCCCGGATATGGCACGGGAGCAAAGAAGGTATTGACTGGCACAAACAGCAATATCAAAAGCACTGCCATGAGGCTTTGCATAGAAAAGTCGATAAAAACTGCCGGAATTGTGGCAAAGAGTTTATCGGCGGCATTCGCTCGCTTTACTGCTCGAATAATTGCAAGTCTGCATATCGCAGAAAAACAGGGGCAGATAACATCGAGCGCAAATGTATTGTATGCGGAAAAATCTTTGTCGTTAGTAAATATTATACAAACAAAACCTGCTCCTGCCGTTGCGGTGGGAAGCTTGGCCGTCAAGCGAGTTGAACAAGCAGGTTTTTCAGACGTTTACTGCCTGGATGCACATCTAACCCACTGCTTTGTCTTAGTCAACGGGGTCATTGTTCATAACTGCGCGGACGAGGTCAGATATAGATGTCTGTCGAAAACTTACAGCCTTAATGTGAGGCAAGCGAGCTAAAACGAAGGGGAAAACAAAATGGACAAAACAAAGAACGGTACTTTCTTGAAGGTTATAATAGGCTCGTTGGCGGCTTTGCTTCTTGCCTCATTGGTTTGGATATGGAACGCGGCGGGGATCTGCAAAAGCGTTGAAATGAATACGGGGACAATATCAAAGTTCGTGCCGAAAATTGACTCAAATACCATAGCGGTAACGAGCATCGGTAAGGACATTGAAAGACTTGATGAGAAGATAGACCGAATTGATGTTGCACAACAGCAGATGATTACGATGCAGCGTGAAATTCTCAGGGAGGTAAAAAACTGAATATGGGCCAGGCAAACAAAAACAGGACAAGGGAGCTGCAATTACAAGTCGGCAGCAGGCAGTTGTTTCACAACATCAAGAAAGATCTTGAGACACAACTGGCCCAGAGGCAGGACGGCAAGCTGCTGGATTTGTTAAACAAAGGCGTGATTGCCGAAGTTAGAAGCGACAAGGACGCAGAGAAACTTTTGGTGTGAGAAAAAATACTATGGCTAAGACGAATGAAGCAAAGGCAAATACCCCGTGCAGTGCTTACAATGCGATGGCTTCGGAGTGGACTTTGATTGACGATTTGATTGCCGGCACTGCCGCTATGCAGGCGGGGTCGGCTAAATACCTTCCGAAGTTCGACAAGGAAGAAACGAAGCACTACAGCGCACGGGTTACCAACTCGATCCTTTTCAGTGCTTACGGCGATACGGTCAAGAGCATTTGCAGTAAGCCGTTCAGCAAGCCGGTGAAGTTATACGGAGATCCGCCTGCGCCGCTGGATGAAATAGAGGGCGACGTTGATGGCCAGGGCAAGTCGCTGTCGCAACTGGCAAAAGATATATTCTTCCAGTTCGTCAATCGCGGGCTCGGTCATATTCTCGTGGATTATCCGAGCACGGTTGCTAAGGACGGGACTACGCCAAATCTCGCACAGGAAAGGTCCGCGGGGATAATGCCCAGGTTTATACATATTAAGCCCGAGCAGCTCATAGGATGGCGGACGGAGAAAGATGCAAGCGGCAATAACGTATTGACACAAATCAGGATCGCAGAAACGCAGACCGAGCAGGTTGGTGACTGGGGAGAAAAGCAGGTCAAGTATATCAGGGTGTATGAACGCGATAATTGGCGTCTTTATGTCGAAGGAGAAAAGGATGAATATTCAATCGCCGGTGAAGGGCCTAACAGTCTCGGCAAGGTTCCGCTTGTAACCGGGTACGCTAACCAGACGGGCTTTATGACTGCCGAGCCGCCGCTCAGGGAACTGGCCGAAATTAATAAAAAACACTATCGATGTGATAGTGACTTACAGAATTTAATTCACATGGCAAGCACTGCCACACTTTTTGTTAAAGGTTTTACGGAAGAAGAAGCTGGAAAAGTAGCATTAGGCCCAAATCAAATTCTCTCAACGGGCAATCCGGAATCAGATGTAAAGTTCGTAGAAATAAACGGAAACTCTATTAAGGTGGCGCGTGAGAATTTGCAAGACATAAAAGAAACTATGGTCATGTTAGGCTTACAGCCTTTCTTACGCAACGCCGGCAACCAGACAGCGACCGGCCAGAACATAGATGAGTCCAGGGCCAACTGCGATATACAGGCGTGGGTAATGTCACTTGAGAGATTGTTGAGGCAGGCTTATGAGATAGCGGCTGAATGGATCAAGGCTACACTGCCGGAAGATTTCAAGGTAGATGTTTTCAATAACTTTTCTATCTGGGTCAGGGCGATGCTGGATGTACCGGAGCTGATTAAAATACGGCAGGCAGGCGAACTTTCAAGGCAGACGTTCCTGAGAGAAATCAAGAGGCGTGCCCTGCTGTCCGAGACGCTGGACATAGACGATGAAGTTGCTGCTATCGAGGCGGAAGGGCCGGCTTTTGGGATGATTGGGATGGGAGTTGAGTAAATGGCTAAGAATCTGCCAAAACTTCCCGAACTTCCAACGTCCGTCAACGAGCTAATCGCAGACCGGGCCATACGTCACGCTCTGTACCTGGAGCGCTACAAGACGCAGATGGTCAACGACATTTTGACGGAATTCAACAGGACGCTGGCGCCGGAGCTTATCGCAAAGATAGAGCAAAGCCTTGAAAGAATAACGTTAAAATCCAAAAAGATGCAGATACTTTTTAAGTACAACGGCGAGCTGGTAAAAGAGGAATACAAGGTGATGGAAGCAAAGCTGTACGAGCAGTTGAGGGATTTTGCTAAAGTCGAATCTTCCTGGCTGATAAAAACTCTTGAAAATATCACGCCGATAGCTGTTGATTTTGTAGCACCAAGTTCAAATATTCTAAAGGCCATTGTGACTAAGCAACCGATGGAGGGGGCCTTGGTGAAAGAATGGTTTGATAAGTTGGCAAGAGATACTACCTTCAATGTCAATCGGGCAATACAATCAGGTATGATTGAGGGCAAGGGCATTGCTGATATTGTTCGGGTTATCAAGGGGACGCGGGCCGCTCAATACACGGACGGCATCTTGAACGCTCCAAGGCACAATCTTAATTCTATTGTCAGAACAAGCGTAAGCAACGTGGCGCACGCGGCAAGGAATGAGGTTTATGCCGCCAATGGCGATGTTGTTAAGGGGATTCAGTGGATATCTACGCTTGATTCAAGAACATGTATGACCTGTATGAACCTTGATGGCAAGGTATTCGATATTGGCGAAAAACCAGGTATTCCTCATTTTGGCTGCCGCTGTTCCGACGCCCCGGTTTTGCGGTCCTGGAAGGAGCTTGGAATTAACGCTAAGGAACTCGATCCCGGCACGAGGGCTTCGATGAACGGGCAGGTACCGGCAACGCAAACATATCCGGCCTGGCTGAAAAAACAGGATACCGAAGTGCAGAACGATGCCCTGGGTATCGGTCGGGCTAAAATGTTTCGGTCCGGCCAATTAAAGCTAAACGAGTTCATCGACCGATTGAATAAGCCATTGACGTTAAAGGAACTTGAAAAGTTAGCAGGTTAGACAATATGGGAAATTGCAAAGATTGTAAATGGCTGACTGGCGAATCAATCACAGACGGCTTGCGTAAGTGCAACCAACCGAAAGCGTATTTTGGTTACGGCAGACAAGATATAGCTGAAGATGGATTGCAAATTGAAGCTGACGAAGGCTGGGGCTGGTTAATGGGTCCCATGTTTGGATGCATTAATTTTGAGGTAGCCGGATAATGAGAAAACTATATTACAAGCTAAAGATAATTTGGTTAAGCGTTAAGTGGATGTTCAGGACAAATCTTGGCGACAAGGTTTTGTGGATAAAAGATTTGCCCTGGACATATATTGTCATTAATGGCGTTTGTCCCGGAAGTTGGAAGATCAAATACGATGATGAGCATTACTTTGAAGTTCCGCGGAATGAATGCAGAAAGATAAAGACCATTCCTAATTATATCCATAGTTTTAAGTCAGGATATGATTTTTACATGGGTTATTGGTTTGACATTTGGTGCAGGAACGGCATTGAGCCGTGGGTACGGAAGTGTAATATATGGTAAGCGAGGTAGTCAAGTAATAGCAGGTTAGACAATTGAATAAAATGTGCGGGCTTTCGAAGTGACCGGCCAATCATAACGAGACGTAAGAATAAGAATATGGCAGTAAGGTGCCTTACCACCTTGCTGCCTTTTTTTATTGCCCGCATGAAGCTAATCAAGCGGGTGTGTAGCCCGCATAAAAAATCAATACCAGGGCGTGATGCCCGATGAGCGTGATGCTCATTAAAAGGCGTGAAGCCGAGGAGTTTTGTGTTATGGCACTTAAAGCAATTTTGGACAATCTGGATGGGATTTCTGAGGAAATCAAGAAAGAGTATAAGCAGCGAGACGATGGCAAGTTCGTCCTGGACGTGACGTCCGTGGATGGGTTTGAGTTGGCGGAAGTGAGCAAGCTGCAATCGGCCCTTTCCAAAGAGCGGGAAAACAATCGCAAAGCAGCAGAACAGCTAAAGGCGTTTGAAAATCTCGATCCGGCCAAAGCGCGTGAGGCGATTACGAAGGTCGAGGAAATGGCAAACTGGACGCCGGAGCAAAAGGTCAAAGAGCAGATTGAAGCCGTGAAGGCTTCTATAATCGACGCTCACGGAAAGGAAAAGGCTAAGCTTGAGGAAAAGCTGTCAAAGATGACCAAGTCTCTCGAAGAGGCAAAGATTGTCTCTGTGGCGACGCAGGCATTGTCCGAGCAAAAAGGTTCGGTCCGATTGCTTATGCCTCATGTCCGGCAGCAGACACGCCTTCGTGAAGTTGACGGCAACTTCATTGTCGAAGTGCTTGGAGCTGACAATAATCCCAGATTGACGGGCTCGGATGGTCACCCAATGACTATAAACGAGCTGGTCGCGGAGATGAAAACACAAAACGATTTCGCTTCGGCTTTTGAAGGTACGGGAGCATCGGGAAGCGGCGCTGTTCCGACAGGCACAACGAAAGCCGGTAAGTTCACTAACGAAGAACTCGGAAAACTGCCGCCCGCCGAAAGGCTTAAAAAAGCACATGAGTTGGGAATTACAAAGTAAAAGAATTTTGAAAGGTGACTGTTATGAGTTTGACACTGATTGAAGCTTCAAAGCTTATGATCAATCGAGGAGAAGTGCAGCGTTCGGCGGTTGTTGAGACGTATGCCATGTCCTCAGACATCTTGAGGGTATTGCCGTTCAGGGATATCGCCGGCAACGCCTATGCGTATAACCAGGAGCAAACATTGCCCGGCATCGGATTTCGCGGAATCAACGCTGGATATACCGCAAGCACGGGCATTATCAATCCGCAGGTAGAGCCGCTTGTAATTGCCGGCGGCGACTTGTCGATCGATCCGTTCATAATCAAGACCGGCGGCGAAGGAGTCCGTGAGCGTCACCAGATTATGAAGATCAAGGCGCTTGCCCACGCATGGACCCTGGCTTTCATCAAAGGCAGTTCGGTCACAACTCCGGCAAGTCTTGACGGGCTGCAGGTCAGATTGACGGGCGCTCAGTTGACTGCCAACGGCACTACAAACGGCGGCGATCCCTTGTCGCTGTTGAACCTGGATACATTGATTGACTCGGTCGATAATCCCACGCATTTGATTATGAACAAGAAAATGCGCAGGCGTCTTAGCGTTGCGGCCCGCACAGCAGCGGTAGGTGGGAATATAACCTGGACCAAAGACGAATTTGGCAAAGCGGTCATGTTATACGACGAGCTTCCGATTATTATCGCAGACAGAGATCATACCGGCGCCGATATTCTGAACTTCCTTGAAGTATCCAACAACGTTGGAGTCGCCGCCACTGCAACTTCGATTTACTGCATATCGGTCGGCGATGGGATGATTGAGGGCATTCAGAATGGAAACATTGACGTCCGTATGGTTGGCGAGCAGGCCGCGACAGTGACCGAACTGACCCGCGTCGAATGGTACAACGGAATCTGCATCGAGCATCCGAGAGCCGCGGCAAGGCTTTGGTCTATAAGCGATGCCGTAGCCGTTGCGTAATCGGCAGTGAATTTGTTTTACAAAATTCAACTAACACAAAACGTAGATTTTTGAAAGGTGTTTAATATGTTAAGAAACCGCACAGTTGACGATGCCACGCTAACCTTGAAGGCATCGGGGGCAATAGCCGCTTCTGCTGCCGCTACAGTTATTCCATTGATCGGCGAAGGGCTGGTCCAGGGCGATATAATCATCGACGTTACCGCTATGGATATTGTCGGCAACGATGAGATGTATGACATCATTGCTCAGCTTTCGCCGGACCTCGCCTGCACCGCCGCAACCCTTGTTGACAGATGTGCCATAAGCTTAGGTGCTATGGAGACAAAGCGGTCGGATTCCAACAGGGACGATACTATCGGTCGATATATCCTGCCGTTCGATAACGAATTCTGCGGAACGATATATCCGTATGTCCGACTTTATACCGTTACGGTCGGTGCCACGAACAGCATTACATACTCCGCAAGGCTGGCAAAAAGAGCGGGCTAATCACGTAAACAAACAAGGTCGGCTTGCCGGTTTATTGCCGGCAAGCTTTTGTTTCTAATCTCAATATCCAGGCATAAGGGTAAAAATTATGAGACACAACTTTACTTACGAATCGGATTTAATTTTGAAGGATGCAGGCGCCATTGCTGCATCGGCAGCCGCCCTTGTGGGCGGTGTTGCAAAGAGACTCGATGTCGGTGCGGGCGTTATTGATTGTGAGCTTATTATTGATATTGCCAGCATTGACGTCGATGGATCGGCGGCACAGGGCACGCTGACTCTCGATACGAACTGCACGGGCGGCAATTCATCGCAGGGCCTGCTTACGCTTGACGTGAATCCCGTCGATGCAAACAATGATACCATGACAATCGGCACAACTGTGTACAGATTCAAAGACGTGCCGATCCAGGTGGAAGATATTCTAATTGGCGCTACTGCTGCCGCAACACAGCTAAACATTTTGGCCACAATCAACGGAACGGGTACGGAAGGCACGGAATATTTCGCAGGCTCTACATCGCCGCATCCTTTGGTCAGAATGGGGGCGTTTGCTGCGGATGATTCTATCGTTACCGCAATAGCCACAGGCGTGGCCGGCGACTTGATAGCAACAACCGAAACGTTCACGGCAGTAACCAATATCTTTAACGCCGGAACACTCGGAACGACGGCGGCCGGCGCTGATGGCGACACGATGACAATTGATACGAAAGTGTATTACTTCGATATCAACGGTGCATTGGATAATATCGACGGGCATATCGAAGTCGGCACTTTGGTCGCCGATACTCAGGCCAGCATAATAGAAGCCTTTGTTCTGGGCGGAGTTCCCGGAACCGGATACGCCGCAAACATGACGGCGCACCCGACAGTCGATATTGCCGCCTTTGCCTCAGATGATGCTATATTGACGGCCAAGACACCTGGAGTTGCAAGCGATGCGATAGCAACTACCGAAACATTCGCAGCGGGAACAAACGTATTTGATGCGACAACGCTTGGCGCCGTGAGAGCCGGTGCCGATGGCGATGAGCGATACGATATTCTGTTACAGGGCTCAAACTCCGCGACCTTTGCCAGCGTATATACGGATATTGCCGCCGTTGCCGTTGGGGCGGCAGCAGCCATTAACGGAGATGTAGTCACGCCTGTCGGCAGAATCAGTATGCCATTTAGAAACGAGTTTATGGGTACGGTATATCAGTATCTCAGGCTCTGGACGGTGGTTGCCGGAACGCATGTCGGCACGGGTATCAATTACCAGGGCCGAATCTGTAAAGGTTAAATCTTATTAAAGGGTAATTGTTATGGTCGATATCAATGTCGATGTCATGTTGGCACAAAAGAATGGGGCAATGGAAGCGGCGAGAAAAAGTGCAAGGCCGATTACCGAAGCTATTGACGAAAGGGGCAAGGTCAGTCTTTGGCTCATATCTCAAAAGAAATGGGTACGTTTCTGGCCGGTCGATGCTATGGATATTTTGAGATCCGGGACTGCGAATCTGGATGGTCCCAAGCCCGAGCCTGAGCCTGAGCCCGAGCCGGGCGAATCCAAACCCATCAGCGTAGCAATTGAGAGTATGACCATACCAGAGCTGAAAGAATACGCCGAAGTAAACAAGATTGACGTATCCAAATTAACAAAGAAGGTGGATATCGTAGAGGCAATTCAAAAGCACGAGAATCCCGAAACGAACAAAGAAAAACAGGAGTAATCACCAATGGCTCTTGTGGTAGAAGATGGGACCGGCAAGGCCGATGCCGACAGCTATCTGTCAGTAACGGACGCCGACACATACAACACAAATCACAGCGCATCGGCGGCCTGGATTGCGGCCGCAGAGGCCGTCAAGGAAAAGGCATTACGGCTGGCTACTCAATATCTCGATGTTCGATATGGCGGGCGATGGAAATCGTTTCGTTCGAACGAATTACAGGCCCTCGCCTGGCCTCGCGCATACGCGATTGATGCCGACGGCTATTACTGGGACTCGGATCAAATGCCTCAGCGTCTCAAGGATGCCACTGCCGAGCTGGCCCTGCGTGTCGTGGGCGGTGATACGCTGTTCGCCGATATAATAAAGCCCGGCGTTATAAGCAGCACGAGCGTCACTGTCGGGCCTATTTCAAAGAGTGTCACCTACGCAGGCGGCTACAACCAGGTCAAGGGGTATCCACTCATAGACGGCATGGTCAGGCAGTTGATAAGCACGGGAACTCTCGAAAGAGGCTAAGACAAACCGTGAAGTTTACAAGTATTGGGATCTGGCGTCCGGCAGAAGTTCAGCGGATTGCCAGATTTTCTTATAAACAAATATCGAAAATTCAAAGGTGTAATCATGGCAAAGAGAATTGCTATATTATTGCTTGTTTTCGTTCTTAATGTGACGGCTTGGTCAGTAGTACGGCCGCCAGACTTAGAGCCAAACGATGTCCCGTTTGCTTATGAGCCAAATCTTTGTCTGTCTCCGATAATGGACTGGCAGATTGCCGAGCCTAATATAGCTGCAATATATGGAGTGCGGTATCACGATAGTAGAGGACTGGATACGGAACTGACCGCAGTTGATCCTAACGGACCTGAAATTCTCGTACAGAAACTCGGCAGATTCAAAGACCCGGAAGGCGGATGGAGTCAATACTGGCAAATCATGTTTACTATATCCGGTGAGGGGGTTCATTACTTAGAGCTTGAGACTGAGGATAAACTTGGTCGGTGGGATTGTCGGACCTTATTAGTATTGTCTATTAGCGACGATACCTATTTCATCCTGCCCGGTTCACCGCCTCCACTTCCCGTGAGTCGTATTAAAGAGGCACAGAGATTCTGGCAATATGCCAAGAAAGTAGGTTATCCAGTTACTAAACCAACATCAGTTTTGAATTAGGTGGGTTATGGCAGTTCAATGTTTGGTAAGACAACAAGACGGGCCTGGTGGTAGAAAGTCAGGCGACATAATCTCCGCTAAGGAAGTTCCCTGCACATGGGGTTCAAGTGAGGGACTGCCTACTTATGTCATAGTTGAGATTAGTAATGTGAACAAGAACCAGTTCGCTGCTTTCAACAGGCGGCACTTTGATACAGGAGAGGTGGATGGTGAAGGCAATCCAATATCCATACGCTCGCTGTACAGATTTGACTTGCCAAATTTGCCGGGCTACACAGGCATATCACAAAAGGTAACGGTTACAAAAAAACAGACTGAAGATAATCTAATTGATAGAAGGCTTGAGTAGTGGCTACAGAAGTAATCAGAATTATTGAACCGGCTGGAGGTGGAAACTACACATCCCTCGATGCGTGGGAGGACGCTCTTGGTGGTACTACCACTGGTCATCTGATAAACGATGACATGATAGCGACCGCCGCGTGTCGTGACAGTTCCGGTGTTACACCCGATACTGCTCCTGTAACTGTCATTGGCTGGACTACAGGGGCTAACAATTATATCCAGATTGTAGGAACAGACTTTCCAAGTAGTACTGGTATTTTTGATGCCACAAAATATCATTTGTCTATGGGCGGAGGCTCAGTATCGGCTATAACAAGTTCTGAGGATTATGTTCGTTACGATAATCTTCAAATATTGATGACAGAATCGTCGTCTTGGACTTCTTTTGGTATTTATGTAGTAGCAGTAGGAACACCAACAGACATCCGATTGTCTAAACTCATAATTAAGGGAGTTTGTTCAGGTACTGGAACTGTTTCGGGGATTTACGTAAATGACGCTACGGCAACTGTGACTATATGGAATACTGTCGTCTATGGTTTCATATCAGGTGATGATACTCAACATATCGGGATGAACTTTACAAATTGTTCAAGTGTTTCGATTTATAACTGCACAGTGTATAACTGTTACTCAGGAATTTTACAAGCAGCAGGCACTGTCACGGCTACTAACTGTGCTGTTTTCAACTGTACCGATGATTTCACCGGAACGGTGGCAATGACTTATTGTGCCTCTGATGATGACCACACAGGGGACAGTGCCACCAATATAACAATCACACAGTCAGCAGATGATTGGGCTGCTTTAGTTACCGATGCTGCCGGCGGTGATTTTAGTGTTACCGATGCGGATTCACAATTATACGACGCTGGTACACCTGACCTTTTTACCGAAGACGATGACATTATAGGCACAGCCCGACCGCAGGGATCGGCTTGGGACATTGGTGCGTTTGAATTGGTGGTGGCTGCTGGCGAAAATTATGAAAAGACGTTTGACGACGGCGTTGGCATCACCGATGCCAAAAGCATATCAAAGACAATCGTTCGCGGATTCGACGAATCATTAGGCGTTGCAGATGCCGAAGGGCATATCAGCAATGCACTGCGAACGCTGGCCGAGTCTCTTGGAATTACGGATGCGCAAATCAAGGGTGAAAGTAAGGTACTTGCGGAATCATTGGGGATTACAGATGCTGCTGCTCGTAATTATGCGGCAATTAAGATTCTCGCCGATACGCTCGGGATTGCCGATGCAAATCTTTTGACCAAAACCATTGTTCGGGGCTTTGATGAGTCGTTGGGAATTTCGGATGCAGAAGAAAGAATCATCGATTCGCTGAGAACATTTAACGAATCGTTCGGTCTTACCGATGCTCGAATCAGTTCAAAAGGAATTTATAAGACGATAGCGGACTCGCTCGGTTTGACCGACGAAATGTCAGGTGTGGAAGGCGGAGCTGCAGCGTCAAACATTATTTACGATTACAGCGTTGCCATAGGGGGAGCGGCGTAAGCTATGGCGACTACAGGGGCGAAATATCCGGCAGTTGCTTCAACAACGTCGGAGGCTCCCTACGATCATTTGACGTGGATCGATCCGGACAATATCAAAAACAATACAGGGAGTTATTCCTATATTGACGACGCCGCTTTTGATAGCGGTATCGAATCTTATGTGTTGAAGGCCAAGGGTTTTGACTTCAGCGCTATTCCGGCCGGTGCGACAATTCTCGGTATCACGGTCAAGGTCGAGGCTTACTATACGGTAGGTGCTTGCGGGATTGCGTTGGCTCAATTGCTCGATGTCGATGGAGCGAAGGTAGGGACAAACCTTGCTTCAACACCAATACCCATTACGGTCACGACGCCGACGGTTATAACAATAGGGGCAGCAGACAATCTCTGGGGTAATTCTTTAACAGCTGCGTGGGTGAAGGATGCTGATTTCGGTGTGGCTCTTGCTGTTATCCCTACAGGCAATAATTCCAATGTTTACATTGATTATGTGACGATGGAAGTCACGTATTCTCTTGCTCCAATTGAAAGAACAATCAACGATGGGATAGGTGTTACAGATGCTAAGACTTCGCTGCTTTCACTTGTTCGTATTTTGGCTGAATCTCTGGGGATCACGGATGCGAGGACTCTTGTTCGCACTATGTCTCGGACAATCAGCGATTCCCTTGGCCTGACGGATTCGAGAATGTTATCATGGAGCCCGAAAGCGGTCACGATCAACGATTCTCTGGGGCTGACAGATTCTCGCATCGTACTTCCCATATACATTCACGACATCTATGAACTCCAGGCAATGGAGGATAATCTCTCCGTCAATTATGTTCTCGCCAATGACATAGATGCCACACCTGCCGACCCGAATTCCGGCAACTGGGACTCGGATGAATGGCCTGGGACGACGGGATTCAGGCCGGTAGGACATACCCCATACAGTATTGATTTTACAGGTGTGTTGGACGGAAATGAAAAAAAAATTACAGGTCTTTACATCAACCGTCCATCAACAACCGCTGTAGGTTTGTTTGGTTCAATAATAGGCACTGGAGTTAAACACGTTTACGACCTTACGATCGAGGACGCTGATATTACTGGTGATGACTGGGTCGGTGTTATTGCCGGTGTTGTAGCTACGGGGAGCATAGAAAATTGTTTCACGTCAGGAGTTGTCAATGGAAATTATGATGTTGGAGGAATATATGGTTATGGCGGTACTCCTGTTCTTACTGAGTGTTATTCAACGTGTGATGTTACAGCAGTTTCTGAAGGATATGCAGGAGGAATAGTTGGTGAGGCGAATAACAGCAAGTTGTATCGTTGCTATGCGAGTGGGTCAGTCACAGGCCCCCAGATTATTGGTGGAATTGCAGGATCTACAGGCACCGTTTCATTTGAAATGCACGACTGTTATGCTACGGGAGCGGTTACGGCTTCAACAGATACAGCCGGTGGTTTAATAGGGTCGACCTATACATCTGCTATTATAAGGCGATGTTATTCGACGGGAGATGTTTCAACACCAACAAAAGGTGGAGGGTTGATTGGTGGCAATATTACTCCAAATATAAGTGACTCTTTCTGGGATACACAAACTTCCTACCAGGCCACAAGTCAAGGTGGCACAGGCAAGACAACTGCCGAGATGAAGGATGATGCCACCTTCACGGAAACCGATACTGTTGGCCTTACAAATCCTTGGGACTTCGTTGGCAATCCCCACGATGATGTTGCAAATAATGACTATTGGAATATTGACTCTGGCAAAAATGACGGTTATCCGTATCTCAGTTGGCAGACTTTCTTCAATGAATTTATCAGTACAATCAACGATTCTCTCGGCGTAACCGACGCAAGCACACCTACAAAAACAATAGTTCGCGGATTCGATGAGTCGATGGGCGTTGCAGATGACAAGAGCCGGGACATCGCGGCATTGCGATCGCTGGCGGAAACGCTTGGTATCACTGATGCGAATATTTCAACAAAGGGTATTCCGCGAATTCTGGCCGATACTCTTGGTCTTGTTGATGCACAGAACAAGGGCGAAAGCAAGTCGCTTGCGGATTCTCTGGGAATTACAGATGCTCAGATTGCTTCGGCGGGATTCGTAAAGACATTGGCTGAGTCGCTTGGTTTGACGGATGCTCAAGTCGCTTCGGCAGTATTCATCAAAACATTAGCCGAATCTTTGGGGCTGACCGATTCGATGGCCGGGACCAAGGGCCAGTTTCGTACTGTCGCCGATACGCTCGGCTTAACGGATGATGCAGTTCGCAGCACTGTCATCTTGAGGATTCTGTCCGAGTCACTTGGCATAACCGATTTGCCGTCGAGCATTAGCGTTCTCGACAGGGTAGTAGCCGATACGATCGGACTGACAGACGCCGGCATTATTTCCGGTATTGCCGCAAGAATAGCCGAGTCGTTAGGCTTGATTGATTTGGCCTCTTCCGTGAAAGGCCAATGGCACGTACTTGCCGAAACGATTGGCATGACGGACGATGTAACGAAAACGCAGATCACTATAAGAGTTCTTGCCGAGTCACTTGGCCTGACCGACAGCATGTCAAGTGTATGGGCGGCAATCAGATTAGTTGCTGACGATCTCGGTATCACGGACATTATGTCCGAGGATTTCGTTCCCGGCGGCGGTGAAGCATTTGTGCGAACGGTGAACGATGCCCTGGGGCTCACAGACAGCAGCTCCAAAATTCATATTGCCCTGCGGACCTTATCGGAAAATCTCGGCTTGACTGACTCTGTTGTAAAACTATTCATCGTTAGCCGACTTATCAGTGACAGTGAAGGCATAACGGACGGCGTTGTTTTAAGCAGAGTATTGTTGGTGACGGACGGCCTGGGCCTGACTGATAGCTTCACAAGGCTGCTGACCGTTTTACGAACACAAAACGATACACTGGGCTTAACCGATTCCCTGACATCTTTGCTTTCAATTCTGCGGATCGTTCTTGATACGATGGGCATATCCGATGCCGTCTCGAAAGGCGAGCACAAATCCCTTGCCGATTTGCTCGGTTTGACGGATTCAGTGACCAACGTCAATACAGCTTTTAGGACAATAGCTGATTCTTTGGGCTTGACCGACAATCTAAGCCGTGTATGGACGGTGCTTAGAACTGTCGCCGACGAGCTGGGCATTACGGACGTAATGGAGTACGAAGGCGTTGGAAACATTGTCAAAGTTATCAACAACGCCATAGGCCTTACTGACAGCACATCTAAAGTCTGCGTTGTTCTCAGGGATCTTTCCGAAAACCTCGGGCTCGGCGATGCCGTTGTCGCCCTTTTTGCAATGAGCCGCCTGGTTAGCGATAACGAAGGCATTACGGACGGCGTCATGCTCGGCAGAGCTTTGAAGGTGACGGACAATCTCGGACTGACCGACGATTTAACGAAGCTGCTGGCTGTTCTCAGGACACAGAACGATCCTGTTGGCCTAAGCGATTCCCTGACCTCTTTGTTGGCTATCTTGCGGACGGTCGCGGACTCTATTGGCATGACCGATTCAGCGACCCATGTTTACGCAATACTAAAAACGATAGCCGATTCTCTCGGGATGGCTGACGACATCGGCCGCGTGTGGACGGTACTGAGAACCGTTATCGATTCGCTCGGCATTAAAGATGCAATAGATACCGATGGCGTAGGGAATTATTTCAGAACAATAAACGACGCCCTGAATCTGAGCGATATTACATCGAGAAATTTCATTGTCCTTCGCGTGCTTTCCGAAAACCTCGGCTTGGGCGATTCGATAACAAGCCTCTTTGCAATCAGTAAGCTCATAAGTGACAGCGAGGGCTTGACGGATGGCCTGACCTTAAAGAGGGCATTGTCCGTAACGGACGCCTTGGGCCTGACCGATGATTTCGCGAAGCAACTGGCTATTGTGAAAACGCAAAACGATGAGATAGGACTGACCGATGCGCTGGCTTCATTGTTCGTGATACTTCGGGCGATTCTCGATAATATAGGTATCGCGGACGCACAATCCAAAGGTGAGGGCAAGTCGCTTGCCGACTCAATCGGGATAACCGACTCGGCGTCCCGCGTTTATGTTGCCGTCAAGACGATAACGGACTCACTGGGCCTTGCCGACGATATGGGCCGTATCTGGACCGTGCTGCGAACGGTTGCGGATTCGCTCGGTATAACGGATGTGTTAGATACCGACGGTGTCGGTAATTACTTCAGGACAATCAATAATGCCCTGGGCATGAGCGACAGTACCGAGAGGGTGTTTGTGGCTCTCAGAGTTCTTTCGGAGAATCTTGGCTTGACGGACGCCCTGGCGAGCCTCTTTACAATAAGCAGGATAATCAGCGATTCCGAGGGATTGACCGACGGCATTGTTTTGGGCAGGCTCATAGCCTTGACTGACACGCTCGGCATAACCGATTCGGTAACAAAGCTCATCGATTATCTGCGGACACAGAGCGATGCTATCGGAACTCTCGACGCCATGATTAGAGTATCTGTGGCCATTCGGTCGATAAACGACAGCATGAATATTTCGGATGCAGAAGAGCACGAGTTGACGGCCCTAATGAAGGCCGCGTGGGCATTTATGGTAATGAGGCAAACGCATGGGTAAAACAAAAACAGACAATACAAGTTTGAGGGGCGAAATCGTCGTTGAGCTAAAAGACAAAGATGGCAATCCTAAACTAAGGCACGCAGAAGGCGTAGTCATTGCACCAGTAAAATACGAAGACTGCTCTATGGTAATGAGGCAAACGCAATGAAAAAATTCAAATTCACAGCCGACATAGAGTTTGAGGCCGAGAACATCGACGTTGCCTTTGATTTATTGGAAAAGCATTTTCTCAATCTTGTCCACGATTTGGATGATGAAGAATCTGGTAATTGGGATGACAATTGGTTTGTCGGCGAAATGAATATAGAGCCAAAGGAGTAAAATCAAATGAACCGCAGAGAAATATTGAAATCGAGTATCTTGCTGACTGGTGTTATTCCTGCCAGCATGGTCATGGCCAAAAAAGAGGAAAAGATTACTACAATACAAGGGGATTTTACAATATCACTGGTTGACGACAAAGGAAACATTGCAAGTGAATGTTATCCTTTTGCGATTGAAGCGACACCTTGTGGAATGAGAAATATCACTGAGGTTAAGTTTAAGCATATTCAAGCAACTTCTGATTTACGTATTCGTATCTTTTTGAACGGGAAAAACTGGCGTACTTCCGATTGTGAAATTAGGAATGTAGGAAAAAAAGATACCGTTACTATAGAAAAAGGTCAATTTAATATGGTTTGGAATAAAAATTAGCAACTAAGCCAAAAGAAAATCAGGCATAGGCGGAGTTGCTGCCGCTGAGATGCCGTAAACATCGCAGCCTTTTACGGGGGCTTTGATGACGAAAGTCATTGAGGCCCCCTTTTTCTTTTGGCAAAAAAACTCATTGAAAGGAAATTTGTAATGCAAGCACAACAAACGAAAAAAGATGGTTTAAGACTCAGAGGTGAGGTCATTGCCGAACTCAGAGGTCCGGACGGCGAACTCAAGCAAAGGCAGGTGACACACAATATAGTCACGGGGCAGGGCGACTTCTTCGCTGCCGGTGCTATGTATACGGCTGCTTATGCGACCTGGGGCATGAAGCTCGGAACGGCAACGACGGTAGCAAGCAAGACTGGAGCAGGCAGCTTCATTGCTGTCGCCGATTTCGTAGCTGGCTCGGCCAAAGCGCTGGATGACACCACTCCAAAGGCAGGAGCAACTGCTGATATAGCACAGTTCCGCAGACTGTGGGCGGCAGGTGAAGGCACGGACGCCACAATCAATCGCGTTGCTATTGTCGATAACACAACCGACGCGGGCGAAGCCGATGCTACCCATACCTACGCGATTGCTGTATTCACTGCCCAGATTGCCAAGGGTGCGGACGATACGCTAACGGTGACGTGGAATGTAACATATTTGGGGAGTTGACAAGGACTTATGAACACCGACGCCGTAAAAGTTCTTGGCAGAAAATTTGGATTCAAATGCACAGAAGAAATGAACCGACGAAACAGCGAAGTTCATTTGGGAAAGCCTCTGTCTGAAATGGGGCATAAGCCCGATTGTAGATGTTGCATTTGTAAAACCCGGCGAGGTGAAACGAAGGGACATCTTGTCTCTGATGAAACCCGCGAAAGAATTAGAGTCGCCAAATTGGGTAGTCATCACTCCGCAGAATCAAACGAGAAGAATCGACGGGCACACTTGGGCAAAAAGCAATCTGAAGAATCAAAAATAAAAAGCCGCAGGGCCCAATTGGGAAAGCCTAAGCCCAAAGTAAGTGCTGCATTAAAAGGCAGAACATATGATGATCTTTATGGGGAAGAAAAGGCCAGGGAAATTAAGGCAAAACGTAGCGGCGAGCGCAATTGCAACTGGGCCGGCGGCCTTTCTCGTTTCCCCTATCCTTTGCTTTTCAATAATGACATAAAAAAGTTTGTCAGGGAAAGAGATTCTATCTGCCAGCTATGCGGAAAAACGAAAGAAGAAAACGGCCAAAGTCTCAGTATCCATCATATCGACTATGACAAAGAAAACCTCGCGACGAATAATCTTACTGCTCTCTGTAGAAGTTGCAACTCCAAAGTGAACAAGAACAGGGAGTATTGGTCTAACTATTTTCTGATGAGATGGATATTGGTGGCGTAAGGGAGCGTAAAATGCAAATCGTTTACACGGACCAGGCTAATGTTATCAAGCTGCCGCTTGTCGCCAAGGCAAGCGGCAATCCTATCGTCGCCGGTACGGTCAATTTTTATTTGCAGGCTACGAACGGCGATAACGCCGGCAAGTGGTATCGCGGGTCAGATCAGACATGGCAGGCGGCGGAGTCTATCGCCGGGGATTCGGCGCTCACGGGGGACGGGCATTGGGGACTATCTTTAGCAACCGCCGTCTGGACTAAGGACGTTCAGTATTTTGCATACGCTAAAGAATCGGGCGATCTTCACATCCCGGTAAGTAAGGACATCTTATGCAAGAGCGCACTGACAAAAGTGCTTGCCGCGTGGTCGCTTGGTTTGGCGCGTGATAAAGTCGGCTTTCCCGGCGTCCAGGAAATTCTCGATCCGGATGATGGCGTTACCGTTATCGCCGAGGTGACAATGAGCAAAACAACGCCTTATAGGCAAGTGACAGTATTATGACAATTCAAGGTGCGGATTTAGTTGCCGTTTTCTCAGGCGGTTTTCTGGAGGCGATAGATTCGCCGATCGCGCCAACAGTATCCGGCACAGCTACGGAGCTGGATACAGAGCTGCTTGAAGACGTATTCGAAATCATCGCCGAGGTGGGCAAGACTGTCACTTTTTGGGTTTACCCCGGCGAGACCTACGACCCGGCAACCGGAACAAGCACGCTCGGCGATGCTACGCAATACAATCTCAAAGTCATTCCGCCGTACTCGATTGACTTGAAGTACGTTGACGGCGATTTAATCAAGGTCGGTGACATGCTTTCCGGCGTTCCGGCAAAGGACCTCGAATTTACCCCGGCCAAGGGAATGAGCGTTACGGTCGGAAGTGATATTTGGACAATAGTACAGGTCTCCCCGGTATACAGCGGCGAATGGATATGCCTGTATTTGTTCCAGTTAAGGCGTTGAAAAAGTGGAAACGGACAATCTGGCACAATTCAATTCAGAGATAACACACTTTGCCAAAAGCATTCCGGGCAAGGTCACGGTCATGCAAAAGAAGGTTGTGCTTGAGGCTCTTCGAAGGCTTGTGGAGAAAACTCCCGTTGATACCGGCCGCGCTCGGGGAAACTGGCAGGCGACTATAGGCAGCCCGGCCGAAGGGCAGGTAGGGGGTAATTGGCCTAAAACAGGAGGCCCGCCAAAGACAGAAAGGCCGCCACTCAGACCGGAAGATAATCAAGTAATCGCTAAAGGGCTTGCCGCCTTGGTTGGACTTCCCCCGTTCCAAGTCGTTTGGATTTCAAACAATCTCGATTACATCGAGGAGCTTGAACACGGAAGCAGTAAGCAGGCCCCGGAAGGTATGCTTGCAATAACAATCGAAGAGCTCAGGAATATGTTCACGGTGATTGAATGACAAAGACAGCAATAGCCAACGCGATACGCAGCAGGTTCAAGGCTCAGGTAGCGGACGCCTTGGTTGGACTTCCCCCGTTCCAAGTCGTTTGGATTTCAAACAATCTCGATTACATCGAGGAGCTTGAACACGGAAGCAGTAAGCAGGCCCCGGAAGGTATGCTTGCAATAACAATC
>Ga0307380_10000489_pt1 | contig 62540 bp, 118 predicted proteins | sample UN3MG_FD_202239 | JGI IMG/M metagenome (GOLD analysis project Ga0307380, IMG submission 202239) | Soil microbial communities from Risofladan, Vaasa, Finland - UN-3 | ecosystem: Environmental > Terrestrial > Soil > Coastal area > Acid sulfate soil | place: Finland: Risofladan, Vaasa | collected... | reverse complement strand
AAGGTTGTAGCACTGTTTGGTTTAAATCAGCAGAGCAGGCACGGAAAATTATTGGTTTGTATGGCGGCATTCCCGATGGACACGGCGCTAAAATGTGCCATTTATGCAAATGCCATTATTCAATTAATGACCCAAAGTATAAAAAGGCACCTTATGAGCAAGCTTGCCGCGAGTGGAAAGACAAGATAGCAGCAGGCGACATTGATACAATTAAAAACGCCAAACGGAAGGGTATGTAATTATGAGAGAATTAGGAAATGAGCTCAAAAATGGCCGCTTAATGAACGGTTACGATTATGAAAATCAAGCATGGGTAGTAAATGGCAAATATGTCCGCTGCGGGCATCCTGAGAGCATGAATTGCGGATGCTATGGACGCAAGCACGAGGGGGAGGAAACAGAATGATTAATAACTCAAAGCAGTCCTGGTCAATCGGCAGCATGGTCAAGGTCGGGTTTATGACTTTGAAGGTTCTGGAGGTCAATGCAGTCAAAGACGGTCTGCCGGACATTTATATTCTGGAAAATCCGAAAACCGGCAAAAAATACGAGTTTATTCCGCATAATGGTTTATCAGCACTATAAATAAAACCAGGGGTTTATCTCCGTTGGTTCCCTTCAATGCCTGAAAAACCGATGGCAACGGGGAAATCGTAAATAAAATAATGGGGGCGATTTTGTGAAAAAGGAAACTGAAAAAGATTATAAGAAAATGCTGGAGTCTGGCAACAGGGCATCAAGGCGGCTGGCACAAAAGCAGCTTAAAAAATCCAAGCAGTTAAGGGGTTGATGTGATGCTGTACACCTTAAAGGCTTTATTGCCGGTTATCGTATTTCTGACAGTGGTCATATGTTCAAGCGGTTTAATTACAGGTCTAATATTAAAATATGGGAGGGGTTATTAATGAGCATTTTGAAAGTTGTCACAAAGCAGCCGGGCAAACCAGCGCAGGCTGCGGAAATCGAAAACGGTTTAGAGTCACTTCAAAAGTTTGTGGGCGGTTACATTCAAGCCGTGGACTTTATCGGCAACACATTAATGATATGCAATGAAGAAGGCAAACTCGAAGGCCTTCCTGTAAATTTCCGTTTCGGCAGTGATATTATTGTCGGGTCGATAATAATCTGCGGTATTGACGGCGAAAACTTCGGCAGTTTATCAGACGATGAAATCATGATGGCACTGGGACATTTTAATAATTAATGCAGATGGGCGGCAAGCTTGGAGGGCTTACCGTTAATGCACTTCCCGGGAGCAGGGAACCACGTCCAAAGTCGTGGAGCATTGCAGGAGGGGTTTATAATGACGATAGCATATTTACCGAACAAACAGGGCAATTACAAACCTGTTAAAATCCCGGCATACATCAGAAGCATCCTTGAAAACGTCCACAACGTCGGTGATTATACCTACTGCTTGAATGGAGTTAATCCAATCCGTCCAGGCTATGGCATCGAAGCTGATTTGAAACAACTTGAAACATGGGCGAAAAGATACTTTGCCGACTTTAAAATCAAGCACATAAACACTTCGCCGAAAAACTATTACGGCATCTTTGAAATGACCGATCCTGTTGCACACCAGCTTGAAAAGGTTGGAATATTAAAATAATGGAGGGGTTTATCAGATGGGAAAATACATCCTGAATCAAGAAACGCAGAAAATTGAGTTGCATTTCAGCAAGGAAGAATACCAGGGTTTGGACGAGAGCCTAAAGAAGGAAATCAAGTCCAATTTCCTGTTTTCCGGCAAAGCTGGCGCATGGGTAAGCCGTAGCACAAATAATCATTATTGGGCGCTGAAAGTCGCTGGAAAGCTGGGCTTAGAGAACGGCGGCAAAACCGGCGAAAGACTTTCATATGCTGAGGAACTGGAACGCAAGGCGGAAAGGGCTGAAGCTAGGGCGGAACGGTATGAAACCTATTCAGAGAACGCAGAAAAGCGGGCTGAAAAATTACAGTCTGCATTAAATTCTTATCGTGGAGATACAGCATTCTTTACACAGCCAATAATTGCAGGTCACGCAGGAAGTCAGGCATTTGCAAACTATCGGGAACGCCTTTACAACAGATACCACAAGGGATTTGAGGAATACCAGAAATCCGAATACTATCAAGACAGAGCAGCAACTGCAAGGGCTACAGCAGACAATAAGAAGCTAAAAGACAGGGTTTATCTTGATAACCGTATCAAGGAATGCAATAAGCTTGTAAAGACATATCAAGGGCGCATAACTGAATGTGAAAATAACTTATACCGCATACAGCAGGGTGAAGTCATAAAGGGCTGGGATGATTCGCTTGTAACCATTGAAGGGTTGGAAAGTGCAATTGAGCGATACCTTGACAAATACGAATATGAGCATGATAAACTAGAATTCTTTGAAAAATGTTTGGCGGATCTTGGCGGGATCCAATTTTCACAGGACAATATCAAAGTCGGGTATATTGTAAGCATAAAGCATTCTGGTAAATGCGAAATAGTTTCAGCCGGTCCGGTCAATGTACAATATAAAATTTTAACAGGTGGAGCCGCTGGAATGGTTTTGACTGAAGCATACGCAGCAATAAACGAAATTATTGAGGCTAAAGAAATAAAGCAGGAAATTAAAAACCCCTTCAAGGTTGGGGACATCCTCTGTAAACAACGTCCAGCCGACAACAGTATATATAAGGCTTATCAAGTCATTAAAACCACTGAAACCGGGGTGAAACTCCAGCAAATCAAGGTTGAAAATGGCGTACCAGTGCCGGATAGGTTTATTGAAGAGCCCATGCAAAAGAAGGTAGTCAAAAGCAAATTCAGGGATTTTGTCGGGGTTTATGTGGATGATTGGCAGTTGCACAAGTACACAGCAAAGGAAATGGCAGGGGCGGTTTAATCCGCTCTGGGGTTATTAGTACTCAAATTCATTAATGGAAGGGGGTAAGAATTATGTCAGGCAAAACCGAAAAGGATTACAAAAAGATGCTTGCATCGGGCAACAGGTCAGCGAGAAGGCTGGCACAAAAGCAGTTAAAGAAGGTAGGCAAAAAGTAAAAGTCCCGAGGTTGCCAGCGTGAAAGGGGCTGGAGCGGTGAAATTCCGCACTCAACGAAAGTCGGGAACGCTTATAGACTTTATCAGTGAGTTATTATAAAATATGGGTGATTACCTAATAATCAGAATATGGAGGGAAAGATTATGAAAATAAAATCGACATGTAGCGTTTGTGGAACTATTCAGCGAAGCAATGGACATTATAACAGTTTAGAAGAATTTTATGAAACAGAAACACCCGATGACGGATTGACGCACGACAACGATTGCGGAGGTGCAGGAGAATATGAATTGGAATCCACGATAGAAGAGGATGCAGCGGCTGAAAAATGGGGATTTGATAGCGTTGAAGAAATGGTAAAATGGGGTGCGTGTACACATGATGAACTTATGGATGCAGTCGGAGAGGTAAGGGAAGATACGGAGAAGCTCCAGCGAATACTTGATTTTTGGAAATCAGACGACAACATATACTAAGCAGATGGCAGGGGTTTATCCCCTGTAATGCGCTCCCGGATACCGGGAACCCGTCCACAGCCGGGTAGCATATGGAGGCGATTTTATGAAAAACATTGATATCTTGGCACCTAACTTATTTAAAGCAGATCATCTTGTAGACGGCAATAAGTATGCGACACTTTTGAGGGATGGCGAAACTGTAAAAGTGTCCATTTATCACGACGATGTAGAGGTGCATAAATCCGTTAAAGACTGGGATTTGGCGCTTGGTGAATTGTTAAAGCGCGGCTACAATATAAGTCCTGAAACCAATAAAGATTCCGAAATGCGCGGGTATGGGCTTCTTAGGTACCACGAATTGTCCGACAAAGCAAAAAATGCAGCTTACAGGCGGTTTTCGTGGGATTTTGTTAACAATAAACTACAAGAGGAAAGCAAAGAGGAAATTTTAGGGTGGTTATCAAAGCACTGGTTTGGCAATGACGGAGGTACTCATTTAGGTTTTATTTAGCGCCGGGTTTATCCCGGTTGCCTGCAATTCCCAGACTCCACGCGTCGCAGGTGGGCGGCTTTATCAGTCGGCTAATGGGATAAATCGGAGGCGATGATGGAATTATTTAGGAAATTTGAAGTCGGCAAACCATACAAAGAAGGTGCAAAAAACTTTGTCGAAGGTGTAAAGTTTGACTTTCAGCAAACAGGAGCAACCTTGGAACTTTATTACAGCAGACCGACAGCTCAAGAGATTGAGGACGTGACTGGCGGAAGTTTTGAACTGGGTTTCACTGAAAAGGACAGTATAATTTTCATGCTTTTCCGTTTCGGCAGCGGTCAGCATATGGACGCGCCGTATACAGTCCATTTATCAGCGCCATTTGAGTTTATGGAGCTCCGGGAAGGGCTGGGCTTCGGGCTGAATATCTTCCTGATTGATGCGGCAACCGGCATTCTAAAAGGTATGCGTTACGTGGGTTTATCAACAGACTTTTCACGCAGGTTCCAAAAGGCAGTAGAGCGGCAAAAGCAAATGTCATTTGACAAAGCGGAGCACTTCAGGACGATACAGCGGATTTACGGCAACTATAGTACGGACGATCTGGTAGAACGCGCGGACTCGTGGTGCAAAATCAAATAGGGGTTTATCAGCTTATAAAATAACCCCCAGGTTTTTTTAAAAAGTCGCTTTTAATATCTGAAGCGGCTTTTAATTTTCAAAATTTTAAGGAGGCGTTTTTTAATGTGTAAAATCAAAGTCGAGATTAAAAAGGTTAATCTCAAAAGCGGAGATAGCGCCATTGCAGCCTATACTCCATATTCTACGGATTTTGTATCCGAGGCTAAAAAGTTAAACGGCAAATGGGACGGGGCGGCTAAGGCATGGGTTTTCGATGAGAGGGACGGGGAGAAAGTCAGGGAAATCTGTCGGAAGGTTTACGGGACGGACGGAGCTACACTGGATGTTGAACTCGTTACAGTCCGGCTTTGTTTGGACAAAATTGGCACCAGCTATGACAAGCTTGAGCTTTTTGGGCGGTCGATATGCCGTAGGCAGAGCAGGGATTCAGCGGTCAGGTTGGACGGCAGTGTTATTATCGTGGAAGGTGGATTCCCGGAGACCGGCGGCAGTGTGAAAAATCCATCCTTAAGCACACGCACCGGGACGATTTTGGAAGTCAGGGACGTGCCAAAAAGCATTATCAAACCGGAGGATTTTCAAGAAGGTGCTATTGAGATTTTGGAGAACGACAAAAAGGTCAATATTCAGGCACTGAAAGATGAAGCGGTAGCGATCAGGAAACGGCTAGCTGAAATTCTTGAAATATTAGAAAGGGAAGGTGAAAGAGTGTGAGTAATTCTTTATTTAGACAAGTTGAGAACGAACTTAATCAAGTATATTTTGAGCGCAGGGAGGAAATTCGTGGACTTTTGGTTAGCTTGCTCAGTAAGCAACATATCCTTCTCTTAGGCGCACCTGGTACGGCAAAAAGCGCTATGGTTGAAGATATTTGCAAGCGCATCGGCGGCAGGTACTTCAAAAAGCTGGTAGCCAGGACAACGACACCGGAAGAACTTTTTGGGCCGGTTTCTTTGAAAGCTCTGGAGAATGATAGCTATAGGCGAGTGACGAAAGGCAAGCTTCCTGAAGCTGAGATCTGTTTCATTGACGAGATTTGGAAGGCGAATTCCGCAGTCCTCAATGGCATGCTTGGCATCATCAACGAGCGCGAATTCGAGAATGACGGCCAGATTGTTAAGTGTCCGCTGCAAACCATGGTTGGGGCATCAAACGAGCTTCCAGAGGATAGAGAGGAATTAGGGGCTTTATGGGACAGATTCTTGCTCCGCTATGTCGTAAAGTATATCCGGGATCCAAGGAATTTTGAAGCTATGTTACAGGGAACTAGCCTTGCTTCGGTTACACAGATTTCTCAGGCAGACTTGCAGCAAGCTCAAGCGGAAGTTTCGGCGGTCGACATAAGCAAGGTCATTCCACAGTTTACAGTCATTCGCCAAAAAATGTCCGAAAAGCAAATACCCGTATCTGACAGGCGCTGGAAGCAGACTTTATCACTCATTAAGGCACATGCCTGGCTGGAGGGGAGAAAACAGGCCAGTGATGATGATCTTGAAATATTGGCTCATGCACTCTGGCAGGATCCGTCACAGATCCCACAGGTACGGACCGAAATTATGCAATTGGCGAACCCGCTGGACAAGGAAGCGTTGGAGCTTTATGACCAGGGTGCAGAAATTTATCAAAACGTGCAAAGTGCTCCGGAAGATAAAAAATCATCCGCATGCATGGAAGCGAATACCAAGCTTAAAAAGATGGCAAAGAAGCTTGACGAACTTTCGAGAACAGCGCGGGATTCCGGTAAGAACGACAGCAGGATTATGGATACACTTTCAAAAGTAGTGGCATGGAATAAGGAAATCGTCGAACATTATCTACTTGTATAAAGAGGGAGATTTATGAATATTAAAAAAGTAATTTTCAGTAAGGATGAATTAGTTAAGGAAGAATACGTTTTCTATGTGTCGAATGATATGACCTTTTGGCTATCATTATATCAAAAGGCTACTAGGCAAAGCATAAAACATCGTACATGGAAAATCCTTTACAATTACGAGGGCAACAGGATAAATAGTTCAAGTGTAAATAAAGAATCTGTTACTGTTCCTGAAACAATCTTGGTTGATGTAAGAAATGAGATTGCTTCAAAAATACAGTATAACCCAAGAAGGGCTGGTGATAACTCATGACTACTAATTCTATAGATGATTATTTCGGGCTCAGTCCGGCGACATTCAAGGCTCTTACGAGTCAATCAAACAATGTCGTTCAAGATAGCTACGATTCCACTATGTTCAATGACCTGACGGACGCAAGCAGCGCATTAAGGCAGACGGCGCAAACGCCTCCGATATCTGATGAACCATGGAAAGCACTGCTTAAGGATGTATGGGCTGGTTTTTATAAAGCCAGTCCCGAACTTAATCAGGAGGCAAATATAGACCCACTTTATCAGGCAAATAGACCTTTTATCCAGAAGTTTATGGAGGATCCTGCGACCGCGGAAACCCGAATTCATACTATGCTTGATGATTTGGCTTCCGGTATTGCAACAATTGAAGCCGCCGGAAAGCTCAACGAGGAATTGAAGAACCGTCCAGAGCTTAAAGAGGCTCTTGACGGCTGCAAGAAGGCTCAAAAACAGCAGCAACAAGGCGACGAAGAAGGGGCAGCACAAACTATGCAGCAAGTCCAGCAATCACTTCAAGGGGCAGCGACGGAAGTCAGGCAGGCAATGAGAGCGGCAGCAAAGGCAGGAAAGCAAAAAGTAAATGATATGGAAGAGACTTTATCGGGGTGGGGATTAAATCCGGGGGATTTACAAAGCATTCCTCTTGGCGACCGGCTTAAATTGGTCGACAGGGTGACCCGAGACAAGCGTCTCAGGCAGGTTGCCGATTTGGTTGGACGCTTTCGGAACCTGGCAAGGGCAAAGCAGAAAGACAAGGTCAAGAAGGACCGGGATGAAATCCACAGCATAAAAATGGGAAATGACCTTGAACATGTTCTTCCTCAGGAACTGGCATCACTCAGACATCCGGTATTGAAGCTTGACTTCTTTCGGAAGTATAATGAAAAGAGCTTGCTCCAATACGACCTTCAGGTCAAGGAAAAGAAGGGGCGCGGTCCTATTATCGCTTGTATCGACATATCAGGCAGCATGAACGGGCAGCCTCTTGATTGGGCGATTGCTACTGCTCTGGCACTGGTAGACACTGCAGCAAGGCAGAAACGCAAATGTAAAATAGTGTTCTTTGACACTCAAATTCAGAAGATTGTAGAGTTCAATGCTGGCGAAAAAGATATCCATAAAATAATGGACATTGCATCCGTCGGCAGCGCGGGCGGGACTGACTATAAACCTGCACTTATAGAGGCGAAAGAAAGTATAGAGAAGATTAATTACAAGTCCGCTGACGTAGTAATGGTTACCGATGGGTTATGTATGGTTGACGATGTGTTTTTACAGGAATTCAATGACGCAAAGCGAAAGCTTGAATTCAAATGCTATACCGTGCTTATGGGCAGCGATTCAAGAGATGAACTTAAAAAATGGTCAGATAGAGTTTGGTGCGTTCGCAAACTTGATGAAGATACAGCAGGTGAACTGTTTGAGGACATATTTTAAAAAGCCGTTAAGCGCGGCTTTTCTTCTCTTTTTCAATCAATAGTTTAATAGCTCTATCTAAAAGCTTCGACATCGGTATATCGGTTTCCTTGGATAACTCCTGAAGCTTCTCAAATAACTCTTTATCCACTGAATTGCAAAACCGAATTCTATTTACTAATGGCATGTATATCACCTCAAAATCATTATACAATTACTATAATAATATTGCAAGTAACATAAATATATGTTACTATATAGTAAGAGGTGATTTGTAATGGGAAGAAAAGGTTTAACACCACCGAATTTTAAAGATTTGACAGGAATGACATTTGGACGGTTGACTGTAATCAGGAGAGCGGAAAACAAGGGTAGATATACAGCTTGGCTTTGTCAGTGTTCTTGCGGAAAACAAAAAATTATTATCGGTAGGAGTTTGATAACCGGCTTAACAAAAAGCTGTGGGTGTCTTAGCCATGAAGTAAAATTAACTGTTGGTAAAAATATTATAAAGCATGGGTTCTCTAATACAAAATTATATAAAGTTTGGCTATCTATGATTTATAGATGCTGCAAAGATTCTTTTAAAGGCTATAGTAACTACGGAGGTCGTGGTATTAAGGTTTGCAACGAATGGCTGAATGATTATCTGGCTTTTCGAGAATGGGCCTTAAAAAATGGATACAAAGAAGGTTTAACTATAGAAAGAAAAGATAACGAAGGTAATTATGAACCTTTAAATTGCAAGTGGATTACCAGAAAAGAACAGCAACTTAATAAAAGAACCACCCACAATATAACAATAAACGGAGTAACAAAACCTATGGTGCTTTGGTCAGAGCTTTGCGGCTTCAAACCTTATACGATATACGAAAGGCTCAAACACGGTTGGAGTGGCGAGGATTTGTTAAGACCTGTAGACAAAAGGTTTACTAATTCTGGTGGGCGTAAAGGAAAATAAGTAAAACACTGAAATCCTGGGGACACAGTCAGCTATGGATATAGCCATGCAGCAAGCGCGGAAGCTGCTGGACAATGTGGAAGCGGCGTAGGGGTTTTATCAGGGGTGAATTTTGAAAGCTGGGCTATCGGCTATACGGGCGATTGGAGGGAATTATGAACAAAGCAAGGCGTAAAGCGATAGTTGAAATACAGGAAGGAATAGATAAGATCAAGGAAGAATTGGAAAATCTGACTCCTGAACTTGAATCTCTCAGGGATGAAGAACAGGATTATTACGACAACATGTCCGAAGGCATACAGGCTGGAGAGAAGGGCGAAAAGGCGCAGGAGGCTATCGATAACATGGAAAATGTACTTGATACATTGCAAACCATTGTTGATGAGTTTGATGATGCTATGGGAACCCTTGACAGTATAGCGAATGAATGAGGGGCTTTATCAGAGTCAAAAAAGACACGGAGGTTTATATGGACCAAAAAACAGTCAATGAATGCTGCGAATTGTTAGAACAAATGACAGGCAGAAAGATAACTGAGACCGAAAAGGAATGTATCACAATTGCTTGTGTTAAGGGCGAAGCCTATGGGTGCAAAAAGTTTGTAGATGCAAGGAAGGCAAGACCAGAGAAACGTGGAAGGCGAAAGGGAGGGTAATATATTGAAGGGTAAAAAGTTTGATGCAGCCGAAAAGCATTTCCATGAGAAGGAAGTCAAACTCCGGCAGGAAATGAGAGAGTGCAGGGAAGAAGTCGCCAGTGTCAGGGAAAGAAATATCCAATTGATTGAGAATAATGAGAAGCTGGAGAAGGAAAGCGCCGACATTAAAGAGAAATTTCAGAAGCTTTTAGAGTTGTCAAAACTTTCGGAGAACGACATTAATTCTTTATTAAAGACAAACGAAGTGGCGGGCATGTATGCAGGATTTTTGAAAGGTATATCAAGGTATTTATAAGGGGTTTATTCCCATCATGTAAATATAACGCAATGCAGAAAGGGTGATTATATGTCTTCAATTTTTGACGGTAGAACAGTTGAAAGAGTTTGCAAAGGTATGAATGATGAGTATTTTGACATTTGGTTTACAGATGGTACAGTGTTAAAAATTGATATAAAAGATGGGAAATTACACTTCACTACTTTTCAGAATAATTCGTAATTTAAGGAAAGGAGAGGATTGGATTGCTATTCAAAGACAAGCAACACGAGGAATTTTATACTCAGAACATTGAGAAAACAAACAGTTTCAAGGACCCATATCGTAAAGCACTATTCTATACGCTTGGATTAACTGAAGAAACCCGAAAATATGTCGACAGGCTTTATAATTTCAAGGAAAGGTGCATCGAATTTGACGGGCTGAAAGATGGCTGGCAGACCGGCACGAGTGTGAGGGTGACAAGGCTGGCCTTTAACCTGTTCAATGGCTTTAATGGGGGTTGTGGGGACGTAAAACCCATTGACGATTGTGACAGATACACACCTTATAACCTCTTTGACTGCTGCCTGATGGTTTATATGCTTGAGGCGGTGAAACTGCTTTATCCGTCATATGTGGTATTGGAAGGTCGGCGACGATAGGGTATAATTGAAATAGTGTAAAGCAAGGAGATGATTATGTGAAAAAGAAAACGACTATAACATTTGGTCAATGTTTAGATTGTCCTTTTTGTAGCGAGAGTGGACCTGATGGGGATACATGTTTTTCAGAATTATTAAAAGAAGATACAAAGCAAATAGATAATGTATATATAATCCCTGATTGGTGTCCATTGGAGGATGAGGTATAATATAATTATAAGAGAAGTCAGGAGTATTTCCAATGAAAGTATTATTTTGCGGTGATAGGCATTGGCAAAACTATAATTCGATATTAGACATTGTTAAGCGACTAAAGGTTAAATATGGCGATATTATTATCATTGAGGGCGAATGTGACGGGGCTGATAAATTAGCCAAAAAAGCCGCCGTAGAATGCGATATTCCTTGTCGAAGCTATCCCGCCGATTGGGACAAATATGGCAATGCTGCGGGTCCTATTAGAAACCAGCAAATGCTTGATAGTGAACATCCTGAAATGGTAATTGCTTTTCATTCCAATATTGAATACGGCAAAGGTACTAAAGATATGGTCAATCGGGCTCAGAAACATGGGATTGAGACTTATATTATTACAAAGTGATGGGAGTTGATATCATGAATATAATCAGGAAAAGCCCGGACAAATACGGTCTGCAGAGAGTCGGCAAGCACTGCCACAGGATAGTTAAAATTCTCCGTGAGTACGAGGATGAGCAGGATGCAATAACAGATGTAACAAAACTCATGACCGGGGATATGACCGAGCAGGACTTGACAGGCGCGGAGGTTGTTGATGCGGGCAAGCTTGGGAACCGGATAAATTGCCTTGAAGCTGCGCTGGAAAGCATACGGGATAGTCTTATACAGGCAATGGGCAGCGAGCAGTTGGAAAAGGTGGTCAGGGAGGCAGCGAAACGGATAAATGAAATTTTGGGCGAAGGACGAAAGGAAGGATGATAGATGGCTTTAAAGCTACCGAAAATAGTTCCGCAGAAAGATGTCATGAAGCTCTTGAAGGCTATTAACCTTAAGTGTGCTACAGGAGTCAGGAATTATGCAATTATAATGGCAATGTCACGCGGAGGACTAAGAGTATCGGAAGTATGCAAGCTTATCATCGACAATGATCTATACCCACGTTCAGCCTAAAGAGCTTGCTGAGAAGTATAGGAGTAGAAGCAAATAAGGTTTATCACTGCCTCCGAGAAATCGGGGGCTATTTTTTTATGCCCAAATATCGCAAAGCCCTGGCAGAAGCTGGGGCTTATTCTTTTTGTAATTTTACCGATACATATAGTATGGGTAATATTTCCAATGTTAACAATCGTTTATGGTGGTAGATATATCATAGGACATTAAATATAGCGGGCTTCACATATTTAAAGCATATTTACATATACTATAAATGGCAATAAATGGCTTGCAAAATATAGCAAGCGGTGGTAATATTATGTCAAATAAAAAAAGAAAAAATTACAAGTTAATAATGGGGGGTGGGCAAATGCAAGCCGCATTAAAGGAGAGTACTGCGGTTATAAATCGTTTTGAGTCTACAATTGGTGACGTCAGTAATGATGAATTTCTGTTAAAAATGAAACAAAATGGTCAAAAGCTTAAAAAAATCCTTGGTATCAATCACTCTGATGTAAAAAAAGCATTGAAGGAAGTAAGAGATGAATGGAAGTAATCGTTGATACTTGCGTACTTATTAGTGCATTGATGGATGAACCTAATAGCGGTTACTGCTGGGAAGTGCTAAAACTTATTCGTACCAAACATATTACACCTATCACATGCGAACATCTATCTAGAGAATACATATGTGCGCCGCAGAAAATTGCCAGGTTCAAAATAAAGGACAATATACATAAGATTAAAAACCCGGAAGTATTGTGTGAGGAAGTATTTGAATCACTTTATGATATTTCAAAAGATATGGTTCAAATCATAAGCTACGGGAGAAATGTTGAAGTTGTTTCCAAACTTAAGGCTTGTGTCATGGACGAAAAAGACAATAAATTGGTTGATCTTGCCCATGATGCAGATTGTGAAGTAATTATAACTCAAAACCTACAACATTTGGGTCCTATCAACAATAAGAAAATAAGAACATCAAAAAGCAAGTTATTAATCAAAGTTTACACGCCTGAAGAATTTTATGTTTATTATAATTCAAAACAATGGGCAAAATCTTTAAAACCCTAAACAATGCGAGAATACATAAAGTCCCTCGGTCATTCCGAAGGGCTTTACTTCTTCCACAATACCGGATTCCCCACCGAATGCTCGGGGTACATATCCCTAACAATCTGCTGCGCCTCTTTGCCATTGTACGCTTCCACTAGCTCTAATTGCCGATAATCCCGCTCGTGGAAATTTTCTTTCAGCCCGTGCCAGACCCGGTATAGCCTTGTGCTGTTTTCGGGGTAGTGTCTCATGGGGGCTCCTTACTAAATTTATATATTGCCTTGTGAACTTCCTTGCAATTTCCTTCCCATAATATAACAAATATTTCACTTTGTCAAAATTATCTACTAGCATATACCTGCTTTATTTATAGTTTGCATTTATGACAAATGGGTGAGGCTATTTACCGAAAACTTAAAAATCTATGTCAATCTTGTCAGGGTAAACCTTAATAACTCTTATATACCTTTTTAGTTTAGCACTCTTTTTTGCCGGTAATTCTTCCGCTTCTATTTCCTGCAGTGCGTTTCTGATGTCCTGTTTAATATCTTTACAAATATCAGGCTTAATTTCTGAAAGTTTATTTCCACAATCAGATTTCACTTTAGTGTATTCTTCTAAAGTAAATACACCTGAAAGATACGCTGCCTTTGCCCTGTTTATTTCACTTTCAAGTTTTGTTGTTTGATTTTTTGCAATATAATCCATATTAACTGCCATCTGAAAAATAGGTTCATTGCTTGCTAAAATATTTTTTAACTTATTCATTACTTTGGTTTCCACTTCATCAACAGGATGAAAGTCTTTGTGTGAGCATTTTGCATGATTTTCATGTATCCTTGATCCTGAACAAACATAATAAATATAACTAAAATTTCCTCGTTTATGAGAATACCTTCTTGCTTCATGTATTCCCATCTTCCGCCCACATATACCGCAGCGCATTAATCCCAGTAGCATAAATCTTGATTCGTTTTTCCCCATAGGCTCCCGTGCGATAATTCTTGAAATAAGATTTTTATTGGCAATGTCGAATATCTCCTTGTCTATCAGCGGTTCATGTTTTCCTTTATATATTTCTCCGGCATGGCTTATGTACCCGATGTACTTAACATTCTTTAATATGTATAATACCGCGTGATGATTCCATACGCACCCAGGTATTGCGGAAGGTATTCTATTCTCTCGAAGCCATTTTGATATTCTAGCTGTGCCGGTGCCCTCGTTGTACATTTCAAATATCTTCTTTACTATTATTGATTGTTCTTCATTTATAATCATATTGCCGTTTATCGTTTTATACCCATAAGGAACAGATCCATTACTAAGTCCCTGGCTCACTCTCTCCCTCATGCCCTTTTTGACTTCCTGTGACAGGTTTCTAACGTAGTATTCCGCGAGCAGTTCCAACAACCCTTCCTGTAAAAATCCAACCGGAGAATCCTCTATAGGCTCCGATATGGATATAACAGTTACACCTCCGACCTTAAGCTGCCTTTTGACTCTCCGGCTTAGTTCAACATTCCGGGCGAACCTATCGTATTTATGGACTACTATAACACTAAATAGTTTCTTTTCAGCATCTTTCAGCATCCGTTCAAATTGGGGACGCTTCCTTTCATCTTCATACTTAGCCGAAAATCCTTCATCTATATATGTATCATGGATCTCCATCTTGTGTTTTTCGCAAAAGTCTTTTAGTTGGTGAAGTTGGGCAGGAAGGGAAAAGCCTTGTTGTGCCTGCTCTTCTGACGATACACGTAAATATGTTGCAGCCTTCATATGTATACCTCCTTCGTGTTATTTTTCAATATATTCATCTTCTAAAATAAAAAATTGTCTGTAGTTTCCTACGTATTCATCTATATTGCTTTCTGTTTTACCGGTATAACCATACCCAAAAACAACAGCAATAATAGCTCCAACCAAGTAAAAATAAAAGCTTATAGAAGATGCAAGATTATAAATTAATATAGTAGAAACAACAGTAATTATAGACCAAATAAAAATAGTTTTTATATCGCTTTTTATAATTACATGGGCGTTTTCAAGTAAGCCTTGCGCATTTAATTCTTTAGTGTAAGGAATACTAAACCTTGTCACTGTTAACATTTGTATAATTCCGAAACTACCAATTATTAAACCTACGAACCAAAATAAGATAGCCATAACAAATCCCATAATATTACCTCATTCTTTCTTTTAAATTCTATTTAGTTACCTTACATAATATAGGTATTATTTCCTATATTAGCCTTTGTTTTTATGTGATATACTGTAATTTAGCAATAGCACTTGACATAATTACACAGTTTGATATAATGAACTACACTGAACACATGTTCTTTAAGGGGGGCATATATATATGAAATACATACATGTTAATCTCCCAGACGAGTATTTTTGCATCAAGCAAGTACAATGTGGCGATACAGTGTTTATCAACGATAGTTACAAGTGTGCCAATGAAGAAACTGAAACTATTTATCTTCAATCAAAAAATCAACAAGTTTTGCGAGTTTCTCAGGACTAATATGGTATCCTTTAGCCTTTTCAATAATTAAAGTCCATTCATCAATGGGCTTTTTTTGTTCGCCTGTTAGTTCTTCATCCTCGCCTATTAATTCAGATACTGAAATATCTAAAGCTTTGGATATTTTTTCAAGAGTGTTTTTTAATGGATTTGCTCTATCGCCTTTTGTTAAAGAATTTATTGTTGACCTCTGCATTCCTGCCAATTTCGCAAGTCTATATTCCGTCATTCCCTTTTGTTTTAAAATCATTTTTAGTCTTTCTGAAAAAACCATTTCTCCAACCTCCGTATAATTCGGTGAACTAACATAATGATAGTAGAAATCAAAAGATAAGTCAAGATATTTTATGATAGTACGCAGTAAACTACTATAACAGGCTTATTCGGTATGCATATTGATTTGCATAGTACACAGGTGTGTACTATACTGTATCTATAAAAGGAAAAGGACACCCTTATAGTGTCCATATCCCTTTTAAGTAGAACTTGTACAGGAAGCCGTGCTAATAGCAGTACTTCCGCTACAAGATGCAGTGTAAACTGATGAATTGGAACTGACGCTCAGAAGCTTATCAATCGTAATGACTGACACGGCAACACTGAACGTCTTTTCCAGAACGTCAAGCCACATTAAATCCTGCATAATATCACCTTCTTTCCCGACCGTAGTCGTTGCTAAAACTAATAGCCGATAAGGGGGTGATATTATTCTACTAATTTAACTATAACATTGATTCCGGTAGGAGTCAATCGGTATACAGAAAGTCAGAAAGGAGGCTAATACATGATTGGCACTAATATCAAAGAACTTCTCGAAGCAAAGAACATGACGCAGTACAGACTTTCAAAGATATCGGGCATATCTGCCTCGTATATTTGCGAACTTATCAAAGGGAAATACAAAAACCCGTCAATGGAAATTCTCAAGGCTTTGTCAAAAGCTTTGGGGGTGTCGGTAACAAAATTAATAAGAGAGGCGAGTTAAAAAGAAAAGCACCGCCAAGGCGATGCAAAGCAATGAAAATTTAACATGTTAACCATAACACAGAAAGAGAGGAAAAGTCAATGATAAATTTAACAGTCATTAATCAAAACGGAACATTCACAGTTGATAGTCGAGAAGTAGCAGAAATGATCGAGAAAGAACACGCTCATTTAATGAGAGATATACGCAGTTATGCTGAAACCCTTGATAATTCAGCCAATCCAAATTTGGATTCGTTAAATTTCTTTATCGAGAGTACTTATATTGACAAGAAAAATGAGGAACGTCCTTGTTACCTTCTCACTCGCAAAGGTTGCGATATGGTAGCTAATAAAATGACCGGCGAAAAAGGAATTCTTTTCACGGCTACATATGTAACCAAGTTTGAAGAAATGGAACAAACTTTAAAAGCTCCGGCATTAAAATCAATGTCACAAGCAGAATTGACTGCTGCAATAGCACAAAATCAAGTTGAAATTGAACGTACAGCAAATAATGCTCTTGAAATTGCAAACAAGGCAAGCAGACAAATTACAAAAGCTCTTGACATATTCACAACTCCCGCAAAAGACGACTGGCGGCATGAAATGAATGAGAATGTTAATCAGATGTGTCTTGAACAGGGATTGAGCTATCTGCAATTCAGGCATGACATTTACGCAGAACTTGAAAACACTGCAAAGGTCGACTTGAATAGCAGACAGTTGAGATTAAGAACCAGAATGAAAAAAGAGGGAGCTACCGTTACGGAATGCAAGACTGTGTCAAAACTTGACATTGTCGAGCGCGACCCGAAACTAAAATCGATATTTGAGGGAATTGTCCGCAAGTATCAAGCAAAATATGCAGTTGCATAAGGAGGACGCATGGCGAAAATATTAGAAGTTAATTTGACAATAAACGGCAAGTCAGCTACAGAAGAAGAGGTTATAAAGTATCTGCGTGAGAAAAGAAAACCAGCATAATCCATGTTCCCAGGCTAATGTTCGTCCCCTCAGGGGGAAGCCTTATTCAACTATCAAGAAAGGAAGGTCATATTATGAATCGTAAATTTGAACTTACATCGGATTTTAAAATGTTTTTCGGAACAAAATTATTCAGAATCAAGGCTGTTGTTGCATTTGGCAACGTTGAAGCTGGGGAACTTGGCGGATATATTGAAACAGAAAAGAACCTAGACCAGTACGGCGATGCTTGGGTGTACGGCGATGCTTGGGTGTACGGCGATGCTTGGGTGTACGGCGATGCTCAGGTGTACGGCGATGCTTGGGTGTCCGGCAATGCTCAGGTGTACGGCGATGCTTGGGTGTACGGCAATGCTTGGGTGTCCGGCAATGCTCAGGTGTACGGCGATGCTTGGGTGTACGGCAATGCTCAGGTGTACGGCGATGCTTGGGTGTACGGCGATGCTCAGGTGTACGGCGATGCTTGGGTGTACGGCAATGCTCAGGTGTCCAAAACAACACATCTATTCCAACTCGGAGCAATTGGTTCCCGGCATGGTTTCACGACATTTTTTAGAGATAAAACTAAAGAAATTTATGTTGCTTGCGGTTGTTTTCTTGGTAGCATAGATGAATTTGAAAAAGCAGTTACCGAATGTCACGCTGGCACAAAGCATGAGACTACATATAAACTTGCTATTCAATTGGCAAAATCTCAGATTGAATTGGACGATTAACCCGGCTTAACCCCATCAATTTGGGACAGGCCTACTATCCTATTCTCAAAAAGGAGGTTGGGAGCTATGAAGTATAAGAAAATATCCAGGAAGAGATTTATAAAAATACTTATGAGCGCAGGATATTCGCACAATAAAGCAGTAGACCGCGCCCGGCTAGTCTGCATTTTTGACAGTTACTTTGATTTAGCATGTAGCATTGCTGGCGTAGATAATCCTTATCGCAGATATGGTTGGTAGCTTATACATATAAAAATAATTTAGGAGGTCAATATCATGTCAATGAACGGTAAAAACGGCAATCCACTTATTTAGGTATCGAATCGCAAAATCCAAAGAAACAGGCTGATGCTTTGATCGGCAGATGTAAAGAATGTAGAAGGAGGAAGAAATATGAAGGAAACAATATGGTTCGCGTTACTAATGTTTGCTGCGGTATTTATACTCTATGTTTACACCTGCATCACCGAAAACGCAGATAATCGCAGAGAATGAGCAAGGCAGTCCAACAATACATCAATTTCAGCAAGATGCAGCGAGGAAGAGTTTGAGGCAAATTTGCGGGAGTTGAAGGAGAGCATGAGGGGGAAGAAATGAGACTTGTCACCGGATGTTCCGGTATTGAAGGCGTAGGAATAGCAGCTCAGTGGGCGGGAATGGAAATAGTTGGACAAATAGAAATAGATGGGAGGTAAGGGCTTTGTCTTGCAAAAAGGACGAAAAATACAACACTGTAAAGGAATTGTATGAAGGCGGGTTGTCGGTTAGAGAAATAGCCAAGATGTTTAATGTAACCCATCAATCAATGTGGAAAATCATAAAGCGCAGATTGTCAGAATTAAGACCGCAAAAACAAGAAGGATGTGAAAACGAGTTTTATAGAGGCGGTATTCTCCATAACAAATACGCTCATCATCAAATAGAACTTGCATAAAAACGTGGAGAAATAAAAAGACCCGATAATTGCCAAGATTGTGGACATTCAGGGAAAAACAAAGATGGAAGGACGGCATTAAGGGCACATCATGATGATTACAATAAACCTATGGAAGTAAGATGGTTGTGCCATAAATGTCATTATGATTGGCACAAAAACAACATACCCATTCCATCAAAGGGGGGCAAAACAGGATAATGAGACATCTTGATTTATGTTCGGGAATAGGCGGTATAGCTATTACGGCGCGGTGGGCAAACATGGAAACTGTTGCATTTTGCGAAATAGATAAATTTTGCCAGTCAATCTTAAAGAAATACTGGCCAGAAGTACCAATTATAGATGACATGAAAGAATTGACGAGAGAATTGTTGATTCAAAAGGGGGTGGTCAACTATGATTCTGGACGGACAATCGACATTATTACCGCCGGAATCCCTTGACCTTGCCAACCATTTTCCCACGCAGGAAAGAGAAAAGGCAATGAGGACGACCGCTATCTCTGGCCAGAAACTCTCCGCATTATACGAGCAATGCAGCCCACTTGGGTTATTGTTGAAAACGTTGATGGAATCGGAACTATGGAACAATCCGATTATGAAATTGACCTGGCGGGCGAAACAGCTATATGCGCGGAGGCGGACATGGTACTTGAAACAATCAGGCAAGATTTTAAAGACGCAGGGTATCAGACCCTCATGCTTGAAATTCCAGCTTGTGCCGTCAGTGCGGCACACAGGAGAGATAGATATTTCATTGTGGGCTACTCCGAACACAATGGACAACTTGCCACAGAGAAGCGCAGAAGCATTAATCAGGCAGGCAACAACATCAAGGAAGGGCAGGACTCGTCCGGCGAATCTCAGGGAGCAAGTGAACCCAGAAACAGTGAGATTATGGGCAACTCCGAACGCAAGAGATTACAAGGGTTCGAGAGGCGCATGGTCAGAACAACGCCCATCATTGCCGGATCAGATAAAACTATGGCCGGCACCGAAAGCGACATTGAGGGGAGATTGCCCGAGCGAGAGGAAGAGGAATACACCAGACTTACAGGCAGTGGTGAAAATGTGGCCGACACCAGCGGCACAGGACGCGAAGAATGCGACACTTCCGGCCAGTCAGATACATCGGGACACGATACCGGGCGCAGTGATGAGAGCGGGGGAATCAGGGCAGCTCAATCCGGATTGGGTCGAGATTTTAATGGGATTTCCTTCAGGATACACGGATTTAGACAGCCCGCTTACATGGGACAGCCTCAGCATGATTGGGAACCGCCCCGCGTGGCAAGCGGAGTCAAAAACCGCACAAACAGATTAAAAGCTTTAGGCAACGCGGTACATCCGCTACAGATATATCCGATATTGCAGATTATAGCAGACATAGAAGCTGCTACAGAATCGAGGTGATTACAATGTAACGCCGTTAAAAGCGGCACTGTACGGAAGATAAGTTCCCGAATGTGGGCACATTTCAATGGATTATAAGTGAAGGGAGGCTCGAAATGGATTGCATTCTTGGATTAAACTGGTTTGATGTAGTGCTAAGAGAGTTGATCGCCTTTTATATTAACGCAATACCCTGCGCGGGGATTGAACCACCGCGAACTTACTCTGCGGTAAAAGGATACCCACCAGGGTTCGTTTAGCTGATACCGATTAGCCTCCGATATGGGCTAGTAATACCTTAAATTATACTTATAAATCAATTTTAATAAGGGACTAAATATAACCTGTTTAACACTTAGGCGGCGGCAAACGCTTCCGCCTAAAATATGGACGGGTGGCAGACAACAGATGCAACGCCTGTGAAATAGAAATTGAGTGTGAATCTCGGCGTTTAAGTTACTGACATAAGTCAGGTGTAAAATCCAATTTCGCTTTCCGGTGAAGCGCCGTGAATAGTCGACGTGGCGGCCTTGCTGTACAGGCTCCTATAATTTGGCGAGAGATAGCATAGGACAATCGCAGAATTACAAACCGAAGCCGGTAATCAATCCGGCACCGTCCACCAAGTCCGACACATTGATGCGTTAACTGGGACTGTAAAGAGGGGTAGTAGCATCTGACAGCCGGGAACATGACCGGCATTATATGGGGAAGTGGCGGAAATATACGCTATACGGTATTTTGGATTTGTGAGTATTGCGCATAGGGGCAAATCTAAAACATTTGTAAAGTATGTAGCTCAGATGGCAGAGCAGGGACGTAATCCTAAGTCGCAGGTTCGATTCCTGTCATACAGTGTGAGTAGCCAATCTCACCTTCCTCCACCAAAACATATCGGATTAGGCAGAGAAAGTTGGCGGGTGCTTTACCGAGAAAAACCCGCTAATTATGGGGAAGTGGTTTAAAGGTAAAACACGACGTTATGAGTTGTGGAGTTCGATTCTCCACCTTCCCCGCTAAATATGGAAAAGTAGCCCACAGGATAAGGCAGGTGGCGGTAGTCAATCCGTTACGGCAGTCGCGAGTTCGAATCTCACTTTTCCCACAACGCCCGACACAATGATGGATTAACTGGGGCTTTTAAAGAGGGGTAGACCATTCGCATCCTGCATGGCGTTATATGCAGGGAATACGGTGGAGATATCCGAGGGGTACAGGAGGCGTGACGTCCGCAGAACGCGGGTTCAAATCCCGCTCTCCACCAGCCGAAAGGCAAATAAATTTATGGGAGGTCATACAAATGGCAAAATTCAGTGTAGAGGTAGAGGTCGATTGGTTAGAAGAAGGAGAAAGCATCGACGAAGTTATTAAAGCCGAGTTTCTGCACAAGGTGTCCAAAATAGTAGAGGACAGACTAATGAAAAATGCATTGGAAAAATTCGATGCAAAGGTACTTGAATGTGTCGGGCAGATAGAAACGAAGGTTGTGGAACTGTCAAACAAGGTTATTGATGATTTTGTCCTGAATCAGAAATTTCCACAGCCGAAAAATTCCTATGACAAAAATCCGGAAATGAAAACTATTCAGGAGATATTTGTTGACAAGCTTGATTCGTGCTTGAATCGAAGCGTTGATGAAAATGGCTGTTATACAAATTCTTCATATGGTAGCAAGGGCACCAGGCTGGATTGGCTTACTGGTAAACTTGCCGAGAAGAACGCCGAGGAAAAAGTTAAGGCGCATGTAAAAAATATCAAAGAGCACATCGAAAAGTACATTCTCGACAAGGTCAAAAGCGAAATACTTACGCAGCTCTCCGATTCCGTTCTTGGTAAAATTGATTTTTCAAAGATTAAGTAATCAGGCAGCCCTACGGGGCAAATAAATTATGGGGAGGCCAATGTAATGGTAGTTAAATCAATTAGTAGGTCAGAATCAAATTTTTCCGAACGCGATTGCAGGGATAAATTAGTAATCAAAGTTAACGGAAAGGAAGTTTTTGAAGTGTCTGACGGAGAACCAGAGGACAGCAATTTAAGCAGAGACTTTAGTGATTGTTTCAAAATACCAGAACTTATGCAAATGGCATACGATGCAGGCAAAAACGGCGAAGAAATTATTTTTGAATATGAAGAAGATTGCGTAGATTAGCCCGCCCGTCTGGAGCATATCCAGACCCAAAACCCAAGAGCAGAACAAGCAATAAAGGGTATTCAAGTCCCGGGCAAGTACGAGCTAAACGTGGGCAGGTAGTCTGCAGCTATCTTGCTCGAACTAAAATAATTATTTAGGAGGTCAATATGAACGAAAAGGACAAGGATCTAATGGATTTAATCATGTCCGACAAAGCCAGATACAGAATAGTTGTAGACAATGACTCTGTATGGGTGGAGGATATAACGAAAAATAGTGAAACAGTGGGGGATTTTACGGAATTCGGTTACTATTTGCTAGTTGAAGTGTTTAAGTATTTAGGCCTAAATGCTGATCTTTGTTAACAGGAGGTAACCATGTTTTTAACAATATTTTTACTAGCATTACTGGCAGTGGTATTTATCTTAGTGGATGCAGTATTGGAGATACTTGCAAGTCAGGAATAACACAGAAGAATAGGAGGCGAATGTATTATGAAGGTAGATTTTAAAGACAGCAACACGGTTATACTTGACGATCATTTCGAAATGTCAAAAAAAGATTTTCTGGAACACATTTTTGGGGGCGCGGCAGAGCTTAAAATGCCATCAGCGGTTACGATGCCAAATGAAGCTAAGTCAGCAAAAACTCTTGAGCAGGAAGTCACAAACGTAATGCACGAAATCGGTGTTCCTTCGCACATCAAAGGTTATCAATATCTCAGGGAAGCAATAATGATGGTTGTCAAGGATTTGGATGTTATAAATTCCATTACCAAGCAGTTATATCCGTCAATAGCCAGGGGATATAATGCAACCCCCAGCAGAGTAGAGAGAGCTATCCGGCATGCCATAGAGGTAGCTTGGAGCAGAGGACGGGTTGAAGCAATCGATTCCATCTTTGGGTATACAATTAACCCAACAAAGGGCAAGCCAACTAATTCGGAGTTCATTGCCACAATTGCAGATAATCTCAGGCTCAAAAGAGGCATATCATGACAACTCAAGCAAGCTCAGCAGATGCTTGATAATGCGGCGAACAAATGGCGCATAGACGAAGCGAATTACCGGATACAGGCTGCAAATTCACGGATTCAGGCAATACGATACGAGAAAATGGATTGTACGCAGGAGGTAGCGCTATGAAATTCTATACAAAAGCGATAACTTATACTGAAAAAAATCTTGGGAAAGTGCCGTATGAGGACCTGATGAACAGGCTCACTATTGCCAAGCTCATGGATGAGTTTATTGGTTCTCTCCGGAAAGCCGCAGGAGGGAATAGCCGTGGATAAAAAGCGTTTCTTTTCAATGTTATTTATCGCAATACTCGTAACTGCCATCCTAATTGACATGGGCAGGATGTTTGAAGGCGGCGAATCGGTTTTATGCAGGGTACTTGTCTATGCTGCGCTCGGTTTGATTATCATTGTCGGGCTGCTATTGCTTGTACTATGGGGAAGGGAATTCTGGCAGGATTACAAGCAGGATAAATTGGAAGAGGCAGAGGAGCAGAATGAGTCGGTGGATTTTGTAGGTGTTAAACAAGATAGTATCGACCTCTACGACAATACAGGACATGTCAAGGAATTAGGGCGGGAATTGCGGGAGCTAACTCGGAAAGGAAAGAAGGGGCAAAAAGAGGAGCAAAAAGAAAGCCCTCGAAAGGGCTAAAGAAAAATATGTATCTGCCAAGATTATACAATAGCGGGGTGTAATATGCAAGAGGTTAATGCAATAATTGACAGCAAGTTCAAGAAGATAATTAAAGATCTCGATTATGTTGGAGCAAAGAGACTCAGCAGGGATGCGGTTCAGCGAAATCTGGACGAGTTGAAAGTGGAGCTTGCAGATTTCTTCACGGCAGAAGCAGATAACCTGAAGAATCGGCTGGTAATTAACAAGTTGCAGACTTTGGTGGATGAATTCAAGGGAATGGCAGAAATACAGGAGGTTCCAGCAGGAGGTTCCAGATGGTATTTGAAAAGCTTAAGGAACTGATTGTTGAGAACATGGGTTGCGAAGAAGATGAAATTGCCTTGGAAACAAGATTCATTGATGATCTGGAAATGGAGGCGAAGTTATTGAAATATTGTTCAAAGTGTAAAAAGGTATACCATGATGGCATTAACTGCGAATGTTTAAACGAAAACATTCCGTATAGTTATAAGCCAACTGTGATGAATTCACTTGATTGTGAACCCGTTTGCAAATGCGGTTCAACTGTAGACTTGAAATACCATGAATTTAAGAGCTGGAAACATATTGGTATCAGCGATGACCCGGCATATTGCACATGTGCTGAGTGCGACAGAAAACGGCAGGCGCGCATAGACCGCGAAGATTCCATGAAATACCTTATCATCGACAACTATCAGGGTGAGAGCAAGTTTTGCGACAGTATAGATGAGGTTGAGGAATTCCTTAAATATTATTCTGAGGATTCAGATAGAGATTCAGGTCCGATTGATGATGTTCTGATATTGAAATTGGAGCCATTGGAGCAAAGAAGCTTGAAAGAAGCCGATTTTAAGCCCCAAAGAGAATATACATCGGGAGGCTACCAGAATAGGCAGGAGCCAAATACTCACATTGTTATCTGGGACGGCGAGATTTTCAGAGTTGAGAACGTTATGGTTCCAGCACTTGAATATGACGGAGGGAGGTCAATTTCATGGTAGAAGAGGTTAAGATAATCCGCAATGATAGAGGACTTGATTTCAGGAGGATAGAGCAGTTTGTCAAAATGTTTCAGGAAAAGTGCCAGAAAAAATCTTATGCCATTGACAGGCTTAAGAATTCAACGGAAAAGGCACGTAATGAATCTGCATTTGAGCATTTTGGAATTGCTGCAGAGATTGAAGCTATAAAGGCTATTGATGCTCAGATTGAGGTATTGAAGAAACAACAGAAGGTTCATGAAGAAAAAGTCAGGGACTTCACCCAGGGCAAGGAAAAGCGCTACAACAGTTATGACGATATCCGGGAAAATAGTCCAATTCAGAATTTCATAAACGAAGGACTTGAAGTTTATCAGGAAAAGAGGGATGAAGTTTGGTCGCTCAACCAAATGCTCTCAAACGAGCTTTGGTATGCGAAGGATCCGGAACAGGCAATTGAGATAATTCAGAAGTTTGAAGTGATGCTGAATGAAATTTCATTGGAGGAACCTGCTATATGAGCTTAACAACAATCACCAAGAACTGCCGTGAGTGCAGCAAAACATTCAGCCTGACTCCTGAAGAGCAGCAGCATTTTATAAACAAAGGCTTGTCAGAGCCGATACGATGTCCACGTTGTAGAGAGAAAAGACGGAGCATTGAGGTTCTTACCTGCAAAGACTGCAACAATGACTTTGAGTTGAACGAGTTGGAGCGGGAGTTTTACGAGAAGAAGGGTTATAAACCACCGAAGCGCTGTCTTACTTGCAGACAAGAGAAACGTGAGAGGGAGGCAGCTGGCGATGGCAGGGGAGTCTATCATAAAAATCAAACAGAATAAAAAGGGTGTTTCGATTGAATTCAAAAACATCAACATGAAGCCCGAAGAGTTGCATAAGGCGATTGAGGATGTCAGGAAGGGGCGACTGGGAAGTGAAGATTATAGGTGAATCCAGGAATGGATATATCTTGGAAGTTTCAAAGGATGAAGTTGCTAATCTTATCGGCTACAGTAGCCAGTACAATACAAAATATAAGCCGCTTTCGGTGGGCGACGAAGTTTTGGTTAGCAAGATGTTTAGGCAGCTTTATGATTTGCAAAATAACCAGCCCGAGTTACAGAAAGTCGTTGGGACACTCAGAAATTTAGCTGATTTGTTGGAGCCGATTTGTCCAGTTATCGAAGCTCAGATCAAGGAGGCTGCCAAATGAGCATGATACCGTTAAAGAGTGCTGAAAAGGAAGCTATAGTTGAAGTATTGAACGAAGAGATAAGGCAATACCGAGAAACATTATCAAAGCCAGACGTTGAAGGTGAATCAGCAAATAATTCAAGCCAGAGAAGATGGAAGTGCACTCAAAAGCTGGAAATATTGGTAGCAGCATTAACGAAGATTGAAGTTCAAGATACGGAGGCGGCGAAATAGATGGATTGACTGCATTTATCCGCACATCCTAAACTGTAAAAACTGTGTAGATGCTGAAAACTGTACATCATCTGCAAAAGTCGTTTATGATATACCGGAAACCGAAGCAGTGCAGGTGACCAGAGCAGAAAAGGAAAAGTATGTCGCTGAAAGCATATCCGAGCTTGAACACGTTGAAATTACGGAAGCTTTGAAGGCTGAGATTACCATGTTGTCTGATGCTGAGCTGGATGAAAAAGTTGACTGGGCGTATTACCTTGAAGGGAAGTGAAGCGATGAAGCACGAATGTGATAGATTAAATCAGACCATTGAAGGTATTAAAAAGCAGTTTCCGCATTATAAGAATATTGCACCACCGATAGAATTGCTGTCGGGTAAGATGTATTTGACATTTACAGCAGATAAGCCGCACGGAATCAAGATGAAGCAAGTTGATGTTGCGATGTTATTGTCGAGATGCCCGTTATGCGGAGAGAAATACGAGGGGGGTGATGAAGATGGACGTTAAAATCAGTCCATGGAAGCCAGGTGACTCAGGCTTCCTCTGTATGCCGATGCAGAAGAATGTCCCAACGCCCATGCAAAAGGATTGGAAATTAGTCGAGTGCCCAAAGTGTGAAAAGGGTTGCTGGGAGTCGGACTTGCATAGAGAGTTAGTGAAGGAGAATCCAGAACTTAAGGCTGCATGTACAGAATGTGCATTAAGGGCAGGTGTGGGTAAATGAACAAGTTTCAAAAGGAGATTGATGGGGCAATTGAGCAATTGGCCAGAGATAATCATTGTAGGGTAGACAATTTGGAATATATGGTTATCAGACGTGAGAATGGGTTTTGCGTGATCACTAAAGAGGGCTTCAACGGATTTAATGCCAAAAAAAGAAATAAGCTCTTTGGCAAAAGAAGGAAGGCTAAGGCAGTATAATGCCGGAACTGTTTTGTAATCGTCAAGAATGTTTGAAATGGCTAAGTCCATGCATTTATAAATATCAGTTTCATTCAAAGTGGTGTTTGAATTTTATAGAAAATAAGAAGGGGGTTGGGGTATTGGAACTAAGATTAAATTGTTTGAAAGAGAGTAATTTCAAAGGTATTAAAGTATTTGAATTAAGAGTTAATGGTAAAAATGCCAGTGTACTAGGCGACAATGGAACTGGCAAGACGTCAAATTTTGATGCCTTCAAGTGGCTATTTTTTGGAAAGGACAGCTCTGATCGGTCACAATTTAAGTTAAAGCCACAAGATTCAGACGGTAACGACATCCATAATCTTGAGACTGTAGTAGAGGCAGAACTTCTTGCTGATGGTAAGCCTCTTAAGGTTAAAAAAATGCAAGAGGAAAAGTGGACTAAAAAACATGGAGCAGAAACAGAATCGCTTACTGGCAACACTATATCATATTGGTGGAATGAAGTTCCTGTAAAAGAAGGCGAGTTCGCTCAGAAAATAAAGGAACTTATTGACGAAAACATTTTCCGCATGATAACTGATTGCATGTACTTCAACACTAAGGTATCTTGGCAGGACAGACGTAAAATACTCATGGATATTTGCGGAGATATGTCGGACGACGAAGTTATAGCTTCCGATAAAAAACTTGCAAGATTGACGACTATTCTTTCAGATCACTCCATTGATGATTATAAAAAGATTCTGGCAGAGAAAATCAAGGGACTTAAAGTGGAAAAAGATAAGCTTCCCGGCAGGATTGGTGAAAACCACAGGACATTACCACAGATAGAGCCGGATTATTCTGCGGTTGAAACTGAATTAAAAGGTTATAAAAATCAGATGGCCGGTATTGAACTTGAAATGACTAATGCTACAAATGCTGCAAGTGCTTATCGTAAAAAACAGCAAGAGTTATATGGGCTAAAAGGCAAACTGGACAGCGCAAAAACAAGGATTGACAATTCGGCCAATTCCGGTAATAAAGAGCTTGTTACCGAGAAATCCAAGTTGAATAATGAGAAATTCAAGATTGAATCTGATGTAAATGGCTACAAGACTAGGATTGAGCAGAATAAAAGGCTTGTTGATGGTAACTCAGTCGAGCGACAAAAGTTACTTGCTGGCTGGAAAGAATACACTGAAACAAAGGCTGCTCAGATGGCTTTGGAGTTTACTGAGCCTGATGAAAATAACTTCTCTTGTCCAATGTGTGGTCAGAGTCTTCCTGAAGACGCTAAGGAATCTAAGCTTGAGGAAATGCGGACTAAGTTTGAAAACGGAAAGGCTAATCTGATTCTGTGGGCAGACGAGATGCTTGCCAAGAACAAAGCCAGTGGCATTGCATTGAAATCAAGTACTGAAACTCTTCAGAAAGCCATTGTAGACTATACTACTAAGCAGACAGAATCTGAAACAAAACTCAGGGAGATAGAAAACCGCCTTGCGGATATTGATGTTGTTTTGTCGGAGCCTACAATAACGCCGGACTATGCTGCTGATGGAGAATACGCTTCTTTGCAAAAGCAGATTACGGATTTGCAGACGGAGCTGAATAAGCCCATTGAAGATACTACAACTGCGTTGCTTCAAAATAAACATGAAATCCAAGATAAAATTGATACCTGCAATAAGACACTCAATAATAGGGCAACCGTCGAAAAGACCAAAAAGCGCATCGAGGAATTGAAGGCTGAGGAAAAGAGAGTTGCTGGGCTTATAATTGAGATGGAAGGTCATAAATATCTGTTAGATCAGTTCTTGATCACAAAAGTGAATCTCATGGATTCTAATATCAACAGTCGGTTCAAGTACGTCCGGTTCAAAATGTTCAATCTGCAGGTAAATGGCGGTGTGGATGAATGCTGCGAAGCTATGGTCAATACCAATGGTTCGTATGTGCCTTTTCCAGAGGCAAATCACGCAGGTAAGGTTAATGCTGGCCTCGATATTATAAATACGTTATGCACCTATTATAAGGTTACTGCGCCAATATTTATAGACTTCGATGAATCAGTTAGTGAACGTGCTCAGTCAAATAGTCAAATCATTTCTCTTGTTAAGCCTGAGACATTTATAAAACTTGATGGAATTTTTAAAGATGCTCTTATGGCACAGCACGGTAGTTATGAGGCTGCTAAGACGTTCTGGAACGATAGGAATAAAACATTGAGAGTGGAGATGGAGGCATGAAGATAACTGAAATTAATGCATTTATTAAGTTTGTGAAAAACTTAGGCAACTATCAGACACTTGCAGTTGAATCTGGTCTTATTGCTCAGGTTGATGAATCAACAGAAAATGTCCATGCTGCATATAAAGAAGCTTATGACATTGTAAAGGCACAAATAAAGGAAAATGTAAAAAATAAACAGGAGGTAGAGGGATAATGGCAGAAGTAAAAAAGGACACAAAATCAAACCCGGGGACGGATATTGCTAAAAAAGAGGCTCCAAAATTATCAGCGAGTGAGAGATTCACAAATAAGATACTTGCCGAATTCGGTAGCGGCGTTGGGAAAATTGCACTTACTGAATTTCAGAAGAGATTGGCACAAAATTATTTCATTTCTATCGATGCAGCGCTGAAGGCTGCTGAAGTTAAAAGGCTTGTAAAAACCGAAAAGTACAGAGACAAAACACCGGTTACATGGGAATATGTAAATATGGAATCTCTGTCAAGGAATGTTGTGGCATATGCCAGAATTGGCCTTGATCCAGCACAGAAAAATCACATCAATATGATACCCTACAAGAATAATACTACGGAAAAATACGACATTGGCTTCATTGAGGGCTATAGAGGGCTTGAATTAAAGGCTGTCAAATACGGGCTTGATGTTCCGGATGCTGTCATTGTTGAGCTTGTTTATACGAATGATAAGTTTAAACCTATAAAAAAAAGTATGAGTAGCCCATATGAGAATTATGAGTTTGAAATTGTGGACGCTTTTGATAGAGGAACAATCAAAGGTGGATTTTACTACCATGTTTATCCTAAGTTCCCGGAGAAAAACAAGCTTGTCATTATGACCATTAAGGACATTGAGAAGCGCAAACCCAGATATGCCAGTGTTGAATTCTGGGGTGGTGAAAAGGATGTGTGGGAAAACGGGAAAAAGGTTGGTAAGGAGCATGTTGATGGCTGGTATGAAAAAATGTGTTACAAGACTATTTACCGAGCTGCTTATAGCGACACAACTATCGACAGTCAGAAAATTGATGATGATTACCTGAGATTGAAACAAGCCGAGACCGAATTTTCAGAGGCTGAGGTCGAGGAAACAATCAATCAGAACGCTAATAAAGAGTATATCGACATTGAGCCTTCACAGGTAGATGTTGAACTTGAGCCAGAGCAGGAGCAGGATCATGAATCGGTTCAGCAGCAAATTACTATAGATGAAGGACCGGGGTACTAATCAAAGCCGTTTATCTAAGGGATGGAGTACAGAAAAAGCATTTAAAACACCATTTAGAGAGGGGAGAAAACACAATGCGTCTTAAAATTATAGGTTCCTCTTCTCATGGCAATGCTTACATTTTGGAATCCGATACAGGGACACTTTTAATCGAATGTGGAATACCGTTTAAAAGTATTAAAAAGGCTTTGGAATTTGATTTATCAAACATCGTTGGAGCCATTGGAACCCACGCGCATTTAGATCACATGAGAAGTGCAAAAGATATTATATGTGCCGGAATAGACATTTATACAAGTAGGGAAACAATGGACACTTTGGGATTGTCTGGGTATCGTGTTCATCCCATAGAGCCACTCAAGCAGTTTATTATTGAGGACTTTATAATCCTTGGGTTTCCAACTGAACATGACTGCCCTGGCAGTTTGGGTTTCCTGATTCAGTACAATCCAACAGGCGAAAAAACGCTATTTTTAACGGACTCATACTACAGTAAATATCGATTCAAAAATTTATCGTATGTCATGATTGAGTGCAACTATTGTAAAGACATCCTTGATGCAAACATTGAAGCTGGACTAATAGACGAAGGTATGAAGCGCAGGTTGCTTGAATCTCATATGAGCCTTGAAAACTGCAAAAACTTCCTTTCGGCGAACAACCTTAGTAAATGTCGAAATATAATACTTTTGCATCTTTCAGAGGGAAATTCGAACAAAACAAGGATGAAGCAGGAGATAAGTGAGCTGACGGGCATAAACACAGTGGTTGCGAAACCCGGATTGGAAATTGAGCTAGAGCTATACCCATATTAAACTATCTCATGCTCAAATTAATATAGGCACGGGTCTTCGGGCCCTGCCAGTTTTAAGAAAGCGAAGAGTATCAAAAAAAGGGGCAGTATCTTGAGGAATAAGTACAAGGGTATTTGTTACAGGTGCGGAAAAGAAGTGCTTCCTGGCAAAGGCCATTTTGAAAAGATTATTGAGGTTAAAAAGGGTTGGAGAGTTCAGCATACTGAATGTGCCATAAAGTTTAGGGTCACAAAGCAGAATATGTTTGCTAAGTAAAGAAAGGATGATGAGAATATGCCAATAGAAATAATACGCCGTATGGACGGCGAAAAGAGCACGAGGCAGGAAATAAGGCACGAGCATACCCAGTTCAGCATAAACAGTTACGGTCATTTGTGCATTCGGGAGTTTGATGCCCCGCAGCAAGGGCATACATGCGAGTTTGGTGAGTTTAAAAATTGTACTAATAAGGAGGTAGTTGACGCAAAAAAGTGTTGTGGATTCGGTTGCAGCCATTACAAATCAACAATGATACCCGGAGAAGATCACCTTATTGTGCTCAACCAGAAAATCACAGACGGGCTGATAAAGTTCATCTTTGAGAATCGTAGCACGTTTGAACTTAGGGAGTTGTTGAAGGACATTGTGAAGTCAAATTTACCATTTTAAAGGCGGGCGATAGAATGTCTAGACCACAAAAGGAAGGGTTGGATTATTATTACTCTGCATTGAAGGTTGATATCGAAACTGATTTGAATAAGAACCCAGAATTAAAGTGTCGCATAGGCTGGTTCTGCAATAAGTTTATTAAATGGTGCTGTGACCAAAGAATAGTTTACGAAGCAGATATTCACGATGAGGTAAATGAATTTTTTGATCTGTATATTGCGCCCAGACTATACAACATTAATATCGACCTTTGGAAAGAAATATCACATTTGGTATTTAAGCGAGACAATTATACTTGCCATTATTGTGGTCAGGTTGGTGGAATTTTAGAAATTGACCACTTAACACCGATATCCAGAGGCGGCACAAACGACTTAAATAATTTAAAAGCATCTTGCCGCAAGTGCAATAGGCAAAAGAAAGACAAAACTGAACAAGAGTATTTAACATGGAGGAATAGTAAATGAAAGATGCATATTACTTTCCTCACGACAGTAATGCTAGGGGCGATCCGAAAACAAAATTCCTTATATCTGTATATGGAATGAAAGGATATGGAATGTATTGGGTACTAATTGAAGTTTTAAGAGATCAGGATGAGTTTAAGCTTCCGGTAAATAATATCACTCTATCGAGTCTAGCAGATGATTTTAGGATTAGTTTTGATGAAGCAAAAAAATTCATTGATGACTGTATTTATGAATTCACGTTATTAAAAACAGACAGTAAATTTATGTGGTCAGATAGTTTGATTGCTCGTATGCAGAAAATGATTAAAAGCAGAGAAAAAAGAAGTGCAGCTGGTAAAAAAGGAATGGAAAGCAGATGGGGTAATAAACCTGGCGGCGATAACGATGTTATAACAACGTTATGTGAAGACGCTAACACTGTTATAACAAAGGATAACAAAGGAAAGGAAAGTAAAGGAAAGGAAAGTAAAGTATCTATTATATTAAAAGAAGAAGAAGAAGAAGAAGGAGGAGAAGAGAAGAAAAAAAAAGCCGAAGGTGAGCTCTTTAAATTCTTCAATCAAAACATCGGACCTATAACCCCATTTCAATCAGATACTATTTCTGGATACTTGGATGACGGATTGAAACCTGAAATGATTTTAACAGTTTTGCAAGACGGTCAAGGTAAAGATGATATATGGGCTTGGATAAAAACCGTTTTAAATAACTCTCTCCTTCAAAACATTAAAACTTTTGAACAGTACGAAGCTAAAAAGGTTGAAAAGGCAAATAAAAAGAAAAAGGTGGCAGGAGGTGGAGGTAGTGCAGAAAATAAAAGGCGTAATTCAGGGGACGATGGAGAATCAATCGACGGAATTGGTATCGAAGTGTGAGAAATGTGGCGAGAGCCTGCAACTTGAGATAGAAATGTTTGGTGAAATCCACAGAGTACCCAGGATGTGTAAATGTGAACAGGACGCATACCATACCGAAAAGGAACTGCAAAAAAACAAAGAGCAGCAGACAAGGCTTGAAAATCTGGTGAAGAATAGTCTTATGGATGTGACTTTCACCGAAAAGACCTTTGAAAAGTGGGATTTTTCTAAGTGCAGCAGCAAAATGTACAACATTGGCATCAGATATGCAGATAAATTTCTCCAGATTAAGACAGAGGGCATTGGACTCCTGATATACGGGGACCCTGGAAACGGAAAAACATATCTCAGCTGCTGCATAGCCAACCGGCTCCTACAAAACTATACCCCGACAATCTGTGTAAGCATCAATGCTCTTCTCGACCGGATAAAGGAAACTTATAACAAGTGGGGGAGCGAGGCAGAGGCCGACATTCTGCGCGGTTTGGGTAGAGCTGAGTTATTAATAGTAGATGACCTTGGTACTGAAAATCTAACTGATTGGTCCCGAACCACGATCTATAACATAATTGACAGCCGGTACCGTAGCAAGTTGCCGCTGATAATTACCACCAATTTGCAGATTGACACATCAAAAACCGGCGGGATACTGGATGATAGATATGGCATGAGAACCGAAGATAGAATCCTTGAAATGTGTACTCCGATAAAGAATAGCGGCAAGAGTATCCGGATGGAGGAAGCAAAAAGGAAAACAGCAGTATTAAAATCTTTGTTCGAAGATAAAGAGTGATCCGATGGAAGTTGAGCTTGATATGTCTCTGGATGAGTTAGAACTGGAAGAGCGCATTGCGATTATGGCGTGCGACCAAGATGTGAAAATAGTCTGCTACAGCAAAAGTGGACGGGTTGTGGTGAAGGAGGTTTGATTTATGAGCGCATACATATTTTTCACCATTGTCGCGATAATTGGCATTGCAGCAGTCATACTTTCGTCAATAGCCAAAAGGCACATTTCGGATTCTGAAGCTGAAGAGGGCTGTGACGCTTGTAGGTGGTTGCATAAGAGAATGGATAGTGAACCCTGCAGGGATTGTGAGTATGGCGGCGAGTGGGAGCGACAAGATGAATAACACAAAAGCCATTACAAGCCTTAAAGTCGTAAGTGTCTGGTTGAATAACCTGCGGGACGAACGGGACTTGCAGCAGGCAATAAATAAAATTGATGAGGTTATTAAGACACTGGAAGAAGAGGAAAGAAGAGGAGTGAGGATATGAAATATTACAACAATACTGACAATTTTAAAGAGAGGACTCACACCATACGGGTTACATTGCAGAGTGGGGCATATAAAGGACAAATTGCTTACAAAGTAGGAGGTAATTGCTTCGGAAAAACTCTACTAGAATTGGCACCTGAATGCGACAGCCAAGAGGACGTTGGCAGATATGTAGAAAATAATTGTAACTTTCATATTGACGAAGAAAACGAGATTTATTTATTCACTTTAAAAGATGATGAAGGCAATACTTGTGATTTTGAATGTGACGAAAGGGAACTCGAAAGTAACATCGTGGCGGTTGAAATTATAGACTGTGCTATTGATGAAAAGAAGAAATCTTGAGTTAGCTCAACGCATTAAAATCAAACCAGACCGCCAAAATTATACCTAGAAACCATTTTGGGGGCGGAAATAATATCCAGCCACATTAAAGGACAAGACAAGGGGCTAAAATTCAATTTAAGAGCGAGGTCAGAATGAAAGGCACGAAGCATACAGGTCAATATTGTAACTGTAAAACTGAATTATCATCTTGGGATCTCCGCTGCAGTAAGGCATTGGCATACAAAATACCGGTATGCGAAACCTGTATCGCCAAGGAGTATGACAAGACTATTGATGAGCTGCGGGGAGTGTTGGAGGACTATTTTGGAGAAAGGCCGTGCATGGGACTATGAACGAACTATCAAGAAAGCTTATTGATGCAGGTTACATCCCAGAAGAACATAAACTCGAATTCGTCACAGAAGAACACGGGGGATGCAAGAGGGTATATTCAGAATTTGACTGGTCGGGTAGTTGGAAGCAGTTTGAGTATTCGCCTAAATTTCTGCGACACATGGTATTCGAAGCTCCCTGCGGACTGCTAATGGATGGCATAGATAGTTATAGTTATATGGGTTTTATGGGAATTGATTGGTGTCCAGAAAATGACAATTCCACACATGCCTGCCCACATAAGAAGGACGGCTGCCCATTGAACCACGAATATTTACGTTCAGCGTTCGGGCACAAGAGAAACATCCTGCAGTGCGCATTCCACTTCTCCAACAAGGCGTATGACTACGAAAACAGCACAGAAAAGGCATGGGCTGATTATCACAAAATACAGGAATGTAAGCGAAAAGAGTTCTACAGTCGTCTAAAGTGGAATCCAGAAGCAAGATTTTGCGAATGCATTAACTGGGATGATGAAAAGCAGAATTGGACCGCAAGGTATGATCCGTGGAGTTGTGTTCATGGATGTTGGAATGATGTATGTGTGCTGACGGGCAGACGATTGGATGAAAAGAAAGGCAATGTATTTTACGACGCGAAAGTCATCCAAGTATGCCACGATGGAAGTATCTGGGACGGAGAATCACAGATAAGTATTATAAAAGGCAAAAAGATGTTTAAAAGCCCTAAACCAATTGCAATATGTGAAGCCTACGCCAAGCTGTGTAAAGATTTTATTTACGACAGGGAGAAAAATAAGTTTCATCAGCTACTATTCTTCCACAAAGATGCTTCGGTTGAAGTTCTGAACGTCCGGGTCGAATTCAGAGAAAGCAGGGACTTGTTGCAGGATTTACGGGATGTTAGAGAGGGGATAAAGATTACCCATGCCAGTGACGAAATTAAACTTTCGGCGGAAGCCAAAAGAGAGCGGCGAAAAAAGTACCAAGAGGCTAAACGTGCAAGGAGTGAAAAGCGGCGGGTTTATAAATGGAAACGGCTTCTAAAGGACGATGAATACTTTGCGAAAGAGACCAAGGAAAACGGATGGACACAGCCTGAGTTAATGCGGCAATTTTTCGAAAGGGAGCTTAAGAAACGCGGGATTGTAGTTGAACAGAAGCCGGCAGTTGAGCAGTTAAGTTTATTTTAAATTAGAGGTCACAAATGTATTTAAATCAAGAGACAAAAGAAATAACTTTAGGTAGCTTGTTTGACGGAATATCGGGGTTTCCAGAAGCTGGGCGCAGGGTTGGCATAGTTGCAAAATGGGCAAGTGAAATTGAACCGTTCCCAATGAAAGTATCTGCTATCCGATTCCCGGACATGGAACAATTAGGGGATGTCACAAAAATTAACGGTAATAACATTGATTCTGTGGATGCTGTGACATTCGGAAGTCCTTGCACAAGGCTATCAGTAGCAGGCAAGCATGATGGTTTTGACATTACTTTTGAGTGCATTGCCGAAGGGGAGAAAAAGCCCCACTACACCAATAGAATCAGGGCCACAGATAAATACCAGTACTTATACGAAGATATCTGTCCAGTATTCGGTAAGAAACTTACAGAAACCAATGAAAGTGCTTTGTTCTTTCACGCAATACGGATAATCAGGGAAATGAGGTCAAAACATGGAGCAAATATCACTATTCGACCTAGATTTGCAGTTTGGGAAAACGTCCCCGGAGCCTTTAGTTCGAACAAAGGTGAAGATTTCCGGGCGGTCCTCGAAGAAACAGCCAGGATTGCAGACGAAACCGTTATTATTCCTGGACCTCCGAGGGGGGGCAGATGGTCAACAGTCGGCTGCATCATGGGAAGTGGTTGGTCAATTGCCTGGAGAGTCTTGGACGCTCAATACTGGGGAGTCCCCCAGCGTCGCCGTAGAATCTTCCTTGTCGCAGATTTTGGAGGACAATCCGCACCCGAAGTACTTTTTAAGCGCAAAGGCCTGCGCAGGCATCTTGCGAAGGGCGGAGAAGCGAGGGAAGGAATTGCCGGAGATATTGAAAGAGGCATTGGAAAGGCAATCGGTGTAGATGTATATAATTTTACCGAAACAGGGGATAAAGCAGCCACACTAAATGCAACAAGCGGCAATTCATCCACTCATTCGGGATCGTCAGTTATGTATAAAGAATCAGGAGAATGTCTAACTCCATGGGATGTGCAAAGTAAGAGAATACATAAGGTAAGTGGCAAATGGCCGACATTGTATAGCCATGAAGGTGGAGGCGGAGCACACGGATATGCGGCAATTCCCACTAATGAGGCAGCGTGGGATTGTAGGGGAAAAGGTAGCGGGGCAGTAGCAGGAACGCTGAACGGAAACCAAAACAGGGTTTCAGATTTTACAGCAATAACATGTGCACCAAAAGTCTATGGTATATGCTCAGACGCCTCAAACTCAATGAAGTCAAGCAACCCACACAGCGGAATTTATGAAGCCGAAACAAGCCGAACGCTTGACCAGAACGGCGGAAGTCCGGCTTGTAATCAGGGTGGCATGGCGGTAGTACAATCGGTATGTGCCGGTTTCAATGGATTCAAAAGTGTATCGGGTAGCATTCAGTATCAAGAGGATAAGGCAGCAACACTTGAATCTAATATGCCGGGGAACGTAATCAACTGTCAACCTTCCGGGATATCTGGCACAGTATCAAGTAAGTGGGCAAAAGGCACAGGCGGACCGGCAGGGGATGAACATTATAACTTAGTGATTGATAAGATTGCACACCCATTATCAGCACAGCCACAAACGAGACATAGACTCGATATGGATAATGTGGTCTGCTCGGTAGATTGCCGAAACCTTTGTGAAAATAAAGAAATATCAGGCACATTACAAAGCAAGTCAAATGGCGGTCAATCACTGAATTACATAAATCCGGTTATCGCTCCAACACTTGATGCAAACATGGATAAAAAAGGGGGTAGCCACCAGTGGGTAGACCAATATGGGGAATTTATGGCGCATTATTCAGTCCGTCGCCTCACTCCGCTTGAATGCGAAAGACTCCAAGACTACCCGGACGGATGGACGGACATACCTGGTGCAAGTGATTCAGGGAGATATAAGGCTTTGGGCAATAGTGTTGCGGTAGTTTGCCCGGAATATGTTCTGGAAGGGATAAAGGAAATTATTTTACAGGAGGTCACATTATGAAAATCTCAATCGACAAATCAATTCTCGTTTCGGCGCTCGACACAGTCACAAAAGCGGCATCCGGCAAGACTACGTTGCCAATTCTCGAAGGTGTTTTACTTGAAACCACATATAACTCGCTCTGTCTGACTCGCAACAACACAGATATAGCCATAAAGCTCAAGGTGGATTGTGAGGTTATCCAACAGGGCGCAGTAGTCGTTAACGCCAAGCTATTCAGCGACATAGTCAAAAGGCTACCAGACGAAGAGATTGACATTTTGACGACCGACAAAAAGATGGACATCGAAGCCGGACAGACCCATATGGAAATTGCAATAGTGCCCGCTGGCGGATTCCCTGCAATGCCGGAAGTCAAGGTAAAAGCAAGCTTTGAAATTGAGCAGCAGACACTCAAAGAAATGGTCAATGGCGTCGCTTTCGCGGTGTCAGAGGACGAAAACAGACCTTCATTGACAGGTATATGCATTAACATCAAGAATGGACAACTGGATGTGGTCGGCATAGACGGCTATATGGCAGCATGGCACAAGATGTCTACTGATTTGGACGATATACAGATTCTGCCTAAAGGAAAGGACTTCGATAGTATCTGCCGACTTCTCGACAAGGGACCGGTGACAATTTCGGCGAGCGACAATCTTTGCGAATTGGCAACCGAAAATATGCGGGTGACTCTGCGGGTGGTTACTGGTGAGTATCTGAATTATAAAGGCATTATACCTACGGAATTCGAAACAACTGCTAAAATCAAAACCAAGGATTTTCAGCAGACACTTGAAAGGTCGCTTCTCTTCCGTGAGCAATCGGAAGGCAAATGTAGAGGTGCAATGATTATAAATGTAACACAGAAGGGTTTTAAGCTCACTCTATCAGGCGGCAATGGCGTATTCGATGAAGATTTCACAGCTGATGTTAATGGGGGCGATTTGCGGATTGGTTTTGACCCGATGAAGATTTACGATTGTCTGAAGCGGATTGAGGACAAGGAAGTTAACTTGAAGTTTACAACGAATGTCGGTCCATGCGTGATTGCTCCGGTTGAGGGCGATGGATATGTTTACATGGTGCTGCCGGTGAGGACGAATTAAGTCGAGCGACGTAAAATTTGATTTGGTGGGAGCAAATATGAAATCTATACTGAAGTACCCGGGTTCGAAATGGAGAATTGCACCATGGATTGTAAAGCACATACCCGAACATCACAGTTATGTTGAACCTTATGCGGGAAGTTTAGCGGTTTTGTTCAACAAGGAACCGAGTGCAATTGAAACAGTGAACGACCTTGATGAAAACGTGACAAATCTATTTCAATGTATCAAGAAAGATAAAATCAGGCTTGCAGAACTTATAACACTTACACCTTACAGCCGCAAAGAGTATGATACGACTTTTGAAACTCCGGTACCTGAAGATGAATTCGAAAGGGCAACAAGATTTTTAATTCAACTCTGGCAGGGGCACGGGTTCCGCACAAACGGCTACAAGGTTGGCTGGAAAAACGATGTCCAAGGTAGAGAAAATATGTATGCAGTTTATAACTGGTACCGGCTGCCGGAATGGATAATCGGTATCGTCGACCGCCTAAAGCAGGTACAAATTGAGAACCGTCCCGCACTGGAAGTTATAAAACGATTTTGGTACTCAAATGTATTCATGTACCTTGACCCACCGTATCCGCTAGGAACACGAATGGCAAAGCAGTATAAGCATGAAATGACGGATGATGAGCATGTGGAGCTACTTGAAACTATGTTGCAGTTCCCTGGTAAGGCAATAATATCAAGCTACGACAATGACATGTATAATGACCTGCTAAAAGACTGGCACAAAGAAAGCACACAAGGGTATGCGGAATACCACGGGGCAGATAGGCGGGAAGTTATCTGGATGAACTACGAACTTCCACAAGATAACCAATTAAGCTTATTTTAGGGATGTGAGAATATGGATAAATTCACTTGGAATGAACTGTTTAAAGCTTCAACAGCAAAGCGCAAGGCAATGTGGAAGCAATTTAAAAATGAACATCCTAACATGGCTGAACAGTGGAGTGACGACGAAGCCTGCCGAGAAGATATAGCCTGCGAATGTCTATCAGGCGGTTGGTGCAAATACGTAAATCTACCATGCGGAGTTAATCCATACCTCACGCCGAGAACTGGAATGACAGGCATGGCATGTATGGGAATGAGACCGCAGCAACAACTAAGCTTATTTAGTGAGGCATAGAAAGAAAGGCAGATATAACAATGGAATTATACCGTGACCATTTCCAAAACTACAAACGCTATAGCATCCCAAAGGCACAGCTAATAATCGCGGATATACCCTACAACATTGGGGTAAACGCCTACGCTTCAAACCCGAGTTGGTATAAAGACGGCGATAATAAAAACGGCGAAAGTGAGCTTGCAGGCAAATCATTCTTTGACACTGACAAGGATTTCAGGGTACCGGAATTCATGCATTTTGTTTCAACTATGCTAAAGAAAGAACCAAAAGCAACCAGACAAGCAGGCTGCATGATAGTGTTCTGTGAATTTGAACAGCAGTTTATGCTTATTGAAGAGGGTAAGAAGTACGGCTTCAATCATTACATTAACCTTATCTTTAAAAAGAATTATTCGGCGCAGGTCCTAAAAGCCAATATGAAGGTAGTTGGTAACTGTGAATATGCACTACTTCTCTACCGTGAAAAACTACCTAAATTTAACAATGACGGCAAAATGATATTCAACTGCATGGACTATGTCCGCGATACCGAAACACCCAAGATTCATCCAAATCAGAAAAGCCTGCCAGTCATTAGAAACCTAATCAATATCTTTACGGATGCCGGTGATGTAGTAATTGACCCAACCGCCGATAGTGGAGTTACGTTATTAGCCGCTGAGCAGTTGGGGAGGAAATCATACGGCTTTGAGATTAAAAAAGAGTTTGTTGAGGGGTTTCATTCTATGCTGGCGAAAAATGTACAAATTACTGTTTTCCAACAGGAATTGACTAAAAAGACAATGGGAGCAGTAGTGGAGCAATTAGACTTATTTCAATCTGACTCAAATCCCGAAAGGGCTGAGAATAAATAAAGCGAAAGGAGATTTCTTGATGAAATACGCAAGGTAATACTGTCATTTTAACTTAATAAGGGGTGGCTGGACCGCCCCTGCAAATTACCGAAAGGTTGATATATAGGAGGTTACGATGTTCGACAAATCACAAAAGCAATTCACAACCGAATTTGGACCGGATGAAATAATTGAGGTCACTGACCTGAACTTCAAAGGTTCAAAAGGCTATGTAAGCAAAATCATCATAGACCGCAATGGCATCTGGTATGAGGTTATTTTGACAGAGATTGTGAATCGCAGCAAAGGCATATTGAAACCGGAAAAGATTCAGTATTTGGCAGGAATGTTGAAGTCGTTGGAGGTGTGAAATGGAAAGATCAATATTATTCAATACAAGAATGACACAATTGATAAATGCAGATTTAAAGTGGCAGACAAGAAGACTGATAAAACTTCCTTCATGGTCAACAGGAGATTGGAACGATTTTGAGACAGATGGTAAAACAGCAGAAATTATCTGCAAAGACACTGGATGCCAAGCGGTAATAAAATGCCCATATGGCAAAGCTGGGGATGTTATGTGGATCAGGGAAACATGGTGCCGTTTTCCAATGAACGCCCCTGATGACATGGGTGAGAATATCTACTACAAAGCTTCACAGAAAGACTCTTCGTTAACTGAAGAAATAATGAAAGTAAACGATGTACACTGGAAACCTTCGATTCACATGCCTAAAGCCATATGCCGTACCCGCCTGGAAATAACCAACGTCAAAATCGAAAGGCTGCAGGACATAACCGAAGAAGATGCAAAAGCTGAGGGTGTAGATTTTTGTACTCCAAGCCATCGACATGAAGGCTGGAACGATAGATGGATTTCTGGATACTGCCATGACTGCGCTTGCTATGATCCGATGACACAAACGCGCCCACGATGTTATCATCGCACAGAAGGTGAGGCACCGCGCTTTAGATATTCAAGCGGATGTAATAGTGGCTTTGAATTACGAGACGATTCCGTACCAGAACCTTACAGACTTAAGTTCTCATGCTATTGGGATGAGCTTAATGCAGCGAATGGCTATGGACATGGATGGGCACAGAATGATTATGTGTTCGTTATCTCTTTCGAGAAGGCGAAGTCATGAGTTGCCCAGCCAAAAGCGCGGAGGTCACGCGCAGGATATGTGAAATATTTTATCCTTACGGCTGCGGAGCGAAGTGCAATAATCTCTATAAAAGGTGGACAGAGATAGAGGAAGAAGTCAAGAGACTGGAAAGCGAGGATTTATAATGAAAAAGTTGCTCATATCATTAACATTTTTAATCGGGATCATAATGCTTTGTGGCATATCAGTATCTGCCGAAAGCTATACAGTCAAGCAGGGCGATACATTAACGAAAATAGCAAAGCAGCAATTGGGAGATTCCAGAAAATACACGAATATATTTGAGGCTAACAAAGACAAAATAAGCGACCCCAACAAGATTTATATTGGGATGGTGCTACTGATTCCCGAAAAGCCCGTGTCCGTTTCTCGAGGGATTACAGAGATTGCAGAAACTGTTATATCTACAATGGATTTGCGAGAGCCTTGTGGTTTGACAGCAGAACAGATTGATATGGGCATCGGTCAGCTTGTTGGTCTGGGTAAATATTTCAAAGCGGCAGAAGGTATTTATCATGTTAATGCAGTTTTGTTGGCCGCAATCGCCATGCACGAATCAGGTGGGGGTACAAGTAGAATTGCTAAGAACAAGAAGAATCTATTTGGTCACGGTAGTTGCACAGACGATCCTTACGCGGCATCAACAACATTTAAGTCGGAAGCAGAAGGAATTTACACAGTGGCAAGGTTGCTGAGCGGGGAGTATTTATCGCCCAATGGCAAGTATTTTGAGGGATATTCTGTCCGAGATATAAACGTGCATTATGCCGAGGACAAAGACTGGTATAAGGATGTAGAAGCTTGGATGAAGAGAATTATGGAGGTTGGGGAATGAAAATACTGCTGATTGACTTTGACGGAAAAATTCCAAATCTGGCCATCATGAAATTGTCTACTTGGCACAAAGCTCAAGGGCATGAAGTATGCTTGAATACTTGCGACAGACCTGACAAGGTCTATGTATCAACGCTGTTTCGATGGAATAGGGAGAAGGTTGAAAAGCTTTTGCAGGTATATCCGTATGCAGATATCGGTGGCACTGGGTGGGATTTGAAAAAGAATTTATTACCTGAGATTGAAGCCTGCAAGCCTGATTATGATTTGTACAAGGTATCGGATATTCTTCCTAGAGTTCAAGGTGGGATAGCAACAAAGGCAAGCAAATTGAAAAAGGCTGAGACAATAATTAATGCCGGAATCGGATTTACGAGCAGGGGATGTATACGCAGTTGTAGTTTTTGTTTCGTGCCACACAAGGAAGGAAAATTTCACCATGTAGGTGAGATTAAGGACCTTATTAATCCGAAAAGCAATGTCTTGATTCTCTTGGACAATAACCTGACAGCGGATCCGGATATCATTGATAAATTGCACGAGATCAGAGATAGAAAACTTGTAGTTGATATTACACAAGGTATTGATGTGAGGTTGGTAACTCCAGATATAGCACAAGCATTGTCAGAGGTCAAACATCTTAGGTCAATACATTACGCATGGGATTTGATGAGTTTTGAACGACAAGTCATGGAGGGAATTAAAACTCTGGCTGAAAGTGTAAAAGTTTGGAAACATCTATGCTTTTTGCTAACAGGATATAACACAACATTTGAAGAGGATATATACCGATTTAGGCAACTTGCAAATATTAAAATAGACCCATACATTATGACTTTCAACAAGGTTTATCCAACGGCCAAGCATCATCATTTTGCAAGATGGGTTAATGGCAGAATTTATAAATCATGTAGCTTTGAAGAATATGAACCATGGGTGAAAGCCCAAAACAATCCACAATTATCTTTATTTTAGGAGGTAGACGAAAGCATGAGAAAAGGCGATTTTGCCGGTACTTACAGCGGAAAACACTTTTACCCACTTGACCCGCGTCCAGAAGATATCTGTATCGAGGACATAGCCCATGCGCTCAGCCAGATTTGCAGATTCAATGGACATACAAAAGTTCCCTATGACGTAGTAAGCCATTCCTGCAATGTTATGAGGCTACTTCAAGAGTGGGGATATAACAAAGAGGTTCAGTTATATGGACTTCTCCATGATGCACACGAGACGTATACAGGAGATATATGGAGTCCATTGAAACATGCTTTGCCGGGATTCAAAGAGATTGAAACTAATATCCAGCGGGCCATATATCGACATTTCGGACTGATTGAACCGTCAACACAGATTGAAATTCCAATAAAAGAGGCTGATAAATATATTCTGGCACTGGAAGCGCGGGAGTTTATGACAAATATTGAGGAATGGCGCTTGGTCGATACAAAGCCGGAAGATAAGCTATGGTACACGAAACCAGGCGCGATTGCGGAGGCGGTGTTTATGGTGAAAATGGATGAATTATTGAGAGAGGCAAGGAGAAGGTAAGAGACATTGTAAAAATAATGCGAAGGAGTGATTTTATGCGATCGATTGTTGAACAGAAAACCACTAAAGTTAAGTTTTTAAAAGAAATCGAGGCCGAAATATCCAACTATGATGGCGAGCTTGGTGAAGATGAAAATCTAATGTCTCTATCGCTATATGAATGTTGTTCATGCCACTGGCGGTTTATCGGCGATGTTGAGCGGTATGGTTACGGGTATGATTCAGAAGGACGGCAAACGCCGGATTACTGTCCGGTGTGTGGCAGAAAAATAGAAGATGAGTTCGCTAAATAATTCACATAAACAGGATAATGTGAAGTAGTTGACAGATACCATTATCACATATCTGCAAGGACAATGGAAGCTTTAGTCAGGCGTGGATTGTTGAGATATACGGAAGGCGTGGAAAATGTGCCAAGCTAAAACAAAATAATGCGGGGTGAGGATATGGAACAGGAACAGATCAAGGCATGGCGTGAGGCTGTAGAAAAGTACAAGGAAACCTATGAGATGCTCTATAACAAAAAGCAGCCTTCTGAAGGAAGAATCGAATCATTCTGCAAAATATACAAGATACCATGGCCGTTGCCGAGATTGGAGGAAACGGAAGAAATAGATCTATTTTTGCCGCCATATGTAGATTTGATTTTTGGCAGCGAGAGTGAGGGCTAGATGATTTCAATTCAAGAAGCACAAAGCAATCCCTTGTTCTTTGACAAATTCATAAGTGAAAACTTAAGACTCGTACATTATTTAGTTAAAAAGTATGACTGCGCTGGAGAATATGATGATTATTTTCAGTGTGGCAGTATTGGACTGATTAAAGCCGCTAAAACATTTAAGTGTGAAAAGGGATTCAAATTTGCAACATATGCATCTCGAATAATAAATAACGAAATTCAGACGTATTACCGGAAGAAGAAAAAGCATTTATACGAAATTTCTCTCGAATCGCCTCTTTCTGAAGATATCAATGGGAATGAATTGACTCTTATTGATTTAATTGAAAGCAGCGAAAACATTGAAATGAATTATCTTGATAAGACAGAATCGAAAGATAAGTTCAGCGATTTGCTCCCACGTTTGTCAGGTAAGTACCGCTCAATATTGAAAATGTACATGGATGGAACACCTCGATGTGATATTGGAGAAAAATTTGGCTTATCGCAATCTTATATCAGTAGAATCATTGGCAAAATTCAAAAGCTCGGACATCAGATTGACCATGAGTATCAAACTGGAGAAAAAGTTAATTTAATGCGATTAGGTAGGAAGGAGACAAATACCATGGAAGAAATTAGATTAAACAAGGCGGTCGCCGAAACCCTTTTAAAAGGAGGTAAATCACCTGACGAAATAGCAGAGGAATACAAAGATCAATTTAGTGGGCAGTCGAGAGTCATTAAAGCTCTTCTGGCAAAATGGGGACTCGTTGAGAAAAAGGTAAAGCCGGAAAAACCTGCAAAAGAAGAGGGGGTTAAAAACGCGGAGGAACGCGGAAGGAAGCTTCGCGAAGATGAGCTTGTTGTTCCTGTTACTAAAGAGTCTTTACTGAGAGCCGAGGTTATGGCCGGTAAGGAATACAAATATGAAATGGGCGATAGGCTAACAATTAAAAGGGGTGAAGATAAACTGCCCTGTACATTTGAAGGATTGCCGAGATTAATTAAGGAACTTCAGGAGATTCAAAGAATGAAGCAGGAAGCTGTATAGAATTGAGGGCGTTATATGACAAAGGCTGAAATAGTAGGGAACAAAATATTCATAGCTTTGCGGAAGATTGACGAAAGGCTAATGCCTTATATCATCGGCTACCTACTAAGGCAATACAAGCGATATGGATTAGCTGATTTGGTGGAAATGGGCTGGAATTGGAAGCCGGGGGGAGAGTGAGCAGCAATGATCTATGTATTAATTATCGCAATGCTTCTATTAGCGATTTTTAATCCTGAGGTAGCATCAAAATTATCAGAGGAGAATTGGAAATTCTTGTTAAAGATTTCGGGCATATGTTTGCTAATATTGCCAATATGGTATGGGGTCAGAGAAATAGTAAAAGAGCTTTCAAAGATTCGTCAGTTATTAGAAAAGAAAGGACAGTGAGGTTTGGATGTGTGACAAGAAGTTATTTGAACTCATGCTTGAAAAGAACATGCGAAGAGAGTTGGCGGGAAACTTCGACAGTATGGAAATGCGGGAATTCTTGCAGAAGGGGATTGAATTGTTTGAAGCAGTTGAAGCCCAACAGCAGCAAATCCGGCTATTACAGGTAGCCATGGCAAAACCCGAGGAAACCAACCGAACCAAGTTAACCATATGCGGCATGGATTTATTTATATGCTATACCGATAGCGAACGTCAGAACGTGATGGAATTGGCACAGTTAGAGCAGTGTAACAAGGAGTTGCAAGAAAAAAATGAACGGCTGCGGGACATGTTGCATTCTTGTGACCCATTCGTTGTTAATCCTGAAAGCGAATGCCAGGAATGTGGTCAGGGAGTTGGTGAAATAGCCTGCATATTCTGCGGGAACTCAATTGAGGCTGGACATGCCGAGGACTGCAAGTATGCGAAGGAGGTCGGGAAGAAATGCTGACATTTGAACAGGGTGAACAACTAATGAAGGAAATTAGCACTACCCCAACTGAGCTTGACATGATGTGGGATGCTTGCGTAAAAGCAGGACATAGTTTGATTGCAAATCTTGATCAGTGCGGGAAAAGTTGGCGTGACTTAAATCCGTGTGCCATTAAGACCTTGCCGAGGGAATATCAAAAGATTGTTAATCCGGAAGGGGGCAGCAAAGGTGAGCTTGATAAATAAAATTTGTGAAACCTGTAGATATCACAGTAATTCAAATGCGGCATTCCCTTGTGTTGATTGTGCATCCCGGGATAAATGGGAGGTTGCCGAGGATATTAGGGTAAGTACGAAGAAGCTGATGGAGATTGAAGTTGAGTTACAAAAAGCTAATGCCGAAATAGAGCGGCTTAGCGAATTGGTTGGCTGTGGTTGCGGGATTTGCTTGGCACATAGCAATATGGTTTGTCCAAAGATGCCGAAACCGGACCACGAAATGCCGGATATACAAGAAAGTGAGGACTGGGATGCAGGAGATTTTGAAGACGCTAAAAAAACTACGGATTAATCCGGTAGATGAAGAATACGACCTTCAATTGGAGATAGCCAGAGTACTGTTGGAAGCCAATATACATTTTAGCAAAGAATATAAGCTTGGAAAAAGAAACCGAGTTGACTTTCTTACGGGAAGCGCATTTGATGATCAAGGCATAATCATTGAAGTCAAAAAAGGCAAGCCCAACAAGCGGAATGTAATCGATCAACTTGAACGATATGCGGCGTTTCCAAAAGTAGGCGGTATTATCCTGGTGGTTGAAAAGAACTTAGATATTCCCTGGGAGATCAACGGCAAACCTTGCATTTCGTTCGGGCTTAATAAACTATGGGGGATTGCGCTGTGAGTATACCGGCATATTTACAGAAGATTGAGACAGCAGATTATTATTACGGTGAATTGAGATACGAAAAGAAAACCGATTCATGGGTAATCGAGGGCGAGCCTTGTGTTGTGGAGGCTGCAAAGAGGATATTCCCGGGAAGTTCAGGAAAAGGCGCAGGGCTTGCCAGATTCAAGAATACAAAACGAATCAACGGGGATCTCAATTGGCTTATGCAGAGATACCCGCTTAAGGTTCCGGATAAATGGGAGCAGTCATACCAGGAGGCAGTTGACCATGTTGTAAAGAGGCAGGAGCTTAACAGGCAGCCTCAGAAGGTTATACCGCCGCTGGAATTCATAGGGCAATTACTTGAGTATCAAAAAGAAGGGCTTGCATTCTTATGCCATAACCGGAGGACATTATTAGCTGACGAAATGGGCACTGGCAAGACGCCCTGCGCAATTGCGTTTTTGTCGATGACCGAAAGTTACCCTGCATTGCTTGTGGTACCGCCTCACTTAATCCGGAATTGGCAGAAAGAGCTTGATAAGTTTGTAAGATTGCCCAAAAAGGTAATTTCGATGTTCGACGATAATAAAGATCAGATCCATGTTATCAAAGGACTTAAGCCTTATAAACTTCCAGAGGCCAGCGTTTATATTATTCATTACTTGCTATTGAGGGGCTGGAAGAATATCCTTCCGGACATGGAATTTAAGGCCGTTATATTTGATGAAATACAGGAACTGCGGCATAGTGGCACTGACAAATATAGCGCTGCTTCTCTTGTCGCTTCCGGATGCGAAAATGTAATAGGCCTTTCTGGCACTCCAATTTATAACCGTGGCGGAGAGATATGGAATGTCATTAATATTTTAGAATATCACTGCCTGGGTGATTGGGATTCATTTACCCGGGAATGGTGCTCCGGATATGGAACCGATGTTGTCATGAAACCTGAGTTATTAAATGACTACCTTAAAAGAGAAGGTTTGATGTTGAGAAGAAGAAAGGTTGATGTTTTAAAGGAGCTTCCACCAAAACGTCGGGTTATCCAGATGATTGATTTTGATACTGGCACATACGGCAAACTTATTCAAGCAGCAGTTGAAAAGGCAAAGAGCATTAATGGAATAAGTGATTATTTTGAAAAGGGTAGATTGACAAGAGATATTGTCAATGATTCTCGTCAGGCCATTGGTATTGCAAAGGCACCTTACGTGGCTGCATTTGTTAAGATGCTTCTGGAGGCCGGGGAGAAGGTTCTGCTATTTGCTTATCACCATGCGGTTCACGATATATACACAAAAGAGCTTAAAGAATTCAATCCTGTAAGAATTACAGGTCATGAAACCGGCACCGAGAAAGAAAAATCAGTTGAGGCTTTCATGGGTGGTAAAACAAATATTGTTATTATTTCATTGAGAGCAGGATCCGGTCTTAATCTTCAAAGAGCAACGTGTACAGTAACGGGTGAGCTTGATTGGTCACCTGCTGTGCTAAGCCAATGTGAGGATAGATGCATTGCAGAAGGGCAGTTAGTTTATACGAAAAATAATGGGCTTATACCTATTGAGAATGTTGAAATTGGGGATGAGGTAATTTCACATACTGGTCAGTTTAAAAAAGTATTGGGCAAAATGAAAAGAAACCATCGTGGATTAGTCACAAGTGTCAATTATTTCAGATACAATAATCCACTAATATGCACACATGACCATAAGATTCTTGTCTTAAGAGACTGTAAAGACGAACTTGAATGGGTAGAAGCAAGCAAAATACTTCCGAGAGACTTTGTTGTCATGCCATCATATTTTTGTGAGAATGACATGGAATATATTAAAATGCCAGAAGAAATACAACACAAGAATGTATCGTTAACAAAAGGCCATTTGAATGGGAGGTTTGTTAATATTCCTAAAAAAGTAAAAATCACTGATGATTTATTATTTCTGTTCGGATGGTATCTTGCTGAAGGGTTCGCAAATTTAAACGATGGCAAGGGAAAGTTTATATCATTATCTGGACACAGAAAAGAAATTGGAATACTTGAGAGACTTGGAACTTATATAACACAGGAATTTGGCGTGTCGTATTCTATTCGAGTAGAGAAAAATTCAGCGGAAATGAGAGCATATTCGGTTGATTTGGCAAGGTGGTTTAGTTTTCTATTTGGGACTAATGGCGAAAATATGCGGGTACACCAATCAATAATGGCACTGCCGAAAGAAAAGCTTCAAGTTCTTTTAGATGCTTATATAGAAGGTGATGGATATTCAAGAAATAAACAAAAAGAATATGTAAGTATCAGCAAAACACTTGCATATGAAATGGCTCTGGTTTCCATAAAATGTGGGAAAATTCCATCATTAAGAGAAGTTCACAATGATATTAATGCAGGTCAGTGGATTGGCGGTTTTACTGAAAATTCTAATCCAGACAACAAGAGACTTAACAAGAGAGATGAAAGTTTTATATATCAGCCAGTTTCTAGTGTTGAAACATACTTGGATAAAATCACTGTCTACGATCTTGAAGTTGAAGATGATCACTCTTTTGTCGTTGGACAATGTGTCGTCCATAACTGTCACAGAATTGGCCAGGAGGATTCATTACTTTGTTATTACCTTGTAGCCGAAGAGGGAACTGATGAAATCATGCAGGAATTTCTAGGATTCAAGATTAGCCAGTTTGTTGGAATTATGGGCGACCGACCAGAGACAGAGGAAGATAGAATGCTTGCTCAAGGCAAAGCAACGGAGCACATGAATAAAATTGTTGAAAAATTGAAAGGTGGAAAGGGACATGCAGAAAGTACCAAAATGTAAAGAATGTGAGTATCACAAGCGAAAAATGTTCTTTACGTCAGACAAACCGTATCACGATTGTGTTTTTAATTGCAAAACTATTTGCTATGGCGATAAGTTGCCAAAAGCAAGACCGTCATGGTGCCGATTAAGAAAGATTAAGGGTGATAAAAATGCAAACAAAATATGAGTATTTAGTCTTTGAAAAAGCCGCACAGCAGCCACCGAAAACATCAGCATGGGAATGCAAGAACGCCAAAAGTGGGACCGTGCTGGGGATAGTCAAGTGGTATAGTGGATGGCGGCAATATTGCTATTTTCCGACAGTGCAGGCGGTTTATAGCGCAGGATGTCTGAAGGATATCACGGATTTCATGGAAAAATTAAAGGAGAGTGAAGTTAAATGATTAACAAATTAAGGCTATGGCTTATCAAGAAGCTGCTTAAAGAATCAGACGGATATGTTAACCTGGGGCTATCGGAAGGTGAGTCAATCAATTTTTACTATGATGAAAATATCAATAAGTATGTGCTTGGTCAAAGGTGCGGCAATTTCTACTATGCTCAATTAAAAATATGTGGCTTATGTTTCTATATGTCAAGATATTTGGATTGGTCAGATACTCACAAAGAGCCAAAGATCGTTCCGTTCAATAGATGGATATACGGAGTTTTGGAACAAATTCATGAGGAATATGTGTCAATGCGGGGTAATGACAAATGAACACATACGCGATTACCAGACACAACCACACAACAACAGCATTCGGGAAAACTGCCGGGAAAGCCAAATATAACGCATATATAGAATCAGAAAGCGGGTACGAATTCGGGGACTGGCTTCAGACTATTGAATCGTGTAGACTGGAGCATAAATTTAGACCATCGGACTTATTTGGAGACATTAATGATTTTAATTACATGAAGCAGCGAAGGGACATTGATTTTGCCTATATTGGTCAGAAGGTCGAGGTAGACAGGAAACCAGGTATTATTGTTGGTGCTTCCAATATGTCGTTGAATCTTGATGTATGTTTCGACGGTGAGCACTGGAAGTCAAACTGCCATCCATGGTGGCGGGTAAAGTATTTCGACAATAAAGGGAATTTGATTAGAGAATTTGGAGATTGAGAGGCGGGATGAATAATGAGTTTTAGACCGATATATGAGCCTAGAACAAGAGCCAAGGAATACAGTGATTTTGCTATAAACATTTATAAAGGCTGCGACCATGGCTGCAAATATTGTTATGCAAGGGGTATGGCAGAAAGGTATACACCAAAGGAATGTATTTGCAGTTTCAGTAAACCAAAAGTCCGAGAGGGAATTGTAAAAGCCGTAAAAAATCAGTTATCAAGCGGTAAATGCATGGGCAAAAAGATTTTATGCTGTTTCGTGTGCGACCCCTATCCCGCAAATATCGGGACTATTGCAACCCGTGAAATAATGATGGCTATTAAGGCTGCAGGTGCGAACTTCTCCATTCTCACAAAGGGCGGTGTAAGAGCAAATAGAGATTTTGATTTATATGGACCAGGCGACAGTTTCGGCAGCACATTGACCTTTACGTCGTCCGACGACAGCCGCAAATGGGAGCCGAATGCAGCAATCCCCATGAACCGGATAGCAGCTTTGAATTTTGCACATCAGCAGGGAATTAAAACTTGGGTTTCCATGGAGCCGGTGATTGACCCTGAGCAAACATTGGAGCTTATCAGGCTGACTCGTGGATATGTTGATTTGTACAAAGTTGGCAAACTGAATTCGGATAACTGTCGAGGCAGCGAGTATTACGAGGAGTTGAAACAAATTGAACGGACGATTGACTGGAAGGGGTTTGGGGAGCAGGCGGAAGCTTTGCTGAAGGGGTATGGCAAAGAGTATTATTTAAAAGATGATCTGCGGAGGTGCATGAAATGAAAGTTATTTTGGAATTGCCCTGTATCCCATATAACTGCTATGAATGTCCGGTGTCTTTTGTTTATAAGGAAGGCATATATTGCAATCTTAAGGAAGGAGATGAGAAAGGATGACCGATAATGCACAAAAGGTACTTGAATTATTAAAACCGCTTAAATTAAGTGAATTATTTCAAATACTTAAAATACTCGAAGCTGAATATGGCGTAAAAATATCCGTGCGGATAAATGATGGAGCGGGAGAGGAAGGAGCTTGAGAAATGAAAATAACCAAAACTACCACAATTTCATATGAAATTTTAAAAGTCATTGCCGACAAGCCTGTTTTTGTTTATGGTGAATTCAAGGAGATCCGCCTGAAGCGTGGAATGTCCATTGCAAGGTTCGAAAAGTGTTTCGCCTGCGACCACTCATTTGTCGATGATGAGCCAGTATATTTCGGTTGTGTTAAAGACAGGGGTAATATTTTCTTCTGTAGAACGTGCGCCGAAAAATATGATACGGAGAAAAGCCATGAACTGGACTCTTGAGCAACTGCAAGAAAGATTAAAAAGCAATCCAGCCTTGAAATGCAAGGGCATAGACCATATCGAGCAACCGCACGAAATGGTCTTGAAGCCCACAATAAAAAGTGGCTGGCGGGATGACCTTCAAAGATATTTTCGCTCTTCGTGGGAAGCAAATTATGCCAGGTACCTGAATTTCATTGGTGAACCCTGGAAATACGAATCAAAAGAATGGGAATTCCCCGTAAAGAGGGGTAACAGGTTCTACAAATGCGATTTCTACCTGCCAAAATTGGACGAATACCATGAAATCAAAGGATGGATGGATAAGAGTAGCCAGACAAAGCTTAAGCGAATGGCAAAATATTATCCGGAAGTGAAGATAAGAGTTATAAGCAAAGAAGAATATCAAGCTATTTCAAAAGCAAAGGCATTAATTCCAAATTGGGAGTAAGTGAGTGGAGGTCAAGAATAAATGAGTTGGTTTGATAAGCCCTTTGAGATAAAAGTGGATCCGGATCACCGGCAAGATAAATCAAATAGCGAATGTTTGACCCGACAAATGACCTTGGAGGAAGTGGAGAAGTATGGACCGAAAAGCGATAAGCAGAAACGGGGATTTCTTTTCAGACAAAGCGATATACAAAGAAGCTTGGAACATAGAGGCATTAAGAAAGGGACACGAGATGAACGTTGAAGAAGCAATACAGAAAATAAAATCAAGGAATCTTAATTATTGGGAGGAAGCTGAGATTTGTAGGGACATTTGCAACACGGGAATTACTCAGGATGCGCTGTCTCGTTTGGTTGGCTTGAGGCAATGCACCATATCAAACAAATTGCGGATATTGAAGCTGCCTGCGGAAGTTCAAATGGTTATTAAAAACAAGGGCCTCCAAGAGAGGTATGCAAGGGCGTTACTTAAGTTTCGTGACAAAAGCAGGCAACTGGAAATCATTGAACATGTCTGCAAGCATAATCTGAAGGTATTGGATGCCGAGGATTACATAAACAGATTATTGCACGCTTCCCACGATTTGGGTAATGTTAAGGAATTTGCATCTATTATAAGTCAAGGCATAAAATCTTTAAAAGCAAATGGAATTAATGTTGCAAGCAAGAAGGTTAAAAGAGAAAATTGCACTGATTTGATAATAAGATTCTACAAGTAGGGGGTAAACTTGCTTGTCTGGAACCTTCAAGCATGAGATAATACTATACCTGAATTTTCACAAACGACAGGAGGACACAAATGGCTTACGTCCGCTACCACGAGACCGAGAAGCTATTTACAGCATGGCCGGAACTCGAAGCTATTTATGAATCTTTGTCACGCGACCTAAATTCTGTCAGGACAAAGGATTCCATGGGAATAGGTGACGATTATATTTATAGCCTCTGTATCGGCAACAAAGCTTTTGACAATATTCCTACATCGGGTAAAATTAGCGATTCTACAGGCAGTGTTGCAGCGAACTACAGTAAAATGATGCGGCATGACAGGAAAGCAGTCAGACAGGAGTTGACAATCGAAATACTGGAACTTGGGGCTGTAATCAGTAAACTAAATTTGGCATTCAGGCGGCTTTCGAGTTTGCAAAGGGAAGTGCTTACATTACATTACAGGGACAATATACTCGACAAGAAGATTGCCAAGGTTTTGAATTGCAATGTCAGTCAAGTAAAAGACAAGCGGCGATTCGGGATTGAGAAGATGAAGCAGGTTATGAGATTGACGATCGAGAAGTATGAGCGTGTGATGAACATGGTGGAGGAAAGAAGAAATGATATTAGGTAGTTTTATAATGATTTGGGCTATATGCAGCATATTCTTTGCAGTAATCTTTTGTTTTTGGGGCGATTACTGGATTCTTACGCACTGGACTGATTTTGAAATGGAAGAGAATAAGTTTGAGAGACTTAAAAGACCGTTTTGGTTTCTTGTTTTTACTCCGTTTTCAATAATCATGGCTATATGTGAACTACCACTACCCTAAAGGGATAGCGGTTTTCGGCTAAGTTTTTATAAAAATAAAAGAGGGGCCGATTAAGCCCCTCTTACAATTCCCACCAGACTTTATATGAGATGTTTCACGCTCATTTCCTTGAGAATGGCAGTATAAAGCTCCCTGAGTTTCTTATCATCCTCAATAGCCGATAGCGTTACATATGCCTCTATACTCGCCTTAGTTGCCCCTGCCTCTTTTAACCTGTCCCTGGCATTATTAACCCTTATTGCCAATTTTACGCCTGTGCGGTCTCCAAGAAGCTCATAGGAATCATTTTTAAGTTCCGAATATGACCGCCCTGTTTTCACGTTCATTTTGGCAAAGGTAGAATTAACCCACTTGCGCCAATCATCCGTCTTGTGTTCGGCAAATGTTTCTTTGACGGCAGTAAACTTTTCCGTTATGTCTGCCACTTCCTGCTTGGCTTCCAATGTCAGAGTTTCAAGGCGTTTTTGTTCAAGGTAGATTTTTGCCTGTGAATCGAATATCTGCTTGAACATTTGAAGTTCGGGCGGTAACTGTTGAATCTTCTCTGCCATGTCCTTTGCTCTGAAATAAGTTTCCACCAGATCGCCATATACTTCCCATGCCCGGTCTGAATTTAGGGATTTGGCATGAAGAAGTGCGCCTTTTTCTGTCCAGAGGAAGAAGCGGTTGACATTTGGCGCGACTTCGAAATTTTCTAAGTCGTTCTTAAACGCCTTTAATTCCTCACCTTCAAGGATAAAATAGTGAATGCCTTGAGTATAACGCTCTTTATTATTACTGTAGTTTTGCTGAATCTTGATTGTTTCTGTCTCATAACCCTCTGCCAGTTGTGCTGTTGTGAGTACTCTTTGAGTTTTGTACTCCACTGGTTTGAAAACTGTTAATTCATTCATATCTCAATAACCTCCCCACTCGACAGTGCATTTAAAACAAATTTCATACCGGTATAGAAACCCTTTTTATATCCCAGGTCTCTTGCGGTATATGTCATAGCGACTACAGGACATTCAATTGAATCATAGGTATTAGAATCAAGCCCAATTTTATCAAGGGCGACAACAAATTCCTTTTCTACGGCTTTATACTTTTCGGTGTTATCGACTGACGCTGTAATCATTTCTTCATATTCACCAGACCTCATGTAACTGTCTAACATAATAAAACCCCTTTCATAATTAAAAATTTTGGATTCCCTTGAAAGAGGTTTGACATTTCATATAGAATGATGTAATATGAAAATGTACATAAGCCTCTATCAAGGGGTTACGGTAAATAAGTCCGTGTGAGTTTAGTAGACGATACGGGCTTATTTATTTGCATTTCTTTCCTTTAACCAATTTTCAACTTCTTCTTTGTTATATCGGACACTACCCTTTTTACCTATAAAAGGCATTCCCTCCTTTCTCCACCTATAAGCTGTAATTCTTTTGACTTTTAACCATTTACAAAACTCTTCCTCTGTTATCCAATCAGCCATGTATCACCTCCTGAATTATCTCTACGTATCACTATATATCTTTTTTCGTCGATCGTCAAGAGTGTATTGTAAATATTTCGGTATTGTATTAAAATGTAGAAAAATACAACAATATGAAAGAATTTTAAATGAATATATTTGTTTTTATATTAATTACTTTGTGTGTAATAATTATTATATTCATCATTACGCACCTTAGGCCGCTCAATGATGAAGAAATTAATAGCATAGCGATAAAACGTAGAAATAAAGATATACAGACTTATTATGCGTTTTCAAATAATGAAATTCAGGCAAATGAAAAATTTAAAAAGAATATGAAACCAGACGGTAAATTTTATAAAATGGATGAAAGCTTGTATGGTTTTCCCTCTATTGCTGCAGCTCTTTTAAAATATAAAAAGCATGAGTGGATAATTTTGGCTTTTGAGAAAGACCAGTCTATTGATCTAATATGGGTAAATAAAGGTTTGGATAATGCATCTGTTGCAATGTCCTTTCCGCTGCAAGATACCGCTAATTTTGCATCCGACCATAACTATATATCTATATTGATGTTTCATAATCATCCGAATAACGATCCCAGAAGATATACCTATACCAGCCCGAGTGATGCTGATATAGTTTTAGCAAAGAAATTATCCTATATTCTGGACTGGAAAAGCATTAATCTCATTGAGTTTGTCTGTGAAAGAGGAAGGCATTATGAATATTACCGTGCTATTGTGGATAGGTTCGAACCCATTAAAGGCTATTTAGAAACAATAAACAAAATAAATGGTTCATCGATGGCTAATAATCTATCGCTTCATGTAGAAAGATTATTTAATAATTAAGGCAACTATTAGAGTGCCCCTGATTTGCATTATATTGTTTCACGTCGTTTATCAATACCCAGTAGAATATATTTTCGGAATTATATTTATTTATCCGGGAAAGCTTTTTGATTATCTATGCGTTCTTGTTGTCGTTTATTTAAATCATTCCAATATTGATTGAATTCCTTATTTGACATATTTGAAATATCTGTTTCTTGGTTCGGAACATTGTTAAATTTAAAATCACTTGGATTAATTAAAAAACAAATAAACATAACCAATGCAACAAAAATAATTGCTGTTAAAAGTCTATATTTTGAAATCCATTCATTCAGTGAAAGTTTTTTAGGGTAAATAATTTCTGTTGGTTTTATTTCACAATCTACAGGTTTTACTTCACAATCTACAGGTTTTACTTCACAATCTGCCTTTTTAGGATGAGCAATTTTGCGCCCACAATTAATACAATAATCGCTTCCCTGTGAAATGCTATTTTCGCAGTGGCACCATATAGAAGTTTTATCACTCACAATAATCGCCTCCCGTTTTTCTTTATTCTACCATATTTCAGCACGTGTGAAAAATAATTGTTTAAAGTTTTGATATTTGTGATATAATAAAATAAAAGGAAGGGTTTTATCCCTTCCTACGATGGGTTTTAGAACGCTTCTTATGGGCGTTCTTTCTTTTTGTGTACATCACTACAATCGGAGAGATCGCAATAATTGTACCGGACACATATTTCAGTATCTCAAGAAAGACCTCCATAAAACCACCTCCTTTCGTAATCTTCCGTATGTGCCTCCCCTCCAGAGTCGCCTCCAAATTCCAAGAGGACACGCGCAATAAAACGAAATTCGGCATAACACCCTTAACCCACCGACATAATATTACCATAAATTACACGAAAATAGTAATAAAAAAGACCGCTCAAAAAGAGCGGCATATTTCGGCGATGGAGGAAATGTTTTATTCCATATTTCTACATTGTTTGATAAGATAGGGAGGGGGGCGAAGCGATTGGAGGAGGGTGATAATATCGAGGGTTATGAAAAAACAAGAACAGTACATTGCGAGGTAGCCAGTAAAGAAGTGCGTCAGGTTTTAAAATATAAAAAACTCGAATTATTAAACAGCAAAGAGGAAATTCGTTTTGCTGACGCAGACTGTACCGGATATCCGCAATGCAAGAAGAATGACTGTCAACTTCAAGTTGGATCTAAAAATGGTAAGATTTACAGTGAAGAATTGCCGTCAAGATAGTTGCCGTCAATACGATAACCATATTGTACTGACAACTTAACATATCCCAGGAATAAATTCACTTCTTCAAGCGTAAATTTTTGGGACTGCATTATTTTTACTACAGCTTCGCCCGCCTCAATTATTTTTTCCGGAGATCTTTTCACGCCTGATACTGTACCATCTTCCAGCACTTCGCGAAGGATTCTCATTTCACCTGCATTCTTATTGAACTTACTTAATGCTTCTGGCGAATCGGAATAAGGCAATGTTGAAATAATTTTTTTATCCATCTTTCTTCTCACCACCTTTCTTCATCTGACATTAATTTCTAATGGTTGTATAATTATGTTATGGAGGCGATTGTTATGAAAAAGTTTATCTCAGGTCTTATTATTGGAGCTTTATTATTTTCCGTAATGCCGATTAAAGCCGCATAAAAATAAATTTATATATCAGTACTTGACATTAATGCTCATTAGACATATAATGCCAATAAGGGGGTGTAATATGAAATTCAACATAGTTATTTACGACGAGGACGTAATAAAAAAACTGCAATCTCTGGACAGAGGAAAAGGCAAATACATCGCAAGTGTTATCAAAGAAGCTATCTGGAAGGAACAAATAGAAGCCAGAATGAAAAAGCTGGAGGGAGGAAAATGATTATGTTTAAAAAAATGTTGTCCAAAATATTAATAGGAGTTTTAATGATTGCCGCGGTAGTAGTAATACTGTCCTTTATTGATCTTGCTCCTGCCGAACCTACCGCATCAAGCGAAATTACAAAAGACTTTACTGCTGAGGACTTTTCAATATTTGACGTTATCACATTTAAAAATATCTCGCTCGGCATGACAAAGGAACAGGTTGACGAGATTTTAGGCAAGTCTACAGTGAACGAAAGAGAATATTCCCAACTACTTGAATATGATTATTCGGGATTGTACGTTATTTACCGGAATAATAAAGTAGTCAATCTTAGGGTCAACAAACACACAAGTAAGGATTCATTCAGGTTTCAGTCTGCCCGCAGCGTAGGAATAGGCGATAGTGCTGAAGATGTTCTGATAAAATATAACAACATGAATATTGGTGAATCATGGATAGGCTGTACCTTATACGGTGATAAGATAATCAGCGAATCAGAAGCAGACAAATATGATTCCGAGAAAGTACACCTACTCTACTTTGCAAAGGACACGAACGATAAAATATATCTTATAACCATAATGGACTATAAAAACAGGATAACGCAGAATTAAGGGAGTTTATCACTCCCTTTTTATACTCCTAAAAACACCTGCATGAAATAAACGCAATTTATCCTGCCTAACTGCGTACTTGAAAGTTCTATGTAGTGCCAGCCAGCCGTAGTAATCCATGTTGATAAATCAAGATTGTCTTGGTCTGTTGTATATCCAGCGCCGCCATTATCAAGTCTTAATGTACCATCTACATAAACCTTTACACCTGTAGCTGATGTACTCTCATAGATTCCATAGGTTATATCATGTGTATGGGCAGAAATGGTAACATCATGTGTGTGTTTACCAGATGCAATTTTTGAATAAATATTTGTACTACCACTAGATGATTCCATGCCTACTTCCGCCCCAGCGCCACCAGATGCATCACCAGTTGTAAACCATCTTGTCGATTCGTTTGCGGCATGAACATTAACACTTCCTCCAGCGGCCTTTACAACAGAAACTATATCATTAATCGTACTGTTATATGTCATTATTAGATGGACGTGATCACCATTCTCTTCACTTGTAGGAGAGCTACTACCACCGCTTGCCGCACCTGTTTCATAGGCTCTGAATGCCTCCAAAGAGAAGTTAAGCAATACTTTTTTGACCGATAGTGTTTCAGTAGGTATATAAAACTTTATCTTTAGCTTATGTGTAGCGTCTACGTTATCTGCGTATGAATCGCCCCAAGATTGGATAATACCATCTTGGTCAAGTACAGTTGCATCCCCGGCAGCGTTTTTTATTTCTATACCATACTTATCAACCGCATAATTACCTATTTGTACTCTTTCGACCTCTGCCGCATCAAATACCTGAATTCCTCCTGCTGAAGTTATTTTGACCTTATTATAAAGGGTGTTCACTTGCACACTTGTATCAGCTAAAGCTTGTGCTGTATCAGCCAAATCCTTTGCCTTAGTAGCAATCGCATTGAGAAGCTTTGTCCGTTCATCATAGTAATTCTTCCAAGCAGTATCCCACGCTGACCTTGTAACATCTGTTGTGGTAGTCATATTGGCGAACACAGTCAAAGTTGTGTTTAGGTAAGTGTTCAATGCTGCATAATCAGTATCGAAGTCCGTATCGGCAACACCGAATGCGATTGCCTGTACTGGTATTGTGCCGGTAGCAGGAGTTCCTTCAACCACTATAGCATCCCATCTTTGCTTTGCTTCAAGCTTTTCAACAGGTGTTATTTTAGCATCAGAAGCTATATCAGACAAAGTATTCAAAGCTGTAGTTGCATCGCCTTGAGCATCCTCTGCGGCTCCTTGAGCTGTAGCTGCATCTGCTAGGGCTTGAGTAGCATCTCCCTGAGCATCGTCAGCCAAATCCTTTGCCTTAGTAGCAATCGCATTGAGAAGCTTTGTCCGTTCATCATAGTAATTCTTCCAAGCAGTATCCCACGCTGACCTTGTAACATCTGTTGTGGTAGTCATATTGGCGAACA
>Ga0307380_10000488_pt1 | contig 62629 bp, 43 predicted proteins | sample UN3MG_FD_202239 | JGI IMG/M metagenome (GOLD analysis project Ga0307380, IMG submission 202239) | Soil microbial communities from Risofladan, Vaasa, Finland - UN-3 | ecosystem: Environmental > Terrestrial > Soil > Coastal area > Acid sulfate soil | place: Finland: Risofladan, Vaasa | collected... | reverse complement strand
AAAACCCCGTTAGGGGTTTGATAATTGTCAGCCCAGGGTTGCGACCGGCCCGCACCGTTTGCACTCGCCACGCGCTTCATCATAAAAACCCCGTTAGGGGTTTGATAATTGTCAGCCCAGGGTTGCGGTCGGCCCACACCGTTTGCACTCGCCACGCGCTTCATCATAAAAACCCCGTTAGGGGTTTGATAATTGTCAGCCCAGGGTTGCGGTCGGCCCGCACCGTTTGCGTGGTTTCCACCATTGCCACAAATCTCCATAAGAACCCTGGTAACCATCTCATGCCTCGCCAGGGCCGGGCGCTACCCTGGGTCATAACGCAACACACGATGAACCCCGGCAGGGGTTCGACAAATCTCATCCGGCCATCCCGCGCCTTTTGTTGTTCTATGTTCGCCTGTGTTATAAAAGGATACCGTTCCGTAAGATGTGTTGCAAGGTTGAAAAGCCTTTGGCCGTCGAGGTTCCCATGTCCGAAATCCCGCTGTGTCACGTGTTCACCTACAAAGATATCGACCGCGCGTTCTGGGCCGAGAACCTCGAGGACTGGGTCCCCAAAAAAATTATCGACGCCCATATTCACTTCAACAACCCGCGATTCCAAATCGAGCCCGTCACCGAACAGATGCTCAAATCGAACTGGGTTACCGAAGTCAGCCCCAGCAAACCCGACGCCGCTACGGCGGAACGCTGCGTCAACCTCACCTTGCCCGGCCGGGATGTCACGCTGATCGCCTTTGGGCACGTTGACCTGGGCTGGGAAATTGAAGCCAGCAACGAAGACATCCGCATCGAGTGTCTCAAACGAAACTGGCACGCACTCGTGATGGTGCGGCCCACATGGGTCGCCGAACAGATCGACTGGTGGCTGTCAAAACCCGGCGTACTTGGCGTCAAGCCGTACTACGCGATGCTCGGCTACTCGAAACAGGGCTATAACATCCACATCAACGCCGGCATCTTCGACTTCATGCCGCATCATCAGCTCGAGGTGATTGACGCGCGCGCCGCATGGCTCACCCTCCACGTCCCCAAACTCGATCGGCTCGGCCACCCCGACAACCTCCGCGACGTCGCCGAAATCCGGCGGCGGTATCCAAACATAAAGCTGATCATCGCCCACCTCGGCCGCTCATACACCCTGCCCCACGCGCAGGAAGGATTGCTGCCACTCGTCGAAGACACCGGCATCTTCTTTGACAATTCCGCCGTGCTCAACCCGGCCGTCCACGATCTCGCACTCCGCAATATCGGCCCCGACCGCATCTTGTACGGCACCGACAACCCCATCTTCTACATGCGCGGGCGACGCCAATGGAGGGGAAAGACCTACATCAACCGCACCGACTATCCGTTCCATTTCAACACCGAGCGCGAGTCGCCCGAAATCGAGGCAACCTACACGCTCTACATGTACGAGGCGCTCAAAGCCATCAAAGACGCCTGCCAAAAACTCGGGTTTGGAAGAAACGAGGTCGAAAAGATATTCTATGGCAACGCACGGCGCCTGATTGACGGCGTGCGCGCGCAAGCGCGACCTCCACGTGCTCGAACAACAGGGTAATGTCATCAGGCGCGTCGCAAAGAACGCCGCCTACGCAAAGGTCTAGCCAATGAACTCGCCGAAAATCGGATTGCTGCCCCTTTACCTTCAACTGTACGACAAGACCGATCCCCTCCGTCGAAACAATTTCCTGCCCTTCCTCGAAACGATCCAACTACGGTTCCAGAACGCGGGCATCGACGTCGTGGCCGCCCGCATATGCTGCGTCGAAGACGAATTCTCTGCCGCCGTCCGACTGTTTGAACAGGCCGAAGTCGATCTCATCATTGCCGTACACCTTGCCTATTCGCCGTCGCTCGAGGCCGCGGGCCCGCTCGAAAAAACCGACATCCCCATCTGCCTGCTCGACACCACCATGGACTGCGAATTCGGCCAGGACGTGACGCCCGAACGCATCATGTACAACCACGGCATTCACGGCGTCCAGGATCTCGCCAGCGTGTTGCGACGCCGAGGCAGGCCGTTCGAAATCGTCGCCGGGCACGTCACCGAATCCGACCTGCTCGAGCGCGCCATCGTGGTTGCCCGCGCCGCCCACGCCGCTAAACGCCTGCGCGGGATGCGCGTGCTCCGCATCGGCGAGTCGTTCCGTGGGATGGGCGATTTTGACGTGTCAGCCGAAACGCTGCGAGACGCATTCGGCATCACGGTCGACACCGTGTCACTTGATGCGCTCGCTGACGCGATGGCCAACGTCAACGACGCGGACGTGCAGGACGAGGTTCAGCGCGATACCGCCCTCTATGACGTCCAGGCCGGCGAGGAAGTACACCGGCGCACCGTCGCGGTGAGCCTGGCGTTGCGCCGGCTGGTCGAAAACGGCGCCTACGCGGCGTTCAGCATGAACTTCCTCGCGTTCGACTCGCCTCGTGCGCCCGTTGATGTCGTGCCGTTTCTCGAAGCGTCCAAAGCGATGGGGCGCGGCCTGGGTTACGCCGGGGAAGGGGACGTGCTCACCGCCTGCCTCGTCGGCGCGTTGAACGCCGCATTCGGCTTGACCACATTTACCGAAATCTTCTGTCCGGATTGGAAAGGCAGCAGCATTTTTTTGTCGCACATGGGCGAGATGAACCCGAAAATCGCCGCCACAAAACCCACACTCGTCGAGATGCAATTCCCCTATACGGAAGCCCTTAATCCCGCTATCCTTGTTGCCGCATTTGCGCCGGGACCGGCCACGCTCGTCAACCTCGCACCGGGACCCGCCGACTCGTTCGGCCTCATCGCGTCGGAAGTCGAGGTGCTCGGCGACGCCACCAACCCCGAGATGCAAAACTCAGTCCGCGCCTGGATACGAACCAAAAAACCGCTGCCCGAGTTCCTCGAACTCTACTCCCGCAACGGCGGCACCCATCACAGCGCGCTCGTCTACGGAAACCACGCCCGAGCCATCCAAGCCTTCGCGCAATTTGCCGGCCTCGACTTGCGCGTTCTGTAGGACTGACTCCGCGCGACGCGGTGGGGTCGCGCTCCCGCGCGACCGGGCGGTGGTGGCGGTGGCGGTGGCGCATGCAAAACCGACGCGGTGGGGTCGCGCTCCCGCGCGACGCGGTGGGGTCGCGCTCCCGCGCGACCGGGCGGTGGTGGCGGTGGAGGTGGCGCATGCAAAACCAACGCGGTGGGGTCGCGCTCCCGCGCGACCGGGCGGTGGTGGCGGTGGAGGTGGCGCATGCAAAACCGACGCGGTGGGGTCGCGCTCCCGCGCGACCGGGCGGTGGTGGCGGTGGCGCATGCAAAACCGACGCGGTGGGGTCGCGCTCCCGCGCGACCGGGCGGTGGTGGCGGTGGAGGTGGCGCATGCAAAACCGAGGGCCGTATTGCATCCCAACGGTCGAGCCAGAGCTCGACCCCACCGCGAGGCCATCCGTGTCTGTGCCCGCTTTTCTCTACCGTCACACCTCGTCGACCGCCACCCACGCGCCCCGCTTCGCCGCCCGTTCCCCTGCCTCGAGCACCCGCTGCAAATAGATGCCGTCGCGCAATGATGGGCTCGGCGCACGATCTGCCGCGATGCACTCCAGAAAATTGAACATGCAGTGCATATGCGCACGCAGCCAGCCTATCGTTACCTTCGGATTGGGAAACCCGGTGGCCGGTTTGGGATACTGCTGCGCGCACTCCACCTTCTTGAAGCCGCGGTTCCCGCCCAGCGGCCCCGCCTGGTCTCGCATGTCGTAAACCTCGAGCCAGTTCGGTTCCATCAAATTGAAACGGAGCGCGCCATGTTCTCCGTGAATCTCGAATCGAAGTTCGTCGCACGACCCCGTCGCAACCTTCGACGCCTCGAGCGACCCGATGGCACCGTTCCTATGCCGGATCAGCGATAACGTCGCGTCGTCCGTATCCACCGCCACCAGCTTACCCGTCTCCCCGCTCGGCCGTTTCTCATGAAAGGTCGTGCTCACCGCGCTGATTTGCGCCACCTCGCCGACCAGATAAGACATCAGGTCAAGCACGTGCACGCCCATGTCAAAAAACACCCCGCCACCGCCACGCCGCCTGTCGGACTTCCAGTGGAGCGCTTTCGTCGCATCGATGCTGCTCGAGTGCAGGTACGCCGCCCGATAATGCGCAACGCGGCCGACAAAACCTTCCTCCACAAGCTGCTTCGCACGCATCACCGCCGGAAAAAACCGGTACTGCAACACCATCTGATGCTTGCCCGTGTAGGTCGCCCCATCGAGGATCTTCTCGAGCGATCCCGCCTCCGCCACGTTACCCACGACCGGCTTGTCGCAGTAAATGTGCTTGTTCGCCTTGATCGCCGCCTCGAGCTGCTCGAGGTGCGCTCCGTTCGGCGACGCCACGCAAATCGCGTCGATCTCCGGGTCCTCGACAAGCTCGCGGTAGTCTGCCACCACCCGCCGGTAATAGCCCGTCGCCTTCGCCGTCTCCCGTTTTCCGGCGCTCGGATTGCACACCGAAATGTGCTTCACCCGGAACGGGCAGTCATAAAAAAGCGGAAGATTGATCAGACCGTACGTATGCGTCCGGCCCATGAACCCGAATCCAAGGATGCCTACCCCAATTTCCATCGCGCGCTCTCCTCGACGGCCTGTTACCCGGCGACACGAACATAATAGTAAGCCATGCTGCGGTAGCCGGCAACCTTATCAACCTCCTGCCTCCTCTACCCGCACCCTCAAACAAGCCGGTTCCCGTTCGAAACAATCCAACCCGGTGACGTTCACGAAGTGGCCCTTCGACTCCCCCGCTTTCTCACGCAACACGGTGAAGACAACGCTATGTTGTCCGCCGCCAAGGCCACCGTAGGTCCAGCATCTGCGCGCGCCGGGGCTGGGACCGTACTGGTTGATGACGCCGACGGCCTTGCCATCGATTTTCACTTCCATTCGGCCGCCGTTATCATAAAGCTCACCCTGGATGCTGAGACCGTCGCCGCTGAACGCGTACCGAGCGGTGGCGCCCACGACGTCCGTGGCATGCCCCCCGGAGAACTCCATCCAGCCGCGGCTGAGTGCGGGCGCGCCGGCCCGCTGCCGCACAAACGGCCAACTGGGATCGAAATAGAGGAAGTACCGCTCCCCTTTTTTCATCTCATAGAACGGCCGCACCAGAACGTCTCGCGCCAACTTGGCCCGGTAGTTCAGCGGCGAGCCGTCTACCGGCTCCAGGCATCCGGCAATGTCCGCAAAATCAAGCGCGCTCCAAGGGTTTCCTTTCGGAGCGCGCGCCGCCATAGCTACAGGGCCGTGCGTAATGGCCGCGGGAAATTCGCTGTCCTCCAGCAGACGGCTCACGCGCAACGCCGCCGGCAGCGTAATCAACAGCCTGTCGCCGGTTTTCCATTGTCGGCGGAAAACGGCCCAGCCGTGGCCATCCACATCCACTTTTGTCGGAACTCCGTTTATGCGCGCCGTCATCGGCCCAGACAGCCAGCCCGGCACGCGGACTTTCAACGCAAACTCCACCGGCCTATCCGCGCATACCTGCAACTCCGAGTCGGCCGATTCCGGGAACCGCGTGACTTGGCGGACCTTCACGTTCACGCAACAATCCGAACTCTCCACGCACTGCCACTCCGCCGACGACGGCACGAACAGGTTCACGTACAGGCTCTGCTCATCCTTGAAATAGATCAGGTCGTGGAGATCGGCGAGCGACTGGAGGCGCGTGCCCGAACAGCACGACCACGGCGCCGTGTTCTCCTTCGATCCTCCCCCCAAGTGATAATCGGAATAGTAAAACACACCGCCGTCCGCGTCCATCGGGATGCCGGCCCCCACCCCGTTCAGCGCCAGTAATTCAACCCAATCGCCATACCGCGCATCACCCGTGAAAACGATCAGATACTTGCACAGCTTGAAAGCCGCCCACGATCCGCACTGCGTCTCAAAATGGTCGCCCGTCTCCCTCAGCATGCCCGCAAGCTTCCCACGCGGCATCAGCGTCTCATTGGGACCATACCCGCCCGTCACAAAAAGCTGCGTATTCCAAAGAAAATCGAAACCCTTCTTGAGCGTGTACAGGTAGCGCGCGTCGCCCTTCACGCCGTACGCCGCCCCGAGCCCGCAAAGACTGTTCACGTGGCTGTATGCGTGATACCATCCCCCGTTCAGCGGATGCTGGAAAATGTCCGCCTTGTTCTCGATCAGGTCCCAGAACTCCCGGTACTCCCAAACCTCCGCAAAATCCCGGTACTTCACGTCCCCCGTGGCTTGGTACGCCCGGTAGAGATTCTCGCTCAGCGTGTACCACTCGCCGCCACCCACGCCCGTTGGCCGCGCAAAAAGGCGCGTTCGGTCCAGATGTGCAATGGCCCAATCCGTGATCCGGTCCAAATATCCGAGCGCATCACGGTTGCCGCAGTACAGAAACAGATCCACCAGGCCGCACACCATTTTGTCGTAACTGTAGTGCGGAAGCGGCGGATCGCTCTGGATAAAAAAGAAACCGTCTGCCCCAAGACATTGCGCCCAGCCACGCTGCAACGCTTCCGCTTTCTCTTTGCAGGCCGCATCACCCGTCGCCGAAAACATTCGCGCCAGACCCGACAAAATCTGACCAAACGTGTTGTGCCCCAGATAGCCGCCGCCCAGATCGGTCCCCGCCGCCGGCAATCCCGCCCGCACATAATAACCGCGCAGAATGTCATCGGTAGGAAGCCGCAGGTAAAAATCACGCACCTCGTCAAACTGAAGTTTCAGCCGGCTGTCAAAAAGCGTCACACCCCGGTAATCAAACGTTTGCACCGCTTGCCTCAAAACCCCTCCTGCCGTCTCCACCTAAGTTTTTCACCACACATCCGGTACGCTAACAGCCGCCACAACACAAAAGCAACACGTCCAAGAGTGGCCGGACTCCCGCAAGAACGGATACTGTTGAGCCAACGTTCGTACCTCAGAAAAGTGGAGCGCGTTCACAAGGAAAGCACCCAACAGAATACCCCGTAGGCGATTTCTCAAGAATTGCATCGCCTTTTTGCGCCCCACTCCCAACTCGCATGGTCAAGCCCCATCTGGGTGGAAGCCAAACGATAGAATCCCCCGGGACGCCAGGCGGACATCCACCTGCTTATCACTCCAGCCTGTCAGCCCCCGGCTACCTTGCGGCTCTCGCGTTTGCGGGACTCGACGTCGAGCAGGGCTTTGCGCGTGCGGATACTCTTGAGGGTGACTTCCACCAGTTCATCCGGCGCGATCCATTCAAGGGCGGCGTCCAAAGTGAGCCGGCGCGGCACGTCGAGCGTGACCGTCATATCCTTGGTCGAGGCCCGGTGGTTGGTGAGTGCTTTGCGCTTGGTCGGGTTGCAGGGCAGATCGCCTGGACGCGAGTTCTCGCCCACGATCATGCCCGTGTAGACCGAATCCATGGGGCTGATGAAAAGCGTGCCACGTTGCTGCAGGTTCTCGAGGCTGTAGGCCGTGGCTTCGCCCGTGTCGATGCTGATCATCGAGCCGCGGCTCCGCGCCACAATCTCGCCGCACCACGGCCCGTAGCCCACGAACCGCGACGCCATGATGCCAAGCCCCCGCGTGTCCGTGAGGAATTCGTTGCGGTAGCCGATCAGGCCCCGCGTCGGAATCAGGAACTCCAGCCGGACCATCCCGCGCCCTTCGTTGTGCATGTGGCGGATCTCGCCTTTGCGCAGCGAGATCTTTTCGATAACAGTCCCCTGGTACTCGAGCGGAACGTCGACCACGAGTTCTTCCATGGGCTCGAGCAGCCTCCCCGCGGCATCTTTGTGGGTGATGATTTCCGGCGGCGAGACGCAGAATTCCATGCCTTCCCGTCGCATTTCCTCGATCAGGATGGCCAGGTGCAACTCGCCCCTGCCCGAGACCTTGATGCCGCCTTCGACCCGCCCCGTGTCTTCGATGCGCATCGCGATATTCGTGCGCAGTTCGCGATCGAGCCGCGCCCGGATCTGTCGCAACGTGACCGCCGTGCCGTCGCGCCCGGCGAACGGCCCGCTGTTGACCATGAAATGCATCGATACCGTGGGTTCCTCGATATCGAGCGGGGGCAAAGCCGCGCTCGTCTCGAGGTCCGGCGACGCCAGCGTGTCGCCGATGGTCATATCCAACGGCCCCGCGACCGTGACGATATCGCCCGCCGTCACTTCCTTGACCGCCACGCTCTCCAGGCCGCGCGTCACCCACAGATACGTCGCCTTCTCGAGCGACGAACCCGTCACTTCCCATTCGGCGTCGGCGTCGCGCATCGCGCCTGGCGCGCCGCTGAGCGCGCTTTCCCCGGCAAGCCAGCGGGCGCCTATGCGCAGCAGCGTTTCGCCCTTGCGCAGCCTGCCCTGCAACACCCGGCCCGTGCCGGTCCTGCCGATATGGTCGCGCCAGCCAAGCGTCGATACCTGCATAAGGAACGGCGCGTCCGGGTTGCCTTTGGGAACCGGCACATGCTCGATGATCGTTTCAAACAGCGCCGTCATACCCTCGGGCGCGTCAATATCGATATCGCGCACCAGCCAACCGTGCAGGCCCGAACCGTACAGAACCGGGAAATCGCACTGATAGTCGGTGGCGCCCAGTTCCAAAAACAGGTCGAACGTCTTGTCGAGCGCGTCCTGCGGTTCCGCGTTGGGCCTGTCGGTCTTGTTGATCACGACGATCGGCTTAAGCCCCAGCCGCAACGCACGCATCAGCACGTACCGCGTCTGCGGCATCGGGCCCTCGTTCGCGTCCACCAAAAGCAGTACCGAATCCACCATCGACAAGATCCGCTCCACCTCGCCCGAAAAATCCGCGTGGCCCGGCGTGTCAATGATATTGATAAGATACCCGCCCCATTCCACCGTGCAGTGTTTCGCCCGGATCGTGATGCCCCGTTCCCGCTCCAGCTCATTGCTGTCCATGACGCGCTCCGCCATATGCGCATTATCGCGGAACACGTGCGCGGTCCGGAAGATGCTGTCGATCAGCGTCGTCTTACCGTGGTCGATATGCGCGATAATCGCCACGTTGCGTATCTTGTCTATGGAAACCATGGATATCCGGGGTTTGGCCGTTGAATTCGGAGTGGAAGGTCCAGCGAATCACGTAATTGTACCTGAAACGGCGCGCTGGGAGCAAAAATCGCGGGAATCGCCAAGAAGGCGGGGCTGCGCCCCAAAAAGCGCGGTTACAACATGATATGTGAGGTGGCCCTGAAGTGAAAAACACCGCAAATCTCATTGAACCGATCGCGCGTTGTCATTCGTGATACGGTTGAATTTCAAGGAAGTTGAATGCCTGTTCCTGTCCCACGGCGCCTGCAGGTTTTGTGTCGCTGTCCCAATCCGAAACGGTCAGTTTCGCTGTTCGGCCTCTCGCTTTGAATACAATCCAATGATAAGTTATCCAGACCGGTATCGGTGGCTCAGGATTGGACGCGTACATCTCCGCGAATGACCGCGTCGACTCGATATCCACCCCTTTCAGCAACACCGTTCCGATGAAGCCGGTTGCCTCTCCCTTTGTCTTGGCCTTTGGATGTATCAGGTCGTTGTAGTCGCAGGAAAACATTTTCATCGAATACAGCCTGCCCGGCTCCAGGTGTCTGATCGTTTGTGAAAACCTGTTGGGCCTGTTGGCACTTCGCTTCATCACGAGGAAGGTGTCGCCGATATGTTCGGGATCGGCGGGGCGCCCCAGCCCCATATAGCGTCCTTCAATTCGGCCATATCGCGGGAAACTCTTGGGGTATATCGACCCGCGTTGTGCGGGACGCAATTTCCAACCTTCAGTCCCGTTCTCGAAATCCGCGTTCCGTATGTGCGTCATAAACAGCGGATCCCGAGTCAGCATGTCTGTCTTACCCTCGATGGCATAGTGGCGGTAAAGTTTTCCGACAAATCGCACGGTCTCCTCGTCCGATTGAGACGACGTCCACCAATTCAGACCGCGGATGCCGGACATGACCGGCTGATTGGCCACAATATTCATTTGCTGATCCATCCAGACGTGGTAATCGACGTTGGGCAGTTTGTTGATCCCGCCAGGGGGCATCGAGAACAAGCCGAACGTGACGATCATGTCCCTCTTGACGCCAGGCTCTTTGGCCTCCCAGTCGGCTATCCCATTGATAAACTCCTGCAAGGCGTCGTCACAAGCTTTTGGGCTCGATCTCTCAAAAAGATAGCGCTCGAGGGCTATGGGGTAGTTGCAGTCGATCAGGGTCCGTACGAACGTCGGGCCAATGCTCTCCTGGTTAAGCGTTTTTCCGCTGCCGCCTACATAGGCATAGACCGTCTTGTCTTTGTAGCGGTCGTCGGCGCGCATTCGGCGGAAAGCCGCTTCATAGGCATGATGGCGTTGTTGTTCTTCTTCCATCCTTTCTCGGCGCTGGAACGATACGGCAGCGCCGGGTCTTCTCGATGGTTTGTTGACGATGAACTCGTCGATGATGATCCCGTCCGCAAACGGGACGGAATCGAGAATCTTGGTCCAGACCTTGAAGTGAGCCTCAGCCGTATGAGCCTGCTGGCTTACGCCGGCCGTGGCGATGAACTTCTTTCCCTGGCGGCGCCAGTCGTCAATGACTTGCTGGGGCAGTTGGATGTTCGAGGGAACAACCAAACCCGTGATGTTCGGCAGAACGTCCTTCTTGAGAAAATCCATGTCATACCGGCCGTAGGATTTGATCGCGGGATCGAACAAGCCGCAATGGATCAGTTCCGGTATGGCCTTCACAACAAACCGGTCAACGCGGATTCCACCCTGGCAGTCTATCCGCAGTGTGTGCTCGCCCTTTGCCACGTGCCGCACCGCCTCGACCGGGTTGGGCGCGCCGGGGCTTGAAACGACAATAGCATCGCCCGGCGGAGCATTATCGAGGAACATATTGAGTGTTCCGTTCCCACTGTGCGCTGCCGAGATGAAGATCCAGCCCTCGCTCGAGCGCGTAAATGAAAAAAAGTTGCCGGCACCTGAAATAGACGACACATCGAGCAGGTCGGAAACAAGATTATTCAGTGGTTTTTCTCCCGCAAACAAAACCGTTGATTCAGCATGCCCCGAGCATTCAAAAATGCACGTCAGCACTAGCATCAAGGCAATCAAGCTCTGTCTCATCGAGTGTGATCCTTTCAGGCCAGACGAACCGGCCGGCCCAGGCGATGTCCTCGGCACTCAAGCACTGGCGCATTTTATCACCTTGCAGTTAACCCGCAAAGGGGCGTCATTTGCCCGCGCCCTGGTTGAGAATCACGCGGCATGGGACTATGATGAGGGGGTTGTTCCAGGCGTTTAACATGAAGGGCTTCAGCCATGCAACAAAAAATGATATCCAGGCGCATTTTTCTTACAGGATCGGCCGTCATGGTAGCGGGTTGGGCCAGTGCTGCTGAAAAGTCTAAAAAAAAACGCCGTGTTTCAGCCAACGACAAACTGAACATCGCCGGCATCGGGATTGGCGGCCGCGGAAAGTCCAATCTGGAAGATCTGGACGGCGAGAATATTGTCGCATTGTGCGATGTGGATGAAAATTACGCCGCAAAGCCGTTCGCGAAGTATCCCAAGGCAATACGGTACAAAGACTACCGCGTCATGCTCGAAAAGCAAAAAAACATCGATGCCGTCATGGTCGCCACGCCCGACCATACGCACGCCATTATCTCGATGGCCGCCATCAAACTTGGCAAGCACGTCTATTGTGAAAAACCCCTTACCCACACCCTCTTCGAGGCCCGTAAACTCGCCGAGGCCGCTCGCGAAATGAAGGTCGCCACACAGATGGGCATCCAGGGCCATTCCCACGAGGGCATACGCCAGATTGCCGAATGGATTCAAGCCCGCGCTATCGGCCCCGTCCGCGAAGTCCATATTTGGACCGATCGCCCGAAAGGTTGGTGGCCACAGGGTGTCGACCGGCCGCAAAACACAACCGCCGTGCCGGACACGCTCGATTGGGACCTCTGGCTCGGCCCCGCCCCCTCCCGGCCGTACAACCCCGCGTATCATCCGTTTAAATGGCGCGGCTGGTGGGATTTCGGGTGCGGCGCGTTTGGCGACATGGGATGCCACCTGATGGATGCGCCGTACTGGTCACTCGATTTGGGCTATCCCACGAGTGTCGAAGCCAGCTCGACCGCCGTCAACTCCGAGACCGCGCCGCTCGCCTCCATGGTTCATTATTACTTCCCGGCCCGCGGCGAAAAGGTACCCGTAAAATTGACCTGGTATGATGGCGGGCTCTTGCCGCCGCGGCCTGAAGAACTACCCGACGACGAGCCTATGGGCAACGAAAACGGCGGCGTCATTTTCGTCGGCGATAAAGGCAAAATACTCGCCGCAGACGAAAACGCCCAACACCCAAGGCTGTTGCCCGTGTCGCTGGCCAAAGAGTTCCCGACGCCCCCAAAAACCATCCCGCGGTCGCCGGGACATCATGCCGAGTTTATTGCCGCATGCAAAGGCGGCCTACCCGCCGGCGCAAATTTTGATTACTCCGGACCGCTCACGGAAAACGTCCTGCTTGGCAATCTGGCTATTCGCGCCGGCAAAAAACTGCACTGGGACGGCCCGAACATGAAATGCACCAACGTCCCCGAAGCCAACGATCTGATCCAATGCGCGTACCGCGAAGGATGGTCGTTGTAGGCCCGATCTTGACTCAACAGAACCCTACGGGTAGCTGGCCTCGATTTTAACGTTTTCCGGCTTCGCGTTGAACGGCGCCTGAACATAGTCGCTCAGCTTGATGTGGACGTACGGCCGCCGGTACGCGCATTCCTCGGCCCCGTTCGCATAAGCCACCCAGCACTCCAGCGCCGTCGCATCATACACCGCGTTCAACAAATTCCCGCCAAGCGAACCAATGGCCTTCGACAACTGGACCATCGCGTCCGCGTCATAGTCGCCCGAGTATCTTTTCAGATGGGCAAACGCAACCGGGTCTCTTCCCTCGGCATGGTACACGATGTTTGCCAGGATATTTGGAGCCAGTTCGTCCTGCGGATCGTTATCGCCCCAGATCAGCAGTTCCGGCGCATGCGCCCGCATCTTGACCGCTTTAGGCGCTTTCCCGTCGCCGATCACATAGTGGTACTTCTTAATCCGCTTCGCGTCTTGCACCATCTTTACCGCCTGATCCAGATCGTGCGCGTCGTACAGGATATCCCGAAACAGGCTCATGAAATGAACCCCGTCAAGGTCAAACGGCGAGTCTCTTCCCGGCGTGTCACCGACCTCCGACAGCGTAATCCCTTCCGCGTTCATGCCCGTGTTGACCCCGATAACGCCCGCAAACGAAACGTTGATGTGCGGGATACCTTCCTCCGGGACGTACACCGCCACCATCGGCACATCCTGCAAATGCGCCCGCGTGCTGTAGTCCAAATTGCGGATCTGGTAGAGGTGCTTGTCCTTCGAGGCATCTCCCCAAACCGCCACCGCGCTGCACGAATACGCGCTCACCACCGGTACCATGTGAGCACGACGGATAACGTCAAACGGCACACCCGACCCTTCCGCCACACCTTTCATCTCCTCGATGTACCTCGGGTTCATGTACTTTGATTGCAACTCCCAGGCCGCATCCAGCGCCGCGTCGGTATACCGGTCCCCGCCCCGCTGTTGGATCGCTTCGAAATATCTAGGCGTGAACGCGCTGATCTCCGCTTTCATCAACGTACCCAGCGCCAAACCCATATCATGCGGCGTTCCCGAAACCACCACCACCGGTATCCGGTCCGGTTCCTCCCCAACAGATGTCCGATACCCAACCGCCAACGCCGCATTCCCCGCCAACAAAACTACGGCTAAAATCAAAACGGCTGCTTTCCTCATTGCTCGCTTCCTCATTTCCGGTTGACCTCCCAAAAACCACCCGGCAGTATATGCCCTTCCGCCCCCGATTCAAACACTTTTCCCCCCGAACCAAATACGGCTGCGGACCGCCCCGTGTCTACTCAAACCCACCGAACATGCTCTGCCAAAACAGGGCGTGGGCTGCTAGTGCCTTTCCGCCAGGCTTACTAAGGAAGCCCGTCCCCTGCTTTTGGAACGCGACGTGGCCGTCCATGAACAGCACGTTCGACCCGCCCAACACATGATTGTACGCCCCAACGCTGCCCGCCGACTCGCCACTGGCAAGACCGCCCAACGGACTGCCGCCTGCCGAACGCGCGCCAAACGCATCGTACATCACCGCGATACCGCTTTGCGCCATCGAACTCGCCGCGGGATTGTTGATGTCAGTGATGAAAAACCGCTCAATCCCTTCCCGCAGCTTGTAATACCCCATCGGAAGAAGGTGTCCATTGTCGTCGGTCACCGCGCCGCTTTCCCGGTTGTCGCCCGCCGCCACGTACGCCATTACGTCTGCGGGAATGTCTTTGAAACCCGGGCCGCTGACCCGCACGATCCCGACACCTTCGCAACCGTCCACACCCAGGTCGGCCACGTAATCCACCAGCCGCCCGTTGCTGTCGTTGATGGCAAAATAGTTCCACACCGCGTGAAGCATCAGCGCATCCACCAACTGGCTGGCGCTCTTCACCGCGTACGGGCAGTACGTGTACGACACCGGATGACCCAACTTGACCTCCAGGCAGTACCGGTGGTTCTTGCTGGCGCCCACGTTCGCCGCGACTGCCGCAATCTCCTTGCGAAAATTGCCGCCTCCTATCAGGTTTTCCGGCGCCTTCATGCCCCAGGCTAAAGGCACGCGGATCCGCGGGTCCGAAGGGCACACCACAATCCCCGGGTCCGACAAATACTCCGGATACATCCCACGGCTGTCCACGCCGCATACATACCAGTACGGATTGCCTTTCCCCGCATCAATAAACAGCGTGTTCTGCGATCCCGGAAACATACTGCCACGCGACTCGTTCGCGTACATCTTGAAAAGCGCGCCCCACTGCCTGAGGTTATTGGCGCAACTCGAACGGCGCGCCGCTTCCCGCGCACGAGCCAGCGCCGGCAACAGGATCGCCGCTAGAAGACCGATGATGGCGATCACCACCAGCAGTTCTATCAGCGTGAACCCCTTCCGCCCGCGCACAACCGCACCCTCCCCTCATTCCTCAACGACTTCCCCTTTTTCTGACAGGAACGATAGCACCCCAACCTAACCCTGTCAATGCTCAATTACCCTCGTTAACGCTAGAGACGCCAAAGACGCAAGGGACGCCAAAGTCTACCATCCTCATTCCAGCCCGTATTTCTTTATCTTGTACTGCAGCGTGGTCCGTTTGAGGCCGAGGTGGTCGGCCGTCTTGCTTTTATTCCAGTGAAACCGGTCGAGTGCGGCTTTGATGATTTCCGCTTCCATCTGGTCGGTTCGCTCGATGAGCGAAAGCGAATCCGCCGGCCGCTGCAGAAACTGCAGCCGCCGGCCTTGCGATCTGCCTTGCCCTAAGTACTCCTGTTCATAAATGCGGTGACGTATGGAGTGCGGGGGCTTGCCACCGCTTTTTATAACGCAAGGCGTTCCTTGCAAACCACGTTGCCCCTATCAGGGAAGGCGTTCCTGCCGAAAAAGCGGCAGCAAGCCGCGCTAAGAGCGTCCGCACTCAAAATTGGCCCGAATACGGTAGCGTATTTCCGGATACGTGTACTAAGGCAAGCCTCACAGTGCGGTTGGTGGCCGAAGTATTCGGCGCGAACCCCGCAGACCCTTCCTAGAACTGGCTGGCAGCCTCGGCCAAGAGACATGAGAAGTAGCGCGACACGGGTGACTCGCCGGGGTACTTGACGAACGCGGCATGGCCGTCCATGTAGAGCACGTTCCCGCCGCCGGGCACGTGGTTGAAGTACTTTATCTCGGCTGCGCTGATGTCGTCGTACATCACGAAGATCTCCGACTGCGCTTTCGAGCTGGCGGCCGGATTGTTGATGTCGGTAATGAAGAAGCGCTCGATTCCTTCGCGTAGACGGAGGGCGACCGCGTTGCCATCGGACTCGAGGTCCTTGCCAAAGAAGCTAGCGTCGCCGCTTCCGGTCCAGGCATCATATCCTGCGCCGATCGAAGCGATTGCGATCAGGGCATCCGGTTGCGTGAAGTCGAAAATAGTATCCTTGTTGATCGCCGGGTCGTTTTCGTCTGTGGTGTTGGCCAGCATTTTGTCGACGTCAATAGCCCAGGCTAAATAGAGGTAGGACTGCGCCGCGATATTGCAGACATTGACATCGCCCGTCACGGGATCGACCATGACGACGGCTTCACCGCCCTGCGCCCCACCCGCGTCGGAGGGGCAAAACAGAACGTTCACGTCCGATAGATATTCGGGATAAATCTCTTGTCCGTCAAACATGGCGTCGAAACCGGACCGAGGACAATGGCCCCCGCCCATTTTCTGGTCCGGGTACTTCCCGCCTTTGGATTCGTTGGCGTACATCTTCAGCACGATGCCCAACTGTTTGAGGTTGTTCTGGCAACTTGCCCGCCGCGCGGATTCACGCGCACGGGCCAGCGCTGGAAGCAGGATGGCGGCCAAGATTCCGATTATGGCAATTACTACCAACAGTTCGATGAGTGTGAAACCTTTACGCTCCATTAGTCAGTTCTCCCTTGGCCTTCTAGGCCTGCTTGCGGGAAAGCGTACACAACCTTCTTTCAGCACCCCACTCGCAAATTCGCCCGGCAGATACCCTCCAAGCAGGCCGTTCGCCACGCGGGGCTGAGCCAAAGTCCGGTCCACCGTCCCTCGTACAAGAACACGTAATCAAGGGTTCCCTTGATTGTTTGCAACTTGTAGCATAATACTGACCCCACCAAAAGTCAAGCAAAAACTTGATTGTTGAAAGCCGGGGCTTGAAAATGTCATACTATGGCAATAACTGGTCAGGCACAAATCGGTGGAACATCGCCGTGAGTCAATGCACACAGTTTCGCCCGATTTGGCGAGTGGTTTCTCAACACCTTTAATAGAAAGGAGTTGCGAGCTTTGGGCCAACAAGACACGGAAGCAACACCTCCAGTCGAGTTGCAACCTCGGCGCAGTCCGCTGCAAAACCGCGCCAAGCAGACCGTCGAAAAGATCCTCAACGCAACAGCAGATCTGCTGGACGAAGAGGGGGCCGAAAACCTGACCACAGAGCGTGTGGCAGAGCGAAGTGGCATCAACATTGCCACGCTTTACCACTACTTCCCCAACAAGCTGGCCCTGCTTTTTGCCTTAGGTCAGCAGCTTGCCGAGCAACAACAGGAACGGCTCGAATCCATCTTCCGTCGCTACGGTGAACTCGAATGGCGCGATGTGGTGGACAAGGTGATCGATACGATTCTGCACTTTCATCGCACCACGAAGGGGGCCACGGCCGTATCGCGCGCCATGCAAGGCCACGCCGCACTGCGCGAGATCGACCGCCAACAGGACCTCCGCAACAGTGAGGTGGGCGCCTCGTCGCTGGCCAAACTGGGGATCAAGGGTTCCGACAGCAAGCTTCAGCTCATGGCCCTCGTCCTTTCCCAGACGGCAACCGCCGTATTGGACAATGCACTCAGGTGGTATCCCGAAAACGCCGATGCCGCCATGGACGAGATTAAGCTCATGCACAAGCAGTACATCGAGTACTACATCAAGCAATCAGCCGGCGATTCGTCCTCGGAGGATACGCCAAACTGACAAATAGGGACAATTTAAGTAGGACGCCAAACGTCAGACGCTCCGATGTCCGGCGGGCAAGCCGCTTTATCGTCCAGCGCGGAGTAAACAGCCAAGGGGCCGGCGTTACCGCGCGCGCGTCTGCGATTGCTCGGTCTGCCCGTTACGTCCGCGGTGCCTGCCCAACACGACCCCCTACGCCCCTGGTGGACCCAGATGTTGCTCAGGTTGTCCGGCCCTACTCCCACCAGTCCCACAAGAAAGACCCTCGGGCGCTACCAACTGAATGCTCTCAAAAGGTGACTTTCTCAACAGCCCCACAGCCACCTATTTCTGCTCCTTTCATTCCAGCCCGTATTTCTTTATCTTGTATTGCAGCGTGGTCCGTTTGAGGCCGAGGTGGTCGGCCGTCTTGCTTTTATTCCAGTGAAACCGGTCGAGTGCGGCTTTGATGATTTCCGCTTCCATCTGGTCGGTTCGCTCGATGAGCGACAGCGACTCCGCCGGCGCCGAATAGAGTTCCTGTTCATGGCTCAGCGGCATCGGGCCGCCCGCGTCATCCCGGTCGAACAGGATGTCCTGCGGCATCTCGTTGCGCGTGATCATCGGCCCTTCGCACAGGACCACGGCCCGCTCGATGATGTTCTCCAACTCCCGCACGTTCCCCGGCCAGTCGTAGCGCAGAAAAAACATCATCACCTCGTCGTCGATCCCGGTGATCTCCTTTTCCATCTCGAGGCTGAACTTCCGCATAAAATGGTCGACCAGACCCGGGATATCATCGCGCCGGTTTTTCAGCGGCTCGATCGTCAGGCTGAACACATTGAGCCGGTAATAAAAATCCTCCCGGAACCGCCCCTGCTGGATCGCCCCGGTCAGGTCCCGGTTGGACGCCGCCACGATCCGTACGTCCACCTTGATCGTCTGCGTCCCGCCCACCCGCTCGAACGTCCCCTCCTGCAACACCCGCAGCAGCTTGATCTGGATGCTCGGATCGATCTCCCCCACCTCGTCCAGGAAAAGCGTCCCCGTATGTGCACGCTCGAACCGCCCGATACACCGTTCCGACGCACCCGTGAACGCACCCTTCTCGTGCCCGAACAACTCGCTCTCCAGCACGCCCGTCGCCAGCGCCGCGCAATTCAGCGCAATATACGGCCGGTCGCGCCGCGGGCTCGCATCGTGGATCGCCTTCGCCACAAGTTCCTTCCCCGTCCCCGTCGGCCCCGTGATCAGCACCGCGCTCTTGCTCGGCGCGATCTTGGCGATCATCTTCAGCAGGTTTTTCGTGTGCGCGCTCGTACCCACCATCTGCTGCACGCCCGGGTGCATCCACGTCCGCGGCGATTTCGCCGCATCGTGACGCGCCTGACGCAGAAGCCCCTCCACCTTCAGCTCGATTTCCGCCAGCTTGAACGGTTTCGCAATAAAATCGCTCGCCCCCAGCCGCATCGCCTCCACCGCCGTCTCCATCGTCCCGTACGCCGTAATAATAATCACCTTGGCGTCCGGCGAAATCTCTTTTGCCGCACGAAGCACCCCGATCCCGTTTTCCCCCGGCATATTCAGGTCCGCGATCACCACGTCATAGCTGCTCTCCCGTAACATCGCGATCGCGTCCAGCCCGTTCGATGCCTGGCTCACCTCGAACCCGTGCTCACCAAACGCCGACGCCAGCATCTCACGCATGCTCGGCTTATCGTCGGCCACAAGAATCGCGTATGCCATCGCTGCTCCTCGGTACTGCGTCCGCCCCCGCCGCCCCCGCGGCTAGTCCCCGAACAACTTCTTGAAATCGTCCAAACCCGGCCCCGACTCGTCTTCAACCCCGCCGAAAACACGCTCCAACCCCTCCTTCGCCTTCCCAACCTCGCCCAACGCCCCGCCCTCCACCGCGGCGTCCCTGAACTCAAACTCGTCGCAAAAATTCGCCCCTTCCCGATCCCCAACCCATTCTGTCGTACCGATCCGGCACTCATTATGCCTGGACGTGTCGTGGAACCGGCAATTCACGCAACAGTGAAGATAGGCCGAACACTTCTCACAATACTCTTTCACCGCGGGCTGCTTCTTCTCGCTCACCCACGGCTCGCCACATTTATGGCAGCGTTTCATCTAGCCCATCCTTCGCCAATCGCCCCCTTAGCCTATGCAACCGCTCCCGTTTTGTCAACCATTAGCCCAGTCCCTATCCGTCCTATCCTTCTAAAACGCTCCATCCACCCCCCAACTTATACCCTCAAGACGCGCCCCGCCCGCGCCTTCCCCGCCTCCGCCGTCTCGACCCACCGCCCCGCCGCATCCACCGCCTCGTCGTACCGCCCCAGCGTCAGCAGAACACCGCAAAGCGCCTGGTACGACGCCAGCGGCGTACCCACGCCCGCCGCCGATTCCGCCAAATTCCCCTCCGCCCCCTCCGGCCCCTCGAGATTCAACCTCAACAGGCCAAGCCGCCACTGTCAAAACCGGAAAGAGGCTATTACCACGTCATTCGTTTGATTCGCAGCGACAGGCGGTTAAACATTTTCGGCGAGAGGTTTTCGATGCCCCCCGAGACGGTGCACGAATATATTTGGGCAACCATAGACGTGGCCCAACAGCGGCTTTCACTCTACTTGGATGGCACTCTCTTGGACGAAAGGGAGTATCGTCTGTGTTAAGAAAGGATGCGTTTTCTGAGCCATTGGAGGTCTATGATCCGATGTGGTTGAGGCGAAATGGGGAGCAATTGCCACCCATTCCGACACATCGTCTCATGAGCCTCGCGGCATTATGCCTTGGCGGGTCGCTCGCCAGCGTAGCCCGCCTCCGTTTGATACCGCGGATGCACCCTATCATGAAAAGAGTAAACGATGTGTTGGCACTTGAGATGTAGGCTGTAGGAAGAACAACAACAACGGCGAGCGCAAATCCTGAGCGCCGGGGCACGTGTTTAGGGGGCAATTGGCAAGCCACAAAGAACGCAAAGATCTTAAACAGGGTTCTTGGTCAACTTCACGTCAATAGCCAATTCGCCGGCGGTTCCGGGCTTTTTGATCGTGATGCGTTGCTGTTGCCGGCCGTTGGCGAGGGGGAGGGTTTCGAGGCGGATGGGGCAATCGGGGGGCGCGGTGAGTGTGGCTGTGCCGCGGGCGCCGTGGATTGTCACGGTCTGGCCGGAGTGTTCACAGGGCAACTGGGTCTGCCAGTAGAACTCGACTGCGTCGCCCTTCGCGATTTCGTATTGGTCGCGGATTGTGAGTCGGTCGGGCGCGGGCGACTCCCAGGTCCGCACCCATTTCCTGTAATACGGTTTCCAGCCGGGCGTGGCATCGATTGTGGCGTTGAACTTCTTGGCGTTGCCGCGCCCTTTGGGTTTGACGTCGGCCATAATGGGGTTGTCGGGCCGGGCGCGCTCGGTCATGCCGGCGGGTACGAGCATGTTGTGGCGCTGGCATGACTTGTAGGCGTAGTGGATCGGGTCGTCGTACTCGCAGATACCCAAGTCGGCCGCGAACGTCTCGCCAGCAAACTCGAGGACGAAACTGCCCTTGTCCTCGTGGGTATGTCCCGCCCCGCGTTTGTTGCCCATGATAAAGATCTTCACCGGCTCGCCATCGAGATCGCGCACCGACGCCATATGGCCGGTGTCGGGCAGCGAAACGAAATGCGGGAGCGGCGGGCCCTCGTTTCCCAAAGGCTCCTTGCCCTCGGCGCGGCATTTCTTGTTATACAGCGTCGCCCAATACGTACCGGGGGCGAGCGTGTTGAACATCTCGAGCGCGCTCAGGCTGAGATGGGGCTCGGAATCGCAGATGGCGATGACGTCGTCGGCCGTTGTGGAGGCGACGGCGGCGGCAAAATCCGGGGTGCGTTTCAGCACGGGCGGTGTCAACGACGCCACATCGAGGCCGCGGGCCCGGGCGTAATGTTTGATCACGTTGTAGTTCTCGCGGACGGTTGGGCAAAAATAGCCCGGCCCTTCGAGCGACCCGCCGTCCGGTTCGATGGTTTTAGCGAGGCTGTCCATGGTGTCCTCGAGCGCGATGTCCGTGTACGGTTTGACGCGCGGCCACTCGCGTTCCATCACGAGATACGCCGCCATCCGGCCCGAGTTGAAGAACGCAAGCTGGTTGCAAGAGAAGATGTATTCGTGGCGCCACGTCGTGAAGTTGATCCCCCCCACGCCCTCTTCGGCCAGGCGTCGCATCAGGTATTTGCGGCCGGTGTCGTTGAACAGCTCGCCGCCGAGGTCGAGTATCCGCGCCACGTCGTCGCACGTGTACGACCGTTTGAACGCACGGTCTTCCCACGGGCAGCCGGGGACGTGCGCCAGCATGCCCCTGTCCCAGTGCTCGGCCGAGGCCAGCGACAGCGCGTACCGGGCGGCCATGCGCAGCGCGGCGGCGTCCCCCACGACAAGCGCGGCGACGGCGAGGTCGGGCCCGCCCTGGATACGGGGCTGATCCGCGTCGCGGTCGCGATACTCGGCGCCCGTGCTGCCGCCGCTGTTCACGAACTCGTGGATGCCGCGTTCCGGGACATAATCGCCTGCCGCCTTGACGCGGTCGGCGTAGGGCGACGTGCCGGTCGCGGCCACGGCGCGGGCGTGCTCGTCCCGCATCCCCGCAAGTTCTTCGGGCGTGAGAAAAATGCCGTAGCGGGGTTTGAATGAGGGTTTATACGTGTCGTCGCGCAGGTGGGCGTCCCATCGTAGTCCGGAAAAATCCCAGCGCCCGAAGTAGAGCGGCAACCGCTCGGTGCTTTGAAGCCCGATCCAGCGCAGCCACCCGCCCGCGGGGCCGTCGGACCCTGCGTCAATTTCAAGCGTGATACGCCGGATACGCGTCGCGCCATCGAGGTCGGCACAAAGTTCTTTCTGATTTCCCTCCGCGGGCGGCGCGGAATAGGTTACGTCGCCCGCATCGGTCGCGGCCATGATGCGCACGACCGAACCCGCGGGCGCGGCGACGCACACGATCAGCTTGTCGTAGCCCGCGCAGTCGACGTCGAGGTCGCTCGACACGCGCAACGCAGGGCATGATGCCGGCCGCGATGCCCATTCAAAATCGACCGCGCCCCAATTTTGTTTCACGCCTAGGCCGTATGCGTCGCCCGGATCGACGGTCCAGTGTTTGAGCGTTTCCATCTCGGGAGAGAAGAACGGCACAATGATGGCTTCCGCCTCGTTGATCGGAACGGGCTTGAGGCCGCCTTCGGCAAACGCGCAGAGGGCGGGCATAAGAAGGAGCAAGGAAAGCAAAAGGCGCATTGGGTATCTCCGGGGATTTCATTGGACCGATCGGACGGATCCGACGGATCCGACGGATCCGACTGATCGGACCGATCGTCATTCTTTGATGGGCGCCACGGTGAAGTCGGTGAACCTTACCCAGTGCGCGGCTTCAGCGGGCCCATGATAACCTTGCAGGCTGATCTTGTCGCCCTCGGCGATGGTTAGATTGCCTTCCGCGGCGGTTTTGAATTCCTCCTCGCCTTCCTGGCGGAACTGCGCGGTGAACCGGCCCCCGCCGACTATCAGGCGCAGCCGCACGGCCAGTTTTTCCGCGGCGACTTTGCCCGGCACAACCACCAGCTTGCCGTCGACCCGCTCGTGGACGAGCTTGAACACGGGTTTGTCCTCGTGGTACAGCGTGATGCCGGCCTGTTCATACTGCTCCGTGGGCGCGGACAGCGAGGTGACCGTCACCTCGATCGCAACTTTGCCCTCAAACTTGGGCAGCGGGCGGACCAGCGCCGTTTTGACCGAATTGGCGTCGCCGGGCCGAAGCCGGATCTCCAGCCCGTCCGGCGTTGTGCGCCAATCCGCAGCATCGGCACGCAACCACGACCAGCCATCGGCGAGTTTGCCTTTGAAGGCGTCTTCAAAAATGACCTTCTCCTCAGCGGCCAAAGCGCCGCCACACATCAGCGCCACAACAAGAAACATCCGCATCTCTCGCCCTCCCCTCTTTAAACCACAAAAAACGCAAAGAACTCAAAGATGCAGTATTATACTCTTTGTGTTCTTTGCGTTCTTTGCGGTTAATTCGCTTGTCATTTTTTGAATCTGTCAACTACCTAAGTCAGAGTGGAGGGGCCATGAACATATCGTTGCAGGCAGTGTGTTTGTTGTTGGTGGCGCTCGCGCAGGTGGCCACGCCCGCGCAACTCGCCAATGACCATCTGGCGGTTGGGTTCGATCCGGCAACCGGCGGAATCGTGCGCGTGGAAGCCGTCGCGGCGAACCACGCGTTTATCCACCAAGCGGCGGAGAAACCGCTCTTGTGGCAGTTGGATCTGCGCGAGGCGTCCGGGCAGAAGATATCACTCGACAATTCCCTCGCGCCCGCCCCGGAAATCACGGCGGAACCGCCGACCGTGACCCTGCGTTGGACGGGGCTCGACCTGGCCGACGAAAAAGGCGCGCTCGACGTCGCGGTCGTCTGCGAACTCGGCCCGAGCGACCACACCGCGCGGCTGCGTATGACCGTCAACAACAACAGCCAGAGGTTCGGCCTGTGGAACGTCCAGTTCCCGGTCGTCTCGAACCTGTCCGACCCGGCGTCGGCATCTGTAGCAATGGGCCGCGGCACGTGGGGAGTCCTTTACAATAAGCCGAAGGAGCGGCTCAAGGGCGAGTATCCGGCAAATACATTGCCGATGCAGTTCGTCCTGCTGCAAGAGGGAGATCACGGCCTCTATCTGGCCGCGGAAGACCCGCAAGCGCTCTTCAAGATCTTCGAGATTGAAGTCGGGAAGGATTTCCGCGTCATCACCCGCGCGTCGGACATGGCCGTGCCCGGAAGCGACTGGGAGGCGCCCTACGCGTTCGCCATCGGCGAATACGACGGCGGATGGATGCAGGGCTGCAAGCGGTACAGAGCCTGGGCGCAGGCCAATGCGCCCTGGCTGCGCAAGGGCCTGCTGGCGCAACGCACCGACGTGCCCGAGTCGATCAAAAACGTTTGTGCGTGGCTGCTGGGCGGAGGGACGGCCGGCGAGGCCGTGCCGGCGGTGAAACAGTTCGCCGAGGCCGTAAAAGCGCCCGTGGGCGTGCATTGGTATAACTGGCATGCCATTCCGTTTGACGTCCAGTACCCGAACTACTTTCCGACCAAAGAAGGTTTTGCGGATGGGGTCGCCGAATTGACGAAAATGGGCGTCGTCGTGATGCCGTACATCAACGCACGGCTATGGGACACCGCCAACGAAAACTTCGCGGAAGCCAAGCCGTTCGCCACGAAGGACGAGGACGGCGACGTCACGATCGAGGAGTACGGTTCCGGCGCCAAGCTGGCGGTGATGTGCCCGACGCAGAAGTTCTGGCAGGACAAAGTGGCCGAGATCATCCGGCGGCTCGGCGAGGAGTGCGGGGTCAACGCCGTCTACATGGACCAGATCGCCTCGGCGCCGCCACGCGTGTGCTTCGACATCGGGCACGGGCATTCGGCCGGGTCGGGAGCGTGGTGGGTCAGCGGCTACCGGGACATGCTCGCGCCCATCAAGGCGTGGTGCACGAGCGGGGGCAGGTCCGTCGGTCTTACGACCGAGAATGATGCGGAACCCTACATGGACAACGTGGACGCGCATCTGATCTGGACGCCACGCAGCGAAAACGACATCCCAATGATGACGGCCGTCTACAGCGGGTACACGCTGTACTTCGCAAGCAACCGTGCGTTCTTTGACGACGTGTCGTATTGTTTATGCCAGGCGAGGGACTTTACGTGGGGGACGCAACTGGGCTGGGATGGCGCGGCCATCTTAACGCCCGAGCACGCCGCCAAGCTCGAGATGATCGGCCGGCTTGCGCGTCTGCGCGCCAAATCACTTGACTATTTTGTTTATGGCGAGTTACTGGAGGTCCTCGATCCTACAAACGAGGTGCCCGTGCTTACCGGCAAATGGAACACGCCCAAAGGCGACGCCGAGGTGAAGGTGCCCGCGGTCCACGGGGCGCTGTGGCGCGGCCACGACGGATCGCGGGCCGTTATCCTGGCCAATGCGGATACAGAGGCGCGGCCATTTGCCTTTGAGGTGGACGGCGCGCCGCATACCGTGGAAGTACCCGCGCGCGACGGAGTGGTGCAGGTGCTGAAATAAGGAGCACGCCTGGGACGCCCCCCGGCCACGCCACAGGCGTGGTGGGGGGCGTCCCAGAAACGTGACCGTGTGTGTGGTTAGGCCTTCTTCATCTCCATGAAGTTTTTGATGATGCGTTTCCCGCAACTCGTCAGGATGCTTTCGGGATGGAACTGGACGCCCCAGATGGGGTATCGCTTGTGCGCGACTCCCATGATGACTGCCTCCTGTTGCCCGGCATCCGCGGTTTCGGCGGTGATTTCAAGGCAGTCGGGGCATGTGTCCCGCTTGATGATGAGCGAGTGGTAGCGGGTTGCGGTGAACGGGTTTTCGACGCCGTCGAAGAGGCGGTTGCCGTTGTGGCGGATGGTGCTGACTTTGCCGTGCATGATCTTCCCGGCACGCACCACATCCCCGCCGAACACGTCGCCGATGGCCTGGTGGCCGAGACACACGCCGAGCGTGGGGATCTCCGGCCCCAGCTCGCGGATCACGTCGCGGGATATGCCGGCCTCTTTGGGCGTACAGGGTCCGGGCGACACGACGATGCGGTCGGGCTTAAGCGCGCGGACGCCGGCGACGTCGATGGCGTCGTTTCGGTATACGCGGATATCCGCCTCGATCTCGCCAAAATACTGGACGAGGTTGTACGTAAACGAGTCGTAGTTGTCGATGATGACGATCATGACTGTAGCCCTTTCTCGGCGAAATCGACCGCACGGAACAGCGCCTTGGCTTTGCTGACGGTTTCTTCGTATTCGCGGTCGGGGTCGCTGTCGTAGACGATGCCCGCCCCGGCCTGGATATAGGCGACGTTGTCTTTGACCACCATGGTTCGGATGATGATGCAGGTGTCCATGTCGCCGGAGAAGCTGATGTAGCCGCACCCGCCGGCATATGGCCCGCGGCGAGACGGTTCGAGTTCGTCGATGATTTCCATGGCCCTGATTTTCGGCGCGCCGCTCACCGTGCCCGCGGGAAACGTGGCGGCGAGCGCCGAATAGGCGTCGCAGCCTTTTTTGAGCGCGCCGGTGACCTCGCTGACGATGTGCATCACGTGCGAGTACCGCTCGACCACCATGGTTTTCGAGGGCACGGGCGCGACCGTACCGGGTTCGCTGACCCGGCCCACGTCGTTGCGGCCGAGGTCGACCAGCATAATGTGTTCGGCGCGCTCTTTTTCGTCGGCCATGAGGTCTTTCTCGAACTGTGCGTCTTCTTCGGGGGTAGCTCCGCGCGGGCGCGTCCCCGCGATGGGCCGCACCATGCAGGTTCTGCCTTTGACCTGCGTCATCACCTCGGGGCTCGAGCCGATGAGGATGACGTCGGGATACGTGACGAGCGTCATGTAGGGAGACGGGTTGATGCACCGCAGCGCCCGGTATAGGTTGATGGGGCTGGCGTAGGCGGGCCGCTCGAACCGCTGCGAGAGGACCACCTGGAAGATGTCCCCGGCGCAGATGTACTCTTTCGCTTTGCGGACGGCGGAGCAGAACGCTTCCCGGGAGAAATTGGACTTGGGCTCCTGCTCGACCTCGCCGCTATGAACGCGTTCGCTCGAGACGACCAGCGGCCCGCGCAGCGTTCGCTGGAGGTCGTCGATTTTTCGGATCGCCTCGTTGTACGCCGCATCCACACTCCCGCGGACGTGTGCGTTCGACACGATCTTCAGCTTGTTGTTGACGTGATCGAAGATCAGGATGGTGTCGGTGACCATGAAATACAGGTCGGGCAGGTTGAGCGGGTCGGGATTCTTATCGGGCAGGTTTTCAAAGAAGCGCTCCTGATCGTACGAAATATACCCGACCGCGCCGCCGTGAAACTCGGGGATGCCGTCGACGTGAACCGGCTTGTACCCGGCCATGAGTTGGCGTAGCTCGGCCAGGGGATCGGGTGATTCGTACGTGCCGAGCCGGCCCTCGCGCACCAGTTCGACTTTTGTGCCTTTCGATTTGAAGATGGTGGCGGCGTTTGCGCCGAGGAACGAGTACCGGCCAAGGGTGTCGGCTTTTTCGACGCTTTCGAGCAGGAACGAGTAAGGCTGGCCTTTTGCGATCTTCATATAAGCGGTCACGGGCGTCTCGAGATCCGCCAGGATTTCTTTATAAACGGGCACCAGCGCGTTTGGCCGCGCCAGCCGCCGGAATTCGTCTAAGGTGGGGTGAATCATTTTTTGCTCTCCTTTTTCCTCTGGTTTAAACGCGCCTCCTCAGCCACCTCCCGGTCGCGCAGGAGCGCGACCCCACCGGACTTATGCCCGGCGCCTTGCGTTCAATTCTGTGCGACGCCGTCGCCGTCGAGGGTGAGTCCGCCGTCGAATTCAACTTTGCGGTAAAAACAACTGGTCTCGCTGGTGTGGCAGGTCGGTCCCGCCGGGCGGCACTTCAGGACGAGCGCGTCGGCGTCGCAATCGCAGCGGATTTCCTCGACCAGAAGGAAATTGCCCGACGTCTCGCCCTTGCGCCAGAGTTCTTGGCGGGAGCGCGACCAGAAACAGGCCCTGCCCTCGGCGAGGGTGATATCGATCGACTCGGCGTTCATATAGCCCACCATGAGGACCTGCCCCGTAGCGGCATCCTGGATCACGGACACAACCAGGCCATTGTCGTCGAACTTGATAATGTCGCGCAGATTCATTGGATCGATCTCCTCGAAAAACACGTGCAAAAAACGCAAAAAAAGAAAAGAATCGCCGGCTCCTATACGCGTGCCGGGATCAGCGGTGGGATATGCGACGCCATCGACAATCGTAGCGCGCGGTACGTATGCGCGTTATCGGCTGTGGCATCGCTACTCTCCTTGAAGTTCCTTACTGCATGCCTAGCATCGCACAGGCACGCCGTGATTTGCAAGAAAATCTTTGGCCTGGCGGATGGTGTATTCCTGGAAGTGAAAAATGGAGGCCGCGAGGGCGGCATCGGCCCCTCCCTCCTGGAGGACGGCGCGGAGGTGTTCGAGGTTTCCGGCGCCGCCGCTGGCGATGACGGGCACGCCGACGGCGTCGGCCACGGCGCGGGTGAGCGCGATGTCGTAGCCGTTTTTGGCGCCGTCGCAGTCCATGCCGGTCACGAGGATTTCGCCCGCGCCTCGGCGTTCGGCCTCTTTCGCCCACTCGACCGGCTCGAGTTCGGTGGGCCTCCCGCCGTCGCGGCCGCCGTGGCTTTTGACGACGTAGCGGCCGCCAGGCATTCGTTTGGCGTCGATGGCGACGACGATGCACTGCGAGCCAAACCGGCCCGCGGCCTCGTCGATGAAATCGGGGTTTTCAATGGCGGGCGTGTTGACGGACACCTTGTCGGCTCCGGCGGCGAGGAGCCGGCGAATATCATCGATGGTTCTGATGCCGCCGCCGACGCACAGCGGCATGAAAACTTGGTCGGCGGTGTGCCGGACGACGTCGAGCATGGTGTCGCGGTTGTCGGTGGAGGCGCGGATGTCGAGGAATACGAGTTCGTCGGCCTCTTCCTCGTCGTATCGTTTAGCAATTTCCACCGGGTCACCGGCGTCGCGGAGCCCAAGAAAATTGACGCCTTTAACGACGCGGCCGTCGGCGACGTCGAGGCACGGGATTATGCGCCTTGCCAACATTTATGCCCTGCTAATCCGCGTTCACAATTCAAGACGCGGCTCCTAGTGTGTCTCTTCTTCGCCGCCAGAGTTCGAAGCGGCCGGCTCCTCCTCGGGCGGGTGGGTTTCCTCCGGCTCAAACGCGGTGCTGACCACAGGCTCTTGTGCGGCGCGTTCTTCGACGACGGGCGGGACTGGTACGGGCGCGGGATGGGCCTCTTTTGTTTCGACGGGCGGCGCCGGTTGGGCCGGTGTGACGCTGACGATGATGCCGGGCACGTCCAGCTTTCCCATAACGATTTCTTCGACGCCGAGGATGTTGATGGCGGTGTCGCGCAGGTGTTTTTGGACTTTGCCGACGATTTCGCTGACGCCCGCCGCTTCGGACCCTTTGTAAATCCACAGCGAGCCCGTGACCTCGGCCCTGCGGTTGTCTTCTGAGGGGATCAGTCGCACGGAAATCTTCTTTACTTCGGGCATTTTGCTCACGATGCGGTTGAGCGTGGCCTCGATTGAATCGAGGTGGATGGTGACCTCGCCGTACTCGCCGGGAAACGAAATGGTGTTGCGCCTCTTTTTGCGCGACAGCGGCAGCAGGCCCAGCAGGCCCAGGATAAACAGCAAAGACCCGCCCACCGGCGCCAACTGCACCCAGCGTTCGTCTACAAAGGCTATCACCCGTTCGTACAGGGGGACCTGAAAATACATCGCCACCAGAAGCACGCCCGCCGCCAGCACCACCAGGCTCAACAGCTTGAACACCACGATGTGCACGATTCGCATTAGGAGTCTATCCTTTCCCGCGCAGGCGGCTCGCCGTACGTTTTGTCAAGCCCATAATTTTCCCACAGTCAACTCGCCCGCTCGATATACGCGCCGGTCCGCGTGTCGACCCGGATCACCTCGCCTTCCTGCACGAACAACGGCACCTGGACGGTCGCGCCGGTTTCGAGCACGGCGGGTTTTGTGCCGCCGGTAGCGCGGTCGCCCTGAACGCCGGGGTCGCACTGCGTGATCTGGAGTACCACGAAAAACGGCACTTCTACCATGATGACGCGGCCGTTGTAGAACATGAGGGTCACGTCGGTTTGCTCTTTCATCCACTTGGCCTTGTCGCCGACGATGTCCTCGCCGACTTCGAGCTGTTCGTAGGTTTCCTTGTGCATGAAATGAAAAAAATCGCCGTCGTGGTAGAGGTACTGCCAGACCTGGCCTTCAATACGGGCTTCATCAAACTTTTCGCCGGACCGGAAGGTTTTTTCGAGCACGCGGCCGGTAAGAACGTTTTTGAACTTCGTGCGCACGAACGCGCCGCCCTTTCCGGGCTTGACGTGCTGGAACTCGACGATCTGCATCAGGTCGCCGTCCAGCACAATCACCATCCCGTTTCTGAAATCCGCCGTGGATATCATTTCTCCAACACCTTTAATTCCTTCGGCGTGCGTGTAAGGATTTCGCACCCCTGTTCCGTTACGACCACCAGGTCTTCGATGCGCACCCCGCCCTCGCCCGGCAAATAGATGCCCGGCTCGACCGTCACCACCATACCCGCATCGAGAACCGCCTCGGACTCCGAATTCAGCCGCGGGCTTTCGTGGACTTCAATCCCGACGCCATGGCCGAGACCATGCCCGAAGTGTTTGCCGTAGCCCGCCTTGTCGATTAAGTCGCGCGCCAGCGCATCGACATCGCGGCATCGCACGCCGGCCCGCACCTGGCCGAGCGCAGCCTGCTGCGCAGCAAGGACAACCTGATAAATCTCATCAAACCACGTCCCGGGAATCGTAGCGTATGAAAACGTTCTAGTCAAGTCAGCGCAGTAGCCGTCCCTGCGGCACCCCATGTCAATCAGGATGATATCGCCGGGCCTCAACCGGCGGGGGCCGGGCCGGCCGTGGGGCAGCGAACTGCGCGAGCCGAACAGTACGATAGTCGGGAACGACGGCCCGATGGCGCCGCGCCGTTTGAATTCATACTCGATCCGTGCGGCGAGTTCCATCTCCGTGCAGCCTTCCTTGACGGCGTCCAGCACGTCGACCAACACGCCTTCGGCCAGTTCGGAGGCGCCGCGGATATGCTCGAGCTCCTCGCTGGATTTTACCACCCGCAACCCGGTAACCAGCCCCGAGACGGCAACAAACGGGCCGTCATAGGCGGCCTCGAGCAGGTTGAGCTGGCCTACGGTGAGCGCGTCCGGGTCGTACGCGACCATCCCCGGCTCGATCGCCTCGAGTGGCTTGCCGACGGCCGCGATGAAACTGCCTTTTGCCTCTTCAATGCGGCAATTGGCGACCTCGACCCGGGCCTGCTCGATGAACCGGCCGTCGCACAGGAAAACAGACTCATCGCCCGTGACGATAAGCGCCGACTTGTCGCCCGTGAAGCCGGTGAGGTAGAAATTGTCGGGTTCGGACAGGCTGAGGCAGGCGTCAGCCTCCGTCCGGGCCATTTTTTGCCGCACGGCCTCGATCCGGTCTTGATACGCCGCGCCCATTTAGTTATCCATTGACAAGCCGGGCCGCGGCGAGCAGGGCGAGCCGGTAGCTGTCGGCGCCAAACCCGCTGATGACGCCTTTTACGACGGGGCTGATGTAGCTGTGGCGCCGGAAATCTTCCCGGGCGTAAACGTTGCTGAGATGGACTTCGATTGCGGGCACGGCCAGTGCGGCGATGGTGTCGCGGAGCGCCACGCTGGTGTGGGTGTAACCGGCGGGGTTGATGATGAGGACATCTGCCCAGCCAACCGCCTGCTGGACGGCGGTGACCAATTCGCCCTCCGAGTTCGATTGCACCGTCCGGACTTCGGCGCCGAGCCGGACGCCTTCCTCGATGAGCATGGCGTTAATCTGGTCGAGCGTTTTACTGCCGTAGAGGTCGGGTTCTCGGGTTCCCAGCATGTTGAGGTTGGGTCCGTGCACCACCAGTATGCGCATGATTGGTCTCCTCCCGGCGCACGGGCTGGCCCGGGCGCACGCTTATGCCGCGGTGTCAGAACCGGAGTTCGGCGGCTTCCAGGTCGCCCGCGCGGCGTATCAACTCCCAGGCTTCCTTAGTCATCTGTTCGGCTTCCGGCGAAGTTTGGCCGGTTGCCGCTTTGGCCGCCCGCCTCAATGTCCGGCCGTAATTTAGCATGGCGTTCCCATACTGGCGCAAGACGTTCCCGGATGACGGGAACAGTTCCGCCGCCTTTTTGAATTCCGCCAGCCCGTCGTCCATCAGGCGCGTCCATGTAGTGCTGTCGGTTTCGATGTTGGCCCGCATCCACAACGCGTTGCCCAGCATCAACCGGTATCCAAATTCCCGCGGGCTGCGGCGGACGCTTTCCTGCGCCCAGGTCAGGTCGTCCAGGACGTACTGCCGGCGGGCCTCGCCGTCCGGCAGCGAATGGGTCAGCAGGTCGTACCATTTGGTCAGTTCCGCGGACAATTCGGCGTCGTACGGAAAGATGGTGTCGGCATCTTTGAGTTGAGAAAGCCACGCGTCCGCATAGGGCAGGATCTGCTGTTTGGCTTTCTCGAAGTCGCTTACCACAAACAAGGCCTCGCGCGGGATGGGTTCGTCCGGGCGGAGCCGCCGCATCGTGCCGGGCTTGTTCCCGGCGACCTGGAACGAACCGGCGCTCTCGAGCGCGCTCCTCAACGGCACGAGACCGGACAGGTGCGTGCCGGCAATTGCCCGCGGTTTTGTAGCCTTTTCTGTCTCTTCCGGCAGGGGGAAGAAAAACTTGGCCTCGTAAAAGAGTTGCTTCAACTTCTGGTCGTCGCCGACGCCCAGAAAATCACCGCGGCCCTTGATGAAATCCGACAGGTAGACCCTGAATGCCATGCCGGCCACCAGTGCCGCCATCAACAACAGCGGCAGCGACACGAGTTGATAGATTGACCGCCGCTTTACCGAGCCTGCCGCAGCCACGGGCCCAGCTCCCTCTTCTTTCACCAAGCCGCGGGATACCAGCAGGCCCGCCGCCAGAAACGCGAAGAATGCGACGGATGGATCGTAGAAGTCGAAATCGATAACCGCATGCGCCAGAACCGCCAGCAGGCCCGTGTAAAGGCCCAGCAGTTCCCAGCGCCTTGTCCCATCCTCCTCCCGAAGTACCCGCTTAAGGCCCCACCACGCCAGGTAAAGCCAAAACGAGCAGAAAAAGGCAAAACCCAGGATGCCGGTTTCGCACAGGGCCTGCAGGTAGTCGTTGTGCGCCACGGTAACCGCGCCGGCGCCCGCACGTCTGTAGTTGGGATAACACGCGCCGAAGTTGCCCCAGCCAACCCCGGTCCAGAAGTTGTCCAGCGCCATGTATACGCCGGTACGCCAGTATGAAAGCCTTAGCCGGACCGTGGCGCCGCTGGCGAGGTCGGAGGCGGTCATGTCGCGGCCCTGAGTGGTGAGGTTGCCCGTATCCACTTGACCGGGTTGGGCCGGCGCGGTCGGCGCGGGCGCGGCCGGGGCCGCTTGGGCCGGGGCGGCTTGTGTTGTGGGCGCAGGCGCGGGCGTGTCGGCGGCCAGGAGGGCGGCAAGCAGTACCGCCAGCAGCAGGCCGGCCGCCGCCGGGACGGCTTTCACCCCTTTCCCGCGCAAGAAGCCCCGGCGTGCGGCTGCCAGCACCGCCGCAACGAGCACGGTCGCCATTACGAGGGCCAGCATCCCGCCGCGGGAGTAGGTCAGCCACAGCATCCACACCTCTCCCACGACCAGCAACGGGAGCACGCCCACCCGCGTCCAAAGGCCGAGGTACGGGAAACCGCCCCGTTTCAGGGCGACGGCCGCGCCCCCTGCGAGCGCCACCGGGGCTATCACCACAAACACGGCAAACGGCAGCCAGTTGGCGGGGTCCGCCCAGGCAATCGCACGCAGGCCGCCGGCGGCTGCGCGCATGCTGAGAATGAGCGTGACGGTAAAATATGTGATACAGACCAATGCCAGCCACGTCAGCGATACGGTAAGCGTAACAGCCAGCGGGGATGCTTCCACCGGAGGTTCGGGCGCGGCCGGCTGTTGACGCCGGCGCGCAAATGCCCGGAACGATTGGATCGTTTCGGCGAACGTGATGGGGATGGCAAGGATCAGGAAACCGGCGAGCGCGTTGGGAAACAGCAAGGACCCGGAAGCCCGGTTGGTCTGGAGGCGGTGTATGAGCTGGGCGCTGTCCGTGTCGCCGCCCAGCCGGGTGCGCAACACGTACGAGTCGGCCATCACCATCTGGCGCATCATGGGCAGGATGTAGCTGAAATGGACGAAGCTGTAAAGGGTCTCGACCAGGAACGAGGCGATCAAGGCGGTCAGGACGATGGCGATGCCGGTGCGCGACCGCACGCCGTTCACGACCGCCAAGAAGAGGAAGAAATGCCCCGCCCAGATTACGGCCGCGCGATAGGTGGTGCTGTACTGGACGGTCGTTGCCAGCGTCATCAGCCCGGCCAGCCAGAAACACCCAAGCACGACCGTTCCCAACTTGAATCGAGGCTCCGCGCCGCGCATCAGCATCCGCGCCAGAAAAAGACAGGCCAAGAGCAGGATGCCCCACACAAAATAAAAGTTGTCGGTTGGCCACGTGGCGCCGTCAAGTAACGGCCGGGCCAGAATCAGCGGGACAAGCCCGAGCGCGATCGGCTCGCGCAGGACGCGCCGCCAAAGTGGATCGGCGAACTGGACGGAGTCGTCCGACACGGGCCTAATCGGCGGCGGGGCGGGAGCAGCACCCGCCTTTTTTGTCTTTGCCATTATCAGTTTATTACCTTGCTCTATCGCCTCAAACGCCCCGCGCAAGTTCATCGGCGCGCCGGAGTACCTGTTCGCCTTCTTTTACTAGGCGTGTGGCTTCATCGGCCAAGGTTGTGCCTTGCGTGGCGTCTTTTTGGAGCGCCTGCCCGTACTTCACCAGCGCCTGGCCGTATGCGCGGGTCGTATCGGGGCTCGAGGGATATAATTGCATCGCCTGCTTGTACGCCTCGAGTCCTTCCTCGAAATAACGCCGCCGTGCCGCGCCCGACGGCTCGATATTCGCCCGCAGCCACAGCGACTTCGCCAGCGCCGTCCGGTACTGGAACTCGCGGGGGCTGCGGCGCACGGTTTCCTGCGCCCACTTGGCGTATTCAAGGATATACCGGCTGCGGGTGTCGCCGTCCGGCAACGCAAACACCATCAGATCGTACCATTTCATGAAGTAACCGGCCAGTTTGGCGTCGTGCGGGTACATTTTGTCGGCGCGTTGCAGCAGCCCCAGCCACGCGTCCACGTACGGCAACACTTGCTGCTTGGCTTTCTCGATGTCGTTAACGACGTAGAAGGCACTGTTGGGGACCGCTTCGTCCGGCTGCACCATGCGGATTTTCGGGGGGTTGCCGTCGCGGCCGCCATCGCGGACAACGAACCTTCCGATGGCTTGCAGCGCGGCCGTGTCCGTCACGAGCCCGCCGAGATGACGGGCCAGTACGGGCTTTGGTTTCGGAGCCGGGTCACCGATGGGGGGGAAGAAGAATCGTCCGTCGCTAAAGATCTGGTCGAGTTTCTGATCGTCGCCCACCGCCAGGAACCGGTACCCGCCGGTGATCAGATCGGCGATATAAACACGCAGGCCCATGCCGCAAATCAGCGCCGCAAACAGGAGGATTGGCAAGGCCAGGATCTGGTTGGCGCCGCGGGCCGTGGTCTTGGCGGGGGCTGGCTCGGGCGCATCAACGAGCGCGCGCGAAACCAACAGGCTCGCCACGAGGAACGCGAAAAACGAAAGGGCGGGGTTGAAAAAACTGAAGTCCACGAGCGAATGGGCCAGAAACGCCAGCAGGCCCGCGTTCAGGCCGATCAAGGTCCATCGCTCGGCAGTGTCCGGCTCGCGGCAAATGCGCACCGCAGCCCATGCCATAAAATACAACCAAAATGCCATGAACAGGCCAAAACCAATGATGCCGGTTTCGCACAGGATCTGGAGGTAGTCGTTGTGGGCCGCCTTGACCTCGCCGGCCCCGGGGCGCTTGTAGTTCGGGTAGACGGTGCCGAAATTGCCGAGGCCGACACCGGTCCAGAAGTTGTCGAGTGCCATTCTGAGGCCCGTTTGCCAGTATGAAACCCGCAGCCGGAACGAAGCCGGGTTCATCAGATCGGCCACGGTCAGGTCCATGCCCTCTTTGGTGATGGGGATAGCCGCGGGCGGCGCGGTCCCCGTGGCTGCGGGTGCGGGCTGCGGAGGCGATGGACGAGGCGGCGCCTGGCCTGTCAAAGCCGGAAGCGTTGCGAGTAGGAGCAGGGCGGCGGTTACGGAGGCGGCCTTGCCGTATTGGCGCGCGCGCGTTGACCTCGCCACCACGATCAGCGCCGCTGACAATGCGGTTGCGCCGGCAATCGCCACCATACCGCCGCGCGAAAACGTCAACCAAAGCGCAACCGCCTCGACGACGAGCAACAGCGCCAGCAACACGCCGCGAACCCACAGCCATAAGACCCTGTAGCCCCGTTTTCTAAGCACAAAAGACATCAACGCCGCGATCAGCAACGGCGCGACGGCTGTCGTCGCACACCATAACCGGAAGTAATGCAAGCCGGCCCACCTCAGGCTGCCGTCGTCCATCCTGGCGAGGGGGCCGTGGCGCCAAACCATGTGCTTCCCCGGGGGGTATTCAAACAGGCCGATTGCTTCGGTAATCAGGTGAGCCACCGCCGCCAAGACAAGCCATATCGCCAGCGTCGTCAGCACCTGTTGCCAGGGCGAGGGCAAGTCCCGGGGCGACGCCGGAAGCTTCTTCCACAGTTCGCGCAAAGCCACGGCGGCCTCGCCCGCCACAACCGGCAGCGACAGGACAAGGAACGCGGCCAGGGCGTTGGGGTACAGCAGTGAGCCAAACGCCCGGTTCACCTGAAGGCGGTGCGCCAAAACGGCGCTGGCGATGTCGGCGCCGAACCGCGTTTGGACGAGGTGGGGGTCGCGCAACACGGTTTCGCGCACCAGGGGCAGAATGTATTGGTAGTGGAACAGGCTGTACGCGGATTCAGCAAAGACGGACGCCAAAAACGCCGTCAGCACGATGCCGAAACCGGTGCGCGTCCTCACGCCGTTCACGACCGCCAGGAACAGGAACACGTATCCGGCCCAGATGATCACCGACCGGTACGTCGAGTCGAATTGGACCGTCCACGCGAACGTAAGAAGACCGACCAGCCAAAACCCCGCCAGAAGCGCCGTGCCCCATTTAAACCTGGGTTCGGCTCCCTTCGCCAGCATCCGCACAACAAAAACGCACGCCAGCACGACAACGCCCCACACAAAATAAAAGTTGGCCGTCGGATAGGTGACACCGTCCAGCCATGGCCGCACCAGGATAAGCGGCGTGAGGCCGATGGCAATGGGCTCGCGCAGGACTCTGCGCCACAGCGGCTCTGGCTCCTTGGGTATTTCCGCGGGGGGCGAGACGGGAGCAGGGGCCGGTTTTCCCTTTCCCCGGCGGGCCCTCATTCGGGGTTGTCTCCGTTTTTCTTGCCGGCGTTCATCAGCAGCACGATCAGCAGGTAAACGCCGACGGTCTGCGCCAGGACGATCATCACGCCGCGCTGGCCCAGCCGGCCCAGCAACGCACCCCCAAGGCCCGTCACCCCCGCAACGAGGAAGATGAACTCGACGGCCTGCCGCGGGGACATGCCGAGCTTGACGAGGCGGTGTGAGAAATGCCGTTTATCGCCCTTCATGATAGACTCGCCGTGCCGCCAACGAATAAATACCACACTGCTTATGTCGAACAGCGGAACGCTCAGGGCGAGCAGCGGCGCCGCAACCGCTATCGGAGACGGCGTCGACGCGATGTGGAACGTCCCCATGATGGCCACGGACGCCAGCAGGTAGCCGCAGAACATGGCGCCCGCGTCACCCATGAAAATCCGGGCCGGGCTCAGGTTGTGGTAGAGGAAACCCGCCACCGCACCCGCAAAAACAACCAGCACCAGCCGCACGAGGTATTGTTCATAGGGCTGGACGGCCAGGAAAAACGAAAATGCCGCGATTACAGACACGCCCCCCGCAAGACCGTCCATATTATCGAGGAAATTGAGCGAGTTGGTGAGCGTCACCACCCAAAGCACCGTCAATGCCGACGAAATCCAGATGTTTCTGAAGATGAACATCTCGATCCGCATCCCGGACAGCACCAGGACGAGCGCCGCCACGATCTGCCCCGCCAGTTTCACCTCGGGGCTCAGGATCTTGAGGTCGTCGACCACGCCCAGCGCGAAAATCACCAGCCCGCCCGCCAGCAGGCCCGCCAGCTTGACGGTTCCGTTGTCGCCGAACGCGGCGTCGAACTGGCTCAGCAGCCACTGATTGCCGTACTGGCTCATGAGGGCGAGCACGGCGAACGTGCCGAGGATCACGACGTAAAACGAGGCCCAAATCGCCACGCCGCCCAGCAGCGGCACCGGAGTCGAGTGAACCTTGCGCTCACCGGGCTGGTCCAAAAAACTCCAGCGCAGCGCCGCGCGACGCGCAACGTCGGTGAGCAAAACCGAGATGAGAAAGGACGCCGCCAGCGACGCCGCCATCACAAAATACCAATTCGTCGTCATCCCAAAGCTTCCTGATAAAGTTCAAACTCCGCGCGGGCCGCCCGTTCCGCGGTGAACTCGGCGCAAACACGATCCCGCGCAAACGCGCCCATCCGCCGCCGCAGCGGTTCGTCGTCCAGCAAGGCGTTTATGGCGTCGGCCAGCGCGTCGGGGTCGGCGGGCGCGACGTTATACCCGGTCTGGCCGTCGAGGTTGGCGAACTCGACGCCGGTGCCCAGCCGCGTCGCAACCACCGGCTTTCCGCATGCGTGGGCCTCGAGTATCGAGATCCCGAACGCCTCGCTGCGGGCCACCGACGGAAATGCAAACACGGCGCAACCGTGGAGGTGGTCCACCAAATCCGGCTGAGACAACTCGCCGGGGAAAAACACCCGAACGCCCAACTCGCGGGCCAGCGATTCGGCCACGGGGCGTTCCGGGCCGTCGCCCGACATCACCACCGGGGCCTTTATGCGGTTGGCCGCCCGCACGAGGTGCGGCAGGCCCTTGTAGTACCGGTGCCGGCCTGAGAATAATACGTAACCGCCGCCGTACTGATCGCGCAACGCCGACACACGGGCCGGGTCGGGCTGCGCAAATTCCTCGGGCATGATGCCAAGCGGCACCACCCGCACCCGTCGCCCGCCATCGCGACCTCCCCGGGCAAGCACCGCCTGGAGCGTCGCCGAGGTCCGCACGTACTGTTCGGAAGTCGGTAAAATCATAGCAGCTTTATCGAGGAAATGCATCAGGAACGGCCCGTAAATGCGCATCGCCGACGCCTGACGCACCACATCGCTGTGGTAACGGACCACCAGCCGGCCCCGCGGCCGGCTCAGCAAGTAGCCTAGCTCCGCCGTCGGGTTCGGGACGTGGACCACCAGCACGTCCGCGGGCAGGCGCCGCATGTAGTACGGAAACAGGGGCGAAACCGGCGCGCTCTGAAACCGGCCCCACTCCCCCACCTCGAGCACGCGGGTCCCGTCGCGGTCCATCCAGCGGGTCCGGCACGACCGGCTGCACGTCAGCGCCGCAACCTCCGCCCACTCACGCTGAAACCGGCACATCAACGCGATGTGACGTTCCATACCCCCGCGAACCGGCGGATCAAAATCCTTATATATATGCAGAATCTTCATTTACAAGCGCTACAAGCTTACCACACCGGCCAGAAGGGCGGCATCTTGCGAAAAGATGAAGGCGGAAGGATAAAGGATGAAAAAAACGCACAGAAGCCCCAAGGACGGAAGGAAGGCGTCAGTCTTTTTTCTTTCCGCGGAGGCCGAAGCCGGTTCTTAAGACCTCATTCCATCTCTCCCGCCACCTGACGAGGTACAACACCATAAGGCCGATGGCGACCACGATCAGCGACAGGCCGACAGTCCGCATCACGTAACTCTCCGGGGGCGTTTTGGTCAGTTCGATCATGTCGATGCCGGGCTGTTCGATGGGCCGGGATCTTCGCGGGCGCGGCTGCATTTGCGGCTGGCCGGCGGCGGTGACAGGGGCCTGTTCAGGCTGCCAGATGGGCAAGGCCATGGCGGCGACGGTGTCGTATGCGTTGCGGGGGATGGTGAGCTCTTCGTCAAGTACGGGCCGCACCTCCCACTTCTCGTACGAATGCACGCTCAGATGGATGCTGTCGCCGGTCTGCTCCATTTTGACAAACACGGAAGGCAACCAGACGCCGTCCAGGACCGGGCGCAGCCACAAGTACTCTTGCAGCAGTTGGCCCGCGGCGTTGCGCATCGAGCCGCGCTCGGCCATGCCGGTTTCGGTGTTGAAGATCTGGTCGACGGTAATTCCGGTGTTTTTGTCGCGCAGCCAGAGGTTGTACCTTGGCCCGCCGAGCGGTTTGAGTTCGGATTCCTGGTCGTCGCGGGCGTACGCTTCGGGCGGGATCTGGTCCCACCGCATCAGGTTGATGTCGATGTCCTCGAGCGGTTCTCGGCGCCTCTCCATGGGCTCGACGTACAGGGTTCGCTGCTCGGCCCGAAACAGCGCGACTCCATCGAACGCGGTGTGGTAGCTGCCCGAGGGCGTTACTTTGCTGAGCCTGTACCGGCCCTTGTCGTAGGCGTAGTCGACCTCGTACCAGGTCTCGACGGCCCACTCGGCTTTGTCCGGCGCAATCAGCGCTGGGTCCAGCGGCGCCCCCGCGGGCACAGCATCGAGCGCGGCCATCAGGGCCGACACCGTGCGGTCGTACGCTTCCGCGGCGGCGTTCCCAGTTTTCAGGCACCCGTATTCGGTAACCCGCGCCGACACCACGCCGGTTGCCGCGGCCGCGCTCCTGGCGCCGGCGATTTGGAACAGGCGGCTCACCGTCATCGGCTCATCCTGCGCCAGCGACCCTGCCGAAGCCACCACCACGGCCAGCACACAACACACCGTTCTCATGTGAGGTCTCCCCACTTCTAAAGCCTTCCGCAAAATCAGGACTGCCGCCTGAATTCGAGGCCGCCCCGCGGCTGGCTCACTCGGAACGTCACGCGGTCGAGCGATCCGTCCAGCGCCATACAGGCCAGCGTGTGCTCCCCCACCGACAACTCAAGCAGCAGGGGCCTGTCCGGCGACGATTGCCCAAAGAACCGGTCATTAATATACCAGTATAAACTTTTTTCCGCATCTATCGACGCGCGAAGCCGGATTCGGTCGCCTTGCGGCTCGCCGGTAAGGACGTATTCGGCCTCGTTTACGGGCTCCTGTATGCGCAGGTTGGCGCGGCGGGCCGACTCGGCCACGTGGGCCGAATCGCCGACTTTAGCCAGGTCCCAGCCGCGCGCCGTGCCCGGCCACCACTCGGCGACGGCGTCGCCGCCCCGGATAGGCCGGTGGACGTCGCACACCCGGTGCAGATACTGGCCGGCCGGCAACACGGCCTCTTTCGTGCGGGCGCACCACTCCGAACGCGGCAGGCCGCTCACCGCGCAGACGGTCACCCGCCGCAAATCGTCCGCCGGCTCGGGCCACGCGGGCCGGTTCAGCACCGGAAGGGCGCGCATAATCGAACCGGCCAGCGGCAATGCCGCGCGCACGCCCACGAGCCGGTCGGTCCCTTTGCCGTCGTTGTTGCCCATCCACACGCCGACGACGTACTGCGCGTTGAACACAAACGCCCAGGCGTCGTGATACCCGGTGGACGTGCCGGTCTTGAAACAGACACGCGGGGCCGTGTTGCCCGCCAAGACCACGTTGGGCTCCCACTCGTTCGGGAGGGTCTGTTCGAGCGACTGATAGAGGCTCAGGCAGGTCCCGCGCAACAGGACACGGCGGCGCTCATCCGCAGTTTTTTCGCCGCGCAGCGTGGTCAGCGGCCGCCATTCGCCGAGGTTGGCGACGGCGGCGTACGCGGCTGACAACTCGTCCAGCCGCACCTCGCAGTTGCCCAGCGTCAGGCCAAGCCCATAGGTGTCGTCGCGTTTGAGCGTAGTCAGGCCGACCGAGCGCAGCAACTCGTCGAGCGCCGGTACGCCCACCCGGTCGAGGACAAGCACCGCCGGGACGTTCAGCGAGTGGCGCAGCGCATCCGAGGCGCTGATCAGGCCGTTGTACCCGCCATCGAAATTGCCGGGGCTGTATGCGCCCAAATCGAGCGTGTCATCGAGCAGGGTTTCGCTCGGGTACAGCACGTTTTGTTCAAGCCCGAGCGCGTACGTGAACGGTTTCAACGCGCTGCCGGGCGATCGCGGCGCTCGGCAGAGATCCACCTGGCCGCCGCCCGGCGTCGTGTAGAAGCCGCCCGATCCTACCCGCGCAAGCACCTCGGCGGACGCCGCGTCCACCACCATGACGGCGGCGTTGGTGATCTCGGGCCGGTGGCGTTTGAGCGCGCGACCCACCAGCTCTTCGGCAGTACGCTGCGCCGCGGAATCGAGCGTCACCTCGACCCGCCGGCCCTCTTGCGCCCGCTGGCGCAACTGCATCGCCAGGTGCGGCGACATCGCGGGGAAATCGTGCCACGATACGCCGAGATCCGCGGCCGCCGCCTCGTCGTGCTCCCCAGGAGTGATGAAACCGGCAGCGAGCATCCGGTCGAGTACGTAATTGCGGCGGCGCAGGGCTTTCTCCGGATATTTGAGCGGCATCAGGCGCGTTGGCGCCTTTGGCAATCCCGCCAGCAGCGCCGCTTCGGGCAACGTCAACTCACGGGCCGGTTTCCCAAAATAGCGCCGGGCAGCCGCCTCGACGCCCACGAGGTTCAGGCCGTACGGCGCCGTGTTGAGGTAGGATTCGAGGATCTCGCGTTTATCGGCGCGCGCATCGAGCCGCACCGCCTGCACCGCCTCGTAAACCTTCCCCGGCAGCGTGCGGCGGTACAATCTGCCCTCGCCGTTTTTCACCACCTGCATCGTCAGCGTCGACGCGCCCGACACCACACGCCCGTGCCGCAGGTTCTGCCACGCCGCGCGCAACACCGCAAGCACGTCCACCCCGCCGTGATCATAAAACCTACGGTCTTCCGCGGCGAGCGTCGCCTCAACCACACGCTCCCCCACGTCGTCCGCGCACCGGTAGAAGCACCACTGGTCGTCCCGGTTCAGGAAGGCGTACAGCAGGCCGCCCGTCCGGTCGACGATCTCGCCGGATCTCGAAACGGCGAAGTAACGCGTCGTGTCCATCGGCCAGCACACAGCCACCGCCGCCGCGATAAGCAGGCCGCCTATCGCGCCGGCGATGATCTTGTGTCTCTTGTGCGTCCTGTGGTTAATTCTGTTTCACCTCGATTGAGCCGGAAGCCGTGCGCGCTACGACAGACGGGTCGTACATGCATTCGGCGGTCGCCGCGGGGCAATCGTAGTTGCCCGGCGTCACCGCGCGCACCACGTAGTAGAACTGATGCAGGCCCGGATCGAGCGCGTCAAACGCCGCGATTATCCTGTCGTCACGAACGTCCAAATAGCTGGGCGTGACCGCCCCGCTGAACTTCCCGCCCGGAAGCGAGCTGACGTCGAGCCGCGGGTTCTCGATTTCGAAACCCGCCGGCAACATATCGACCAGCACGACGTTCTTGACTTGCCTATCGCACTGTACTGACAAATTGACAACATAACTGTCGCCTTGTGTGTATATTTCGCCCACAAACGGGTCGCCCGTCGAAGTCAGACGGGTACGGGTCACGCCGATCCCACCCTCACTAACCTGCTCACTGACAATAGTTTGTGGTACGCCGCCTACTGTAAGGTTTACGTAAACGTCGGTAGAGCCCGTGTTGGCCACAGTAAACGTGCCGCCCGGGCCTGTATGGTTGAACCGCCCTACCTGATCGCCCACCAACGTCTCCTCGCGGTCCGGCGCCGTCACCTGGGCGGAGGCGTTGGCCAAGCCTTCGCTGATGCCCTCGAGGTACTCGACCAGCGCGGTGATGATGAAGGCGCTTTCCTGCGTGGTGCCGTAGTGGCGTTTGGCCAGGAAGTCGACGAGCGTCTGGGCGCGCGAATTGGCCTCGGCGGGGTCGGTGTTCATCCGCACGAGGGCCAGCAGTTCGATGGCCGTGTTGCGGATTTCCGAATTGAGGCTGCGGTCGGTTTCCTGGATGGTGTAAGGCTGTTTGGGCGCCTTGGCCAGGTACATCTTGACCCGGTCCACGTCCTGCGTGTTTTGAGCGAGCGCCGCGGCGAGGAGGTAACTGGCGTGCCGCGGCATTGTGATCGCGTCAAACCGCTGGATCTGCTGGACCGCCTTGAGGTCGCCGCCGAGCGCGAGAACGTAAATGGCGTAGGCGCGGACAAACAGGCGCGATTCGTCCCCGATCGAGGGGTTGAACGCGATTCCGCGAACGTAATCCTCGAGCGCATCGAGATTCTGCTCGGGCAACTCGAATTCCCTGCCGTTCTTCACCAGCGTCAGGAAATGCAGCCCGTAGACCGACCCGTAGTCGTAAGCCTGGTAGCTGCCGGGCCAAAAACTCAGGCCGCCGCCCGGCGTCTGCATCAGGAACAGCCGGCCTATGCCGGCCTTGATGTAGGCGTCGATCTGGTTCGGCTCGATCACGGACGGCATCAGCGACTGGTTTTTCCGCAGCAGGTACATCGGCAACAGGCGCGACGTCGTCTGCTCGACGCAACCATACGGGTAGCCGGCTACGTACTCGAGCGCCTTCTCGAGCCGGAGCAGCGGCGACCCGCCGACCGTCAGGTCCATCTCGGTGCGCTGATCGTCGAGGAAGACGGTGTTCTTGATTTCGCGGGACTCGCCCGGCTTCAACACGATCATCTCGTGGCGCGATTGGAAGCTTGCGGGCGCGCGGACGGGCATGGGCGCCACTTGTTCGAGCCGCTCGACCTCGGCGCCGCTCGAGTCCGTCACCACGGCCTGCCAGCGGATCTCGCCCTGACCGACGGCCTGCGCGGCGGTGAACTCCGCGATCGCCACGTTCTCGCCGTGTGCCGGGACCTCGAGACAGCCGCTGCCCCCGCCCGACGCGATCGTGCCGCCGCTCGACCACGTCACGTCCGCCTTGCACGGCGCGTCGGTGTTGTTGAACACCACCGCCCGGCATCGGGCGACGTCGCCCGGCAGCATAAAGCGCGGCATGCTCGCCCGCAGCATGTACGGGCGCCGAACGTAGAGGTCGGCCGATTGCGCGCCGACCGCCCGCGGCGTGCACGCGACCGCCACGAGCCGCAACTGGCCGGTGTACTCGGGCACGTCCATCGTCACGGTGGCGAGGCCGGTCGCATCCGTCCGCACCACGCCCGACCACAGCGCCACGGGTTTGATCCAGTTTTCATCGACGGACGGCAGCCGTTTCTGGAGGTCGCGCAGGAGTGCGTCGCCGCCGATCTGCGGTTTGTCGAAATCGTAGGCGACCTTGTCGTAGTAATGCGCCCTCCGGAAATCGGGTTGCCGCGGCCGCAGCATGTGCTCGTAAGGTTTCGGCGACTGGTAGCCCGTGATCAGGTGGATGCCTTCGTCCACCGCCGCGAGCGTGAGCTCGGCTTCTGCGGGCGAGCCTTCCGAATCGTGCACCGACACTTGGAACTGCGCCGTCGTCTTGGGCCGGATTTCCTCCGGCAACGCCGGCAACTCGACATCGAGCCGCCGTTTCGGGTCGAGCACGCGAACGTTCGCCATCGCGAAACTCGAAAACGGATACACCTGCCTGCGGTCTTCCTGCACCGCGTGGATCACCGTCGCCTCGATCCACACGTTGGGGCACTGTTTCTGGCTCAACGCGATCCGGGTCTCGCCGACTTTGTCCCGGATATCGACCGGGATGACGTCCTGGATCTCCTCGCCCTGCACCACCACGACGCCTTTCCCGTCGAACGGCGATTCGATCCGCACGACCGCCTCGTCGCCCGGCGCATAATCCTTTTTGTCGAGCGACAGCTTAATCAGGCTTGGCCGGGCGCCCGCGACGACCCGGCACTCGCCACCGTAGTTGTAAAAAGAAACCGTGCTGAATTGGGGCGTCTGCGCACAATGGACGCGCACGCGGTAGTAGCCCCAGCCTTGCGGGTTGAACGCGACGCTGCCCTTGCCGCCGGTGAGCGGGACTTCCTGCGACTCGACCGGCTCGAACGTCTCGGACCAGTTGGGCTCGTGGTGGCTGTAGTAGCGGCGCACGTAGTAGTTCCAGACCTCGCGCTCGAGTGTCACCGTTACCTTATCCAGTTCAGCCGGAGTCCCGTCGGACTTGACCGCCGCCGCAAGCACCTCGACACCCTCGCCCGCGGCCGGTTTCGTGGTCGCTATCCCGAGGCACAGGTCGCTGGGAAAGAACGTGGCTTCGGACATCGAGCTCACGGGCCGCCCGCCCAGCTCGAACACGCGCCCCACAACCAGCGCCTTCATCGGGAACGAGGCTTTTGCGGGAGCCGTGTACGAAAACGTGAATGCGGCCTCGCCGTCCGGGTTGGTACGCGCCTCGCCGCATTGCACCGGCTCGGGCAAGAACCTCGAGTCATTGTCGAACTTATATTCTTTCCAGTTCTCGGGCTTGAACTCGCCGCGGCGGAATATCACCAACGCCTCCGCCTTCCGATCAGACGCGGGTGCGCCAAACAGGTGCTGCGCATTCACCACGATCGGATACGATTGCGCCGAAAGCCACCGGGTCTCGGCCAGTTTCACTTCGGTTTTGATACGATTCGGGACAAACTCCTCGAGGCTGAACTGGTAGCTGCCGATCGGCATCGAGTTTCCCGGCACGGTCAGTTGAACCGTGTACTTGCCCGTCTGGAACACCTTCTCGGTCGCGATGTCCAGACCGCCCGTGCCCATGTCCGACAGGACCGTCGGTTCGGAGAGCAGGTTGCGCCCGTTGGGCCGGACGACCGTCACGACCAGCGGCACGTTCGGCGCGCAATCCCCATAGTTGGTCCGGACAAGCCAGTGGGCATGAACGGTTTCGCCGGGCCGGTACAACTCCCGGTCGGCGTAGATGAACGCATCGTACCCGTCGCGCTTGTACGGGGGCATCTGCTCATCGAGCGCGTCGCGGCCGTCCTCACGCGCCCGCAAGTCCAGGAACGTATAGTCGCCTTCCCGCTCGATCACGGCCACCCGCGGCTCGCCGAGCATCTTATCCATCGCACGGAGGTGCGCGATGCCTTGAGCGTCCGTATTGGCGCTACCCAGTTCCTGGTTCTTCGTCGAATACACCGTCACTTTGGCGGTCGCGAGCGGCTCGAGCGAATACAGGTCGTGCACAAACACCGCCAGTTCGTCCGACTCCCAATGGGCGAGCGCGCCCATGCCGGTCCACACCACGATCTTCGTCGCCGTGATTGTATATTCCTGCGGTTCGAGGTCCCCATCCCCTTGTTCGCGGTACGCCCGGCGCATCCGCGTGCCTTTACCCTCGGCCTTCAGCAGGAACACGCCAAGCTTGTCCTGCGGGAACAGGGCATCGACGTCGAGCGGTGTCGAAGCCAGCCGGTCGACACGTCCGGTCGCGGCGACTTCCGTTTTGGCCACCTCGGCGCTCCACCGGTAGTCAAAATCGTAGCTGCCGCTGCCCTCATCCATATCATTGACGGCCACGGCAATGTTGCCCGGGAACATCCGGTACAGCTTGACCTCGACCTTATCGATGTTGCGCGTCTCGATCGGCAGGGCCATCCCGGTCCTGCGCGGGAAATAGTAGAGGCCTTCGCCGGCAAAACCAACGTAGCCCGGCACCTGATCCGCAACCAGGTCAAACTCGAGATCCTGTTGCAGGACGCTCCCCAGCCGGTCGCGCAGGCCCGATTTGATTGTAAAGCGGTAGGATGCGCCGGAATCCCAGTTGCCGAAAATCCGGAACATGTTGCCGGAACCTTCGACGCGGAAATTCTCGACGAGCGGGTCGACCGCCAGGGCCTTGCGCATTTCGGCAACGTCCACCCGGCCCGTCAGAAACAATCTCAGCGACATCCCGTCGCGCTCGCGCCACGGCGCCTGCCAGTAGGTGTTTTGCACTTCGATCTTCAGTTCGCGGCCCGCCAGGATGCCCCGGTACGGCCCGATTATGTGTTCGCGATTCTCGCCGACGAGATCGCCGGAGATTTCCACAACGATCTTGGCGGGCGGGGCGCCTTCGCTGTCCAAATAGACGGTGTGCGTGCTGGCGGTGCTGTACGTGTCGAGGTTGTATGGGACCGGAGCGCCCGCGTCGGGGTCCGTCACCTTGAGGGCCTTGGCCAGGTTTTCGCCCCGCACCGGCGCCGAAAATGCCAGCCGGAACCTTTGTTCGTCCCACGAATATCGTTCCCACTGCAACTTCGTCACGGACAGCGGCGGCTCGTCGGTGTACCCGCAGCTGACGTCGGTCGCGGTGAGGACGTTGCCGCGCACGTCCGTCAGCCCGCCCTTCAATACGGCCTCGACGTTCTCGTTCAGGCCCGACGGGATCTTGATGCGCACCATCTGCGGCGTCTCCCCGGCCTCGACCGTCGCGGGTATCAATTGGTCTTTTTCCCAAACCTCGAGGTGCGACTGGACGGCCTCCGGCGCGATCTCGGAGGCGAACATCATCCCGAGCGTCGTCGCGTCTATCTCCCAGACCCGCTGCACGATCCGGTTCGAGTTCTTGAACAGGTATCGCATGGGGTGATCCACGCGGCGGCCGTCGCGCGTCTGGATGAGGGGGTTGACCTCGACCGTGTACGTCCGCGGCTCGGCAGGCAGACGCTGGATGCGATAGACAATGAAATCCGAACCCAGCAGGGCCTCGCCATCGAGCGGCGGCGAGATCGTCAAAGGACTCGCCCCCGCCGCTTCAGGCGGGAGCTGGATGGGCTCGCTGAACCGGATCTTGATGCTGCCTTCGATCAGGCTGCCGGGCGGCGGGCTCACCTCGACCACCTGCAATTGTGGCGCGGGTTGTGGCGCAGGCGTCTCGCCTGCAAGTTGTGGTGCGGGCGTCTCGCCTGCAGGTTGTGGTGCGGGCGTCTCGCCTGCAGGTTGTGGTGCGGGCGTCTCGCCGGCAAGTTGTGGTGCGGGCGTCTCGCCGGCAGGTTGTGGTGCGGGCGTCTCGCCTGCAGGTTGTGGTGCGGGCGTCTCGCCTGCACGGTCCTGTGCCAAGGTTCCGCTGGGAACAGCGGGTGGCGGCGCCTCGACTTTCTCCGGTGCCAAGCTCGCCCGCACCAGTATATACAGGCCAAACACCACCACAACAACAACCACCCTAGACAAAAAACGACGGCCACCGCGCGTCCCGCCACTCATTGGCTCGCTCATGTTCGATCTGCCTCTGCTGTTGTGACCAAAGTAGGTTGCTTGAATATAACACAGACATGAAAAGCAACACCCTCGTAACATCAATATGCAGTCGAAGCGAGAAGTTGCAGCGGATTTCGGAGAAACAGGGAAAGGATACCCAATTTCGCGTTCCGCATTTACCTGGTTCTGGCTTCGCGCAACGCCAGATAGAGGTTGGCGGGATGGCCCCCTTTATTGAGCATGACGGTTGCAGCAGCTAAAACCGCCAAAAAAAACTTCAACCCTCCGCCAGATTCCGCACGACAAGCCGTTCCCCGAGGCTTTTGGCTTGGAGCAGCCCGCGCATGGCCTCGCCCAGCACATATTCGGCACCCTGAGCGCTGCCGTTCTGGCACGCAACGATGCCTACACTTACCGACGTTTCCGTGGGGAAGTTTGGATCCGAATACGTCGTCGAACCCACTTCATTCATGATCTTGACGGCGTAGCGGTGGGCGTCTTCGAGGGGAACATGCGGGAGGATGGCGGCAAACATGGTGCCGTCGTACCGGGCCAGGACATCGTACGTGCGCGAATAGTTCCGAATCGTCATGCCGACTTCGGCGAGCAGGTCGTCCATGGAAACAGGCCCGAGCTCATCATCGACGGGCCGGACCTCGTCGACGTCGAAGACAACGCATGACACCGGGTAATTGTATCGGTGGGCCTTCTCGACCTCTTCCTGGAGGCGTTCGAGCAGGTAGCGTCGGTTGTGCAACCCGGTGAGATGGTCGGTATAGGTTTCCTCGAGGAGCAATTCGTGTTCCAGGCGCAACCGGTCGCGGCGTCGTTTTTCGCGCATGGCCGCATCCACCCGCACCATAACCATGGGCAGATTGTACGGTTTGCAGATGTAATCGGCCGCCCCTAGCGAAAATCCCTTGGCCACCTCCTGCGGCGACCCTTTCACCGTGACGAAAATGATGCTGATCTCGCGGGTTGCCGGGGCCTGTTTAAGGCGCTGGCAGACCTCATAGCCGGAAATATCGGGCAGGCAAACATCCAGCAGGACGAGGTCGATGCCGCCCCCGGCGCACAAGTCCAGCGCTTCCGTTCCCGTATGGACGGCGCAGGCCTCGTAATTGTGTAACTTTAACCCCTCACACAACACCGCGGCCGTCTCGGCGCAGTCGTCCGCAACACAAACGTTACACCTGGACACGTCAACCCCATTCTTCTGCCGCGCGGGCGCTTAAGCGCCCTGCGCACCGATTCCTCTACCAGAGCCTTCCCATCTCAGTTTACCCCAAGAATTTCAGTTTTGGCAAATGGCAAAAAAAGATATTCCCGCCCCTGCAGCCTTCCGCCCGATTGCTTCCGTCCGCCCCAGCGCTCTAAAATGCCCCGGAGGAGGTCCTGATTATGCGCCCGGCGTTCGGCAGCCACAGACAAAGGCGAAAGCCGCATATCAATATTACCTCCCTGATTGACGTGATGTTTATCCTCCTTATTTTCCTTATGATAACGACAACGTTCCGGGACCATCTGGGCATACGTATCACGCTGCCGCAGGTGGGAAATGCCGAAAAGCAAGAGTTGACCCCCCACGAGATCACCATCAGCGAAACCGGCGAGATCTATTTTGGCCAGCAGCGCGTGAACGAACAGGGGCTCCGAGACTCGCTCGTCAGGCTGTTCCAGGAAAACCCAAAGGCCACGCTCGTGCTGCGCGCGGATCAGAAAGCCGATTTCGGAGCCGTCATCCGCGCTATCGATATCGCCAGGCAGGTCGGCGGCGAAAGGCTCATCATCCCGACTCGCACGGACGTTGCCCGCTCTCTCTAAGCCGGGCCAGCCGTTCCCGAACCGACACGGCGTACGGCGTGTCCGGGAATTTCTCGACATATTCCGCGAGCAGCCGCTGGGCTTCGTGGGGGCTCTGCAACTGACGCGTGTAGATCATGCAGATGCGGTTGGTCACGTTCAGGCTTTTTTCGGCGGAATCGATGCAAACCAGCGCCCGCTCGAACCATCTCACCGCCTCCTGGGGCTGCTCGAGCTTCATGTGCATCTCGCCGATCCGCGTCAGCACCGTCGCGTCGCGCGGGAAAACACGCGCGATTACCAGGTACTCGTTCAGCGCTCCGGTGTAATCGGCTTGGCGCTCGAGCGCCTCCGCGGGCGAGTAACGGGGTTCGTGCGTCTTGCTCCGTTCGGCCGGCATCACCAGGTCCACCAGCAGGCGCGAAAAACAGGAAACCATTAGCGGCCCGTACAATGCCGCGCCCGAAACGAACAGCCCCAGCATGGCAAAAATCATGAATACGGGAACCGCCGCCAGCGACCATTTCAGCAGGTATAGTTCCACCAGGTAGAAAATCAGGATCACGCCCACCGTGATCGCCTCGGTGGGCAGCGGAAGCTCCTCGTGGTACCGGTACCGAAGCCGAAGCGTATACATACCCCACCCCACGTACGGCACCAGAAACAATACCCAGAAAAAAATCCCCACTACATCAAAAAAATCAAACCCACCCAACCGGCCGTTACCTCCCACCTCGCCGCGAGCACCAGGCCATCCCGACCGCGTCAGACATCTTACCCGCACCCACCCGTGTTGTCAATAATTTACCTGCGCTGCCAGCCCGTGGCAGAAGTCGCGTGACGGCGAGCGCGAGCCATTTGGCACGGGATCAAGGCGCGAAACCGCCGGAAAAGTGCCTCCTTTTTCAAGGTTTCGCAACGCAGAGACCGTCACAAAGGGCCGCGCACAGACCGCGACGACTTCTGCCACGGGCTGCTAGGAAAGGTAACGCGGGATCCGGTCCAGCAGAAGGCTAAAACTGTCTATCAATGGAATACGGCCGCGCAGTATCAAGTGGCCCTGGGCGATCTCCTGGAAAACGTCGGCGGTTCCGCCCAGGACTCTTTCCGCCGCGTCGAATCCGCCAAACACCATTTGCGCGGTGGGCGCCTGGCATTTGCCCTTGGTGACCTGTGCGCGGCCCGCTTTGAACGAGATCGACACGGCGGGCCCGTCCGGCGCCACCTCGATCTCGAGGGTGCCGTCGGGCGTGCCGGCCGCAACAATTTTGCCGTCCGGATCGTATTCGGCCAATTCGCGTGCCGCATAGGCGGCCGTCGCCAGCTTGAGGCGCGTGGCCAATCTTATGTAGGCCTCGTCGCGGACGCCTGCCCCGCCGCCTTTCAGATAAAACTCGAGGCGGTCGGTAAGTTTCTTGAAGTCGTTCTTCAGGAAACCGAGGCGGCTGAACCCTTTTACGGGGATCGGCATGGCCTTTCCCTCGAACATATCGTTGAGGTGTTTGGGCGAGCGGAACAGGAGCTTGATGCTTGCGTCTTCTTTGCCGCACACGTGGCGGCACTCGCCGTTCTTGAACAAGAGTGTCGCGGCCGGCCCGCCGATCACGGCAAACTGAACCCCCACGTCCCAGCTTTTCGCCTGCGCCACAGACGGCTCGTCGTACCGCACCAGTTCCTCAAGATTCTGCAAAACCGCGTAAAGGTTCAGCCGCGCTTTCACCAATTCATGCGACATCACACGCCCTCCCACGACTCCACAGACCCTACCATACCCAAAAAAAACGTGCAACAAATCCATTTGGCAGGCCAAGGTGCACAGGGCCATTGGGACCTTGGGCCCCGGCCCTCATTTGACAGCCTGTTGGGCCGTTTGCTAGAATTCAAAAGTGCGTCCCCGCACACTTATTCGCCGGAGTGGTGAAATTGGCAGACACGCATGGTTCAGGACCATGTGCCTTCACGGGCGTGGGGGTTCAAGTCCCTTCTCCGGCACCATTTGCCATGGCCGGGCCAGCGTTCCGATGCTGGCCTGTTTTAATTTCGATCAAGGAGCAGAATTGATGCTGTCCCGTCGAAATTTCCTCAAGACGACACTCACCACCCTGGCGCTCCCGTTCGCCGCAAACGGTCAAGCCCCCGCCGGCAAACGGCGCGTCATCATCCTGGGGTTCGACGGCGTCGAGCCTACCATCGTGGACGCAATGCTGGCGGCGGGCGAGTTGCCCAACCTGGCCAAGTTGCGCGACACGGGCTGTTACGACCGCCTCGGCTCGACCTGCCCGCCACAGTCGCCAACCGCCTGGTCGTCTTTCGCCACATGCACAAACCCCGGCAACCACGGCATTTACGACTTCATCCGCCGGTCTCCCCAAAACTACATGCCCGGGCTCGGGTTCGGCATGATGTCGAAAGCCGAACTCAATCCCGACGGGACCGTCGCCAAACCGGCAAAATACGTCAATTTCCGCAAAGGAAAACCGTTCTGGCGGGCCGCTAACGAGCAGGGCGCACGGTGCAAACTGTTCACGATCCCGTACGCCTCGCCCCCGGACGACCTGACTGAAAGCCTGATGCTGTGCGGGTTGGACGTCCCGGACATCCGGGGCACGCAAAGCTGTTTTTTTGCGTTTTCAGATCTGTATCCGGCCCAGGAAAGCGTCGGGGGCGGCATGAAAATCCCGCTCAGCACCAATTCCGACACCACGGAGGTCGCCCTACCCGCGTTCCAGCACAATAAAACCGCCGTGACGGCCCCCGTCAAGTTCACCGTCGACCGCCAGGCCCACACCATCGCCATCCAGATCCCGTCCAAGACACTCACGCTCAAGCAGGGCGACTGGTCGGAGTGGGTCGAGTGGAAGTTCGAAGTCACGCCCAAGTATGCCGTACAGGCCATCAGCCGGTTCAACCTCCTCGAGGCCGGCGACCACGTCCGGCTGTACATGACGTGCCTCCAGATGCATCCCAAGGCGCCGCTCGTGCCCATCAGCATGCCCGGCCACTATGCCGGCAGGCTCGCCGACAAGTACGGTCTGTTCAAAACCATTGGCTGGGCCTACGACACCAAGGCCATTCAGCAGGACGTCATGTCTGAAGACGTTTTCCTCGAGGACGAGGCGTACTCGACCGAGTGGAACCGGCGGCTCCTCATCGACGAACTCAAGCTGGGCGGGTTTGACCTGCTTGTCGGCGGGTGGACCGCGACCGACAGGACCGCCCACCTGTTTTGGCGGTTCCGCGACCCCAAACATCCCCTGTACACCCCGGAAGGCGCCAAAAAGTACGGCAGGCAAATCGAACTGGCTTATATCGAGATGGACAAGACGATAGGCGAAGTCCTCCCGCTCCTCGAGCCGGATGACCTCCTGATCGTGATGTCTGACCACGGGTTCAAGAGCTTCCGCACGGCGTTCAGCCTCAACACGTGGCTGGTGCGCAATGGGTATCTGGCAGTAAAAAACCAGTCTGACACGGCCGCCGCTGCCACCGACGAAAAGTACCTGATGGGGTACGACTGGCCCCGCACAAAGGCGTACGGGCTCGGGCTGGGCAGCCTTTACCTGAACATCGAGGGCCGCGAAGGCTACGGGACTGTCAAACCCCAAGATGTCCCCGCACTCCTCAAAGAAATCAAGCAAAATCTACTCGACGTTACCGACCCCGCCTCCGGCGATAAAGTGTTCAGCGCCATCTACACACAGCCCGAAGTCTACACCGGCATCAGCCAACTCGACGCGCCGGACATCCAACTCGGGTACAACGACGGATACCAAACTTCAAAAGCCTCCGCCGCCGGCGCCGCACCCAAAGAAATCTTTACCCCCAACGACGACAAGTGGAGCGGCGATCACGGTTCCGCCGACTACGCCATCACCCCCGGTATCCTGTTCTCAAACATGAAGCTCGCAAAAGGCGCCATCACCGACCTCGGCGTCACCGCACTCACCTACCTCAACCTCCAAACCCCCGCAGAATTCCAAGGAAAAAACCTCATCTAACCTCGGCCGATTTCGCTTCCGGCGCCGCCGCTCCACATCAGTCCGTGGTCGTCCGTGAATCCCCAGCACCGCACCCGAGAAAACGCACAAAGCCCATAAACTGATCGTTCCCGCTCAGCGATTCGCCGAACTTCAGGGCGATCAGGTTTTTGGTCTCGTCGCTCTTGTGAACCCGGACCACCATCGCCGGGCCTACGAACGCTTCGGGCAACCCCATCCCTTCCGGGCACTCGCCCGTGGGTATCGCCACCATCACGTTTTGAAACGGCGTCAGCCGCTGCCGCGATACCACCAGCGCACCCGCCAGCGAGATGTCCCGAACCGATGCCGGCGTTACCGTCAGCCCCCCGCTGTGTTCGGTCGACACCGAGAGCCGGAATTCGATCTTGAGCCGTTCCGCTTCCCGCCGTTCCCGGTTTCGTTCAGGGCTGTCCAATCCGTGAAGATGCTGGTTGTCAACCATAGCAATCCCTCCCGGGCGGCGCCCCTGCCGCTGAATTCCAGTATACACGGTCGCGAAAAGCAGGAAAAGCAGGGACAGACACCCCCGATAGCCTGATAAGGGGAAGAAAAAAAACTCGTTGATGGGGATCTGGCTGCTCCCACAAGGGATTAATGCAGCAGCGAGAAAAAAACAGTTCCACACCCACGAGGTGAAATGATGATACGACAAGCGCGGATACGAGTAAAGGGCCAGGAAACCGATGCGGCGGTGACGGGGTTGGGGGGCATGCCTGCGCTGGTAAATTTCGGGCTCGAGACAGGCCTGTTGAGGGATTTGGACGCCCTGTGGCCGGCCTAGGAGCGTCGGCGGGGATACACGCCCGCAACCGCGGCGTTCGACCTGATGCTGATCCCGTTTTCCGGCGGAGAATGCATCGATGACCTGGCGGTGCTTCGGGCCGACCAGGGGCTGGAGCGGCTGTTGCGCCGGAAGGTGATGGCGCCGTCGACGGGGCACGATTTTCTTCGTCGCATCCAATACGTGGGGCTCGAAGGGTTGGGCGGGGTTCGCCGGCGGCAGTTGGCCTGCATCGCCCGCCGCCTTTGGCGGAAGATTAACCACGCCCAACCCTACCTGCCAATACTCAAGCCCCTCGTTACGTAGATCCCTGAACGTCTCCAACCACTCCATCGACGCCTGAACTAGGCTTTCTTACCGGTAAGGGCCTCCCCGGACGCTTCACGGAACAAGAAAACACACCTCTTGTCATTTCAGATGTCCCCTTTATTGTTTCTCACGCCCCACAAAACGCCGACTCGCACCCAACCCCCTCCGCTCACAAAAAACGGCTCTTATCCGGCGATTCGGGACGGGGAGCGGGAAGGAAAATCGGGTGGACATTGTGGACACTGTACTACTAACCTTCAATTTCTTGTTGCGCCGCGCAAGACTTTGCGTCCGTCTGGGACGCCTCCCGGCAGTTGTGGGAGGTGTCCCCTTTTTTCTTAAATTCCAGACTAGCCAACAAAAATGGGACACCCCCCACAACTGGGGGGCGTCCCAGACGGGCTGTTCCCATGGATTTGGCTGCGGCTTTGGCCGCGCTATGGACATTGTGGTCCTGCAGGCGAGACGCCCGCACCACAATTGAGCACATGGGGCGCGAATGTTATTTTACCGGTTCGACTTCTTCGACGGGTACCCGGGGGGTTGTCCAAACGGTGAGGTTGGTGAGGTCGCGTTTGCTGCGGAAGAGGATGGCGGCGAACAAGTAGGACACGGCAAACATGATCGTGTTCCCAACCAGCGTGGTGTAGTAGGTGTCGATCGGACGCGCCAGCCAGTTTGCCGCACCTTCCGAGAATCCGACCGAAACGAACATGCCGGCCGAGATCCACTTGAACTCGACGCCCATCATGTACAGCGTGAACAGCACCGTGCAGACGATGCCGACGGCGACGGCGCGTCCATCGCCCCGGCGCGTGAGGAACCCGAGCAGGTAAAGCCCGAGCAGGCCTGCCGCCAGAAGTGATCCAATTTTGGTCGCAGTATCCTGCAGCGTCTTGTCCTGCGCGCTCATGAGAAGGGCCGCGCCGGCCAGCATGAAAACGGCGGACGTGACGGAAACGAGTTTTGCGGCAACTACGTAGTGCCTGTCGGAGCGTCTGATGGCGATGTGGCGTTTGTAGATGTCCACAACGGAGACCGCGCTGACGCAGTTGATGCTCGAGGAAATCGAAGACATCGCCGCCGCCAGAACCCCTGCGATGACGAGACCGGACAGCCCGGCCGGCAGCCGTTTGATAACGAAGAATGGCAGGATCCCGTCGGCTTTTGCGCCGTTTGCGCCGGTGAGCATGTCCATGGCTTCGGGCGCGGGGTTAAGTTTGAAGTACACGTAGAGGGCCGTTCCCAGGAGCATGAAGAAACCCCATGTGGGCACGCTGCACGCGCAGCAAACCCAGATGGCTTTTGTGGCCTCTTTGGGGTTTTTGGTTGCGACGTATTTCTGGATGACGTTCTGGTTGCTGCTGTATTCGGTGAGCCAGTTCGAAAGGCCCAGAAGCAGCATCATCAGGACCGTTTTGTTTGTGAGGCTGAATCCGAGCGGCGCGCGTTCGAGCCGATTGCTCTGCATATTGAGGTCGCCCAGCATGAATTTGCCGTCCGCCCAGGCCTCGGAGATGATGCGGCCCAGGCCGCCGTCAATGCTGAACATGATAACGAAGAAGCAAAGCAGGCCGCCGCCCCACAGCAGGAATGACTGGATAAAATCGGTCCAGATGACCGCCTCGATGCCGCCCGTGACGGTGTAGAACGCGGTCACGACGCCCCCGATCAGGATGCAGACGTAGGGGTTGAATCCCGTCATCTCGTACACCAGCAGCGACACCAGGTACAGCACCATGCTCTGACGGAACAACTGGCCTACGAGGAACGCCGCGGCCGCGTACACGCGGATCCGCGGCCCAAACCGACCTTCGAGGTACTCGAACGCCGACGTGATGTGCGCCCGCCGGAAGTAGGGAAGGAAAACCAGCGAGGCAATGAAAATGCCGACGGGCAGCATGAGGCACGGAAGAAACCGGAGGTAAGCGGTTTTGTAGGCGTCGGCCGGATAAGCCACGAACGTGATCGAGCTTATCGAGGTGGCGAACATCGTGATGCCGATCAGCCAGCCGCCGAACGAGCGGTTGCCCAAGAAATAGCCTTCGGTAGTCCGGCTTCTGCGCGAGCAGATGGGCCCTATAGAAGCCATGCCAATGAAATAGATGACAAGCACCACGATATCGAGTATCTGCATTTGAACCTCCTCTTACCAAAGTCTGCTCAAGCTAGCATGGATAAGGTTTACGATCAAGCTTAAAGTACAGGGGGCCGGATTGAATGCGAGCGGCGTTGCCATTTTGGCCGCTGTTGGGCTATTGTTGTGCGGCCAAGCACGCAGATGAACAAGGGTGGGGCGCCCGTCCCACGTTGGGGAGGTTTGCAGATGGGGACCGGTTTGCTCGTTACGGCCGATTGGGCCGTGATCGGGGTCTATTTCGTTATCGTGTTCGCCGTGGCCGCGTGGAGTGCGCGGCAGGAGAAAACGCGGTCGAGCCCCGCGGGCTATTTCCTCGCGGGCCGGAACGTGGGCTGGTTCGTGATCGGGGCGTCCATGTTCGCCTCGAACATCGGCTCGGAGCACCTGGTCGGCCTTGCCGGCACGGGCGCGGCCAGCGGCGTTGCGGTGGGCCAGTTCGAGGTGCAGGCGTCGATCATGATCCTGATCCTGGCGTGGGTGTTCATCCCGTTCTACCTCAAGAGCGGCGTGTATACGATGCCCGAGTTCATGGAAAAACGGTATGGCCCCGCGGCCCGATGGTACCTGGCGGTGGTGTCGATCATCGGCTATGTGCTGACGAAGATTTCCGTGACGATCTTTGCGGGCGCGATCGTCTTTGAGACCCTCATGGGCGTGCCGTTCTGGACCGGCGCCCTGATCGTGGTTATCGCAACCGGCATTTACACGATTTTCGGCGGGATGCGCGCGGTCTTGTACACCGACATGTTCCAGATGTTCGTGCTGATCGGGGGTTCTGTGGCGGTTACGGTGATGGGCCTCGGCGCAATCGGCGGTTGGCAAAATCTGCGCGACGTAGCGGGCGCGGGTTTCTTCAGCATGTGGCAGCCCATGACGGATCCGAACTTTCCGTGGACGGGCATCCTGTTTGGCGCGCCGATCCTGGGCATCTGGTATTGGTGCACGGACCAGTTTATCGTCCAGCGCGTGTTGAGCGCCCCGGATGTGGCGCAGGCGCGCGGCGGGGCCATTTTTGCCGGGTTGTTGAAGCAGTTGCCGCTGTTCCTTTTCGTGATCCCCGGCGTGATCGCGTACGGGCTGGTGCAGACCGGCCGGCTCCAACTCGAGAAGCCCGACCAGGCACTGCCGGCGCTAATCGGCGCGCTGCTGCCGATGGGCATACGCGGCCTGGTGGTGGGCGGCCTGCTTGCGGCGCTGATGAGTTCGCTCTCGTCGGTGTTCAACTCGTGCTCGACCCTGGTCACGTGGGACATCTACCGCAAGCTGCACCCCGCCGCGTCGGAACGGCACCTCGTCTGGGTTGGGCAGATTTCGACGGCCGCGCTGGTGGCGTTGGGCCTGCTCTGGATTCCGCTGATGAAACTGATTTCAGGGCAGATCTACCAATACCTCCAGAGCGTGCAGGCCTATATCAGCCCGCCGATCACCGCTGTATTCCTGCTCGGCGTGTTCTGGAAGCGCATCAACGCGCAGGGGGCCATAACAACCCTGGTGACCGGCTTTTTGCTGGGGATGTTTCGGCTGGTCGCGGAACTGTTCAAGGCGCGGCTCGCGCCGGACGGCTGGCTCTACAATTACGCAAACGTCAATTTCCTCCATTTCTCGATCGGCCTGTTCCTGATATGTTGCGCAACGCTCGTGCTGGTGAGCCTGGCGACGCCCCGCCAGCCGTTGGGCCAATTGCACAACCTCACGTTTCAGACGGTGGGCGCCGGCGCGATCGTGAGGGAAAAAGCGCGGGTGCGCATTCTGCACGTCGCCCTTTCGCTGGCAATTCTGGCCATCATCGGCGCGGTCTGGGTTTATTTCAGCGGATTGTCATTCTGACGCGGTTTTCTTAATCCAGAGACGGCCGCGCGCGGGCAGGTTAATCTGAATGCCCTGCTCTTCGACGATGATGGGCTCGCCGGTCAGTGCGTTTTCGAGCCGGGGCGAAGTGGCAAAATGCATTGCGGCTTCAACCGATCGGCCGTTGTAGTTCTGAAGCAGCCAGCCTGCCTGCCCCAACTGCTGGCACGTCACCCGCGCCGGGCCGCGCAATTGCCAATCGCACTCGCGCATCAGTTCCGCCCTGACGCAATCGGCCCACTCCCTGGGTAAATGCATCAGCCCGAGCGGGCGCGGCGAAAGCAGCACCTCGCCAACAGCGTCGAAATCGGCCTGAGAGAACGTGCGGGTGTTCAACACGGAAACGCGACCGCCGTTCACTGCGTTGGAGGTAAGGAACGGCACGTTGCGGCCGCCCACGGGCGCTTCGCGCAGCACCTCGGCGCCGGCAACTTTGAGATCGGCGGCGAGATCGAGACCGTTTTTAACCGGTACCTGTTCCAACCCCACGAGGACCGTCTCCGCCTTCAGCGGCTGCAACACCACGGGCCCCGCGAGGCCCGCCAGCTTGGCGATGCCGCCGGGGTCGGGCGATTTCGCGATGAAACCCGGCGTCATGATGAGGTGCCGGCCCGCCTTCAGCGCGGCTTCGACTTTTGGCATGATCGCCCGGTCGGCCGCGGCCTGTGCCGGCAGGAAAATTGTGGGGGCGTCGGCCGGGAACACCGGCGAGGGAACAAGCGACACGCCGAGCATGCCGATAAAGTCCATAAGGTAGAGATCACCGCCCGCGTCGCTGTTCGCCGGCTTGTATGCGACCGTGCCGACGACCGGGTTGTCGCGGACGACGGCGGCCAAATCCGCGAGCGCATTGAAATCTTGTTTGAGCCGCGCGTGATCCGGATGGCCTTCAAGGATGTCGCCAAGGTGGAAGAAGATGAGTTCGGGCGCGCCGGCCGCGACGGACTGCCAGGCCTGGTCGATGAAGTCATAATCCGAGCAATCGCCATGGTCGAACCATGCCCCGCCGATCTTGCCGCCGGACAACGCGGCGATCCAGCGGTAGTTTACGAACCCTTCGTAGGGCTGGACGAACCCGTAGCGTTGCGTATTGGCGCCACGCGTCTCCGTGCCGACGCGGACGCCGTCGAACATTTCGGGTTCGCGCGCGACGTCGTAGCCGTAGACGTGAAACAGGTCGTACCACTGCGGGTACTTGATGATCATGTGGATTGAAGGGTTGACCTCTCGCGCGGGCTTGAGGAAGACGTCGCGCGCGACCTGCACCATCAGGTCGCGGCGGTATTGCGACCAGGTGCGGTCGCCGCGGGCATCGTTCGAGATCTCGCTCGTGTCGCCCGTGCAGAGGAAGTCGTCGATGATGAACGTGTCGAACAGCGGCGCCGACGCGCGGACCACCTGTTCGAGTGCCCGGCGCGTCTCGGGCGCCTGAAAGTTGAACCACTGGAGGCCTTCGTTTGCGGCAACGCCGAAACCTTTCCCCGGCGTGGTGGCAATCCCCCCGGCGACGCAAACGCCATTGCCGCAGAAAAAATCCCGGACGGCCATCAGTTTTTCGGGGGCCACGACCAACCCGGAACGATACACCTCCATGTAGATTTTGGTTATCCCCAACCGGCTCATCGCGGCGAGCGTGTCGTCGCGGGCGCGCTGGCTGTCGGCCATTTTTCCGACCGACCCCGCGGTGGCGTAGACGCTCAGGCGGAGGTCACCTGCCCGTTGCCGGGCAAGGTCGAGGAGGGGGTACCGTTCGGATGCGGCAGCGAGCGTTGTCAGGGCGGGGAGAAAGCAGAACAGGATACTTCTAACCATTCGCAGGTCCTTTCAGGCAGCATTCGGGTGCACATGATAAAGACATAGAACCGGCGAGGCAAGAATTGAGTCGACATTGTCGACATTGTACTACTAACCTTCATTTTCTTGTTTTCCCGTGCAGAAATCCGCGCGTCTGGGACGCCCCCCGAGAGCCGGGCACGGCCGGCGTGCGAGAAACTCAAATCAAAGCCTCTCATCCTGAGCGACCAAGCCCTGTGGCAGGGCTTTTTTGTGGAAGAAAACCAAGATCAAAACATGTCATCCAAAGCCCGCCCCAAAGCCTGTCATCCTGAGCGACCAAGCCCTGTCGCCAGGGCTTTTTTGTGGAAGAAAACCAAGATCAAAGCCTGTCATCCTGAGCCCCGCCAGCCACCGGCTTTGGGTACTGCGGCGAGGCGTCTGATGGCGGGGCGTGAGGATCCCCTCGCTCGGAACCAGTGGCGTCCCAAGAGGTCTCGCCAAAAAGTTTTCTTAGGAGCCCGCCCCAAAGCCTGTCATCCTGAGCCCTGCCAGCCACTGGCTAAGGCTTTTTTCA
>Ga0307380_10000487_pt1 | contig 62645 bp, 54 predicted proteins | sample UN3MG_FD_202239 | JGI IMG/M metagenome (GOLD analysis project Ga0307380, IMG submission 202239) | Soil microbial communities from Risofladan, Vaasa, Finland - UN-3 | ecosystem: Environmental > Terrestrial > Soil > Coastal area > Acid sulfate soil | place: Finland: Risofladan, Vaasa | collected... | reverse complement strand
GGCAGAGGCTTCACTCAAGCCTCGGGTATCTGACCCCGGTCGAGTTCGAGGCCGCAACGGCGGCCTAGGTGACGTGTCCACAAAACCGAGGCAGGATCACTCCTACTTATCCGAGTGCGAGTAGGAGTAAGAGTAGGAGTAAGAGTCCATGAGTAAGAGCAACCCATACGTGCCGGAGCTGGCCGTAATAGAGAAGATAACCGAGGAGACCTGGGACACGAAGACCTTCAGGGCGGCGTTCGTCAACGAGGAGCTCAGGGAGAACTTCGCCTACGAGCCTGGGCAGTTCCAGCTAGTCTCGGTCTTCGGGGTCGGCGAGGCAACGTTCTGCCTGACCTCCACGCCGACGCGAAAGGGCTTCGTCGAGTTCTCCGTGAAGAAGATCGGCACGGTGACCTCGGCTCTCCACGAGCTGGACGAGGGTGCAACCATCGGCATCCGCGCGCCGCTCGGAAACCGGTTCTCCTACGAGCGGTTCAAGGGCAAGGATTTGTGGTTCATCGGCGGCGGAATCGGGATGGCGCCGCTCCGGTCGCTCCTGAACTTCTGCCTGGACAACCGGAAGGATTACGGCAAGATCGGCATCATCTACGGCGCGCGCTCCTCGGGCGATCTCTGCTTCACTTATGAGTTCGACGAATGGCAAAAGTCGCCGAATACGGGGCTATTCCTGACGATAGACAAAGAGGAAGAAGGCTGGACGAAGAACGTCGGCTTCGTGCCGACGTACCTGATGGACCTGAAGCCGTCGCCGAAGAACGCGGTCGCCATCACCTGCGGGCCGGCGATCATGATTAAGTACGCGCTCCAGGACCTCAAGGAGCTGGGCTTCGAGGACGAGCAAATCTGGACGACCCTCGAAATGAAGATGAAGTGCGGCATCGGCAAGTGCGGCCGGTGCAACATCGGCCACATATACGTCTGCACAGACGGCCCGGTATTCTCCTACGCGCAGTTGAAAGAACTCCCCCCGGAGTATTGAGACCATTCCGTGACAAGGGGCGAGGTGACCTCGCCCTTTGTCATGATGCTGTTGCATTATTGGTGATATAGCAGTTATTTCCCCTCGAGTTTTTCCGCTGTCCACGCATAGCTTGGGTCGAGCCTGCCTTCCTCGATGGCCTTCCTGATGTGAGGCGCGGCTGACGGGTCTCCCAGCTCTGCAAGCGCCTCTGCCGCCTCTCGCTGTATGAAGTGAGGATGAGGGTGTTCCAGCATCTTCACCAGCCCTGAGATCGCCTCTTTCCGGCTAAGCCTCGCCAGCGCACGAGCGGAGGTCCAGACCACGTTATCGCACTCATCGTCGAGTGCCTTTACGAGCGCATCGGCTGCATCCGGTATGGGATGCCAGAGGAGGATGTGTGCAGCCCTGATGCGATCTCGCACCTGATCGCTGCCCAGCAGCTCGATGGCCGTCCGGGTAAGCGTGTCCGTCTCCCCGATTGTGTCCAGGGCGTTGATCGCCGTGTTTGCCACTCGCTGATCCGGGTCGGCGATCAGCCGTGCGATATCGGGGGCGGCCCTGCTGCACCTCATGGCGGCAAGTGCATCTATCGCTGCACGACGGACCGGTGGCTCTGCATCACCCAGACCCCTCTGTAACTCGGCAGGCGCCTTCGGCGATCCGGAATCGGCCAGCGCGTGGATGACGGCTATGCGGACTCGCGGAGACTCGTGCATCATCAAGGGCAGCATCTCCTCTACGCATTCGGCGACACCGAGCCTGCCTACGATGGTTGCCGCAGCTGCCCGCATATCCGGTGATCCACTATGCAGGTACTTGCATGCTCCTTTCGCGAAGGCTTCCACGCTCGGTTTCATCCAACCGGCCGTGGGTGTCGGCGGTTGGGATTCCCTGCCGAGCAGCCGCTCAGCCATGCGAGCGTGAACGGCATTCGCCGCCCACTGAAGGGCAAAGCCCAGCACCCCGGTCTCCTCTCCAGCCAGGATGGACACTTGGACGATCGGCAGCAATACGCCGGCGTGCTTGGCGAGTACCGACTCAAGCGGTCCTCCTGCCTCCAGTATCTCAACCAGATCGCTGGAAACCTGCTTCAATTCCCTGCTGCGCACGAAATCGAGGCCGCACTCGAGCGCCATCCTAGCCGGTGCTCCTGCGGATACCACCGAGCCGATGGTCCTGCACCAGAATGCGAGTTCCAGCTCCCGCTGGCCGTTCTCGATCTCTATCCAATCCGCGAGGAACTGTGCGGTCCAGTCCAGGATTCCCCCGATCTCCCCGGCACGTACCATTCCCACCGCCTGAGATGTGGTAAGAGCCGGCAGGTCCTTAAGCGCATCGGATATGGAGCTGCCGGACTGGATCGCCTCCATCAGCTTCGACGTTGATGACCTGACAGGCTCGGAGAATCCCTGCCGTTGCACCGTATCCAGGGCGCTCATGATCGGGACGCCGTTGCTGATGAGATCGCTGAACTCACGATACCACCTCGCCAGCTCGAGCTTCTGCTGCAGGCTCTGGCTCAGCTCGTCTCCGGGTTCATCCTTCTTCACCGTTCGTCTGACCACGTCTACCATCCCCTTCTGGAGGCGGGTTCTCGCTTCCCGGATTCTGGACTTGACCGCCGGGAGCGAGATCCCAAGAAACTCCGCAATCTCTGTCTGCTTCATTTCTTCGATGAAATAGAGAATCGCGGCGCTCCGGGCGCCGTTCGGCAACTTGTTGAGCGCATCCCGTGCGGCGGCAGCGTCAGCAGCGGTTCCGATCGAGTCATCCGTCCAGCTATTGAGGCTATCAATGGCGTCATCCGGCACTGGGACTTCCCGCGCTGCGCGCAGATACATCAGGCACAGGTTCCGGGCGATGCTCGCCAGCCAGGACGCGAACTTCTCGGGCGACCTGAGCGTTTGCAGGGACATGTATGCCTGTACGAACGCATCCTGGGCGAGGTCGAGGGCTATCTCTCTGGATCGAACCCTGCTCAAGGCCAGATAGTAAACCCGCGATCTGTACCTGGAAACCAGCTCGTCGAATGCCGAATCGTCTCCCGATATCGTCCTCGATACAAGCTGCGCGTCGGTCAGCGTCAAAGGATTTGCCTCCGTAGAGATAGTTGCACGAGGGAGCAAAAAGGATTGGAGATAAAAGGAGGACGCCTCCGAGTACCTGAATCGGAGGCGTCCGTGTTCTTATGCATCCTGCGGTCTGCCGTCTCACATTATCTGCATCGGCATCAGGACGTACAGGTAGTCGTCCCTTCCGACCGGCTTCATGACTCCCTGGCTCAGCGGCCCGGTGAGCTCCATGAAGATGCCCTCGGCGCCGACGACGCTGAGGAAGTCAATCAGAAACTTGGCATTGAAGGCGATCTCGATGTCCTCGCCTTCCTTGACTATCTCCAGCTCTTCATAAGCCTTGCCCACATCGCCGCTCTCGGCGGTCATGATGAGCCGGTCGCCGTCGGTCTTGAGTATCAACCGGTTGGCGTTCTCTCTCGCGACGATGGACGCCCTGCGCACGCGGGCCAGGAACTCCTCCGCGGGCATCGTCAACTTCTTCTCGTACGCGCCGGGGATCACCCGCTCGTAATTCGGGAATTGGCCCTCGATCAGCCTGGATACGATGGTGACGCCGTTCACCACGAACTTGATCTGGCTGTCGGCTATGGAGATTGTCACCGGGCTGTCCTCGTCCTCCAGCATCCGACTCAGTTCGTCCAGCGCGCGCCTGGGCACTATGCATGAGGCTTCCCCGGCCGCCTTGCCGACGGTGGACGTGCGGATGGCCAGCCTGTTGGTATCCGTGCTCACGAGCTTGATCCCGTCGCCGTTCAGCTCGAGCAGAATGCCGGTGAGGATCGCCCTCGATTCGTCCGGCGACACGGCGAATATCGTATGCTTTATCATGTCGCGGAGGGCACCCTGCGTGATCTCGAAGCTCCTGTCGTCCGGAATCTCCGGCAGTGGCCGGAATTCTTCCGGCGGCAGGCCCAGCAGCATGTAGTCGGACTTCTCGCACTTCACGTTGACCATGTTCTGCTCGTCCACCGAAATGCGCACGTCCGCCTCCGGAAGCGTCGAGAGCACCTCCGATATGAGCCTCGCCGGGACGGTCAATGAGCCTTCTTCTTCGATGGCTGCCGGGGCGGTACATTCTATTCCCAGCTCCAGATCGAAGGCCGTCAGGCGCAAGTGATCCGGCTCTGTGCGAATCAGTATGTTGTTCAAGATCGGCCAGGCGCTCCGTCCCGCAATCGCCCTGCTGACGGTCTGCACGCCCTGATACAGGTCTTTCCTTGCACAAACTGCTCTCATCCGAGCACCCTCCGTAAACCCGAATTCGACATCTAAGTTTGGAAACCCGAGCTCTAGCTTGCCCGCCACAGTATAGCATACAGGGCAAGCGGATTCAAGACCGAATGCAAGGGAGACTGCAGCTAATCCGGGGTTTTCTCGGTGGCTCGTCCCAGTTCCTGGTAATCACTCCCCGGCGGGCGCCGCGATTCGATTGAACAAAACGCGGACGTCTGCGTCTATAGCGTCGGACAATGGCTGAGCGGCCCCGAACGCCATGATCACATTCTGGAAAAGGAGTGGATTCAGATGTTAACCAGAACCAAGAAGGCGCTGGCGGCATCGCTCGCTGTGATAGTGCTGATCGGCCTCGCGGCATACGCGCAGACCGCCCAGCAGCCGCGGGTGAACAGGCAGGCCGGAGCCAGGCAAGGAATGGCCGGGCTGGGTATGCACCCGCAGCGGTTCCTGCTGCCGCCGAACAAAACACAAATGGCGCGGCTGGCAGAACTCCTGGGACTGACTGAGGAGCAGAAGCAGAAGATTGGAGAACTCGACGTACAGTTCCGCAGCACAGTGAAGCCGATTCTGGAGCAGAGAAGCGCCGCTGTCAAGGAATTGTTCCAGGCGCTGCAAGCGCCATCGCCGAATAAGGGCGCGCTTGAATCAGCGGCGAACAAAGTCGAGCAGGCGGACAGGGCAATCCTCAGCGCCGAGTTCGATTTCTGGATTGGGTTCAAGCAAGTGCTGACTGCTCAGCAGCAGGAGGCACTCACCAAGTTCATGCAGGAGAAGATGGAGAAAAGACCCGCAGGCCCTGGCGGGAGACCTGGGCCTCGCGCCAGGTAGAATCTCGGCAAGAATCAGTCCGCGAACAGAACAGGGCTGGCCGCACGGCCAGCCCTGTTCTTGCACAAGGGTATCCTTCGCGGCACGGCCCAGGCAGATTGACCGGGCCGGCGGAAACGTGATACGATTTGCCGGATTTCACACTGAATCGCACGAGTGCGGCTTACTCCTCAGCACGTTCTATCCAGCTTGCAAAGGTCGGCGCGAATCGAAGACAACCATCCTGCTCTCGGGCAACGAAGCCATCGGCCGCGGCGCGCATAGCGCGTCGCCTGCATGGGATTGTTACGTCGTTTGTCCCTTCATGACTTCCCTGAGTCTGGACGACAGATCAATAGCTTGTTTCTTTGAATCAGCGCTGACCTGCAGCACGACGCGACTTTCCTTCGGAAGCTGGGCGATCCAGCCCATGGGATCCCCCTCACCGCACCAACTGTGCATTTGAGGCACGTGGGAAGCAAAGTACAAGTACGCTTCCCGCAGAATGTCGGGTGGCTGAACTAGGTTGAGGAGCCTCAAATCGGGGATACGCTTGAGCCCCTCCCATTGATGCTTGGCGTTGGCGCAGCAGTGAATGCCGATGCCCCCGTAGCGCCGCGACAATTCCACAAGCTCCGTATGGAACAGATCGTAGTATGCATCCGGGCTTACTGAGCCAATCTCATCTTCGGACAGCGTAATTCCCTTCGGCATGTAGTAGTCTGGACAGTGGGCGACGAAGTCCACCCCGTACCGCGCAACCCACTCGTCAAGAAAGGCGACCAGAAGCACCTTCGCCTTGGCCGCGAGCTCCTTCACGGCCTCGGGTTGGTCCACCATCGCCGCGTAGAATGAAGTTTTTTTCCAAATGAGGGCGGCAATACCCATCGGGCTTTGGACGTCGACCATCTTGAGTACAGCGTTCGGGCCGCCACGCGCACGCAGTTCGTCTGCGATCTCGAAGAGCAGTTTCAGGCACGGTACGTCCAAATCTGGAACGTGGAGGGTGGAGACCTGAGATGCCTCGGTGATGAGTGGCAGCGCAAAAGGCATATTGTCTTCAGGGCGATGAACGGAGCAGCCGAAAGCTTCCGCAAAGATCTCCGTTCCGGTGTACACATCAAGATGGGGCATGGTGTCGTCATCCAACCATGCGACTCGCTTCATCTGCGCCAGATATTGCATCCAGGCCCATTCTATCCGCTGTTGCTTCTTGTCGGGATGCGGTAAGGGTCGTGCCGGTGTGTTTTCCGTAAGCCGAATGAGAAGCATGTGCCTCGGTGGGTTGTTCGGGTCATAGAAATCAGCCCACTGCTTCTTACGATCCTCGATTGCCGCCTGAATTCGCGTGTCTATTTCATTCCTCGACACAACGGTGACTCTTATCCATTATTGGATATCAGGGCGCATTGTACCAAGAAGGCGATGCTCTTTCAAGCCATAGGGCAGTGCCCCCAAAAGAGTCGGGTCTCGCCACAGTAGAACGAGGCCCGACTCGTGAAGCGTCGGTGCGCAGGCTACCCGCCTTGCTCTTTCATGGCCTGCTCACCGCGCTCGATGAGCCTCTTGACCATGTAGCCGCCGAGCTTGCCTGCCTCTTCTGTGGTCATATTCGGGCCGATGTTCTGGATGCCAAGCTCGCGGCGCACCTCCTCTTCCAGGCGCTTCATCATGTCTTCCTCTTCTATCATCCGGGCGGTCACCTCCTCTCGTAATCGCTGCTGATCCCACACCGGCATCACTGCGCGAAGCCGGGTATTGATGCTATTTCCGGTGTCGCCGGGAGCTAAACGCTGATGTTGGGATTGTTGAAAAGGGTGAGGCTCCCGTCAGCCGCGGCTCAGCAGGAGCTTCGCCCTCCCATCCGATCGCTTCCCGCCTTTGGACGGTGCCGCCTACGGACGGCATCCCGCAGTATGCGGGAGATCCCGCCAGCGGCGGGACAACACTAAACACTAGACACTCAACTAGTCATGCGGCTCAGCAGCCTTCGACACGCTCAGGCCAGAGGAGCTTCGCCCTCCCGGCCTTTTGCTTAAAAGCAATGGCGGCAGGAAAAATGCCGAAGGTTTTCCACATCAGGTTGACAAATTCTGCGGATCGGGATATAAGTTAAGCAGCTTAATCAATAAGCACATTAAGTTTTCCTTCGGGTGCGCCATGAAGAAGAAGTCCGCGGCATACGCCGAGCACGTGCTGGACATATTCACGGAAATCCTGCACGAGACGATCACGATGCGGCCCTTAAGGAAGATCGGGGCCGGCGTGACGCCGTCGCTCGCCCATGGTTTGCAATTCGTCTTCCAGCACGGCGTCTGCTCGGTGAGAGACATCGCGCAAGGGCTGTCAATGAGTTACTCTGCGGCGAGCCAGCTCACAGACCGCCTGGTGAAGAAGGGACTGGCCACCCGCAGTGAGAATAGGCGGGATCGAAGGCTCTCCGAAATTCGGCTCACTGACGATGGATACGACCTTGTGAAAAGGATTAGACTGCAGCGCGTGGCGAATATGTCACGGATACTAAGCCGCATGGAACCTGGCTGCCGCGGCGCGTTCGTTGAGAATCTCGAAAACTTCATTGCGGCAGCGATAGATGACGGGGAGTCCGCGCTGGAAACCTGCACGCACTGCGGGAGAGATCACATATCGGAGTGCGTGATCAACGAACTTTACCGCGCCGCGACCGGCGAGCCGATCAAGCAGGTCTAGGTTGGCGCGGCGCACAAGACTCTGACGGGAGGGCACAATGGAAGGCCAATACAGCGAAAGGGTCATGGAGCATTTCATGAATCCCCGCAACGTCGGTGAGATTCCCGATGCAGATGGCATCGGCAACGTCGGCAACCCGATTTGCGGCGACATCATGCGAATGTACATCAAGGTGGACAACGGAGTCATCACCGACATCAAGTTCAAGACCTTCGGCTGTGGTGCGGCGATTGCAACCAGCAGCATGGCGACGGAGCTTATCAAGGGAAAGACGATCGAGGAGGCTCTCAGACTGACCAACCAGGCTGTAGCCGAGGCGCTGGGCGGCCTGCCTCCGGTCAAGATGCACTGTTCAGTCCTTGCGGAGGAGGCCGTTCAAGCGGCGATAGACGATTACCTGAGGAAGACCACCGGCAAGGGACTGGACATCGAGAGAAACCGGTATTTGAAGTAGACACATCTGCAGGAGGAAACCAATGCGCGAGAAGGTTGAGGAAGCCTTGGGCGAGATACGGCCGGCTCTCCAGGCCGACGGTGGCGACATCGAGCTGGTTGAGGTCAACGAGGAAACCGGCGTCGTGAAGGTGAGGTTGCAGGGCGCATGTGCCGGATGCCCGATGGCGCAAGTGACGCTTCAGATGGCGGTCGAGCGTACTCTGAAGAGCAAGATCCCTGAGGTCACGAAAGTCGAGAACGTGGGCATGCCGACGCCCGAATTCTAGCGGCTCCGCCCGTGCGGTTGAAACCACGGCAATCCGCCGCGGCGGACCCCGCAGCATCAAGTCGGCGCAGGCCGCGGTCTGTCCCGCCTTCGGATGGTGCCGCCTTCGGACGGCATCCCGCAACATGCGTGGACATCCCGCAGTATGCGGGAGATCCCGCTGGAAGCGGGACAGTCTATCGTGGGGAGGTGGAGGCGATGTTCGAGACACTAAAGAGAGATATACGGGCGGTGAAGGAGAGGGACCCGGCGTGCCGGGGGACGCTCGAGGTCATCACCTGTTATCCGGGCTTCCACGTGCTTTTCTTCCATCGAGCGGCGCACTGGATGTGGAATCACGGGCTGAAGCTGCTCGCCCGCATGACATCCCAGCTCGGGCGATCCCTCACGGGAATCGAGATCCATCCGGGTGCGAAGATCGGCCCCGGATTCTTCATAGACCATGGAATGGGCGTCGTCATCGGCGAAACCGCCGAGATCGGCGAGAACGTGACGATGTACCACGGCGTGACTCTGGGCGGGACAAGCTGGAAGAAGGAAAAGCGCCATCCCACTATCGGCAGCAATGTCGTGATAGGCGCAGGCGCAAAGATCCTCGGCCCCTTCAAAGTCGGGGATAATAGCAAGGTCGGCGCTGGCTCGGTTGTGGTAAACGAAGTTCCCAGCAACTCCGTTGTCGTCGGCGTCCCGGGCAGAATCACGTACCGCGACGGCAAGAAAGTGGTCCGGGAGATAGACCTGGAGCAGCACGAGCTGCCCGACCCGGTTGCGAAGGCGATTGAGTGCATCCTGGACCGGATGCACCATCTGGAGCGGGACGTCAACGCGCTCAAGAAGCGATCGCCGGAGCAGGCAGGCGCGCCTGCGGAACTTCCTCCGGTCACGGTGGACTAGACGCATTCCGTGGGCACTCCCTCCGGCTCGGCGGCAGCGCAGCCTTTACGGCTGCGCTGCTATTCCCACGCAGGCATGAAGCCTGCGACTGCCTGATGCGCCGAAGACAATCCCTGGCAAAAAGAAAACCCCAGCCGCCAAAGGGACGAGCGGCTGGGGCAGACGGAAGGAGGTCGGATTGCTAGAGCAGTGTGCAATGCTGGTACGAGCCACTAACTTTGCGAACCACTCAGTCAGCCCCTCGTATTCACTTCTCTACCTACTATGACGACTGATCCAGGTTCAGAGTTCCAGGTTTTTCTTGCGCTCCACGCCCAGGATTCCACATGCGCCGGCCAGAAAACAGGAATTTCGCGTGCACTGCTGGTAAGTATTGATACGGTAAGAGCGTGCTGATGCAGCTCGGCGAAGAGGCAGACGAAAGGAGAAGCAGAGCGATGGGAAAGTCGAAGTCAGTTCCAGTTTGGCTCCTTGTAGTCGCGATCATTGCGCTTGTAATCACCGTGGTTCTCAAGTTCAGTTTCGACTCGATTGTCGCGGCGTTCCATCCGTCAGGAGTGATCGCGGACATGCAGTTGCGGAACTCGCTGCAAACCGCGATGACCGTGATGTGGCTGGTGACCGGCGCGCTTTTGGTAGCCATAATCGTTGTGGGGACACGGACCGCAAGGCGATAGGGCTGCGCCGCGAACCAGACCTGAAAGCCCCCACGCAGACAAATATTTGAACAGATTGTGACAACTCTCATCAGAAATCGGGAACCAGAAGCAGGGCAGCATCGTATATAAAGTAGCAGATGCACACAACCGTGATGCAGACTTGCTCCTTTCCAAATACCTCCTTGCCCATGCTGGGCTGCTCGAACCTTAGTAGGTCCCGAGCACCGGCAGTCCAGCAAACTAGAGCCTTGCCGACGGCGAGGCTCTTCTTTTTGTGCGCCCGGCAGGGAAACGAAGCAAAGCCGCCGCATGCAGAACGAACAGTTGCCGGCAGGGGCATTCCCGGACTAGGCAGATCTTGCCGCTTTCACAAATGTTGGGAACTTTTGAGGCGGACGCGAAGTCATTTTAAAGTGATGTGCACCTTCAGTCACGAGGACGCACGTCACGCCCGGAGGCGGGAGGCGATTCTAAAGGTTAGCGCCAACGGGGGGTTGGAATCGGTTTCTCGCCTCCAGCTATGACAATCAAGTATCACATGAGTACAGAAGACCGATCGTCTTGATCGGTCTTCTGCGTTATAGGAGGCACAATCATATTCTCTGGGGCGGTAGCGGCTTCCTCTACCTGCCTCTCGGGGCTAGATGGCTGGACACCTTGCGGTAGATAGCCGCGACAACATCGGGATCCAAATTGTGGCGCTCAGCAACGATCGCGAATGCCCTCGTCTGAGGCTGAGACAGGTTGGGGCCTTCAGCGCTGTATGCATTGATGGGCGAGATGATCTGAGGGCGGCGCATCTCCCTGACCACGGCGTTGAAAACCTCCCTCTCCAAAGGCAGAATATCCGGCGTTCGGTATCTATTGCGGCTGTCCATAGTCAGGTCGTAGCCGCACTCCGGTATCTTCTTCCCTGACCACCGGTTATGTATCCTGGCAGCGCCAACAACGGCTCCTGCTATCAGAAGAACACACAGGGCCGAGACCACGACCTTGGCCAAGCGGCTCCAAGGAGACTTCCATAGCATGAACAAGCCAAGGGGAGGCACTATCACCAGCGCCGCCACAACCAGCCAGAACCTGTTCCGTGGCCTAGTCCTTCTCATACAGTGCTCGCCCTCCTAGAACATGCGAACCCTGTTCACGATGACTCACAGTCCTACGACGTCCCGATGCAGCTTGCCAGTCCGCCTTCGCCAACTCGTGCTACGCAGCGAAGCTGCTTCGCAGAGTAGTAGGCTGCGGCGGATCAAGCAGCGAGTTCCACTATTCTTTACGCTACAGCGCCCCTTATGAGTTCCTAAGACTTGCGATTCGACAATCGGCTCTGATGCGTGCCTAAGAAAGCTCGCCGCAGGCACCTCACACCTCGGTTGAAGCGATCAGCTCCACCGCCGAACTAGGTGCTTGGAAATCATCAGCCACCTATTGTTATTTTACCATATGCCCGCTAATCTCACCAGCCCGCTAACATGAAACCGCATCTCCCAGATGGAGCTTTCCATCGGCCTCTGCAAAGGCAGGCTTGACAGCCGCGATTCCGAGAGCGATCCGGCCCATGCTGGGTGCATGAGTGGCAAGCTCGCCATGTCCCCAGGCACTTGAGAGTCCCGTGCTCATAGTTAATTATGGCTTCGATTGCCCGGGAGTGGATAGACGAAACATAGGAGTGACCGCACGCGTCTGTTGACAAAGGTGCTTGCCCGGCCATAGAATGCAGCCGAGTCCCGTTCGGGATTCTGCTCCCAGCAGACACGGCGGCATCGATTGGCCGAGGAGGTCCAGTAGCGATTGGCAATCGAGGGCGACATCAGACACCTGCGTCCGTGGGGGATTCAGACGGACAGCCTTGACCCCGACGCATTCAAGTACTTCGAAACGGTCTTGGTCCAGGGCAACGGCTATTTGGGCACGAGAGGCTCGTTCGAGGAAATCGCCGCGGCGGACGGCAAGAACGCCCCTCTGACCCTGGTCGCGGGCATATTCGACACCCCGAACGAGGAACACCTGGTCACGCGGCTCGCGCCTGCTCCGAACTGGCTGCTCCTGCGATTCTTTGATGGAACCGACTGGTTCTCGCTCGCAGACGGCGAAGTGCTGGAGCACCGCCGGACGCTCACCTACCGCAGCGGCATCCTGAAGCGAGAAATCCGCTGGCGGAGCGAATCGGGCAGGATCACCAGGCTCGTGTCCCGCCGATTCGTCAGCATGGCCCGGCCGCACGTCGGCGCCATCTCGCTGGCAGTCGTTCCCGAAAACTATTCGGGCGCGGTGAAGATCAGGTCCGAGCTGAATTACGAAGCCTGCTACGAGGACGGAATCCCGCAGACGGACTTGGTATACAAGGCGCTCGCAGACGGTGTGTTCAGCGTCGCCGTCCGGACCAAGGAGGAAGGGCACACGATCGCGGAGGCCGCTCGTACCCACGTATTCCATAGGGGCCGGTTGCTCGCAACAACACGCAAGGAAACCCGGTGGGGCGAGGAGATGGAATTCTCGGTCACACGAGGCCGGCGATACACGGTCGAAAAGCTTGTCAGCGTCTACGACTCGATGCGCCGGCAGGACCCGCCGGCTGAAGCGGCAGCAGAGGTCAGGAGCCTGCCTGGATTCTCCGCACTCGAACGGCAGCACAACCTTGCCTGGTCCGAGTATTGGGAAGACGCAGACATCCGAATCGAGGGAGACGCGTTCGCCCAGTCGGCGGCGAGGTTCTTCGTTTTCGAGCTGCTCCAAGCGGCTTCGAAGGCCAACGTGGACTTGAATCTGGATGCGAGCGTCGCGGCGAAATGCTTGTCGGGGCCGGGCTACAACGGCCACGTATTCTGGGACACCGAGCTTTACATGCTGCCGTTCTTCTCGATGGAGTTTCCAGAGGTCGGCGAGAAGCTCCTGGGCTACCGGTTCAACCGGCTTCCGCAGGCGAGGATAAACGCCGAGAACGAGGGCCGGAAGGGCGCGAAGTTCCCGTGGGAGAGCGCAGGAACCGGCATCGAGACAACGCCGAAGTGGCTCCCCGCGGGCGAGGGGAAGATGATCCGATGCTGGACGGGCGACCGCGAGATTCACGTGATCGCGGATGTGGCATTCGGCGCCTGGCGGCACTATTCGGCTACCGGGGATGAAAAGTTTTTGAAGAATATGGGCTTCCAGCTAATCCTGGAAACAGCGCGCTATTGGGCCTACAGGGCGGAGCGCGAGAACTTAGCCGGCGGCGGATACCAGTACGTCATCAACGAGGTCATACCGCCGAATGAATATCATGAGTGCGTCAACAACAGCTTCTTTACCAATGCGCTCGCCAGGTGGAACATTCTGAAGGCGCTCGACTTGCTGAAGCAGATGAGGCGGCTGGAGTCCACGCAGAAGCTCCTCGCCGAGCTGGGGATCACGGATGACGAGCTGATGCGCTGGCAAGACGCGGCCGAGCACATGAAGATTCCCTACGACGAAAGGATGGCGTTGTACGCGGAGTGCGATGGCTTCTTCGACCTTGAGGATGTCGTGGGCAAGGAATGGGATCACACGAACTGCGGGCAGAAGCAGATTATCAAGCAGGCCGACGTCGTCACGGCGCTCTACCTCCTGCCGGAAATGGCGGATGCCGAGTCCTTTCGTAACCACTACGACTACTACGTTCCCCGGACGGACCACGGCAGCTCGCTCTCGGCCGGCGTCCACGTGCTGTTTTCTCGAATGGCCGGATACCGCGACGAGGCATACGATTTCTTCCAGAAGGCGGGCTCGATTGATGCTGCGCGCCGCGGACATGCGAGCGACGACGGCCTGCACGCGGCATCCCTGGGCGGCGGCTGGCAGTCGCTGGTCTTCGGGTTCGGCGGCCTTGCGGTGAATGAGACCGGCCTGAGCCTGGACCCGGACCTGCCCGACCATTGGAAGCGCCTGCGGTTCAGCGTGCAGTTTCGGGGCAGCCGGCTCAGGTTCGACATAACGCGGTCAGGCGTGGAGATCAGCGTGGACTCCTCAGCGGCCGCGCCGGTTCAGGTCTGCGTCTGGGGGCGGAAAGTCGTCGTCTCGCCGGGCACGAGCGAGTTGGTAGTCGGTGGTCGGTAGTCGGTAGTGGTTCGTGCCTAATGGGATTCTTCAAGAACGTTGGTTTCGCTTTGGATCCCGTAGGTTGTACGGGAGGGCGAAGCTCCTGCTGAGCCGCATGACTAGTTGAGTGTTCAGTGTTGTCCCGCCGCTGGCGGGATCTCCCGCATACTGCGGGATGCCGTCCGTAGGCGGCACCGTCCGAAGGCGGGAAGCGATCGGATGGGAGGGCGAAGCTCCTGCTGAGCCGTGGTGGATTCGCCGGGAGCCTCAGCCTCCCGGATGCCCTTTTTGAACAATCCCTAATTCCTTCAGCAGGCGGTCGGCCTCCTCAAGCGCGGGCTTGTAGCAATGAGGTGGGCCGTCGCACAGAGCGCGCTCGCGGGCGGTTTGGGCGTGATTGACGGCGGACGCGCGATCCCCGGCCTCGAGGTCGAGCCGTGCGAGGAAGTTGTGTATGTCCGCCTGGCAGAGCCGGAACTCGCACCGGTCCGCGATGGACAGGGCCTCCTCCGCGTCCTCGCGGGCCTGCTCCGGCCTGCCCTTTGCCCTGTGCCAGCGCGCCCATGCGAGCAAGATATCAGGCTCGTGGTCAACCATGTTGATTGTGCGGCAGTGCATGAGTGCCTCTTTAAGATGCGTTTCGGCATCCGTCAATAACTTGTTTTCGCGGGCCTTGTCCTCAGCCGCCAGTGCCGTCAGCGCCGCGCCCAGCAGCCACTCAGCGCGGACGAAATCGCGCTCGTGAGGGTACCGCGTTCTGGCGACTTCATCCGCCAGAGTCCGCGCCTCGCGTGCGGCGTTGAGCGCAGCGCCAGCGTCTCCCATAAGCAGAGCGCGCAGAGCGCCGTAAGCTCTGACGACGGACACATAGTTCGTCTGTTGTGCTCCAGCCTTGTCAAACACCGACTGAGAAGTTCTGAGCTGTTCTTCCGACTCACCGAAGAGGCCCTCGTGCGCCAGCAACCTACCCAGTTCCAGGTGGCCGACAGCCTCCCTAAACTCATCTGGAATCTCGCGGCACAGCTCGATGCGCCGCCGCAGGCTCCGCTCCGCCGATGCCAGCCCGCCGAGCATTATTTGCTGAATCGCGAGGTTACTCAGGACGATGGAGAGGCTTAGTTTGTCGCCTGCCTTTTCACAGAGGGCGTTGTCCAACTCGAACAGCGGCACGGCGCGGCGGGGCTGGCCGGAAACGCCGTAGGCGCTTGCCAGCGTACCCAGCGTCCATGCCTGGTCGCTCTCTTCCCTCAGCCGGGGCATGGCGGCCTGCCCTGAGCTTGGGGAAATATCTTCGCCGTCGGGAAACAGCGCGCGCAGCAGCTCGATTTGCAGTTGGTATGCTCCGAAGCGGTAGTAGGTTAGCCTGCTAAGCCGGTCGCGGAACATGTCGCACGCCTCGTCGCATCGTCCGGCGCGGACGGTGTGGTGGTATAGCTCGATGACCGACGCCAGGTCTTCCAGGCTCTCGACCTTTTCCTCGTCCGGTGCGGGAACCGCGGCGAAGTAGTCCCGCAGGCGGGCGTGGACGCCCTCCTTGTCCGCCAGGCGGTCGTAGGCATACTGCCGCACGACGGGATGCAGGTCGTAGCGGTTGCGCTCGCGATCGAGGAAGAGCAGGCCGCGGCCTGTAAGCTCGTCCAGCGCGGCGTCGAACCGCTCCTCGCCCTTGTCAGGGTTGAAAACGAGCAGCGCGTCGTAGGTCATGGGACTGCGGAAGGCGGCGATTTTGCTCAGCAGCGCGCGCTTCTGCCTGGCCAGCGTCTCGTATGCCACCTGCAGGATGTGATGGTGCTCCTTGCCCTTCAATTCCGGCAGCACGGGATGGCGCCCAGCGACTTGCACGTCGCCCGGCGACCGCCTGTCGTTAACGATAACACCCGCGAGGAGCCGCAGGGCGAGGGGGTGGTATCCGTAGGGGTTGCATGCGTCCTCGATCTCCGCCCGAGTCCCTCGCACGCCCTGGGCGCGGAAGAACTCGACCGCATCGTCCGGATGCATCGCCTTCAAATCCTCCGAGCGGCAGCCGGACAGGTCCTCCAGCTCGCGCGGGAACAGGCGGCTGGTGAGCAGTATTCGGCTCTGCAGAGGAAGTGCGGCCGCCCGCCGCAGGAAGTCGGCGGCGTGGGGGTCGGTGCAGCAGCGGAAGTCGTCCCGGCCGGCCGGGTCAACCGCGTCCCCCTGGTATGGTGCGGAAAGGCTCGCGTACGCTCGCAGCTCCCGCTCGAAGCCGTCCAGAACCAGCAGAATCCGCTTGTCCTGAAGCAGGGCGATCAGCGCCTTCACCTTGTCGTAGGCCGAGGGGATATCCGCCGGGTCCTGCTTGCCGCCGCTCGCGTATTTCAGCGCCTCGTTCAGGAATGACTCGAAGCTCGCCTCCCGCTCGTAGAACGACCACCAGAGCACGCCGTCGGGGCGCGCGTTCTCCTTTACGCGGCAGGCATTCGCGGTTTCAGGCGGCTCGGGGGAGGACCCGGGCAGTGGGAATCCGAGCACGTCGCGCTGAACCCAGACCCAGGCCAGCGCGGACTTGCCCATCCCGCCGATGGCGGTGAGAGCCAGCACCGGCTGGTTTCCCGCAAGCCACTGCGCGAGCCTCTTCCGCTCGTTTACCCGGCCGGTAAAGTTCGGCTGGAGGGGATAGGGATGAGCAAAGTAAGACTGTGGGGGCAGAGGCATAATCGGTGCTGCTGTCTCATCTCGCAGCCCGGTTGTCAATTCCTGCTCCCAATTGCGGATGGCTTGTATAACCCGTCGAGCCAGGTCATCGGGCGAAGTAAAGGTATCGCGGATGTGGTGCCGGCTTACACACTCTCGGAACGCACGCTGCTTCTCCCGCTGTTGGTCGGGTTCGATTAGTTTCGCAGGCACCGGAAAGTCCTCAGGTGCGATGAACATGAGACGGGGCTTGTCGGCTTCGATAGCAGCCTCGTATTCTCGTTCAGTATATGACTGCCCTGTCTCCTCAAAGCAGCTGCCGTAGAGGTGCCCCACTACGCCAACAAATACGTCGCACTTGACCACTTGTGCCCGGCAAAAGGCATCAGTCTCCCAGGCGCGCGCTCCGAAGTTCTCCATGCGCACGCAATGGTAGCCGTCCAAAGCCTCAATGGCTTCAACGACAACTTCGCGATATTTCTCTAGGTCTCTGAAAGTTGAGCTGAGGAAGACGGTTTTCACTTTACCATCTGCCCTACCTAAGATAGACGGCTTTTGGAAGGTGTTGGCTTATTCTAGCACAATCCACTTATCCCCGGCAAGCTAAGGGAGTGTTGAGTGAGGAGTGTTGAGTGTTCAGTGTTGAGTGAGGGTTTCCACCGCGGCGGATTGGGTGTTAGATGTTGGACGTTCTCCCTTTCCCCAATTCTCCCATTCCCGTGCCCTCCGTGCCTCCGTGGTGAGTTAGCCACCCCGGCTGAAGAACCGGGCCTGAGGCTCGAATCACTTCTTTGAGGCTTTCGCGGCCTTGCTCAACCTCTCGGCGGTGATCGCTGCGTCAATCAGGCCGTAGAGGTAGACGATAACGAAGAGGACGCCGAGCACCAGAATGAGTGGATTAGTGTAGTACAGAAGCTCTCTGACGTGCTTGATACTTCCGGGATACGGGCGCTGAAGCCTCCAGGAGGCGAGGAAAAGCACGAGCACGCCCCAAATCACTAGAGCCTTGACCAGATCGCCGTTGTAGAACTGGCCGAGTCCGGGCACAATGGCCAGAAGCACAGCCGTCACCGGGCTTCGCTCGCGCCTGGTGTACCCATGCGGACTTTCGAGTATCCCCTGCGCGACGGCTCTCTGCCGTTCGCGCTCGGCGATCTCCAGAGCCACCTTCGCCAACTTGGTCTCGAGCGAGGACGAACCAGGTGCGAGCTCCACGGCGTCGCGGTACTCACTCAGCGCCGCGTCCAGCTTGCCGCGCTCATGAAGTATGTCACCGAGCGTCTCACGGATGGCCACGTCCTCCGGTGAGACGCCCAAAGCTTCCCGGCACCTCTCCTCCGCATACATCAACTCACCCCTCATGCGGTGGAGGTTGGCACTCGCGAGCAAGCGCTCGACTTCCAGTTCCTGCTCACGGCTGGGACCTTCAGAAGCCATATGGTTTCACCCTGCTTCCTCGGGAGACAGCAGCGGAGGACTGCCTTTCTCAGACCCGGCCCAGTATGATTCCAGCTTGTAGAATTCTCTCTGCTCGGGAGCGAACAAGTGGACCACGACATCTCCGTAATCCAGCAGCACCCACATAGGTCCTGCGGATCCGCCGGGCTTATTGTAGCCCTCGACGCGCTTGTTCTTGATTCCCTTATCGGCCAGCTTCTCGACAATGGCATCCACAAGCGCCCGGATGTGGATTCGGGACGTGCCGCTTGCGATGACGAAGAAGTCGGTCATCACAGTCCTCGCTCGAACGTCGAGCACGGCCGGATCCACCGCCTTCTTGTCGGCCAGGGCGGATAATATGAGCTTGGTCTTATCTTCAGATGTCAGCGCAGCCTTTTTCCTCAATGCACCGAGTCTCCTGTTTCGGATTTCGGGCTTCGAAAATTTCGAGTCTGCCAAGAACCCTCAGCCCCCGGAATCAGCCAGCGCGCAGTTCCTGCCCACGATTACGGTAACGTCGGCCTTGACGGAAGGGTCGTACTCCTGCTTCACCGTACTTGAGTTCACAATACCGGCGATCTGGTTGGCGTATTGTACGTTGCTGCTGTGGCAGATCACCTGGCTTGAAGCGTAGCTGCCGGAATCGGCATTGCCCACGGATGTAATCTCGTATCCATGCTGGCGCAGGATGTCCGCAACTCTCTGCCCGGCTCCGTTCATGCCGCTCCCGTTCAACACCTCGACCTTCGGCAGCCTGACTACCGTTTCCGGGAAAAACAACTCGCGCACGACCTGGGCCGCTTTTTCGGTATCGGCTATCCAGTAGCTCGCTCCGCCGATGGTCTGCGGCACACCCGGAAGCATGGCCATCTGCACCCGATCGAGGTCTACTTTCCTTACGAACTTAGCCAGGTAGACCGCATCCCGCGGCGTAAGGTCGGTCTCGACGTTCTTAAGGATGGACGCCATGAGTCGAGGCAGCTTGGGGAAGTTTTCGGGCGCCAGAGCCTTAGCCGCCAGCGCCTTCAGGAACTTCTGCTGGCGCTCGATGCGGGCTATGTCTCCCATAGCGTCGTGCCTGAAGCGCACGTACTGCATGGCCTTGTCGCCATCCAGGAGCTGCCGCCCCTTCTTCAGGTTTATGTATAGGCCGCCGCGCCGATCCCGATAGCGCATGTCCTTCTCGACATCAATTACCACGCCGCCCAGAATATCCACCGAATGCGCAAACCCCTCGACGTTCGTCTTTACGTAGTACTCAGGCTTGACACCGACGATACTCCCCACGGCGATCCCTGCCAGCGCGGGGCCGCCCAGCGCATGGGCTGCGTTGATCTTGCGCACCCCGCCGTAGCCATCCAGGTCCACCTTAGTGTCTCGAGGAATGGACAGCGCGGCCACGTGCTTCGTTTCGAAGTTGATGGAGGCGAGTATGACCGTGTCGGAGAGGCCCATAGGCTTGGACTTGCTCCTGCCGGTGTTGTCCTCGCCCAATATGAGGATGCGGACGAGCTTCCTGCCGCCGAAAGGGGGCTGCAAAGCCTGCCTAAACCCGTGGCCTATGAAGGTTCCGGCGGTAAGGTATCCCAGCAGCGCGCCGGCACCGGCGGACACGACCAGCACAAAGAAAACGAGGATGGCGAATCCAACTTTGCCCATGCCGCGGCTATTCCGGAAAGGTGAACGATTTCTGTCACTCACGGGGCATTACCTTCGACATATAGTCTGTGCTTGCGTATGTACGCCTCGACGCTGTCCGGCACCAGGTAGCGAATGGACCTGCCGGACGCCACCCTTGCCCTGATCTCCGTACCTGAAATATCCATCGGCGTCATCGGCAGGAACTCTATGGCGGAATAGAATCGGGCCGGAAGCCGCGCTTTCAGCTCGGCAAGATCGAAGCCGGGCCGCGGCGCGGCTATGAACCGCACCAGGCCAGGGAGGCTCTCAGCCTCATGCCAGTTCGGGATGTCGAGCGCCTCGTCCGCGCCCAGTATGAACCGAATCTCCACATCCGGCGCATATGCCTCCCTGAGCCGGCGAACGGTATCCACCGAGTACGACGGCCCTGGCCGCTCGATTTCCATCCGGGACACCTCGAAAGCCGGGTTAGCAGCCGTGCCGAGAAGGGCCATCGCGTAGCGGTGCTCAGCGTCCGAGACCTGGCGGCCCGCCTTGTGGGGCGGCTGGCTCGCCGGAACGAACAGCACCTTCTCCAGCTCGAACCTTATCCTGGCCTCCTCGGCCATCACCAGATGCGCCCAGTGAAGGGGATCAAAAGTCCCCCCCATGAGTCCCAAGCGAAGCATTGCTTATTCCTCTATCTTACTCTTACTCGTACTTGTATCTCGTACTAGTACTCTTATACCAAATCCGGCAACTTCGGGTGTGAACACCTGGGAGAATGAGGCTCCCGCCGAACCGGCTCAGCAGGAGCTTCGCCCTCCCGTGCTTCAATTTGCATCGGAGGTTCGCGGAATTGAGATAAGAGCAGATTCAGGCCCCCAGGACCATATTGTCCCTGTGTATTACCTCGTCGAAGTCTTTGTACCCAAGGATGCTCTCGATGTCAGAGCTTCGCCTGCCTTTTATTCTCTCGACTTCACCTGCACTATAGTTGACGAACCCGCGGGCGAATTGGTTTCCCTGGCCGTCCAGCACGTTCACCATGTCGCCGCTGCCAAAGTCGCCCTTCACGCCTATGACTCCGACGGCTAGCAGGCTCTTGCCGCGCTCGCAGATCATCTTCTTCGCGCCGTCATTGACGACTATTCCGCCCCTGGCAGGCGCTCCGAAGGCGATCCACCGCTTCCTGCCGCAGAGAGGCTCGGTTTTCGGCAGGAACGTCGTCCCCACCTGTTTTCCGGCCACTATGTCCGGGATGACATTCGGCTGACGACCGTCCGCCACGACCATCGTGACGCCGCAGCTCATCGCGATCTCGGCCGCCTCGATTTTCGTGCGCATGCCGCCGGTGCCGCTGCCATCCCTTGCGCCGCCGGCGATCGAGCGTATCCTCCCGTCTATCTCCCGGACCGTCGGTATGACCTTGGCATCAGGCGACTTGCTGGGATCGGTGTCGTACAGGCCAGCTACGTCGGAAAGTACGATCAACAAATCTGCTTCCAGGCTGGCGGCGACCAGTGCTGCAAGGTTGTCGTTGTCGCCGACCCGTATCTCGTCCACCGCCACTGTATCATTCTCATTCACTATAGGGACCACATCGTGGCGGAAGAGCGTCAGCATCGTGTTCCGGGCATTGAGGTATCTCCTGCGGTCGCCGAAATCGTCGCGAGTCAGGAGCACCTGGCCGGTGGTGATGCCATAGTGCCCGAATATCTCAGAGTAGACCTGCATGAGAAGGTTCTGCCCGACGGCTGCGGCAGCCTGCTTCTCGGGCATGGTTTGCGGGCGCTCGGCAAGTCCCATTCTCTCGGTCCCGGCCCGGATCGCGCCGGAAGTCACGAGCAGCTCGTCCATCCCGCGCGCCTTCACGTCCGCGATCTGGCCGACCAGGGAATCCAAATAGGCCCGATCAACCATGCCCTTCTCATCGGTCAGGGTACTCGTGCCGACTTTTATCACGATTCTCTTGTATTTCTTGCTCATCGGAGAACACAGAGGACACAGAAGTCCACAGACAGCACAGAAGGGGGCAAAGGGATGCAAAACGGCAGATTTGGGAATCGTCGGTCACTGGTCGCCCCATCGCCCCGTCCCCTGTCGCCTCATTCTAACTCATGATCCGGTATGTAGTCAAACTCGACCGCGCCGATCCTGACGGTGTCGCCATCCTGCACGCCCAGCCCCTTAAGCGCCTCGATGACTCCCAGCCTGTCCAGCTTGCGCTGGAGGCGTCGGACCGCTTCCTCGTTGTCCATGTCGGTCATTGCGACGGCCCGCTCGAGCCCCTTGCCCTCGACAACGAACTCGCGATCGCCAACCTTCTTCGCCTCCCAGCGCCTGAGGTCGAGCTTTTCCGGCGCGATACGGACGATCTCACGAGCCTCAACGGGAGTCGGGACGACCTTGTCCAGCTTCTCCAGTTCACCGCCGAGGAAGTATATCATGGACTGGACGCCCTCGCCGGTTGCAGCGGAGATAAGGAAAGTCTTCAACCCGCGGGCCTCGAACACAGGGGCTAGCTGCTCGGCGGCCGCGCGCGCATCCGGGATGTCTATCTTGTTCAGGGCAACCACCTGGGGCAAATCCACAAGTGCCGGGCTATAGAGCCGCATCTCTCGGTTGACCACATCGAAATCATCTGCGGGGTTTCGGCCGGTGGAGCTAGAGACATCAATCATGTGTATGAGCAGACGGGTGCGCTCCGCGTGCCGCAGGAACCGATCGCCTAAGCCTGCGCCAGCATGTGCGCCCTCGATCAGGCCGGGGATGTCGGCGATCACGAATGAACGATCCTCGTCAACCCGCACGACACCGAGATTCGGGACGAGCGTGGTGAATGGGTAGTCGGCAACCTTCGGGCGAGCGGCGGAGACTTGGGCAATAAGCGTAGATTTGCCCACGTTCGGGAAGCCTATCAGTCCCACATCCGCGAGCAGTTTCAGTTCGAGTCTGAGGCGGCGTTCCTCGCCCGGCTCGCCGTTCTCCGCGAACCCAGGCGCACGGCGCGTAGGCGTCGCGAAGTGAGCATTTCCGCGGCCGCCTCGGCCGCCCTTCGCAATGGTGAATTTCTCGCCCTCGACGGTCAGATCAGCCAGCAGTTCGCCTGTCTGGGCATCGTAGGTCTGCGTGCCCACCGGCACCCGCAGAGTCAAGTCCGCGCCGCTAGCCCCAGTCATGCACTTCGGACCGCCGTTCACCCCGCGTTCGGCCTTGTAGCTGCGTTTGTGCCGGTAGTCAATCAGCGTCGTGAGCTGTCCGTCGGCGCAGAGGATGATGCTGCCGCCGCGGCCGCCGTCGCCGCCTGCGGGTCCACCGCGCGGAACGTACTTCTCGCGCCGGAAAGCGACGATGCCATTCCCACCGTCGCCGGCCTTTAGGTTAATCTGAACCTCGTCTACGAACATCTGGCGCCCCGGAAAGGCATGGAGTGGTGGAGTAATGGAGTATTGGGGTCCCATCACTCTGCTACTCCATTACTCCAACCTCCTTAATACTGTCACAAAAACAAAAGGCTCGATCATCGGAGGACGATCGAGCCTGAAGAGATTGCGTTGGTGTTAAGCTGTTACGGCCGGATATACGCTGACCTTTCTCATAACGCGCTTGTCGCCTTCGAACTTCACGTATCCGTCGGTCAGGGCGAAGAGTGTATCGTCATTGCCTCTGCCTACGTTCTTGCCCGGGTGTATCTTAGTGCCGCGCTGCCGGATAAGAATGCTGCCGGCCCTGACGTACTCGCCAGCGAACTCCTTGACGCCAAGTCTCTTCGACTTGCTGTCTCGCCCGTTCCGTGAACTTCCAACTCCTTTTTTGTGCGCCATTTCGATCTCACCTCCACAAGACCGCAGGTAGAGCCAGACTATTCTGAAGTCTCCTCGGTCGCTTTCCGTTCTCTCTTCTTTTTGACAGCGATCTTCTCTATCAAAACTTGTGTATAAGGCTGCCGGTGCCCGTATCTGCGGCGCTCGTTCTTCTTCGGCTTGTACGTGAAGCCGATGATCTTCTTACCCAAGCCGTGGGCGACGACCTTTCCGCTCACCGTCGCTCCCTCGACCAGCGGCGTCCCGATCATCTCGCCCTTGTCGCCGCTGACGAACAGCACATCCTTCAGCATGACTTTCTCGCCTGCGGGAACATCCAGCTTCTCGACCTGGATCACATCTTTCTCGCGGACGGTGTACTGCTTGCCACCGGTTTTTACAATCGCATACATGGCGGAGCTTATCCCTTCCAAACGGTATGTAAGGCAGCCTGATATGTCACTGGCCCGAAGACCGTGTTATGGTAGCATGCCAGGCCGGATTTGTCAAGCTGCGCCGATCTGCAATTGAGAAGCGCCGCACAAGCCCTCGACGCACAGGTATTCTTCCACAGGGCCGCCATTCTCAGACGAGAAATTCGATACATCGAACGGCGTATCGCTCGCAGACATCGGCGCCTTCATGCTATCATATCCCAAACTCTACTGAGGAGGCATGACGGTGAGACTTGGAGCCTTGCTCGGGATCCTTCTGGCACTTGCCTGTATCGGAACGACAGGGGCCACGACGATGCTTTCCCCGCTGGACGGGCTTCCCGCTCTGAAGGACTACGAGGCCATGCGGAGTTCAAGTGCAGACCCGAATTGGCAGAACGGGAACGGGGATGCGCGGCCTATTCAGCCAGGCCAGACGTTGGCGCTGGCGGACGTCACCGGGCCCGGTCGCATCGCGCACATTTGGTTTACCATCGCTGACAAGGAATGCTACTATGGGAAGAAGCTAGTGCTGAGGATATACTGGGACGGCGAGCGGAATCCCAGCGTCGAATCCCCGATCAACGACTTCTTCTGCCAAGGGCACGGCCTGGACTTGAAGGTGAACTCCCTGCCCTTCCGCGTTACGTCCAACGGAAAGGCTAGGAACTGCTACTTCCCGATGCCGTTCCGCAAGTCCGCAAGGCTCGAGGTGGCCAACGAGGGCAAGCAGCCGGTCCGCGCGCTCTACTGGTACATAGACTGGCAGAAACTGGACACGCTGCCCAAGGATACCGCATACTTCCACGCGAAATATCGCCAGGAGTATCCATGCAGGTCTGGAGAGGACTACTTGATCCTGTCCGCACTAGGGAGAGGCCACTACGTCGGCTGCAACCTGTCCGTCCGTCTTCATGAGCCTGGATGGTGGGGCGAAGGCGATGACCGGTTCTACATTGACGGCGAGACTGAGCCCAGGCTCAAGGGCACAGGCTCGGAAGATTACTTCTGCGACGCATGGGGCATTCGCGAGATGGAGGGCCTGTTCTACGGCTGCACGATAATGGAGGGATGGGAAACATACCACCGGACGACCGCATACCGCTTCCACATCCCGGATCCCGTACCGTTCAAGAAGTCCCTTAGGGTCACAATCGAGCACAAAGGAGCCCGGCGGAATCCCGACGGGGGCTGGACCGGCTTCGTCGAGCGCGCCGATGATTTCTCCAGTGTAGCGTATTGGTATCAGGTCGAGCCGCACGTTGAGTTCACGAAGATGCCGCCTGCGGAGGACCGCGCCTATCCGGTGACTGCGCTGGCGGTCGAAGGTGAGTCCCTGGTGGAGTCCGCTGAGACAAATGGGCCGAAGCCCGCGGCTCAGGACCTTTTCGAGCGCAGTGGAGGCGCTCATCTGCTCTTCAGCCCGCAGGATGAACAGGGCTGGGTGTCGGTGAAGTTCTCCCTCGCAACGGATAGCGAGTATCAGGTATGGGTGACTCTCACGAAATCCCGGAACTACGGCATCTACCGGGCATACCTCGACGACAGCAAGACCGGCAAGCCGCTGGACCTTTACTCGCCGGAGATGAGCGAAACCCCGAAGATCAACCTGGGGCGGCACAAGCTATCCGCAGGCCCGCACACCCTGAAGTTCCAATGCGAAGGGAAGAACGCAGCCTCCACCGGGTACTCGCTGGGGCTTGATCTGATCGAGGTGATGCCGGCAGATTGACCTTTCCATTGACTACCGGCATACTCATGTACCGGTGTCTGCAACCGCTCGCGGACGCGAAAGCAAAGGGTAGACGAAATGAAGGAATACGAGCTTTCAGCACTGATCGTCAAGGAAGATGACTGGTATATCGCCCGCAGAAGATCGGCCCTGTAGGACGGGATGCTCCAGTGCCCCGACGTAGTCAAGGCCCGCGGAGATGAACAACCCCGCGGGCCTTTTTGTATGTTATCGGGCCTCCGGCGCCTTGACCGGGCCGAGCACCTCGCCCGCCGCGAAAGAGCGCGATACGCTGGTCAGCCGGGCCTTCACCCGCTGGCCGATATACTTCCCACCGTTCGACAGGTCTATCATATACCCGTTCACCCAGGCGGCCGATCCAGGCAGGCTGATGAACGGACTGCGTGCAACGTCGCACTCCACCACCTGGGACTTCCGATATGGGAGCATCTGCTTCTCGGTTTCCTCGAGATCGCCGGGGGTGATTTCATATTTCTCCATATGCAGGTCGCTGTCGCCGCGGATGTACACGGCGCGCCGAATCTGCTTCTCGATGTGCTGAACCGTCTGTCCGCCGCCGCCTATCAGGTGCATCGCCACGTGTGGATGCGCCGTTATGAGAAACGCTTCCTCGTCAACCCCGGCGGCAAGCCTGTTCAACTCACGCTCGACCTTGATGCTCAGAGACTCAGGAGAGAGAATCGTTCCGCGGCCCTGGCAGTACGGGCAGGCTTCGTTCACGATCTCCGAGATGGTCTCGCCCGTCCTCTTCCGAGTCATCTCGACCAGCCCGAGCGGGCTGATGTTCGAGATCTTCGTCCTCATCCTGTCCTTCTTCAAGGCTCTTTCCAGCGCGTGTACGACATGATTCCTGTCCCTGGCGCTCGCCATGTCTATGAAGTCAATGATGATGATCCCGCCGATGTCCCGAAGGCGCACCTGGCGTGGAATCTCGGCTGCAGCTTCCAGATTCGTCTTCAGAATGGTTTCCGACAGGCTGGTGGTGCCGACGAATTTCCCTGTGTTGACATCAATGGTGGTCAGCGCCTCTGTCTCATCAATGGTTATGTGGCCGCCGGACTTCAGCCACACCTTGCGCTTCAACAGACGGTCTATCTCCGCCTCAACACTGAAGTGCTCGAATATCGGCTCAGGGTCGTCATAAAGCACGAGCTTGAATCTCTGCTTCGGCGATATCAGTTCGACGACCTCCAAGGCCCTTTCATACTCAATCGGAGAATCTATGAACATCTTGCGCACGTCGGAGCCGAAAACGTCCCTGATGGTCTTGTAAATCAGACTCAAATCTTGATGTATCCGCCCCGGCGCGGGAGTCGTCTTGGCCTTTTCCCGAATCTGCTCCCACATTCGGAGCAGGAATTCCAGGTCGTGCCTGAGGTCCTTTTCTCCCTTTCCTTCGCCCTCGGTGCGCACGATCAGTCCGAATCCCGACGGTCTTATGTCGTCCGCTATCCTCTTCAGATGATCGCGCTCGTGTCTGTCCTCGATCTTCCTGGAGATGCCTATGTTCTCGGCCTCCGGCATCAGGACGAGATACCTACCAGGAAGCGAGATTCTTGTGGAGACGCGAGCGCCTTTCGTGCCGCGAGGGGCTTTGACAACCTGAACCAGGAGCTCCTGGCCGACCTTGAGGAGGTCTCTTATGCGCATCTTCTCAGCATCGCCTTTCGCTGCGGGGAGTTCCTCGCCAGCCTCTGGAAGCACATCCCCGATGTAGAGAAATGCGTTCCGCTCGAGTCCGATATCCGTGAACGCCGCGTCCATCCCGGGCAATACATTGGCAACGCGCGACCTGTAAATACTGCCTGCGACCTGCTCCTCGCGCTCGACGCGCAGCTCGACCAGCTCTCCGCCGTCAATCAGCGCCACGCGGGTCTCGCGGGTTCCTGCGTTAACTACTATCTCTTTGGCCAATATCTTTCACCTCCTTCCCTGTGTGTGGACTGCAGACCGCAGACTGCGGATTGCAGCTTATCTCTCTGCGCTATCTGCTTTGCCATCCACGCGAAACTGGCTTAATCTATGTATTCTTCCCACAGTAAGATTCGGCACCAGGCGGAGAAGCGCCTGCACGAAATCCTGCGGCCTCGCTCCCCCGGAATCGCCGAGTCTGAGGGACACATTCAACACTACAGAGCGCCCTTCGCACTCAGTCACATCAGCTTGCAGCAGAAATGGGCGGATGTCAACCTCTTTTGTCTTGCCTTCTCGCACCCTGGCAACCCTGACCTCGGCAGATTCCATCAATTGCTCGACGGCGCGAGCCACAGCCGCGGGGCTGCATTCTCCGCCGCATACCGCCGCGATCTGAAACCGAGACGCATTCGGCCCCGCCAGCGGTGACCCATTGACGGCCTCCGCCGACAGCAGCTCCATGCCATCGGGAAGCTGGGAATTCAGCTTCTCCAGGATATCAGACGGATCTTCGGGAGAAGCAAGTTCCACAACGATCCTTTCGTCGTCGCTGGTAACTCCGACCCCGATCGCCGGCCCGAACGACATCCGCGGCCTCGGATTGAAGCCCGACGAGTACGCGACTGGGATTCGGGCGCGCCTGAGAGCCAGCTCGAAGGCTCTGATGAGATCGAGATGCGAGATATATTTTACTTTATCGCCTTTACTAAGCTTTAGCAACACACGCGACATTCGGCACCTCACGCATGCCGGCCCGAACGCCGGAGAGGAGCCCGGCGACTCCGCATCCCGCGCAACCGGCCCGGTCGAACCGGCAATCCGGCGTGACTTCCACCGCCTCCGCACGCCGGTCCTCGCGCACGAGAAACTCCTTGCTGACACCGCAGACGATGTGATCCCACGGAAGTACCTCGTCGTACTCTCTACGCCTGTTCGCATAGAAGCCCGGATCCAGACCAGCGTCGTCCAGAGCGCCCATCCATTGCGCAACATCCAGGCGCTCATCCCACGCATCGAACCGGCAGCCGTTCCGCCAGGCGAGCAATATCGCCTTTCCCAACCGCCTGTCGCCGCGGGATAGGACTGCCTCCAGATGACTCATGCGCGCATTGTGCCAGCTCAGGGAGACATGCTTCTTCCTCAACGCCTGCTTCAGTACCTCCTGCTTTCGCTCCATCTCCTCGATGGTATCCTGCGCGCGCCACTGGAACGGAGTGTGGGGCTTCGGCACAAGGGAGGCAACGCTGAGGCTGACCGTGGGGCCGATGCCCATCCGCCAGCCGATTTTCGCCACCTTCGAGGCCAGGTGCGCGATTCCGACGATATCCTCGTCCGTGTCGCCCGGCAGGCCGATCATGAAATACAGCTTAATCCGTCTCCAGCCACAGCGGAACGCGGCTTCCACCGCCGCCAGCAAATCCTCCTCCGTGACGCTCTTATTGATCCTGTCACGCATCCGCTGGGTGCCGGCTTCCGGCGCGAGTGTTAGCCCCGACTTCCGCACCTTCCGGATTTCGGACGCAAGCTCGATGCACGGCGCATCCGCTCTTAAGGACGGGAGCGATAGCCCGATCCGCTGCGGCTCATAACGCTCGATCAGCTTGCGGACAAGCTCCTCTATGCCGGTGTAATCAGCCGTAGAAAGGGATAGAAGCCCAATCTCGTCGTACCCCGTGTTGGCAGACAAGGTCTCCGCCAGCTCCATCACTTTCCCGGCAGACCTTTGCCGTACCGGGCGGTAGATGATTCCAGCCTGGCAGAACCGGCATCCGCGGGAACATCCGCGCATCACCTCCAGGGCGATGCGGTCGTGCACGATCTCGACGAACGGGATCACCGGCGCATCGGGATACTCGGCGCCATCCAGATCGAGTACCAGGCGCTTAGTGACGACCGCCGGCACTCCATCCTCCCTCGGGCGAACGTCCTCTATGGTCCCGTCGGCTTTGTAGGATACCTCGTACAAGCTTGGGACGTACACGCCCTGGATGGATGCAAGCCTTCGCAGGAGGACTTCCCTGCCGTCGCGCCGGTGCTGCTTGAAGCTCTCCACGATCTCATGGATCACTTCTTCGCCTTCACCTACTACGAAAGCGTCTATGAAGTCCGCCATCGGCTCAGGATTAAACGTGCAGCATCCGCCAGCGATGACCAGGGGCGAGTCGTCCCCTCGCTCAGCAGCCAGAACCGGCATGCCGGCAAGGTCGAGCATGTTCAACACATTGGTGTAGGTCAACTCGTACCCAAGCGAAAAGCCGAGGATATCGAAATCCCTGACCGGCGTTTGGCTCTCCAATGTGAATAGAGGCAGCCCGCGCCGCCTCATTTCCTCCTCCATATCAACCCACGGCGCGAAGACACGCTCGGCAGCGGTGTCGGGCCGGCGGTTCAGGATATGGTAGATGATGCGGAGGCCGAGGTTCGACATACCGATCTCATAGGTGTCGGGGAACGCCAGCGCGAAGGTCACATCCACCTCGCGGCGATCCTTGATTACGGCGTTGAACTCGCCTCCCGTATAGCGCGCCGGCTTTGTCACGCGCGGCAGTATGTCGTCGAGCAGTTCACGCATGCAGTTAGAATGTCCTTAGAACACAGAAGCACAGAAAACGCGGAGACACACGCCCGGCCAAGCAGCGGGGATCTGGTCCGCTTCTCCTTTGTGTTCTGCTTCGCATCCGAGTCGGGCAAACAAAAAGCTGGCGAAATCCCGGCCCACCATGAGTGCGAATCGGGACGCCAGCACACGATCCACGGGAAATATTCTAACACACACGACGGACTCTGTCAATTTCGCCCGCAGCCCAAGGTTCGCAATCAGAGGAGAGCGGTGCTGAAGTACCGCTCGGCGCGGTCGGGGAGTACGGTGGCGACGTTGCCGCTGACCTTCTTCGCCAGTTGGCGCGCGGCCCACACGTTGGCTCCGGAGGAGATGCCGACCAGCAGGCCGAAGTCCCTGCCCAGCTCCCTCGTGATCTCGATGGCGTCTTCATCGGTCACCTCGATCACCTCGTCAACCATCGAGACATCGAGTATCGCGGGGATGAACCCGTCGCCGATGCCCTGAATCTGGTGCAGACCAGGCTCGTGCCCGAGAAGCGCGGCGACGTTCTTCGGCTCGACGGCGACAATCTTCACGCCCGGCTTATGCTCCTTCAGGAACTTGCCGACGCCCTGAAGGGTTCCACCGCTCCCGACACCGGCCACGAAGGAGGCGATGTCGCCGGACAACTGATGCCAGAGCTCGACCGCCGTCTGTTCATAGTGGACCCGCGGGTTATCGGGGTTCTCGAACTGCTGGGGCACGAAGATTCGCGGATCCTCTGCGGCCATCTGTCGCACTCGTTCGACTGCGCCCGCGATGCCTTCCTTGTCGGGTGTCAGGATTAGCTCTGCACCCAACGCGCGGATCAGCTTCTTGCGCTCCTCGCTCATGCCTTCGGGCATCACTATGCGCACGCAGTAGCCCTTAGCGCGGCCTACCAGGGCGACTCCGATGCCGGTATTCCCGGAAGTAGGCTCCACAAGGATGGAATCGGGTTTCAGCCGCCCATCGCGCTCCGCGCCCTCGATCATCGCCAGCGCGACCCTGTCCTTGATGCTTCCGCCGGGGTTGAGGAACTCCGCCTTCGCGTAGACGTTCTCGCCTTTCAATCGTATGAGCGGCGTATTGCCAATCAGATCGAGTATGTTGTCCGTGAGCATATCATCCTCTCGCGCAGAATCGGCTAAGAGAGAAACCGGGATTCCTTCAGCAACTCATTATATGGCTGCTTCATCGGTTGTTGAAGCACGGGCAGCCCTCGGCATGATGGCGGCCCGGTCAATCCGCAATCGCAAGCAGATGAACGCCGAAATCCGGGTCCAATTCGCGTCTGGCATGAACGCCGACAAGCTCGATTATGACGAGTTCCAGCACCAGGTAGACGGACATGCCGACACGCGGGCAGCCGACGAGTGACTCCCTGCCCCGGCCGATTCCCGCATGAAAGTGGAGCGACGGCTTCCCGTCCTGCTGGAACAGCGTGCCGACGCCCACCAGCTCCCGCGCATCGTCGAACTCTTCGAGGTGAGGAACCAACTTGCCGGTCCGGCTTTCGGGGCCCGTCACGACCTTCCCGGATCGAATGCCGCCGACCGCCAGCACCGCCGCGGATTCGATCCCTTCGCGGGACGCGATTTCTTCCACTGCACTGTAGATTGACTCTCCATCGTGGAGTCGGGCGACGAATACCCGGCCCAGACTCCCCTGAGTGTATCTCATTCCGCCTCCTGAATCAACAGCTCTTTTCGCATCGCGCTGACCTGTGCTGCAATTATATGCTCGTTCAGCCGATTCTACAAGCGTCTTGGATTGCCGGGCCCTTGGCACCAGGGCGATAACCGGCTATCCTATTCCTCAGGACAGGCAAACCCAAGGAGGTACAACAAGATTGAGAAAGCAGCTCACCGCACTGGTATTCCTTCTACTCGTGCTCACCTGCTTGCCATGCGCCGCTGATGCGGAGCAGGCGTCATCTGCGGCTCAGACGACATTCACTCGCTCCCTGAACGCATTTCCCCACGTGGGCGAATACGAAATCCTTTGCTGCGATTTCCACCTGCACACTACCAACTCCGACGGTAAGCTTACGCCTGAGGAGCGAGTCCTGGAAGCATGGAGGTATGGGTATGATGCTATTTCCATCACCGACCACGCCGACGCTCCCGGGAACAACTACGACAAGACTTACGATCAAGCCTCCCCGCTGGCGAAATCGCTGGGGCTGGTGATCATCCGCGGGCTGGAAACAGGTTTTCAGATGGACCACTTCGTGGTTCTGTATCTCTCGGACTCCGCCTATAAGAGGCGCGACAACCATCCTATGACGGGGAAACGAGAGAAGAAGAAACCTTTTTACCAGGACCAGCTACGCAAAATAGCGCAAGCTGGAGGCTATGTCATCTATCCGCATCCCTTCCAGGGCCTAACCGAGCCTGAGCGATGGGCCATCGAACAGGGAATTGTACAGGGGATAGAGGTGAAGCAAGGTGGCGTTGGCGAGGGATACGAGGCCGTAGACGAAGGTGGCAGGCGGTGGTATCCGCATGCGCTCGACCATGCGCTCAAGTACAACCTCACTGTAATTGCGAGCAGCGATTCTCATTTCGCAAGAGACAGGAGGCAATCCTACACCCTTGTCTTTGCAAAAAATCGCTCGGAGAAGGGGATTCTTGAGGCTCTGCGCGCCCGCCGGACGCTGGCTTGGTTCGACGACTCGCTCTGCGGCCGGAAGGAGCTGCTTTCGGACCTGGTGCGGAGCATGGTCGGCGTGCGCCGGATCGCCGACGCGAACGGCAAGGGCTTCATTCGCCTGGAGAATCGCGCCCCGGTACTGCTGAAGGCCGTGCTGAAAGACTACGGAGTCTGGGAGCAGCCCGTTGAGATCGGCCCGTATCAGGAGGCGCTCGTCGCGTCGGACAACGTGCCGCCCAAGCTGATCATATTCTGGGATAACATACTAATCAGCTCGAAGGATCACCTGCTGACGTTCCACGACCTGGGATCGGGCGGATGATGCGTGATTTGCGAAGAACTGGTTCACTAGACATCCGCGCCGCCGGTTTGAGATGGCGGTTCGGAAATCGCCACCCGTCTATGCTCCTGCGCTCATTGGTATTCCTTCTACTCGTGCTCACCTGCTTGCCATGCGCCGCTGATGCAGAGCAGGCATCATCTGCGGCTCAGACGACATTCACTCGCTCCCTGAACGCATTTCCCCGCGTGGGCGAATACGAAATCCTTTGCTGCGATTTCCACCTGCACACTACCAACTCCGATGGTAAGCTTACGCCTGAGGAGCGAGTCCTGGAAGCATGGCGGTATGGCTACGACGCCATTGCAATCACCGATCATGCCATGTGCCCGAATTACAACAAGTCTTACGATCAAGCATCCCCTCTAGCAAGGCGGCTGGGCGTAGTGCTCGTTCGCGGACTGGAGTCGGGGATAGAGAACATGGAGCACTTTGTCGCCCTCGGAGTTTCTGACAAATACAAGCAGCGCGACGGCCACCTATGGGCAGAGGTGCCGGGGAAGAAGCGGGCTTTCTACCAGGATCAACTGCGTGAGATAGCAGCCGCCGGGGGATTCGTGCTTCACCCGCACCCGCACGTCGGCTTCAGGGAGCCGCTGCGTTGGGCGATCGAGGAGGGCATCGTCCAGGGCATTGAGGTCGAAAACCATTGTGCCGGCACGGGAGTGGCGACGGTGGAGAACCACGGCAAGTGGTGGTATGCCTTCGCGTTCGACTGGGCGCTCGAGCACAATCTCGCCGTCTTCGCCAATTCCGACGCCCACAAGCCGAGGGGCGAAGAGAAACAGCCGGTCACCCTCGTATTCGCTAAGAAGCGCTCGGAGAAGGGCATCCTTGAGGCTCTGCGCGCCCGCCGGACGCTGGCTTGGTTCGACGACTCGCTCTGCGGCCGGAAGGAGCTGCTTTCGGACCTCGTGCGGAGCATGGTCGGCGTGCGCCGGATCGCCGACGCAAACGGCAAGGGCTTCATTCGCCTGGAGAATCGCGGCCCGGTGCTGCTGAAGGCCGTGCTGAAGGACTACGGGACATGGGAGCAGGCCGTGGAGATCTGCCCGTACCAGGAAGCGCTCGTCGCGTCGGACAACGCGCCGCGCAAGCTGATCATATTCTGGGACAACGTCCTCATCAGCTCGAAGGATCACCTGCTGACGTTCCACGACCTGGCATCGGGCACATGATACGTGATTTGCGAAGAACTGGTTCACTAGACATCCGCGCCGCCGGTTTGAGATGGCGGTTCGGAAATCGCCACCCGTCTATGCTCCTGCGCTCATTGGTAATCCTCTGCTTGCTTTCCACCGATCAGCTTGATATAATCTCCGACAAGCGGTAGGTTACACATATCTGCTTGCTTTAGAGGTAAGCCCCGGATGTTCAACTTCACGCGAAATCAACTGATCGCTGCCGGCATCATCGTCGCCATTGGGTTCATCGGCACGGCCGTGCTCGTAGCGAAGTCGGGCGTTTTCAGCCCCGGCGGCGGGGACATCAAGTTCATCGAGTCCGGGGCGCCCGCAGCTGAGTCCACAGATCAGCCTGCCGAACCACCTCAGACGGTCTGCGTCCACGTCACCGGGAAGGTGAGCAAGCCCGGCGTGTACGACCTTAAGCCCGGCAGCCGAGTGACGGACGCGATCAAAGAGGCAGGAGGCGCCCTCCCAAATAGTGATCTGGAGAGCATCAACCTCGCCGAGAAGCTGACCGACGGCCAGCAGGTCTACATCGCGCCGAAGGGACAGATTGCCCCGCCCAAGGTGTCCATTGTTCGCGGAGGAGCGGCCGCGTCGCCGTCGGCAGGAGCCGCCAGCGAAAGCGTCAGAAGCTCCGGTCCGAAGAAACTGACCAGGCCCGGCGAGGGGACTGTGCACATCAATACCGCCGGGTTTGAGGAGCTCCAGCGGCTTCCCGGCATAGGCCCGGCAATGGCCCAGCGCATAGTTGATTACCGCACGGAGCACGGGCGCTTCCAATCCATCGAGGAGCTGGATGAGGTCAGGGGCATCGGCCCGGCGAAGCTCGAAAAGATGCGCCCGTTCGTGACGCTGTGAGACGGGAAGCCGGGCATTGCAGATTGCTAAGTCAGTCTGCTGGATGTTAGTTTCTTCATCAAGCATCGAGTATCCAGCATCCAGGATCACCTATCACTCATCACTTATCACGCCCGTCTGAGGCGGCCTGACCCATGAACCTGCATCATCGGCCTCTATTTCCGTTCGCGATCACCTATATCGCCGGGCTAGTGTGCGCAGGCGAGTTGAGATCGCATCCATTCGCGGGTATCGGGATCGCCGCGGGTGTGTTTCTGGGCGCATGCGTCCTCTCCGCAAGGATCTCCCATCGCTCCGTCGTCGGCCTGCTCGCTGCCGTCTTCGTCCTCGGCTTCATCCGAACAGCCGCCTACTGGCGGATTCCGCCCAGCGACATCTCGCAGTACGCCGAAGGCAAGCTGGTATATTTGACCGGCGACGTAGCGTCCGACCCGGAGCCTTTGGGCGACAGCATCCGCTTCACAGTGCAGTCGCGTACCGTGCGGACTTACGCCGGCGAATACGCCGTACCCGGACGCGTGATGGTGACTTTGTACACGCCGCGAGACGAGAGCAAAGCCGCAGATGCGCCCTTCTATGGGGAGACCGTCCGGATCCACGGCCGCCTGCGCACGCCTCAGCCGCTGACTAATCCTGGGCGCGCCGCCGATTATGGTGAATATCTCGCCCACAAGCGCGTGTACTGCACGCTCTCCGGCGGGATGGATCAGACCTCGGTTGTCCAGCCTGCGCCGCGCAGCGTCAGATGGGCGGCATCCAGGTTCAAGGCGCATTTGACAAAGGAGGCGCTGGAGCTGTTCCGGCCGGTGCATGCCAGGCTACTGCTTGGCATCCTTCTGGGCAACTATGCCAGCCTGCCGCTCGATGTGCAGGCCGCCTTTATGAAATCGGGCACGATGCACCTGCTCGCTGCATCCGGGTACAACTGCGGAGTCATAGTCGGCATCTTCGCCTACCTCATGCGCCGATTGACGACCCCGCGGGCGGCGATGCACTGGCTGCTGATCGCGCTGCTCTGGGGATTCACGTTGATTGCCGGCCCGGGCCCGTCCATCGTGAGAGCCGCAGTCATGGTGACCACTTTCCTCGCGGCATTCCTCCTTTGGAGGGCGCCCGATATGGTGAACATCGTTCTCTTCGCCGGTCTGCTGATCCTCGGCGTGAACCCGCTGAGCCTCTACGATGTGGGCTTCCAGCTCTCCTTCGCCGCGGTGCTCGGAATAGTGCTGATCCTGCCGCTGATCGAGCCCAAAGCGAGCGAGTGGCTGGCGCCCACCTGGAACCACGCTCAGAAGCCTCCGGGCCGGATAGCCCGCTGGACGCTCTGGGCGTCCCGGAGCATCGTCGTCGCAGTCCTGCTGTCCATCGTCGCGGCTGTGGCCACCTGGCCGATCACCGCGTACTACTTCAACTATGTCTCATCCGTCTGCATTATTGCGAATGCTCTGACGGCGCTGCTGGTGCTCTTTCTCAGCGCGGCGGGCATCGCCGCACTGTTTCTCGGCTCTATCTGGGGCGTACTGGGCCATGCCGCGGCCGTGCCTGGAACGATTCTCGCCGTTACGATGCTCGGAGTAGTCACGGAGCTGGGCAGTCATCCGTGGTCGTCGTTCTCCGTCCGGTCGCCGTCCCCCGTCTTCATCGCTGTGTATTACCTGGTTCTGCTCGGGGTATTGGAGTATGCTCACCGACAAGCTGCGCGCACACAAAGAGCGCCTGGCGATAGTTAGCCTGGCCGTCATCGCCGCGGTAATCTGGTGGCAGGCCCTCAGCCGCGGGGAACGGACCTTCAGCGTGTGGTTCCTGGACGTAGGTCAGGGCGACTGCATATTCCTCCGGACTCCGTCCCAGCGAACTATCCTCGTTGACGGCGGCGGCAGATCGGACAAGCCGTACAGCGACCTGATGGGTATGAAGGTCGTGACGCCGATCCTGCGGCGCGAGGCTGTAAACCGGATAGATGTAGTGGTACTGACGCACCCGCACGAAGATCACGTTCAGGGCCTGGTTCCCGTGCTGAGGGATTTCTACGTGGGCATGGTGCTCGATCCCGGCATCCCACACGGCTCCGAATCCTACCGGCGCTTTCTCTCCCTGATCGAGAAGCGGCGAATACCTTACAGGCGTGCGACACGAGGCCAGGTCATTGATTTCGGGGACGGCGTCCGCGCGCAAGTGCTTCATCCGCCGCCTGTTCGACTGTCAGGAACGCGGGACGACGCGAACAACAACTCAATCGTGCTGAGGCTCACCTATGGAAAGTCCTCCGTACTGCTCACGGGCGATGCAGACGCGAAGGCGGAAGGCGACATCCTGGCGTCCGGCATCCATGTCCGAAGCGACGTACTGAAGATCGCGCACCATGGCAGCGACTCCGCCGCGAGCGATCAATGGCTGGACGCAGTGCGAGCACGACTGGCGGTTATCAGCGTCGGCAGGAGCAATCCGTTCGGCCACCCATCCCGCAGGCTGTTGGACAGGCTCTCTGCGCACCGAATGGACATCCGCCGCACCGACCGGGATGGCGCGGTCATCGTAAGGTTTTCGCCTAACTCCTTCTCGGTCCGAACCTCGATGCAGTCTCCCAAGGACTAGTGCAGCCCGGGAATGATCCTTCGCTCCGCTCAGGACGACATGAGGCGGGCTAGTAGCTTGCGAGGAATTCATCCCAGCTCGTATCCTGCGCGAACGCGAGGCTGCGGTAGCTGTTCAGCATCCTTCCAGAGTCGGGAAGATAAATCGAGACACCGTGCGCATTGGCTACCTTGCCGCCGGAATTACGCTGATACAACACTGTATCGTTCACGGCGGCCATCACCGCCTGGCAGGACGACCGAATCTCTGCTGAGAAGACGACACTATTGAGCCGGCTGGCGAAGTCGTAGAGGTCCTTGTAGTAGATGTAGGACCCCTTGTCGTAGTCGAAGCGCTGTGTCTGCTCCTGGGCGGTTCTGACACTCGGCCAGGCACTCGGATCCCGAAGGATCGCATCTGCAAGCTGATCGGCGGCCGAGACCAGGGCATCCAGCGATGTCAGGCTGATCGCAGAGTACGTGAGCGTCGTGCTGGACCCCGGAAGGTAGTAACCCATGTACTCATCAACCACCGTCCGGCTGAGCTGGAGCGGGGACATGCCGGGATTGGAAGTTATCCGCCACAGAGTTGTCTGGTATGGTTGGCCGGGAACCGGTACGTTCTCCTCGGACGCGAGCATGATGTCGGCGCAGTTTCGAACGGAGTAGGCTACTTCGAGCATTCCCATCAGACAGGCGTCCAGAAGCACGACGTCAAGGTGCGGCGACTGCTCGAGGGCAAGCGTCAAGTCCGCGAGGCTCATTTCACCGCCGTCTGTCTGATCAATGTTGATAGCCCTGATCTCCCTGTCGAGGCCCAAGGTTCTCGCAGTGGTCGTCTGCCAGCCTCTGCCGTGGTCCCACAGCGCAAGCAGGTAATGGTCCGCCGGATAGGTCTGCACCGCCCACTGGACGAAATCGGTCAGGGTCTCAGGCGCGGCCATGTTAAGCTCGCCGAGGTCGGCAACCAGCTCCGAATGTATCGTGGAAGTGTCGGAATCGCGGGTGATGTAGTATCTGCGGGTGGTGCTCCAGTCGCCGTTGCTGGTATCGTAGCTGGGCGTTTGGATGCGGTCAATTTGCGCGACAACCGATACCCGCGAAGTTGATCCGACAGACTCCAGCTCGTTCATGTCCCGGATTGCATACTGTTCGAGGTCGTTGTCGGAGGCCACATACACCATGATCGTCCAGCGACGGGTCTGGTCGCCGTCATCCTGGGTCCCTCCGCCACCGTGGCTGCCACATCCGGCCATTGCCGACGCGAGAAAGGCAAGACAGAGCAAAGCTTGAAGCTTGCGAGTATTCGGCATCATCTGTTAATCCAGTCCAGTGAGGGCAAGAGGAGTATAGCACCCAGGGCAAGCGCCCGTCAATGCGATTACACCCCGTCTTTTTCCCAGTTTATTTCCCAACCTACTAGAGTGGTGGAGGCTTACCGTCCATAATTACATTGGGAGCCATTTTGTGGAAGTCGGCGGTCACGCGAGGGGATAGCGCATGCAACACATAAGCCTGGATGACATCCTGCCGAACGTTAACCAGCCCCGCCAAACGTTCTACGACGCCAGCCTGGACGAGCTTGCCCAATCCATAAAGGAACGTGGAGTGCTGCAGCCGATCGTCGTGCGGCCCAGGGACGGGAAGTACGAGATAGTCATGGGCGAGCGGAGATATCGCGCCAGCAAGCTGGCCGGGCTGAAGGAAATCCCCGCCATCGTTCGAGAAATGTCCGACGAGGATGCCACTGCCGACGCCCTGCTCGAGAATCTCCAGCGCGAGGACCTCAACCCTATTGACCGTGCCAGGGCGGTCGAGAAACTGTTGTCCTTCATGACCTGGGCCAAATGCGCCAAGACACTCGCCATAAGTGAAAGCACGCTTCGCCGCCACCTCGATCTGCTCGAGCTGCCGAACGCAGTCCAGCAGGCGTTGATAAAATCCTGGGATAAGGCATCTGCCAGCAGCTTCACCGAGGCCCATGCACGACCGCTCAAGGCCCTGAACAACGACCCGGGGACGCAGGTTCGGCTGATCGAGAAGATCGAGGCGGAGAACCTGTCTGTCTCTGATACACAGAAGATTCTGGATGCCATTAAGGATGTTCCCGAGAAGAAGGAGGCATTTCTCCGCGTACCCGTGAGGGTGACTGAGGAAATCCTCAAGCAAATCGGGAAGGCCAGGAAGAAGGCTCGTCCGTTCAAGGCTCAGACCGCAGAGCAGCATCTGCTGGCCTTGGAGAAAGCGGCAAGCCGGCTCTCAGATGTCGTAGACGTCCGGCTGGTTGACTACCTGAAGAATATACAGATGAACCAGCTCCTCAGCACATGCTCTACACTCCTTGAGGAACTCGACCAGTTCTGCAGAGAGATGAGGGGTGCGCTCCGGAAGGGCGATGATGGATTCAGGGAAGTGTACATCCACTGCCCGCTCTGCGGAAGGATTGAGCTTATCGGCAGCCTGCAATGCGGCGTATGCTGGTCCGTCCTCCGCCGATGCCTCGACTGCGGGCGCTACGACAGGCTCTACCAGAGGTGCTCTGTCTCCCAGGACTACGTGTACATGTCCGAGGCCGAGTCGCCGAGGGAAACCTCAAAATCGTACAAGTGCCCCGACTACACGCCGAAATTCGAGCCCCGCAAGGCCGCATAGGTTTCAAGTTCCAGGTTCCAGGTTCCAAGTTTAGGCGCTGGCGTATCGTTAACCTTGAACCTGAAACCCCTCACCTCCTATTCAGACAGATGCCGCACCCCTGAGGTTGTTTACACCCAAACGATCCCGGTGTACAATGTAGTCACCAATAACCGGGGGAGAGTCCCGCGGACGAAAGTTGCGCCGTGCGGACAAGTGGTATGCATCCATTCTCACAGTTCAAAGACCCGCCTGCAGCCTATCGTGCGATGCCGTTCTGGTTCTGGAACGGGAAGCTGGAGATACCCAGGCTGGAGCGGCAGATCGCCGACATGCACGAGAAAGGCATCGGCGGGTTCTTCATACACGCCAGATTCGGCCTCGATACCGAATACCTCTCCAGTGACTGGCTCGACTGCGTTAAGACCAGCATCGGCGCCGCGTCCAGGCTCGGCATGGAGGTCTGGCTCTACGATGAGAATACCTTCCCCAGCGGCCTGAGCGACCTCAAAGTCACCGCAAATCCGGAGTTCCGCTCGAAGTTCGTTGACCTCACCGAAGCCATGGTGACCGGTCCGGCCTCGGCTGCCATCCCGGTTCCGCCGGGGCAAGTCCTCTGCGCCAAGGCGATTCGATACGAGAATCAGCGGCCGACCGGCGATTCGCACGACCTGGCAGGCATGACCGAGGGCAGCCGCCTGAACTGGAATGCTCCAGCAGGCGATTGGCAGATCATGATTTTCGCGCTCCAGGTTCTCGACTCGCCGAGCGGCAAGGTCTTCGGAGTAGATTACCTCAATCGGGCCGCGGCCGAGTGCTTCATCCAGACCACGCACGAGCTCTACGCGCGCGTGATCGGCGAGCACTTCGGCAAGACGGTTAAGGGCTTCTTCGTGGATGAGCCAACGCTTCTCCCCTGGCACCATGATATCTGCTGGTATGGGAATCGCCCGCACGCGCGGGTAGTCGCGTGGAACCATGATCTGGCTGAGGAGCTGGCGCGCGAGGGCTTGCCGGCGTCCGAGCTGCTTCCGCACCTGTTCTACACGCTGGATGAGACCAGCGGCCCGAAGCGGCTGGCCTTCTACCGCGCCGTGAATCGCCTATATGTGAACTCATTCTTCAAGCCTTACCGGCGCTGGTGTGACGAGCACAGCCTGCTCCTGACCGGCCATCTCCTGCTGGAGGAAGGGCTTTACTGCAACACCATATTCCAGGCCGATCCACTCCCTCCGTTAGCGCACCTGCATATCCCCGGCACAGACCACCTTGGCGCCGGGGCCGAAGGGCCTTACGGAGGATGGGCACGTCTCCCGAGGACCCGAACCAACATCCAGGGCGAGAAGCTGGTGACGTCGGCCGGACATCTGCTGGCCGGTGGCCGTGTATTGAGCGAGACGTTCGGATGCGCAGGCTGGGCGCTCAGCCTGGAGGATATGAAGCGGATCACCGACTGGCAGTACAGCCTTGGGGTCAATTTCATGTGCCCGCACGCGGTGTTTTACTCCATCGAGGGCTTCCGGAAGACGGATGCGCCGCCTTCCCACAATCACAATGCCACATGGCCGTACTACCGCTGCTACGGAGATTACGTCGGGCGGCTGAGCTACATGCTGAGCGGTGGCACGCACGTCGCCCAGGCAGGCATCTTGTATCCGCTGGAAGGCTTCCAGGCGCAGTACGAGATCGGCAGGCAGGGCGAAGGAGATAGGGCCATAAGCAATGCCTTCGATGCCCTCTGCACGGTCCTGCCGCAGATCCACTACGATTATGACATCCTGCGCAGCCAGATGCTGACCGATGCGCGAGTGGAGAGCGGCGGGCTGCGTGTCGGCGGAGAGGCTTTCGAAGTCATCATCGTGCCGCCGACCCCGGTGATCGCCCCTGAAGCGGCGAAGAAGCTCCGGGAATTCCGCCGATCCGGGGGTCACGTGATCGCCTTCAACCGGAAAAGCTGCGAGGATGCCGCCGCAGTGATCTCCGCCGACTTCGACGACCTCGAAGGACTGGGTAAGTGCCTTCGCGAGGAGCTGGGAAAGCTGATTCGCCCGCATGTGGTGATAGAATCCGGCGAGGGCGCGCTCTCTTCCATTCGCTGCCTGCATCGGAGGAAGGACGGGCGCGATATCTACTTCCTGATAAACACCGCCGACGCCGAGCGGAATGCCGTGATCTCCCTCGATGGCGAGACAGGCCTCGACCTGTACAACCTGGAAACCGGAGATACGTCGCCCGTCCCGGCAATCGCAGAGGACGGCCGAACGAAGCTCGAATGGGCCTTCGCCCCCTTCGGCTCGGCAATGTTTGTCTCTGCGGACTCAGGCCGACGTATCGCTCAGCCCTCGGTAGCTGAAAGGCTGGTCGTCGAGCTTGGGGACGAATGGGAGTTTCGCACGGAGCAGCCGAACTGCCTGATACTGGATCGCTGGGATTTCGAGCTGCACTCGCGCGGCGGCGCGGATCTGTTCAGCTATCGGACTTCGGTAGAGCTGGACGACCTGCCCGCGAACCTCCTGCTCCTCCTGGACGACATCGAGTATCGGGACGCGTACATGGGAGGCATGAACCTCACCATCCGAGTGAACGATCAGGAGTGGCGAAACCCCGATTTTGGCGAGTACGTGGACCCGGGCTTCAAGACGCTCGACATCTCATCCGCCGTGCGGAAGGGATCGAACGAGGTACGCCTGAGCATCGCACACGACTGCTGGTCCGGCGAGCCGAAGCTCCTCACCAGCATGCCGAAGCTGCTCGGCGACTTCGAGGTTGGGAGCACATTGCCCTACAGGATTCGCAGGCGCTCCGGGAGACTGCGCACTGGCTCATGGACGGATCAGGGCTATCCGTACTATTCGGGAACGGCATCCTACACGACGTCTTTCAGCCTCCCCGACGATGCCGCGAAGGGAACGGTGAACCTGGTGGTTGAGGATGTCGGCGATATGTTCGAGGCCATCGTGAACGGCCTGGCGGCCGGAGTTCGTCCCTGGCGGCCGTGGAGACTCGACATCAGCAAGCTGGTAAATCCGGGCGACAACGAGCTGACGCTCAGGGTCACGAATTCCATGCAGAACTTCCTGGAAGGCGTCCCTCGCGCATCCGGCCTTCTCGGCGGCGCGAGGATTGAGATCACCTAGCCAGGTGTTCCGAGTTCCAAGTTCCAGGTTTCAGGTTACAGGTCGGCCGTATTCGACAGCCTGCAACTTGAAACTTGAAACTTGAAACCTGAAACCTGAAACCCTTTACTGCTGGAGGCGCAACCATGTACACAATACATCCACTGCCGGTTGGCGAGTCTGTCGAGCCGGAGCCGAGGATTTTCTACCTCGGCGACTGCTCCAAGACCGTGAGGCTCTGGACCTACTTCTGGCTGGTCAGGGGAAACGGGAGAAACATCCTCGTGGACACGGGCTTCAACATGGCGAAGGGCGAGACGTTCAACCCGGAGATGAAGCAGCCCGAGGACTGGCAGCCTCTGAGCCGGCTGTCGAAGCTCGGAGTGTCCCCCGAGGAGATTGACATGGTGATCCTCACACACCTGCACTGGGATCATTTCTCTCCGACGGCGCGGCAGTTCGAGAGCGCGGTCTTCTGGGTGAACAAGACGGAGCTGGAGGCCGTCCTCGCTCCGCCGCATCCGTGGTTCGCGCAGTTTGTATTGGCAGATACCATCCGCCAGTTCAAGGACCAAGGCAGGTTTCGCGAAGTCGAGGGCGATCGGGAGATCGCCGAGGGAATAAGCGTCCTCCACACCGGGGGACACACGCCGGGAAATCAGTCGGTCGTCGTCCAGACCAGCCTGGGGAAAGCGATCATCACCGGCGACGTGGTATTCACCTATCGAAATATCGAGGAAGATGTGCCCGTCGGGTTTAACTCTAACTTGATGGAGTGCTTCGCCGCCATGCAGAAGATCAGGGCGCAGGCGGACATCATCCTCCCCGGCCACGACCCACTGGTCGTCGAGCGGTACGGATGGGAAATCGGATGAACGGGTTGGCGACATCGGAATTGGAAGCAATCGCCCTGCAAGTCCGCAGGGACATACTGAAGATGATCTACGCCGCCGGGACGGGCCATCCCGGCGCATCGCTCTCTGCGGTTGAGATCGTCACCGCCCTTTACTTCCGCGAGATGCGGATAGATCCGGAGAAGCCCGACTGGCCCGAGCGAGACCGGTTCATACTCTCGAAAGGACATGCGTGTCCGATGCTCTACGCGACACTCGCGCGCCGGGGATATTACCCCATGTGCGACCTGGAGAATCTCAGAAAGATTGATTGCCCGCTCCAGGGGCACCCGGATATGAACAAGACCTGCGGCGTTGACATGACCGCCGGCTCGCTGGGCAACGGCCTCTCGGTCGGCGGCGGAATGGCCCTCGGCGCACGGCTAAACGGGCTGCCCAGCAGAATATACGTCCTCCTGGGAGACGGCGAGCTTCAGGAAGGGCTCGTCTGGGAGGCCGCCATGAGCGCGTCACACTACAAGCTGGCGACCTTGACCGCCATCGTGGACTGGAACGGCCTTCAGCTCGACGGGCGCGTAGAAGACGTGATGAACATCAACCCGCTGGGCGCGAAATGGCGGGACTTCGGCTGGCACGTTCAGGAAGTTGACGGCCACAGCTTCCCGCAGATACTGGGGGCTTTCGCAGGGGCGAGGCGGGCCGCGGACAAGCCGTCCGTCATACTCGCGCACACGGTCAAGGGCAAGGGTGTCTCCTTCATGGAAAACCAGGTTGACTGGCACGGGAAGACACCCAGCCGCGACGAGATGAAGCAGGCGATGCTGGAACTAGGCGAGGCGTGGAATGGCTGAGATCGCAACCCGAATCGCATACGGCTTGGAACTCGCCGAACTCGGCGACCGGTATCCTGATGTAGTCGTGCTCGACGCGGACATCTCGAAGAGCACGAACACTTTCCACTTCACCAGAAAGTACCCGGAGCGGTCGTTCAACTTCGGCATCGCGGAGCAGAACATGATGGGGGCTGCGGCCGGCCTCGCGGCCATGGGGAAGATTCCGCTGGCGAACACCTACGCCGTCTTCGCCTCCATGAGGGCGTGCGAGCAGGTGCGCACCTTCATCTGCTACCCAAACTTGAACGTGAAGATCGTCGTCAGCCACGGCGGGCTGGCTGTCGGCTCTGACGGCGTCACCCACCAGGGCACGGAAGACATCGGGACGATGCGCTGCATGCCGAATATGACCATCGTGAGTCCCGCTGACGGCACGGCAACCCGCAAGCTCCTGCCGCAGATCATCGAGCGCTACGGGCCGGTGTACTACCGGCTCGGCAGGAATCCCACGCCCGTAGTCTACGATGAATCAGAGGAATTCCAGCTGGGCCGGGCGAAGTTAATCCGGCAGGGCGCCGACGTGACGATAATCGCCACCGGCATCATGGTCCCGGAGTCGCTTAAGGCGGTCGCCCTGCTTGCCGCGAAAGGGATTTCCGCGCGCCTGCTCGATATGCACACGATCAAGCCGATTGACTTGGAGGTGGTGACCTCGGCGGCTGAGGAGACGGGAGCAATCGTGGCGGCGGAGGATCACAACATCATCGGCGGCTTGGGTTCGGCGGTGGCGGAGGTGATCTGCGAGACGCGGCCGGTCCCGATGGAGCGAATCGGGCTTCGGGACGTATTCGGCGAGTCGGGCGAGCCGGGCGCGCTGTTCGAGAAGTATTCGATGTCCGCTCGGCACATCGCGCAGGCGGCTGAGCGGGCCATTACCAGAAAGGGGAAGTGAGGTTGAAACACGTAATCCACGAATCTGAGGTCGAGGCGAAAAAGCTGCCCGGGCGCGACCATAGGATGATCATAGGTCCGCTGAACTTCGGACCAGCGCGGAACATGTGCTTCGGGGTCGCCGATTTTCCCGCGAACGCCCATGCGCCCGCGCACGTGCATCCCGCCGAGGAGGAGGTAATCTACGTGCTCACCGGTTCGGGCGAGATATACTTCGACGGCGTCCCGGAGCCGGTGGAGCCGGGCTCCTGCGTCTACATCCCGCCGGGCACCGGGCACAGCGTCAACAACACGAGCAGCGAAATCATGAAGATCGCCTATATCTTCTCCCCGCCGGTCGTCCAGGGGAGCTACGATAAAAAATAGGCGAAAGGGAGAGTGGGAGAAAGAGTGAATGGGGGAAGGCTCGGAGGACAGTCGCCTATTCTCCCATTCCCCCATTCTCCCGTTCTACGCGCGATAGAGGCAAAAGTATCACGATGAAATCCCCTGACATGCGCGATATGCTGTGGAAGATGCATCTCATACGGCATTTTGAGACCAAGGTTGTGGAGCTTTTCCAGAAGGGATTGATCCGCGGGGCCACACACGTCTATCTCGGCGAGGAAGCAGTGGCGGTCGGGGCATGCGCCGCGTTGAATGAGAGCGACTTCATAACAAGCACGCATCGGGGGCACGGCCATGTGATCGCAAGGGGCCTGGATGTGAAGCGCATGATGGCCGAGCTTCTCGGAAAGGCTGCCGGCTACTGCGGCGGCAAGGGCGGCAGCATGCACATCGCCGATATGAGCATCGGCATCCTGGGCGCGAACGGCATCGTCGGCGGCGGAATACCCGTCTCCACGGGCGCCGGCCTCTCCGGCCTCTACCGGAAGAGCGGACAGGTGACCCTTTGCTTCTTCGGCGACGGCGCATCCAACCAGGGCAGCTTCCACGAATCGCTCAATCTGGCGAGCGTCTGGAAGCTGCCGGTCGTCTACATATGCGAGAACAACCAGTTCGCGGTCACGACGCCGTGCTGGGAGTCAACCTCGGTGGAAAACATATCCGACCGCGCGGTTGGATATGGTATTCCCGGCGTTGTCGTTGATGGGAACGACGTGCTCGCCGTGCATGAGGCTGTCGCCGCGGCTGTCGAACGCGCCAGGGCGGGAGATGGGCCATCGCTCGTCGAGTGCAAGACCTACCGCTGGGAAGGGCATTACCTGGGCGACCCGCAGGTTTATCGCACCAAGGAAGACGTCGGAGCGTGGAAGGAGAAGGAACCCATCCGGCGGTTCGCCGAGAAGCTCATCGCGGATGGCTTGGTTACCCAGGACGAAGTGGATGAGAGCGACCGCAGGGCGAGAGAGCTGGTCGCCGAAGCGGAGAAGTTCGCGCTGGACAGCCCTATGCCGCCGGTCGAGAGCCTGCGCGAGGGCCTCTTTGCCCCATCTGCTCCTCTGCCTCAGACTCCGTCCGCCGCGGCGGACCGGCTGAAGGAAGCGACCTACGGCCAGGCGCTGAACGAGGCGCTCCGCGAGGAACTGGAGAAAGACCCGAATGTTCTGATCTTCGGCGAGGATGTCGGGCTGCACGGCGGCGCATTCCAGGTCACGAAGAACCTGTTCCGTGAGTTCGGCTGCGAGCGGATAAGGAATACGCCGGTCTCGGAGGCCGCCATCGCCGGATGTGCTGTCGGCGCGGCGTTGACCGGCCTGAGGCCAGTGGCCGAGATCATGTACATAGATTTCAGCACTATCGCGTCAGACCAGATCGTGAATCAGGCGGCGAAGATGCGCTACATGTTCGGCGGACGAGCGACGCTCCCGCTGGTAATCCGGACGATGTGCGGAAGCGGCACCGGCAGCTCCGGCCAGCACTCCCAGAGCCTGGAGGCATGGTACTGCCACATCCCCGGATTGAAGGTAGTCATGCCGGCGACCCCGTATGACGCCAAGGGCCTGCTCAAATCCGCAATCCGGGAGGACAACCCGGTGGTCTTCATAGAGTGGAAGCGACTTTACAGCAGCAAGGGGATGATTCCAGTCGAGGAGTACTACATTCCCCTCGGAGTGGCCGATGTAAAGCGCTCCGGGGACGATGCGACCGTGATCGCCACCGGCCCGATGGTGCTCGAATCGCTTGCGGCGGCGGAGGCCCTGGCTGAGCAGGGAATCAGCATCGAAGTGGTGGACCCCCGCACTCTCTATCCGCTCGACAAGGAAACGATCCTGGCTTCGGTGCGCAAGACCGGCCGGGCGGTCGTCGTCCAGGAGGCGGTCACCCGATGCAGCGTGGGCGCCGAGATATCCGCCATTATCGTGGAAGAGGCATTCGACCACCTGGACGCCCCGGTGAAGCGAATCGGCGGAGTTGATGTACCGATGCCGTATTCCGTGCCGCTCGAGAAGGCGGTAATTCCATCGCAGGAGCAGATCGTCGAAACGGTGAGGAGCTTGCTATGACAGATTTGGCCGGGAAGGTAGCCATAGTGACGGGTGGCGCGCGAGGGATCGGCAGGGCCGCGGCGGAAGCCCTGTACCAGGCAGGCACGGCAGTGGCAATAGCCGATCTCGACGAGCCGGGAGCTGTCGAGGCAGCCCGTTCCCTCGGCGAGAAGGCCCTTGGATTGTACGTGGATGTTGCCAGCGCCGAAGCCGTGCAAGCGATGGTGGATCAAGTCATGAAAGTCTTCGGCGGCGTGGACATTCTGGTGAACAGCGCCGGCATTTGCAGGCGCGGCCGCATGCTGGAGATACCGGAGAAGGAATGGGATCTGGTTCTCGCCATCAACCTGAAAGGCACGTTCCTCTGCTGCCGGGCAGCTTTGCCCTCGATGATCGAACGCGGCTGGGGCCGGATTGTCAATGTCGCCTCGATTTCGGGCAAGATCGGCGGCCTCATGGTGGGCGTTCACTACGCGGCTTCCAAGGGCGGCGTTCTGGCGTTGACCAAGGGCCTGGCTCGCGAAGTTGCGCCGCACGGGATAACGGTGAACTCCGTCTGCCCGGCGCTCGTGGATACCGACATGTCCTCGCTGTTCACCGATGAGGAGCTGAAGACGTACATCGGGACGGTCCCGCTTCGACGGCTGGGGAAGCCCGAGGATGTGGCGCAGGCGATTCTGTATCTTTGCTCGGAAGAGGCGTCCTACATCACCGGCGAGGTTCTGGACATCAACGGCGGATTGCTGATGGATTGAAAAATGAGGGATCCAGGGGGCCAGGGATCAAGGGATCGAGGGGGCCAAGGGGAACATGAGTGTTGGAACCCATTACTCCGATACTCCATCACTCCATTACTCCCTTATATATCACGCATTGACCGACGAAGGAGGTTTTCGAAAACATGCGTCTCAAGGACAAAGTCGCAATAGTCACCGGAGGCTCGCGAGGCATCGGGCGGGCAATCGCTCTCGGCATGGCGCGAGAGGGCGCGAAGGTAGTAGTGAACTACGTCGCTAACGACGCCGCCGCGAACGAGGTTGTCGAAATGATCCGTAAGTCCGGCGGCGAAGCGATGGCTTTCAAGGCCCATGTGGCTTCCAAGCCGGCTGTCGAGGCGATGGCGAAGGCGGTCGTGGACAAGTACGGCCGCATAGACATCCTGGTGAACAACGCCGGGGTCGCCGCCTTCATTGACTTCTTCGAGACCACGGAGGAAGCGTGGGACTGGCATCAGAACACGAACTGCAAGGGTATCTTCCTAGCGAGTCAGGCGGTCGCGCGGGAAATGGTGAAGACCGGCGGCGGCAGGATCATCAACGTCACCTCGATCTCCGGCGAGAAGGCGACGAACCCGCTCCAGGTGGCGTATTGCACGTCAAAAGGCGGGGCGAACATGCTGAGCAAGGTCATGGCTCTTGCCCTCGCTCCATACAACATCACGGTTAACGCCGTCCTCCCGGGAACCATCGAGACCGACATCAACCGGGACGTCCTGGCGGACCCGAAAGCCCGGAACGCCATCATCGAGAACACGCCGCTGAAGTGTCTCGGCGAGCCGGAAGATATCGTCGGCGCGGTCATGCTGCTGGCATCAGACGAATCCAAGTGGACCACCGGCACGTTCATCGTAGTTGACGGCGGATTCATACTGTAAGACCGGGAACAGCGTCCGCGAATCCTGGGAATATGTACATCGGATTCTGCTGACCGCAGCGGGAGACGACTCCCATGCTGGAAACGAAAACGCTGAGCCTGCCCGTGACGCTCCCGAGGGGCTTCGAGGAATGCGAGCGGTGCGTAGGCCGCCTGCGGGACTCGCTTCTCCAAATGGGCGGAGTGCAATCCGTCGAGGTGGACACAGAGACCTCGACGATGACCCTGGTCTACGATCCGCACCTCGTGCCTATCGAGGAAGTGGAAAAGCGGGCCACCCAGGTCGGCGTTGATCTTCGGGAGCGATTCGAGCACAAGACTCTCAACCTGGTCGGCCTGGACTGCCCGGACTGCGCGCTGAAACTCGAGAAAGGCGTCGGCAGGCTGAACGGCGTGCTCTGGGTCTCCACCAACTTCGCTTCCTCCGAGATGTCCGTCGAGTACGAGCCGGATAAGACGGACGTGGCCGCGATATCCAGGCGGGTCCGCGACCTGGGGTACGGCGTCAGGGAGTTAGGATTAGCGCCGGCAGCCGAGGAAGCCGCTCGCGCACCGGGGCGCTGGCAGTTGAGCCGGCAGACCGTGCTGACGGCGATTTCGGGGATATCGCTGCTCGCAGCCTTGGCGCTCTCCTGGCGCGGCTTAGACACGCCCGCCAAGGCGCTCTATGCACTTGCCGCCATCGCCGGTGGACTCTATGCGGCTAGGGGCGCGATCTACAGCCTCCGCTCCCTTGTCCTGGACATGAACTTCCTGATGACCGCCGCAGCGATCGGCGCGGTCGCCATCGGCAAGTGGCCCGACGCCGCAGCAGTCATGTTCCTGTTCTCACTTGGGAACGCTCTGGAGGCCCGCGCCGTAGAGCGCACAAGGGAATCCGTGCAATCGCTCGTCGAGCTGTTCCCCACCCAGGCGCGCGTCAGGCGAGACGGCAAAGAAGTCCTGGTTCCGGTCAGCGAAGTGCGCGTCGGCGACCTCTTCGTCGTGCGTCCGGGCGAGAAAATACCCACGGATGGCAGAGTCTCGACGGGAGCCTCCACCGTGAACCAGGCATCCATCACGGGCGAATCGGCGCCGGTCGAAAAGTCGCCGGGGGATGAGGTCTTCGCCGGAACGGTGAATCAGCAGGGCTCGCTCGATGTCACGGCGACTGCAACCGCCGAGGACAACACGCTTGCCAGGATCGTGCACCTCGTCGAAGAGGCGCAGGCCGAAAAAGCCCCGTCCCAGAGGTTCACGGAGGTCTTCGGAAGGTATTACACTCCCATCGTTATAGGCCTCGCGGTGATAGTGGCGGTTCTACCACCCATCGCCTGGGGAGCGGAATTCCGACCGGCGCTGTACATGGCTCTCACCCTGCTCGTGGTATCGTGTCCGTGCGCGCTTGTGATCTCGACTCCGGTGAGCATAGTCTCGGCGATCGGGAATGCGGCGAGGAACGGCGTGCTCATCAAGGGAGGATCGCATCTGGAGGCGGCTGCGGACGTGCGCGTCGTGGCCTTTGACAAGACAGGCACCATCACCACCGGCGAGGCGAAAGTCAGCGATGTCATCCCGGCAGACGGCTTCAGCGCCGAGGAAGTCCTGTCACTTGCGGCCAGCGTGGAAAGCCGGTCGGAGCATCCCATGGCCGAGGCAATCCGCCAGGCAGCAGTCCGTCGAGGCCTGCCTATTGCCGAGATCACAGACTTTCAGGCCCTGACGGGGATGGGAGCGGCAGCGAAGTTCAACGAAACCACCTGCGTCATTGGAAACTCGCGGCTGATGGAGCAGCTCGGCGTGGACATGAGCCTTCAGGCGGATGTACTCGGCAACCTCCAGAGAGAAGGGAAGACGGCGGTTCTCGTCGCATCGGACGGGCGGCTGGCCGGGATCATCGCGCTGATGGACACCGTGCGCGAGACCGCAAGGGAGGCTTTTCGTGAGCTCAGGCGCGTCGGCGTAAAGCGCATGGTTATGATTACCGGCGATAATGAGGCCACCGCGCGTGCGGTTGCTCAGGACCTGAATGTAGATGAATACTATGCGGAGCTTCTTCCGCAGGATAAGGTGGACATCGTGCGGCTGCTGATCGAGAGGTTCGGCAGCCGAGTGGCGGTCGTAGGCGACGGAGTGAACGATGCTCCTGCGTTGGCCGCGTCCACCGTCGGGATTGCGATGGGCGCGGCGGGCTCGCCTACCGCCCTCGAGACGGCCGACATAGCCCTGATGTCAGAGGATCTCGGCAGGCTGGCGTATGCGATTCGACTCAGCCGCCGGGCGCTTCAGACGGTCAGGCAGAACATTGCCTTCTCGCTTGTCGTTATCGCGGCGCTGATCTCGACGGCGCTGCTTGGGTGGCTCACGCTCTCGCTCGGCGTCTTCGCCCATGAAGGCAGCGCCCTGATCGTGATAGCCAACGGCATGCGGCTGCTGAGGTTCAGGTAATGCCGGTCAGCCCAGCGGCGTCGCCATCCCAGTCCTGAGCGTATTTCGCTAGGCATCCTGCAGCCGCGCCCAAGTAGATCAGTGGATCATGCGGCGCTCCCATTCCCTTCCCAAGCTCTCCAAGAAAGCCACGGGGTCATCTATTTCCGCGGGACTCAACTGAAGTTTCGCGGCAAGCAGACCCGCAAGCTTCTGCGCCAGAGGGTGCGCTACCGCCTCTTCGAATCCCGATCGTCTGTCGAGGAAATGCCGTACAGCTCGGTAATCATCACGCGTGATCATGTTGAGGTACGGCAGGGCCTTATCCGGTAAAGCCGAGACACGTTCCGATGCCTGGCTGTCGGTCGGAGCGGATGAAGGCGAGGGTTCGCGCAGCGCAGTTGCCGAGCCCCCCGCGACCTCGTGTTGTCTGCCGGTCCTCACTACGAGAGTGCCGGCTACATAATCGCCCAACCGACGATATTGAGGGCTCAAGAACATCGTTACGAAACCGACGCCATATGCGCTGGGCAGCGAATCCACAACACGCATGACGTTTCGAAGCAGCGCGGCACGGAAATCAATCGGATGTCCCGTGTCCCGAATCACTCTTATACGCGCCGCCTTCTTGCCGGGCGTCTGCCCGTTTCTGGCGGCCTCGAAAAAGAGGAAGTACCCTCCCCACAGGGAAGATAACAACAGTGCGAAGACTGCGATGATCCAGGACGATAGCTCTCCTAACCTGATGCTGGCGAGAGATCCGACGGTCAGAGCGAATATAAGGAACAGGACCACGAGAGCGGCGGCTTGCAGAAGCGTGTCCAGTAATATAGCCACGAAACGCGAGCCGATGCCGGCCAGCTCGAACGTAAGCTCGACGTGCTCCGGAGTAACTATGGTGATCTCTCGGGTCATTGGCAGCCTCCAATTACCCAGGTTCGCTTATGGATAGAGAGAACGACGATCGCAGCATCGAACAGTTTGAACAGATGCTCAGAAGCATCGAATCCAAAGGGCTTCGAAGCCTGAGCAGCGCGGAGGTGCTGGCATTCGGCCATCTCTACCGCCGCGCCGCGTCCGCATTGTCCACCGCCCGCAGCCGGGGAGTGCATGACGCACAGATCGAATACTTGAACCAGCTCGTCTCGCGTGCGTACGGCCACATATATGTGGCGGAGTCCAAGGGCTGGCCTTCCGTGCGCAACTTCTTCAGAAAGGAATTTCCCCAAACCTTCCGCAGAAACCTGCCGTTCATCGCGGCGGCTTTTGTTATCTCTATCGGAGCAGCCTTTTTTGCGTTCGGCGTAGTTCGCCACGACCCGGGTAAGGCGGATGTAGTTCTCGGGCCGGGCACATCCGACATTATAGATTCCATCGCGGAGCGGCACACGGGCGAGAAGAACTGGATGCCGGAGGAAATGCGACCGGTGATGTCCAGCTTCATAATGATCAACAACATAAGAGTTGCGGCTTTGGCGTTTTCGACAGGGATTCTCGGAGGCTTACTCACCTTCGCAATTCTATTCTACAACGGTTTGATGCTCGGCGTATTGGGCGCGGCGGTGACCGCCAGAGGGCCGGATATAGCTTTGAGCTTCTGGGGGTTCGTAGCGCCTCACGGAGTGATAGAACTGACGGCGATTTTCATCTCTGGTGGAGCGGGGTTGATGCTCGGCTGGGCGCTGCTGAGTCCCGGTGAGTACACGCGAGGGGTGGCGCTGAAGCTTGCCGGCCGCGAGGCGTTCAAGCTTATCCTTGGCGTGGCGTCAATGCTCGTCGTTGCTGGAATAATCGAGGGTTTCTTCTCGCCGGCCGTGCTCCCGGAGGAGCTGAAGCTGGTTGTCGCCGCCATGCTCAGCGTCTGCCTGTTCAGCTACCTATTCCTCGCGGGGAAGGAACAGCCGTCGGCCGCCGGTCGTCAGCGCTAGTCTTCGCGCACCGGTAGAGCCTCACAGCCTCGCTTCGCGCTTCAACTGCAGGTACTTGTTTACGGTCGCAACGGAGAGATCGCTCGGAGCAGCATCCAAGGCTATCACTCCCTGGCGCGCGAGCTGCGCGAGCGCCTCTCTACGCTCCCGGACCATTGTAAGCGCCACAGCCTGCGTGTAAAGCTCGGATGCCTTCGCGGGCCGAGACCCGATAATCGAAGGCAGCTCGTAATCGGCAAGCGCAGCGCATACCACCAAGTGCTTTCGCGCCAGCAGCCCGATGCAGGATATAAGCCGGCTCGACGCCTCAGCGTCAATCAAATCCGTAAACAGGAAGACCAGCGACCGCTTCCTCTGCTTCTGGCTCACCAGCATGAAGCTCTCGTAATAGCTGGATTCCTCCAACCGGGGCTGAAGAGGATAAAGCGCCTCCAGCAGCCTGGCAGCCTGAGGAAGCCCCTTTCCAGGCGGGATGTACACAACCGGTTCGCGGGCAAAGCAAAACAGCCCTATGCGGTCATCCGACTGCGCCGCGACGTGGGCGAGCAGAACCGATGCGTTTATTGCGCAGTCCGCCTTGCTGATCCCCAACGTACCATCACTTTCAACCGTCCTGCTGGCCATGTTGCGCCCGATGTCGAGCAGCAGCATTATGCTCTGACTCCGCTCCAGATCGTACTCGCGCGTAGTCAGTATGCCTCGACGAGCCGTAGCCTTCCAGTCTATATGGCGCAGCGAATCATCAGGCAGGTAGTCTCGAAGCCGCTCGAATTCCTGACCCTGACCGTGCATCTTGGAGCGTCGAAGCCCCATCTGGACGACCCGGTTTTCCCGCGCGAGCAGCCGGTGCTTCTTCGTCTGGAAGACGTCCGGGTAGACCTTGACGGGCGTCTCCGCGGGCACGCGCTCTTGCCGCATCAGCAGCCCGAGAGGCGTCGTGAACCTGGCGTTCACGTCTCCGAAGAAGTAATCTCCACGCTCACCCGGGCGACCCTTATAGTTTCTCCGCTCGGACTCATTCGGGCCTACGTCGAAGGTCAATGTCCGCGGTGAGACCTCGAATTCGAGCGGCGGCTCATCCTTCACCGTTACCTTAAGCGGCCGCCGACCCCGGTGAGCCACTTCGATCCACACCGGGTTCTGCACACCGACCGACAGCGTGGATTGGCGGTCCCGACTGACGGTACACTCGTGGGAGTCCAACAGCCTCACATAGTCGAAGGCGGCGAGCACCACCAAGGAGAGGTTGTATCCGATCCCGAGCCACATGAACAAGCCGCCTCCCCACGGCATCGCGAAGAACCACAGCGATCCCGCCGCAAAAGCCGCCGCCAATCGCGATGTCGGATATACTTCAGGCAACTTCAGACGAAGCTTGCTCATCTTGGCACCGGGATAGAAGCCACCACCCCCGAGATCACTTCATCTGCGCGCACGCCTTCGATCGCGCTCTCCGGGGATAGGATGACCCTGTGACGCATAATCGGCAGGGCGAGCGCCTTGATATCGTCCGGCGTAACGTACTCACGCCCGCGAAGCGCCGCCAGCGCCTTGCTGCAGCGGAGAAGAGCGATGGACGCGCGCGGGCTCGCCCCAAGGATCACCTGGTAGGCTTCGCGAGTTGCTCTGGCGAGAGCAGCCGCATAGCGCATGACTTCCTCGTCCACCTTTACCGCCTGGACTTCCGCCCATGCAGCGGATACCGCCTCGGGACTCGGCAGCGAGGTCAGCTTGGCCGTACTCAGGTCGTGAGGATCGAAGCCAGCATGCGAGCGCCTCAGCACCTCCAGCTCGCTGCCCGCATCCGGGTACCCGATTACGACCTTCATCAAGAAGCGGTCGAGCTGAGCCTCCGGAAGAGGATATGTGCCCTCATACTCGATCGGGTTCTGGGTCGCCGCGACGAAGAATATCCCCTCGAGCGAGTGGTCGGTGCCGTCTATTGACACGCAGCGTTCCTCCATGGCCTGGAGCAGCGCCGACTGGGTCTTCGGCGGCGTGCGGTTGATTTCGTCGGCAAGCAGCAGGTTGGTGAAGATCGGCCCTTTCCTGAGGTGGAAGCTCGCCGTCTTCGAGTCGAACACGTAGGTGCCCGTGATGTCGGAGGGCATCAGGTCCGGGGTAAACTGCACCCGTTTGGAGTCGCAGCCGAGGACGAAAGCGATAGTCCTCACGGCTAGCGTTTTGGCAATGCCGGGTACCCCCTCCAGAAGCACATGCCCGCGCGCCAGGAGGCATACGAGTATCTGCTCCAGCGCCTCTTCCTGTCCGGCTATAACCTTGCCTGCCTCGTTGTAGACAAACTCACCAAGCTCGCTCACTTTCATCTTATTCTCTTCAGTTCCTTTCTGATTTGATGCCGCCTGGCCTCCAGCGCCAACAGAGATGCCTCGCGCGCGCCGCCCTGCGGCACCGTTGGCGCTTCAGTCAGCAATCGGCGCAGTTCCTGGACCTTATCGGGGCGTCGGCTTGCCACCGCCTCCAGAAACCTCTCGGGTTCGTCGGTGGGCCGCAGCCCAAGTGCCGACGCCATGTCCTCCATGAATTTCCGCTCCAGTTCGAGCCTTACTACCTCAATCGCATGCGCCCTCCGCAGGAGCGCGGACATGGAGCTCAGGTATTCGTTTCTCTGGCGGCCTCCCTCTCTGAGCGGGATCGGGCGTCCGAAGCGGCGCGACACTGCGAATACAAGGAGAACAAACGCCATGGCGATCTGCGCGAGCCCGAGCCTCGCAGGCGTGCCGATAAGCGACATGATGCCGGCATACTCACCGTATCCATGATGGTACTCATCGAACGTGACGGACAGCTTACGCGCCGTATCCCTGTGGTTCAATGCGTTCAACGCGAGGATCACGTTATCATCCCTGCCGATGCCCTCGTTTGAGACGGACCACGCGCTGGATAGGGCGATCACGCCTCCGCGCCCACAGCGGCAGAACGCCGCCGTCGTACCTCCGGTCGAGTTCTTGAAAAGCGGCACCAACGGCAGCGCACGAACCTTGGTCGTCCCCACCGGGGCCGGGCTGACCGCCCCTCACCCGAACGGCTTTCTGAAGGAGTCTCCATGCCCGAATTCCCACTCCCGCTCCAGAATGGAGCTGTCCTTGGGCACGCGGAAGGATGCGACATTAGGCGACAGGAACGAAGGACAAGCGGGAGCGGAACGTTCGGTGGCGAATTTTCCCGCCGGCTGCATATATTCAGTTAAGTCGTCGGACGCTAGAATCAGCAGGTTTCCACGCTCCACCCACGTACGGAGGGCCTGCCACTCCTCGTTAGAGACAGAGGTCTCAGGCGAGACAATGAACAGCACTCCATCGCGCGGCGGAGATGTCAGCGGCTTGAGGTCTCTGATCACGGGATATCCGAGCTTGTCCAGTGTCTCATACAGGGCCTTCATCCCTCCCGGCTTTGATGAGTAGGTAGTCCGGCGGGGAAAAACTTCAAATACGCCGCTGTCCCTGTGACGGGCGGCAGCAAAGTAGCCGGCGGCAGCCAGAAAGAGCAGCAGTATCACGAGCACCCAGATGTCTTGAGAGAATCGAAACCTCAAACCATTGCCTCCAGCCGTCGGAATTGGCGCACAGACGTGCAGTAATCATCCCCGGACACCGAACGCTGCCCGTAGATCAATTCATCGAAGACGGCCGTCATTCCGGTGAACACCTCCGAAGTCTCCGGCGGGGCTTCGCATTTCATGGCGCGCATATACTCCCAGTTCGTTGCGCTTTCACAGTATGTGATGAGGCGCGCACGGTCGAGGAGGAGGATCGCGGCCAGATAAATGCAGCGGAATGCCTCGCGATATCGGCCTTCCGACGCCTCTCGTTCAGCGTTTCCGATCAGGGATTCGAGGGATGGACGGGCCTGCTTTGTGGAGCGAACCCTTTCCACTTGTCTGCGCGCGTCCGGTCCGCGCGCATAGCGCCGGATCAAATAGAGAACCACGCGAACCATTGCTGCAGCGAAGGCCAAGGCCAAGAGAGAAATAACTACCCATCCTACTATCCGGCTCGCCGCGCGGGGAGCAATGCGCTCCAGAAGGCCTGTTACCAAATCTACTATGGCCGCGAACACGCGCTGCGAGACCCGCTCCAGCCACGACACTTTGTACTCGCTGCGTTTCAGGATGTCCTGAAGTGTAGATCGGGCATGCTGCAGATACGCTGATTCGTTCCTCGGCATACCTTCTGCAGCAGCCCGGAGTGTCTGCACCCGGCTGAGCAGCTTCTCCGCGTTGTCGGCGCGCTTCTTGCCGGAGGACCTTAATAGGCTGTGGAGATTGGTCTTGAGCCAAAAGAGATCAACCTTGATCTCACGGCCGGCCGGGGATTCAACGGAGACCGAGGGCGGAATGGAGCCCTGCAGCGCGTTGAGAACCTGCTCTCCGGAGCCTGGGCGTGCTCGCTCCATGCGAACCGCAAGCTCCAGCTTGCTTTCGGCCGCGGCCAGGACGCGCTGGTACTCAGACAGCGTCGCCCCCTGCCCCGGGTTAAGGGCGATTGCCAGCAGCATGACGGAGACAAGTACGCTCCGGATAATGAGCAAGCGCGAACGCATAGTCACAAGGTTGTCCATAGCTGCTAGGGATTGGCGCCAGGCTGAGCGACGGACTCTCCCATGCTTTGGGCGAGCATTTCGATGTCGAACCCTTCCTTGCGTACCCGGACATCGTAGTACAGGAGGACTAACGCTATTATCTGGATTGGCGTGGCAAGTGTGTAGGCCAACCCCGATGCCAGCCCATAGAGAGCGCCCGTTGGTTGCTCGTGACGTGCAAGGAAAAGCATCTGAACAGGCCAAGTCAGTATCCCACTGACAATGGCAGCCAACAAGCCGGCTATCAACGTCAAGAGAAAGATGCGACCCCACTGGCCCGCCGCCAACTGCCTGCTTCGCCTCCGCGCCTCAGACGAAGCCTTTCCTTCTATGACGAAAACCTCGGAAATGAAGGCGTACCAAAAGCTGAATATGATGCCGGGGATCACAAGCAGCAGGAAGCCAGCCCATATGATGAGCGAGGCCACAATCATCGTTCCCGCGAATGGGAGCATCCTCCGGATGATCGCCTGGTACGAGCCCAGGATGGTTGTCGGCTTGCCGATATAGGTTTGGGAAACAGCCCAGGTCCCCGCCGCCGTGGCGGTAAGAGACAGCGGAAGAATCATGACAGCCGCTATCGGCGTCGCGTATATTCCCGCAAGCGAACATACGATGAGATACACGGGCAGATATACCACTCCGGCAATACCTGCGAAGAGCAGAAAGTTCTTCCTGTAAAGATCGAACATCTCGTCCAGCAGCCCCACCAAGTCCAGGGGTCGAAGAACACGCTGCGCCATCTAAACATCCCTCCCTCTGAATTGATGTGTCGCTACGCCCCGAATCAAACAACGGGCAACTACAGAGTCGCCATCCCAGGTTCGCCCCGCCTTTCCTTAGCCCTGCGGCATCGGATTGACGTTTGGCAAGTATGTATTCACATTGGATATCCTACAGGATTTTACCTTCTTCCGGCAAGCAATTGTTGATTATCTGCTGGTTCGGAACGGCGCGTTCGTCGTCTTGACAACCGATTGGCATTGCGTGTTAAATAGCGTTGGGCGAGGGATTTCGCGGTTTCTTATACGCACTACCTGCGGGGGATTGGAAATAGACATAACGAGTTTCAATGCCTCCGAACTGATCGCTATGCGCGCGCTGGTGGCGATTGTCGCAGCTACGGCAGGCGGACTTCTCGCAATGGGCAGAGGCCGAGTGAGCCATCGCGTGCTGTGCGGCATGGTCAGCTTCGCCGCGGGTGCGCTGCTCGCGGTGACCATAGTCCATGTGGCGCCTGAGGCAGTCGAGCTGGTGGGGGCCGCCCCTGCAATAGCAAGTGTGGTCGGCGGCACGCTCGTCTTCGCCGGAATCGGCAAGTATGTCTACTTTCTCTGCCCCGCGTGTGCCGCATCCGCTACGGAGCATGGCACCGGCTATCTCAGGCTGGGCGTATTGCTGATGGTCGCGCTGGGCATCCACAGCACGGTTGACGGCCTGGCGATCAGCGCCGGCACGGCGACATCCTCAATCGGGCTGCTCATCCTGTTTGCCGTCTCATATCACAAAGTGCCTGAGGGACTGGCTCTTGCGAGCGTGGCAAGGCTCGCGGGCTACAGCCGTGCGAAGGCCCTCGCGCTCACGATACTCCTTGAGCTGACGACCGCCCTGGGAGCATTTGTCGGGCTTCTGTTCCTGCGGAGCGTTACCCAGTTCTGGTTTGGCATCATCCTGGGAGTCGTAGCGGGCAGCTTCCTCTATACCGTGGGCTTCGCGCTGCTGAAGGAAATGTACGCGCACGAGAAAGGCTCCATCATCCTCTATGTCGCATTGGGTTTCGCCTCGATGCTGGCGCTCGGCGCAGTGGTCACCAACCTCGGCGGCCCGCACTGAGGATATGGGGTTTCAAGTTTCAGGTTTCAGGTTTCAGGTTCCAGGTTGGATGTTGGACGTTTGGGCGTTCTCTCCCCTTCTCACACTCTCCCTCTCGCCCAGTCTCCCCACCGGCCCGCCGCTAATCCACCTCTTCGATCTCGTACCGCGTGCTTCCGAGGCCCCTGCGCTCGCAGGCGTAGACCTGGATGTATGGATCCTTCCCGTGAATCTTCTTGAAGAGATGACCATCTACGTCCCGCATGATCAGCCACTGCGGGACAGAACCGGGCAGCAGGTTTTTGTAGTCTATGCTGTCCAACGTCGCCTTCTCGACCGCCACGATGTCCTCTGACGCGAAAATCCCGATGTCGGGAACGAGATTCGGCGTCGTCATGCCGAAGCAGTCGCAGAGCGGAGTGATGTTTGTGGCAAAGTTTATGGAAACCGAGCTGCCGTCCGGGAAGTTGCTGAGAACGGCTTCCGTCGCCAGGGCCATGAGCTCCTGGAAATCCTCCACGACGACGTCGCTGATGGTCAAGGCGCCTTCCGGACAGAGCTCGTTGCACCCGAAGCAGAAGTTGCACTCGTGAAAGCCTACGTGGAGCGTGTTGTCCTTCGCAAAGCGCATGCACTTCACCTTGCACGCCTCCACGCAGAGATTGCATCCGCCGGAGAAGTGGGTGCATTTCTCGGGATACCAGTATCTCTCCGCGTGCTCCACCATGTGCAAGGCGGTCCGCGTGTGGCTTGTCATCGCCCCGATCGCCAGGTTCTTGATTGCGCCCCCGTAGCCACAGTTGCCATGTCCTTTCGCGTGGGATAAGGATATGAGATACTCAGCATCACAGACCTCGCCGGCGATCCGAAGCTCGGTCACAGTCTTATAGTTGACCGGATAAGTGTGGTAGTAGCTATCACTCGCACCGGCCGCCGGCAGGATCGGACAGCCGAGAACTTCCTGGGTGTAACCGCGCTCGTGCGCCGAGAGAGCATCGGGCAGGATATCGGTGACGAATGGCTGCCCGCCGGCGGTTTTAATAAATGATACCAGCCTGCGCACGAAGAGCGGATGTATCGTGCTGTAACCGACAAAGCTGCCGAGGTGCATCTTTATGCAAACGCGCTTCTTCTCCACCTTGGACGCGATGTCCAGCTTTCCGAGGATCGTATCCAGCTTGCCTGGAAGGCTCGACTGCCATCTGAGTTCGCGGACCTCGGCAGGCCCGTAAAGCACCTTGCTCATGCTAACCACTCCTGCGATTCGGGGAATCGGTATGCTGCACGGTCATTATCCTCGCAGCAGGAGCTGGTGTCAAGCTGCGCCGCGGTTTGACACCCCCGTGTGCCTTCTGGTAGAATGACTCGACAAAACGGAGGGAAACTTCATCATGAGCGCGGATCTCAAGGCGCTTTACGATCTGCAGACAGTTGATCTCGAGCTGGCAAAGGCACAGAAGGCGAGGGCCGCCCTGGATGGCGGCACCGCA